>ERZ857984.1057-NODE-1057-length-25749-cov-4.838834_pt1 | contig 25749 bp, 21 predicted proteins | sample MGYA00519914_ERZ857984 | MGnify/ENA primary metagenome ERZ857984 (study PRJEB31778, sample SAMEA3449417) | human gut metagenome | biome: human gut; feature: human-associated habitat; material: faeces | place: United Kingdom | collected 2010/2012 ... | reverse complement strand
AGGACCTCGTTGTTCTCAATTTTGATGATGCCCTTGGAAACGGTTGCCGTCCGCTTGCTGCCGTCAGGGAGCGTGAACTCCAGAAGTCCGGGGACGATTGCCGCGAGGGTGTTGCTGTGATGGGCCAGTATGCCGTAACGGCCCTGCGCAATCGGGACGACAAGGGAGCAGCATTCGCCGACGTATAAAGGATGATTTGCCGCAAGAACGGAAAGCGTAAAACGGTTCATAGCTTGCCGGCCTTTCGAATAACGTCATCTATGGTGCCCACGTTGAAGAAGGCATCCTCCGGATACCGGTCCATTTCGCCATCGATAATTGCGCCGAAGCTCTTGACCGTCTCCTCAATCGGAACGAAAATGCCGCTTATGCCGGTGAACTTCTCGGCGACGTGAAAGGGCTGGGCAAAGAAGCGCTGGATCTTGCGGGCGCGTGTAACAGTCAGCTTGTCTTCGTCGCTCAGTTCCTCCATACCGAGGATGGCGATGATATCCTGCAATTCATTGTATTTCTGCAGCGTTTCCTGCACGCGGCGTGCGATACGGTAGTGCTCGTCGCCGACGATGGCTGCTTCCAGTATGCGGGAATTGGAGCCGAGCGGATCCACAGCCGGATAAATTCCCTGCTCGGCAATCTTACGGCTGAGCACCGTCGTCGCGTCCAGATGCGTGAAGGTGGTCGAGGGCGCGGGGTCGGTCAGGTCGTCGGCCGGGACGTAAACCGCCTGCACCGATGTGACCGAACCGTTTTTGGTCGAGGTGATCCGCTCCTGCAGCGCCCCCATTTCGTTGGCCAGCGTCGGCTGATAACCGACTGCCGACGGCATACGGCCCAGTAGGGTGGAGACCTCACTGCCTGCCTGTACGAAACGGAAGATGTTGTCGATGAACAGAAGCACATCCTTGTTCCGGCGATCGCGGAAGTATTCCGCCATCGTCAGTCCGGAGAGCGCGACGCGCATACGAACGCCCGGCGTTTCATTCATCTGTCCAAATACGAGTGCGGTTTTTTGAGACACGCCGCTTTCCCGCATTTCGTAAAACAGGTCGTTTCCCTCGCGGCTGCGTTCCCCGACGCCGGCAAAGACCGAATAGCCGCCGTGCTCGGTGGCAACGTTGTGAATCAGCTCCTGAATCAGGACTGTTTTTCCGACGCCCGCGCCGCCGAACAGGCCGATTTTGCCGCCTTTGGCGTATGGCTCCAACAGGTCGATGACCTTGATGCCCGTTTCAAGGATTTCAATTTCGGTCCGCTGCTCGTCGAAGGCGGGAGGCTTCCTGTGTATGCAGGCTGTTTCGATTCCTGCCGGCAGGTCGCCCTCGCCGTCGATCGGCTCGCCGAGCACGTTGAACATCCGTCCCAGGGTACATTCTCCGACGGGCACGCAGATACCGTTGCCTGTTGCAGATACTTCCATTCCCCGCGCAATTCCCTCGCTGCCGGCCATCATAATGCAGCGGACCGTGTCGGCGCCGATGTGCGCCTGCACCTCCATCACGTATTTCCGACCATTTGCCTCCAGCAGCAAAGCTTCATGGATCTTCGGGAGCGTCCCGTGCGCAAACGTAACGTCTATGACCGGTCCCTGAACCGCCGCGACCATACCTGTGCTCATTGTTTTTCCCTCTTTCCGCCGGAATTTTGTTTTTGCGCCTTTGCGCCCGCCGAGACCTCGGTAATCGACATCGTGATGGCGCTCTGGCGCACCCGGTTGTATTGTGCAGACAACTCGCCGAGCAGCTTTTCCGCGTTTCGGTTCGCGCCGTCCATTGCAGTCATACGAGCCTGCTGCTCGCTGCAGAAGCTGTCTACGAGCGCGCTGTAAATATAGCCTGAGATATAGCTTTGCATAATGCTTTCGAGAACCGCCGAAACCGAGGGCATAAATTCAAACGGCACCGTTACTGTTTTTTCATTTTCGTGCGTGCGGAAATAATCCTTGTGAAAGGGGATCAACCGCACGTTCCGGGTTTCGATTTCCAATCCGTTCTTAACGTCGGTGTAGATAACGATGATCTTGGATACCGCGCCGGCGTTGAATTCGGACAGCAACAGATTGCAGATTTCCCGCGCCTTTTCCATTGTCGGGTTTTTGGCGGAATAGCGGAAATCGGTTTCAATGGGAATGCTCCGCTGCATAAAATAGCGCCGGCCGTAGTCGCCGACCACAAATAGCCGTGTAGCAGGGTGCTCGGCCAGCAGCGCCTCGGCCTCGCGGATAACGTTCAGGTTATAGCTGCCTGCAAGCCCTTTATCCGCGGTGATAACGAGGCAGGCGAACACGCCGTTCGGGTGGGTCGGCAGCACGTCGGGATAGATATACGGGCTGTCCGCGTCCTCGACCGTGCGGAAGATACGCTTGATTTCGGCTTGTAAGGCATTGAAGTACGGACGCGTCCGATCCAAATCAGCCTTTGCCCTGCTCATCTTTGCCGAGGAAATCAGATACATGGCCTTGGTGATTTTATGTGTTTTCTTGATGCTGACGATGTGATCCCGAATTTCTTTTGCGGTTGCCATACACTCACCTCAACTCGGAGGATTCCTTGAAGCTCTGCGCAAGGGCAATGATTTTGTTTTTCAACTCCGCCGTCAGTGCCGTATCGTTTTTGACAAGATAATGCAGTTCAGGGCTTCTTTCTTCGATATATGCGAGAAAGCCTTTCTTGAACGCATCAATCTTGTCGACCGGGATGTCCGTCAGTACGCGGCCGAGCGCTGCGGTCAAAAGTACGGTCTGTTCGAACTGCGACAACGGCTGGTACCGTTGCTGCCGCAGCAGGTACATCAATCCCTTGCCGTAGGTCAGCTTCTTTTGCGTGCTCTCGTCAAGGTCGTTGGAAAACTGTGTAAATACCTCCATCTCCCTGTATTGCGACAGATCAAGCCGCAGTGTCCCGACGGCTGATTTGAGCGCTTTTGTCTGTGCGGCCGAGCCGACGCGGGAGACCGAAAGGCCGATGTTGACGGCCGGACGCTGGCCGGAGAAGAAAAGACCGTTTTCCAAAAAAATCTGTCCGTCGGTGATGGAAATGATATTGGTGGGAATATACGCCGAGACGTCGCCCGCCTGTGTTTCCACGATGGGCAGCGCGGTCATGCTGCCGCCGCCGCGCTTTTCAGAGAGGTGTGCAGCTCGCTCCAGCAGTCTGGAATGGAGATAAAACACATCGCCGGGATACGCTTCGCGGCCCGGTGAGCGCTCCAGCAGCAGGCTGAGCGTGCGGTATGCGACGGCATGCTTGGACAGGTCGTCGTATATAATCAGGACATCACGGCCCTTGTTCATAAAATATTCGCCCAGCGTGCAGCCCGCATACGGTGCAATATATTGCAGTGAGGCAGGGTCGCTTGCGCCGGAATTGACGACGATGGTGTATTCCATCGCGCCGCGCTCGGTAAGGTCATCCACAAGCTGCGAGACCGAGCTGACCTTCTGGCCGATGGCGACGTAGATGCAGATGACGTTTTTGCCTTTTTGATTGAGAATCGCGTCTACAGCGATGGCCGTTTTGCCGGTCTGACGGTCGCCGATAATCAGCTCGCGCTGTCCCTTCCCGATGGGGAACATAGAGTCAATGGTCAGAATGCCCGTTTCCAGCGGTTCGTTCACGCTTTGGCGGTCGATGATGCTCGGCGCCGGAGCCTCGATCGGGCGGTATTCCGTATGGGGAATTCTTCCGCGGCCGTCAATCGGGCTGCCAAGCGCGTCGATGACGCGGCCGATGTACTTGTCGCCGACCGGCATGCCGGCTGTTTTCCCGGTGCGTCTGACCGTGCTGCCCTGTACGACGAGATCGCCGTCGCCGAATAAAATGCAGCCGACTCGGCTGCGATCCAACTCCTGCACCATCCCGCGGATACCTGAATCAAAAAGAAGAATTTCGCCGTATGCCGCGTTTTCCAGTCCCGAAACCATAGCGATCCCGTCCGCAACGGAGAGTACCTCTCCGGTCTCCTCCGCCAGAGCCGCCGGCGTCCATTCTCTGAGCGCATCGGCTATTAGGGGTATGACCGAGCGGTCCTCGGCTTCAGCTTTTTTGAGCCTGTTGAGATATGCGTCAAACTGCGCAAAAAGGCCCATTTCGCTCCAGTCGTACACATGTGCGCCCACTTCCAGCCGAAAGCCGTTTTTGAGCGTTTGATCCTCAACCCATTCCAGCTCGGTATCCTCGCCGTATTTGTGATGCAGAAAGGCGACAAAGCGGTCGAAATCGGCTTTGCCCGGCGCTTTGCCGCTGTAAAGGCGCGCTTTGCGCTTTTCACCGTTATTCGTCATGATCTTCGTCCCTTTCCGCCGCATCGAGGAACCGGCGGTATGCTTCGTCCGTATCCGGGCTGATAATCTTAATCGCCGCCTCTCTGGTCAGGAGGAGGATGTCCTTCTTGGCGCTGTCCAGAATTTCCTGCTTCTGCTCCTGCGCGGCTTTTTTCGCGTCGGCGACGAGCTTTTCCGCTTTTGCGTCGGCCTCCTTCATTTGGGCGGCGATATAGCTGTTCAGCTTGGTTTCCGCTTCCATACGTTTTTCCCGGATTTCGTTGTCAGCGCTTTCAAACCGCGCTTTCGCTTCCGCATCGTATTTTTGCGCGGACGCCAGCTTTGCGTTGGCTTCCTCATCCAGCTTGCGGTAGTGCTCCTCCCGTTTTGCAATAAATTTCCGAATGGGGTTGTACAGCAAAAAATATAATCCGCCTACAAGGATGACGAAGTTAAACACATGCAGCAGGATTTGCTGCCAATCGATATTGAGAGGGATCCCCATATAAATTGCACCTTCTTTTTACAGCACGAATATGATCAGCACGGCGATAATCAGCGCGTAAATGATTGCGGTTTCCACGAACACAAGGCCGAGCATCAGAGCGGTGCGGATTTTGCTTTCCGCTTCGGGCTGACGGGAAATGCCTTCGACCGATTTGGCGATGGCAATGCCCATCCCGATTGCACCGGCCGCTGCCGCAAGGCCGACTGTGATGGCTGCCGCGAGCGCCTTCATGCCGGAGGAATCCGCTTGCGCTGCTTCTGCGGTTGCTTCTTCGCCGTCCGCAGCGCCCGCGACCGTGGCAAATGCCATAAAGAGCATCATCAGCGCCAGGATCAGTACAAAATATCTTGTGCATGCTTTCATTGTTTTCATTCTTCCGTTTTCTCCTTTAATGCTGTTCTTGCGTTTGTGGTTTGTTTTTTTGGGATTTTGGTGTATGAACCTCGGATACCTCGCCGTAGAAGAGGGAGGTAAGCATCGTCAGCACGTAGGTTTGGATCAGCGCGTGCAGCAGGGTAAACAATACGGCCACCACGACCGGCAGCACATAGCTCAGGCTCGAATAATAATAAACCAATTCCGTTACGAGCAGCCCGCTTAAAAGCGCGCCGAACAGACGGAAGCTCATGGATATGGGAAGCGAAAAATCCTTCAGCGTTTTGCCGACGCCCCGCAGCCCGTTCGCAACGATGCCGCCCGATAGGATAACGAGATAGGACAGACAGCCCAGCGCAATGGCTGCGTTTATGTCCGAGAGCGGTGCGGGCAGCGAAATCGAAAGTCCGTGGGTCGTGACTGCCTGCAGACCAAACAGCTCGAACAGCGTGCCGAAAAAGATATAAACGCCCGCTCCGAAGATGTACACATTCAAGAAGCTGTGGCGGTGCGGACTGTTGGAAGTTCCAAGGCCGTTGAAAAAGCCGACGAGCTGTTCGAGCAGCAGTTGGAATTTTCCCGGTACGTATTTGAATTTCGGAATGACAAAAATTCGGATCAGCAGTGCGGCAAGCAGAAGCAGCCCCGTCACGGTAAACGCCGAAATCAGCCCGGGATTGACCTCCATCCCAAACAGATCAAGTTTGTTGCTTTCGTGCAGCACTGCATCTCGCATTATTTCCTGTATGGATTCGTTCTGCGCGGAACTGCCCGTCAGGACCACACCGGCGAGTGAGGCCAGAATCAGTGCCAGCCATACGGCAAGCGATATTCTTTTTCTTTTTTTGCTCATGCTTTCCCTTCTCGATCGAAAATTGCTTTTGATGCTTCTTGTATTCTTTCGGGGAATTATTATAGGCCAACCGAACGCGTTTGTCAATGCGTTTCCTTGAAAATCATACGGGTTAAATTAAAAATTCGATTCCCTTCGGCAAAGACTTGAACAAAGTTTTGCTTTGGGAGTAACAAAGATGGAATCGGAAAATGAACTCCCCGCTGTAAAGGCAATGGTATGCGTGCATATCACGCACGGTTGTTTTGGGGTTCGGTAACATTCCGGCAATTTGCTGCATCGCGGCCGGCCGGCAGCCGCTTTATCCGGCTTGTCATAAAAATCCTATTATTGAGGTGCTTCTTCTGAAGTTCGGAAGGAATACGGTTACCTGCTGCGGCTGCGCCGTTCGGGGGAATTGATATTGCATTTCGGTATAAGCGCGGCGATGTTTGTTTTGCCGGAGAAGGACAAAGGAAAACGGTGCAGCCCGCGCGGGCTGCACCGTATCTTGCATAGGGATTGCCGGAGCGCCGCTCCGACGCGCACGCTTGGAAACGATCCGTGTTGTGCGGATTTGCCAATGTTATGCGCTTATGTCAGTGGCTAAACCGATTAACCTCTCTTGCGGATGATCACGGCAGCGCCGGCAGCGGCAACAACCGCGAGCACGACGATGGCGGCCACACCCGCATCGCCCGTCACAGGCGTCTTGGAAGACTCAGCGGCGGAAGAAGCGGCGGCAGAGGAAGCGGCTTCAGATTCAGCAACGGAAGCGGCTTCAGATTCAGCAACGGAAGCGGCTTCGGATTCGGCGGCAGAAGAAACGTCTGCAGGCTCGGAAGACTCGTCCTCGGTAGCCCAAGCCTCAGCTTCTTTTCCTAAATCTTCAGGAATAGAAGAGGCTACACACCATCTGTAAAGCGTAATGGTGTCACCGACAGCGCCGGTGAATGGGAAAGTCGCGGAGATGCATTCGATGACACCGTCATCGGGCATTCTTGTGCCGCCACTCTGATTGAGATAAGCTCTCCAATCCCACGCCGTATAGTTGTCCTCGTTAACTTCAAAGTAAGTCGCAGAAGAGGCCATACCGGTCTTGTAAAGGTCGGCGTTGTCCTTGTCCTTACGGTTGTGTTTGACCAGAACATCGCCAAGTACAGCCGAGCCGGTCGTAGTCCACGAAGTAAGAATGTACTGGCCGTCTTCCTTCATATTGATGTTTTTCTCTTCCAGGATGGTACCGTCGTTATAAACAACGGCAAGGGAGCCGGTGGCGGCGGTCAGCGTAATGGTGACGCTGCCGTTGTCATTGATTTTGTAGGTGCAGCCGGTAGGCGTGATGGTGGCGTTGCTGCCTTCCTCAGGCAAAAACGAAAACTCATCCGCAGGAGCGGCAGCACCCGTGGTGAGCACGAAGCAAGCGGCGCAGAACGCGAGCGCAAGCATAAGAGCAAGTGCTTTTTTCATGGTTATGTTTCCTTTCTTTACATTTCCGCCCCACGATTGGGGCGAGGATTTTGATGCTCCTATTATAAGCCGTTTCGTCGGTTTTGTCAATAGTTTTGCCGAAGAATTTTATATTTTGCTTTACCTCTATTTTACAGAACGTTTTTTACGTAAAAAACGCGTTAAAAAATGACGCTCCCGACCTTTTTCGTCCGCATACCCCTTGCAAAGCGGTGCGGGATGTGCTATGATAGCCTAAAAGGGCAGAAAATGGCAGCCGTCGCGGGCTGCGAACCGAAAAAGAAAGGACAAGGGCAGAAATGATTTACAAGAACGACCCGGCAGAGCTGCCTGTCGTCGACGCGCCGTCGTACTGGGACAGCAGCGAAAAGGATTACCGCAAAGTGCAGAACCTCATCCGCGGTCTGATGCCGCGCATCACCGCAGGCGATGAGGAGGACATCACCGCCGCCGGCCTCAATTCGCAGCCGGAATGCGGCGTGCTCACCGACGGAAAGGTACCGAAGAAGATCAACTATGACGAACGGAACTGGTTCAAGTTTGCCCGTGGACTGTCGCGCGATGTAATTTTCGACCTGCAGCATACTTCGACGGTGACGGGCTTCCGCGTCGTACTGATGCATAAAGCCGAAGGCGGCGTGTATTATCCCTCCGATTTTACCGTTTCTCTTTCGGAGGACGGGAAGAGCTGGGAAAAGGTATTTGTGAAAAAGCAGTTTCTGGCCAGGGATCCCGATGAAATCTTGGATTATAAGAAGGAATTCGGCGAGAAGCTGGCCGCGAGGTTCGTCCGCTTCTCCTTTGAATTGGATGTCTGGGTATTCATCGGTCAGCTCGAGGTATATGGCACGAAGGTGCTCCAGCGCGCCGCGCGCACGCTCAAGCCTACGCGTCCGCGCCGGAAAAAGGAGCATATTGTGGGCAAATATCTGATGCCCGCAGACTTTATGGATATCCGTGAGCTGCTTTTGGCCTATAACTGTCATCCCGGCCGTAAGGACCAGGGCCGCTGGACGGTGGAGCAGTTCCTGCCCTACGTCGGCTATTATGACCGCGAAGGCAAGCTGCGCGATTATTTCTTCGACGCATTCCTCTTCCTGCCGTTTGCAGCGTTCCCGATGCGGGTGCCGGAGTGCAACGCCGACTTGTGGCGGATGTACGTCGACAACACCTTTGCGACGGGCTATAATACCGATGCTTTGGACTTTGCCTTCGGCGAAACCAAGCGTCGGCTGGGCGATACGTCGGGACGGCGGGCGAAGGTGTTTTTGTCCATTCTCTATCCGTTCAAGATTCAAACGCAATTCGGCGACCTGTGCGGTGACGGCGATTTTCTCAGTATGGCCAAACTGAAGGATCGTAAGAAGGCTATCAAGTGGCTTATCGACACGCAGCTTGCGCTGTTCAAAAGCCGCAATTACCAGTACAGCGAGCTGTGCGGCTTCTACTGGTTCGAGGAATCGATTCTCATCTCCGACCGTGATGAGAAGGAGATGCTCTCGTGGACCACCGATTACGTGCGGTCGCTCGGCTATAAGACGATATGGATTCCTTATTACCGTGCCAGCGGCTACAACAAGTGGTGGGAATACGGGATTGACTTCGCCTGTATGCAGCCCAACCACTCCTTCCGCGAGGGCGGAGACGCGCTCCTGTACTCCACAGCGGAGATAACGAAAAAGTATGGCATGTGCGTGGAGATGGAGATCGGCGGCACGAATGCGGAATATGTACGCAGGTATAACGATTATCTCCGTGTCGGCGCTGAAACCGGCTTTATGGATTCGGTGCATATGTACTATCAGGGCGGCGGGCCGGGCGAATTTTACGAAGCGTTCAAGTCGGCCGATAAAGCGCTCAACGACGTTTACCACAACACGTATCTGTTCACCAAGAACCGCTACGAGCCTGAGGCGAAATAGCTTTTGAACGATATCGGGCTGCTTTTCGCCGGGTGGAAAAATCAAACTTTTGCTTGCAAAAGTAAATGAATTATGTTATAATACAATTGTCCGATGAAACGGTTTTCAACCGTTTTATCAACTGCGGCTCTGCCGCAGTCTGCAAATCCTTCCGATTTGCAGGAAAATAGATATTGAACGGCAAATTCCCCGCATAAAATGCGGGGCGTCAAACAGGGAATCGGCTTTAAGCCGTTACCCTGTTTGACGAATAAAAACGCAAGCGTTTTTATTGAATTTAAGTATAATACAAACAACGAGCAGCAAGAAATGCGTAAGTCCGGTTGGGACTTACGCATTTCTTTTTGCATTCTTTTTGGAGGGAAACGCAAATGAACGCCAACAATCCGTCATATCTTGCCGATGAGAAGGTCGGCAGGCTGATGCGCGGTTATGCCGTGCCGTGCATCATCTCGCTTCTCGTCGGCGCTTTGTACAACATCGTCGATCAGATTTTTATCGCCAATGCCGATTATCTTGGCTCCTACGGCAACGCGGCGAATACCGTTGTTTTTCCGCTTACGGTCGTCGCGCTCGCCATCGCCGTAATGATCGGAGACGGCTGCTGTGCTTTTGTCAGCCTGAGCCTCGGGCGCGGTAAGCCTGACGACGCCGAGCGCAGTATGGGGAACGCCATACTGCTGTCCGTGCTTGCGGGCATCGTCCTTGCTGTGGTGTATTTGCTGTTTGACGAGCCGCTGATCGCCATGTTCGGCGGTACGGTCAACGAGGCGACCTTTGCATATTCAAAGGAGTATTTTTTCTGGATATCGATCGGCATTCCGTTTTATATGTTCGGGCAGGCGATGAATCCGATCATCCGTGCGGACGGCAGCCCGCGGTTTGCAATGGCTTCCACGCTGGCGGGGGCGATTGTCAATATCATTCTTGACCCAATCTTTATTTTTTCATTCCATTGGGGTATGATGGGCGCGGCCGTCGCCACCGTGCTCGGACAGATGGTGACGGCGGCGGCTTCCATATGGTATCTCCGACGCACAAAGACGGTCTCCCTTTCCGGTGCCTGCTTCAAGCCGGATTTCAAAATTGCCGGTCGGGCGCTGGTGCTGGGGATTTGCAGCTTTCTTTCCCAGATTTCGCTGGTTGCGGCGATGGCGGCTATTAACAATATGCTCCGCAAATACGGCGCGGTGGACGCCATATTCGGACAAGAGCAGTACGCGCAGATTCCGATGGCCGTCGTTGGCATCGTGATGAAATTCTTTCAGATCGTCATCTCAATCGTCGTCGGTATGGCCGCAGGCTGTATTCCGATTGTCGGCTATAATATGGGGGCTTTACGGCGGGACCGCGTCCGGCAGGTCTTTACCCGCCTGCTGTTGGCGGAAGCGGCTGTCGGCTTGATTTCGCTGGTGATCGTCGAGCTGTTTCCCAAACCGCTCATCGGTATTTTCGGCGCGGCAAATGAGAGCGTTTACTATACGGAGTATGCGGTCAGGGCCTTCCGCGTTTTTCTCTGTATGCTGCCGCTCGCGTGCGTGAATAAGGCAGCGTTCATCTTTCTGCAGGCAATGGGCAAAGCGGCCGCCTCAACGCTGCTGTCGATGGCGCGTGAGATTGTGTTCGGCGTCGGGCTTGCACTGCTGCTGCCGGTCTTCTTCGGACTGGATGGCGTATTGTACTCGATGCCTGTGTCCGACATACTGGCGGCGGCTGCATCGGCAGTGCTCATTGTGCTGACGTACAGGCGGTTGTCCTCCGAATCTGTATAAGGAGAAGGGTAAAACCAGCACGTATTGCGGATGCCGGATATGCGTAGCGAATGCGGAATGCTCCAGCTTCCATGTCCGTATCGACGGACCATGTCTTTTTCTGCTTTTGCGGGCATCGCCTGAGGAAAGGGTAATGCCCGCAATATGTTAAACCTGTAAGGCTGCTGCGCCTGCCTGGCACATAGCAGCGGATTTGTTTTATTCTTTTTGTGCGGTCAGCTCGGCCAGCCTGCGTTCGATGGCTTTCCGCGCTTCGGCAGGGTCGGAGATGCCGAGTACTGAGGTTTCCATCGGGCAAAGCCCGTCTCCGGTCCGGTTGACGATACGGGGCACGAGCGTGTCGGCCTCGATTTGGATTCCATGCTGTTTAAGCGCTTCCTCCGCCTCGCGGGAGAGCACGGCGGCATAGACGGCCGTCACGCCCGCGCCCGCATAAAGCAGCGCAGCAGCACGGCCCGTTACGCGGTCGGCCACCGCCGCGCCGCGCAGCGCGGCGCCGTAGCGGTCGATGCATTCGAGCAGCGGACGCACGCCCTTGCCGTCGGATGTGAAGCGCCCTCCGCCGGCGAACACGACGGCCAGCGTGCAGCCTTCGCTTTGCAAGAGCTTCTTCGCTTCGCGCAGCAGAGCGTTTTTGTCAGTGCGCAGTCCGAGCTGGTGAGCAAAGGTGCTTTTCTCAAACAGCTTGACCAGCGGCGGCAAAACGACGATCTGCACCGCGATGCCGGAAAGACCCGTGACCGCGGCCTGTACGGCCATATGGGCGCTGAGATTTTCCAATCCGAACAGCGTCGCCGCCGCCGTCAGCGCCAGCGCGTAGACGGCGCGGCCGGACAGCATTGAGCCCAACAGCGCCGGATATACGCCGAAGCGCAGTCTGTCCAAACCGCATTTGCGGTAAAAGAGTCCGGCGGCCAGGCCATAGGCGCACAGTTCAGCGGTCATAAACAGGACGCGGTCGGCTGCCGGCATATTCATCAGAAGAAAGCCGGCGACGGGACATATCGCACCGCAGACAGCGCCGTATACCGGACCGAGAATCAGTCCGCAGAGCAGCACGGGGATGTGCATCGGCAGAAAGATCTGCCCCGCTGCCGGTATCCCCGTCAGATGGAAGGCAAGCGGCAGCAGGATGCCCAGCGCCGTAAACAGCGCGGCAAGCGTCAGCCGCTTCGTCCTCACCGCCATGCTTCTGCCGCCTCCCGCACGCGGCGAAGATCGTCGGGGATTTCAATGCGCTGCGGACATTTTTCCAGGCATGCGCCGCAGGCAACACAAGCGTCCGCACGCGCGCTTTCGGGAATGTTCCTCCAGCCGTCGGCAGCAACGGCGGTGTTTTCGTAAATACCAAACGAATTCCATACGCGGAAATTGCGCGGAATGTCGACTCCGGCAGGGCAGGGCATACAATAGCGGCAACCCGTGCAGGGATTTTTGATACGGGCCTTCATGATCGCTACCGCCTCGTCTATTGCTTCTCGTTCGGTTTCGGAGAGCGGTTCAAAGCGGTCAAAGGTCGCCAGATTGTCCTGTACCTGCGAGGCATCGGACATCCCGCTGAGGATGACTTTTACGTTCGGCAGAGAACCGACATAGCGCATTGCCCACGATGCGTCCGACCGGTCGGGTGTGACCGATGCAAGGCGGGCCGAAATATCCTTCGGCAGCTTTGCCAGCAGGCCGCCCTTGACCGGCTCCATCACTACGACAGGGACGCCGTGCTCGGCTGCTTCCCGGTAGCCCTCCAGTCCTGCCTGCGTCTCGGTGTCCATATAGTTGATCTGCAATTGGCAGAAGTCCCAGTCGCGCGTGGAGAGAATGGCGCGGAAAACGTCGAGGCTGTCGTGGAACGAGAAGCCGAAATAACGGATTTTTCCCGCCTTTTTCATCTTTTCGCAGAACTCGACTGCGCCGAATTCTTGCAATTTTTTCCACTTTGCCGCGTCGAGCGCGTGCAGCAAATAGAAATCTATGTAGTCGGTTTGCAGCCGTGCAAGCTGTTCGTTGAATATGCGTTCGACATCCGCCGGCGTCTCCAGCGCCCACGCAGGCAGCTTCGTCGCCAAAAAATAGGAGTCGCGCGGGTATTTTGCCAATGCCTCGCCCAGAAACGGCTCGCTTTCGCCGTTGTGGTAGGGATAAGCGGTGTCAATATAATTGACGCCGTTCCTGATTGCAAGCTCCAGCAGTGCGCTCGCTGCCGGACGGTCGATCTTTCCGTCCGCATCGGTGGGGAAGCGCATACAGCCGAAGCCCAGAAGCGAGGTCTCAACGCCGAGATTTTCCATACGGCGCAGTTCCATGGTCCATCAGCACCTTTCCGGTATTCTTTTTCTAAAGCTATTATACACGAGAGCAGCGAAGAAAGCAAGTCCCCCTTTTCCCCGGACGAAGCCGTTTGTCTCCGAAGGGAAGAAAATGTCATTCATGTACAGTGCGCATATGTCCGGTATCTGCGGTCAATATGCTGCGGACTGCGGTCAACGGCTTGTATGAGCCGGTGCGGGTCAGGGCGTCTTGAAACAAAATACGAAAAGAGAGCTGCGGCGCAGCTCTCTTTGTTTTTGGGCTTCCCCGCACAAATCGGATGGAGCGATTGCGCCGTCAAAATTGTGCGGTGCTCTCTTTTTATAATACCTTGGAAAGAAACTCCTTCAGACGCGGGTTCTGCGGGCTGTCAAAAAAGGCGTTCGGCTCGTTTTCCTCCACAATGCGGCCCCCGTCCATAAATACGACGCGGGTGGCCACCTCGCGGGCGAAGCCCATTTCGTGCGTGACAACGATCATTGTCATTCCCTGCTCGGCCAGCTCTTTCATCAATGCCAGCACTTCGCCGACCATTTCCGGGTCGAGCGCCGAGGTCGGTTCGTCAAAAAGGATCACGTCCGGGTTCATCGCCAGCGAACGCACGATGGCGACGCGCTGCTTCTGGCCGCCGGAGAGCTGCGCGGGGTAAACGTCCGCCTTCTCCTCCAGCCCGATGCGGCGGAGGAGCTGTATCGCCGCTTCACGCGCGGCGGCCTTGATCTCTGCCTTGCTGCGGAGCGGCTCATCGACGGCCTTGCCGAAGCGCTTTTTCCATTTTAACGCACGCATCCGCTTGGTTTCGACATAAACGGGCGCAAGCATAATGTTTTCGATGACGGTTTTGTTGTTGAACAGGTTGAAATGCTGGAATACCATTCCCATCTTCTGCCGGTGCACGTTGATGTCCACCGACATATCGGCGATATCTACGCCGTTGAAGATGATGCTGCCGGAGGTGGGGTCCTCCATACAGTTCAGGCAGCGCAGAAAGGTGCTCTTGCCCGAGCCGGACGGGCCGACGACCACGACCTTTTCGCCTTTCTCTACGGAGATGTTGATGTCCTTGAGCACATGCAGGTCGCCGAAGCTCTTGTTCAGGTCAACGACTTCGATCACTTTTCCTCAGGCTCCTTTCCATCAGCTTGATTCCCGCGCTTATGATCATAACAAGCGCGATGTAGATGAGTGCCATCACCAGATAGGGCACCATAAATTCGTAGCTGTTGCTGCCGATGTTGTTGAAGGCCACGTACAGGTCGGTCGCTCCGACAAAGCTGACGACCGAGGTTTCCTTGATAAGGGCAATAAACTCGTTGCCGAGCGTGGGAAGGATGTTCTTGACCGCCTGCGGGATGACGATGCGCATCATTGTCACGCCGTATCCCAGCCCGACCGAGCGGCCGCCCTCCATCTGCCCGCTGTCGACGGACAGGATGCCGGAACGCATAATCTCGGAAATGTACGCGCCGCTGTTGAGGCCGAATACGATCGTCGCCACCGTCACCGACGGCATCCGTGTGACGCCGAGCAGGGGCAGCAGGACGTAATAGAATACAAGCAACTGCACGACCATCGGTGTGCCGCGGAACAGGCCGACGTAGAATCCGCAGATCGAGTTGAGCACGCGGGGCAGCCGCTTGTATTTCGGCAACACGCGCACGGCCGCGATCACCGTACCGATTACGATGCCGATGAGCAGGCCGAGCACGGCAATGGTCAGCGTGTTCTGCAGGCCCTTGAGTACCTCGCGGTAACCGCCGGCGTTTAAGAACACATTCCAGAAGTTTTCAAGCTTTCCAGCGAAATCATTCATCGTACAGCAATCCCCATCTCCTTTGTCTCACAAAGGCTCCTTTTTGCCGGCAGTCAGCCGTATAATACAAAAACGCATAAAGCTGCAAGGCAAAAATCATCGCATAAATCTGATTATGCTCGGTTTTCAAATTGCGTTTGGGTATGAGCAGTAGAATGCCCCGCCCGGTATAGGCGGGGCATCGTTTGTTATGCCCGTCCGGCGGAAGCGGGGCATATCGGGGTACGCTCCGCACCGAGAATGCGGGTGCATATCCGGGTCCGTATCGGGGAGACAGCCTGAATAGGCTGTTTATGCGTTTTTGTTGATGGCTTCGGTGATGAATTTGGCAGGCTCTTCATCGATGACGACGTAATCGAGATTGCCGTTGAGCATATCCTGCACCGCCAGCGAGCCGTTCTTGTAACCGATGCAGTCAACGTTGAAGCCTTCAAAGCCCCAGTCCGCGTCGCCGACAAGATATTTCTGGCCGGTGGTGCCGTTCTGGACGCCGATCTTGGTGTTTTTGTCCATTTCCTTGAGGATGGCTTCAATATCTTCAACGGTCTTGCAGTCGTCAAACCGCGTGTCGTTGCTCGGGACAATCAGTTTCTGAGAAGCTTTATAATAAGGTGTAGCAAAGGTGACATACTGTTCACGCGTCTCATTGATGGTCAGACCGGCCATTGCGATATCGCTCTGGTGCTGGCCGACCGACAGGCAGACGGCGTCAAAGTCCATATTCTGGATGACCAATTCCTTGCCGAGCTTGTCGGCCAGGAGCTTGGCAATTTCCATATCTATGCCGTAATACATATCACCGTCCTTATACTCAAACGGCTCAAAAGCAGCGTTGGTTGCAACAAGAAGCTGGTCTTTGTTCGGATCCAGTTCGGCAGAGGCCACAGCCGTGGGCGTGCCGTCGCCGAAATATTTGTTGCAGATTTCCTCGAAGGTGCCGTTCTCCATAATCTCCGCAATGAACGCGTTGACCTGCTCGAGCAGCTCGGGCTGGTCCTTATCCACGCCGAAGGCGTAGTCCTCGTCGGTGAGGCGGATGTCGATGATTTTTGCGGTCGGCTTGTCGCCGTCACCGCAGGCTGCCAGCACAGACAGCGCAAGCACGCAGGCAAGTGCAAGGCAAAGCAGTTTTGCAAACGTTTTCATAAATGCCAATTCCTTTCGTATGTACTTTTGCAGCCGAAGGCCGCCCGTACTTTTCAATAGGGATATTATAAACCATTCTTTCGAGGAATGCAAGCATTTTGTCATTTTTTTGTACGCTTTGCTTTACAGCTTCTTTTCACAGGGACTGCCGCAGGTGCTTATCCGGCGTTTTCGGACGGAAGCTCGGCGTCCGGTCTTGTCAATTCACGGCGCAGCCTGAGGAGCACAATCAGAGACAAAGCGGCGGCGAGAAACGAGGTTCCCGCAAAGTTCAGCCAAATCCCCGTCAGCCCGAGCGGCCAGAGGGCGGCGATCAGAATTACCGGAAAGACAAGCGCGGTCGATACCGAGATCAGGGACGCGGGCAGAGGCTTTTCGATCGCCAGCATATAGCTCTGCGTGGCGAAAGAGAACCAGCGCACGATGTAGGTAAGGCAGAAAAGACGAAGCGCACCGACAAACAGACCCAGATTTTCGGGCGCGATGTCGTCTACGAACAGCGTCGTAATCTGCGCGGGAATCAAAGCGATGACGACGACCGCCAGCAGGGAAACGATGCCGCTTGCGGTAAAGCAGCATTTCTCGACGGCCCGGACTCTGGAATATTTTCCGGCGCCCCAGTTGTACCCGACCGCCGGCTGGAGCGAGTCGCACAGACCGTACATAATTGGCTGGATGAAACCATCGACATACATCAGAACGCCGTACACCGAAACGGCGGTTTCGCCGCCCAAACGAACCAGAATACGGTTGATGAGGATCGAAGTGATCCTGCCGGCGATGTTGTTGAGGAAGTTCGGGCTTCCGCAGGTGATGATCTGCCGGATCATTTTGACTTGAAATTTCGGACGGCAGAAACGGAGAAGCGCTTTTTTTCGGAAAAAGGGGATAAAGGCAATGACGGCGCAGATCATCATAGCGGAGCAGGTCGCCAGCGCCGCTGCCCAGATTCCCCAGCGAAACACGCCGAGAAAAAGAAATTCCAGAATGGCGCACAGAGCGGACATCAGGATATTCAAAAACATGCTGCCGCGCACATACCCGCAGATGCGAAGGAAGTTGTCTACAGCAAAAATGATTGTCGTTACCGGCGAGCAGAGCGCGTAAACGCGCATATACTGGATCGCCATTGCGGCAAAATCACCCTCGGCGCCCATAAATCCGATCAGCAGCGGTGCCGCCGCGAACAGAATGCCGCCGACGAGTACGCCGGTGCCGATAATCATCAGACAGGCGCAGGTAAAGATGTTGTAAGCTTCACGCTCGTTTTTTCTGCCAAGGCAGACGGAAATATGGACGGAGGAGCCAACGCCGATGAGATCCGCGAGCGCAAAATTGATGATCACAAACGGCATGGCGAGATTGAGTGCCGCAAAGGCAGTTTCTCCCAAAAGACGGCCGACGAAAGCGCCGTCGAGAAGCTGATAAAGCGCCGAAGCCAGCATGCTCACGGAGCCGGGCAAAGCGGCGATGGCAAACAGTTTCAGCGGCGGCGTCTTTGAAAACAACACGGTGGATTCCATATGCTTTCTATTCCTTTCGCTTTTATTTGGTTGGATAGGCTTGCACAAAATCCAAAAAGCGCCCGATTATCTGTTGCAATAACCGGGCGCACCCGACATCTTATCCGACCGGAGACGGAACGTCTCACTGTGTATTGCGATACACGGTCCTCCGATGACGATTGTATATGATTGTACAGATACGAGCCGGTTCGGGCAGCGGCGTATGCAGATCGCACCGGAACCGCTCCTTCTGGCAAGCGAAGGGTATTATAGTACAAAATATGATGAATGTCAAGTGGGAAAAGATATGCAGGAACATTTTTCTGTATGCCGCACAGTTTCTTTTTACGGCGGCGAAAGGAATTGTATGCCTTCGGCATACAAAAACGCGCGCGTATCCGGAAAGCGGTTGCTTTATGTATGCAAGAAAAGGGATAGACATTTACGGCGGTGTGCTTTATAATAGGGGCAGAAGGAAGGGAAGCCGCCGTTTTTTGTTTTCGGCCGGCGGGAACGGCGCATATGCCTTTATCCAGAGACAAAACGGAGGGAATGCTATGTTTTCTTTGGAGGAAGATAATCGGAAAATCGGTCGTTATCTATCCGAACGCATCAAAGAAAAAGGATTTAAGAGCAACCGGGATTTTGTAAGAGCCTATCTTGATAAGACGGGCGTTCCGACAGGCGGCGAGGAGGAGCAAAGGATGGCCAACCGGCTGTCGCAGATGCTGAACGGAAACAAGGGGATACAGATCTACGACCTGCCGGTCTTTACAGAGCTGCTCGGCATCTCCTGCGAAGAGCTGCTGAGCGCCGGCCGGTGCTTTGCTGCGTCCGTGAATCATTTGACGAACTATTCCGTCGCCCTTTCCGACGACGAAAGCGTGTGGAAAGCCTATGCCGAAGAACCGGACGAGCCGATCCTCAACCTTGACGAGTACGGCAAAAACATCATCGAATATGCGCTGGATTTTGAGAATTACAGGCTGCTGTCCTATTTGACGAAGGAAGGTTATATTTACTTTATCGGGCCTGATGAGAAAGACTATGCCTGCAATTTTGGCGCCGGTGTGAAAATCAAACGGCTTTCTGACTCGCAGCCGCGCGACCTGCTGATTTGCCGGATGGGCGAGGATCAGTCGCTGCGCCTGCGCCTGCTTGCGCTCGCCGCAGAACGGGGCGACCTCGATATGCTGGCGAAGCTGCACGCAAGGGAAATCCCCGCCTTCTATCAGGCAAGCGCGAAAGGCTGGACCACGCCCGCAGAGGCCGAAAGCCGGATGCAGATGCGCGGGAATGAAGAACTGCGGAAGGCAAAGCAGTTAGCCGAGGAGAACCTGCTGGATTCCGTCGCGGCAGCGTTCGAAAAGCTTCCGGCCTATTTTGCGGAGGAATTTGAAGTCAAAAACAGCTTTGGTGAAGTCCACCGGTTCATGTATCCCCGTCTGCCCGAGCTGGCCGCGCGGCTGCTGGAGAAAAAGGAGGAAGAGGGTGCGCGTGTGCTGCTGAAAAGCGCCGTCGAGCACAACCGGAACACCTATGAAAATCTGCAAAAGCTGATGTGCGGTACAATCGAAGCGTTTCAAAAGCGCCGACCTTTCTGGGCGGGTGAGCGCGAAAAATATGATGCATATGTTTCTGCGCAGATCTTGAGCGAGTTCAAATGCGGCGACGGCTATGTGCTTTACCGCGACCCCGGTGCGAAGGCGGGCCTTGTCACGAATCTGTTCCGAATGCCGGAGGATGTCGCGGCGGACGGCGGGACGGAACGGCTCATAGCAGAGCTGAACGGCTGGTACGACAGGGTTTGCGGCATCCGGCCGGACATCGAAAGGGGGACGGCGGAATGATGCACCCCGTGTTTGATTTCGATGACGGCGATTTTCTCTTTCCCTTTTCCGAAACGATGGGGGCGGACGCCGACGGGCACCTGATGCTGCGCCTGTCCGACAGCTTGGCGATGGATATGGCTTCGGGCGGCCTGCACCTGCTTTCCGACTGGGAAGAAGACGGCCGGGACGGCGGATATGACGGCTGGGACGGCTGAGGCGTTGTTCATGCTATGCCGAAATAGGACTTCAGCCACGCGTGGCGGCGGACGAGCCATTCGCGCAGATATTCGACGTTTTCCTCGTAGGTCGGGAAAGGGATACGCTCGTAATCGCTGTATTTTGCGGTGATGCTCCAGCCGGCTTCTTCGTAATTGCGGCGGATGGCATCCCCGTACCGCGAAAGCAGCGCGTCGATTTTGTTCTGCGCCTGCGCGGTGTCGGTCGTCAGTGCTTCGATAGCGGGCGAAAGCTCTGTATAGCGCATACGCACACAATCGACGAACCAGTCATATTGCAGCAGCGCGCCGTTCCACAGCTTGTCGCAGTACAGACCCTCACAGCTCGCATACGGATTCTCGTTGCCGCAGTCGTTGTGGTAATCGGTGTAATAATCGGCGTCGGTATTTCCGGAAGACAGGTCGAGGTCCCACAGCGGACCGGCGCAGAGCTTATTTTCCATAATATAAAAGCGCGTGGAGCTGGTCGCATAGTCGACGTTTTTGAACAGCTCGTTGACAATGAACGAATCTACGAAGCTGCCGATGTCGAAGTATTGCTCGATGCGTTCGCGGTTCCCGGTGGCCAGCGCTTCCTCGGCTTCGCGGAAGAAATCCTTCACCCACCGCTGCTGCGAGGGTGCGGGGTCGGTGGGGTCGTTGAAGCCGAGCAGCAGATTGTAGTAGGATGTGTAGAAGGAAATCGGGTTGCTGTATCCGGGGTACGGCTCGTATTCGAGCAGGAACTCGTTTTCTTCGACGAGCAGGTCCACGCGTGTCTCACCGATCTCCAAAGCCTCGGTCAGAAGATAGCAGCCGCGGTATTCGCCGTTGAGATACAGCTCGACGAATTCCGATGCCGAAACGAAATCCATCCCGATATCGGCCGCAAAGTCGTAAGACAGCTTGTTGCGCAGCATCGTTTTGTCGTACATGTTTGCCAGCAGGCACCATTTCTTCGCGCGGCCCATCCCGAGCACGTCTTTTTTCGCGCTCAGTTTGATGTTGTAGGGCTTCTTTGCGCCCGAGGAAGTGGAATTCCCCCGCACCTTCACGGTCGATTCGCTGTCGTTGATTTCGGCGAACACGCCGTTGGGGTCCACGATGCGGACAGACGCCTGAACGTAGGCGTCCTTGGTGATCTCTGCCGACGTCGTTATGAAAACCTGCGCGGCCTGATACGGTCCTTCCGGCGCGGCAATGCTCGCGGCTTCCGAGACAGGCAGACTTTCATCGGGGGTGTCGGGCGTGCAGGCTGCCGCCGGCAGAAGCGCCGACAGCAGAAACAGGAGAAGAATCCATTTTCGCATCGCCTGCGCCGCCTTTCCGTTCGTTTTACCGCATTCGGACGGGAGGGATCCCGCCTCTTGTTCAGTATATCCGAACGCGGTGTATTTGTCAAGCGTCGGGGAATTCAAACAGGCTTTCGATCGGCACTTGCAGCACCTTAGCCAGACCGTACAGTTCGATGTCGGTCACCGTGCGCCGTTTGTCTTCGATTCGGGATATAGAACCGCGGCAAACATAGATGGCCAGCGTCTCCAGCCTGTCGGATAACGTCTGTTGGCTCATTTTCCGCTCCATCCGCAGTGTGCGCACACGGCTTCCCACCAAATTCATTGCCTGACCGTCAATGATTCGCGCCATAAAACAATACGCTCCTTTTTGTCTTGACATAGGACAGACTTCATGGTATACTATGTTTCGGAAAATATTGTCCTATGACAGGACAGAACACAAAAGAACTGCGCAGGCGCAGGTTCGAAAGTGAGGATGTAAGTGAATGAAACGGTATTTTTGCGTATTCGTTCTTCTGATGCTGTTTCTTCTGACCGCCTGTAAAGACGATTCGCTCTCCGTAACATCGGACGACGAGTCCGTTGCCGCATCCGACCTTGCGGCGGCAGGATGCGTGCATGAGCCGGTGAACGACCCGCGGGTCGAGCCGACCTGCACCGAGCCGGGGCAGACCGAGGGGACGCACTGCGCGCTCTGCGGCGAGGTTTTGTCCGGACATACGGAAATCCCGGCAGCCGGACACATGCCGGAGACTGCGGAGCGGCAGGAACCGACCTGTACGGCGCCGGGATTTGTCGGGGAAGTGCGGTGCACTGTCTGCGGCGAAGTGCTCGAGGAGGAACAGACGCTCCCCGTGCTCGGCCATACGACCGAAAACGGCAGATGTACGCGCTGTGGGCAGTATATCGGCGGCGTATGGGAGACGAGGTACTATGTCGACCAGTTCGACCAGCCGACGGAGGATTGGTATATTTCATGCCGAGCCGTCGGTAAATTCAGCAACAGCGCAACCGTCGATGACGAGCTGGAAGCGCAGGTACTGGCGGACAGCACGGGGGACATCACCTTCTTTTTGTATGAGTATGGCAGCTATCAGGTGAAAAATCATTCATCGGGCGATTGGCAGGAGTATGTGGTCACCATGCGGAGCGCCGCGGGAGATCTGCGGATGACCGGCGCGATGTATGCCGGCGGCGACCGGATTTTCCTCGATGCGGTGTATGTGCCGTCTGTCCTTGAGGCGCTGCGCGGCGAGGGGACGGTTATGTTCCATATCGTGCCGGTGGAAGCCTACGTTACGGAAACCGAATACCTTTTTTCGGTTGAAGCTTCAAACTTCGCGGACGAGTACGGCAGGATGACGGGCGCAGATGTATAATGCGAAAACGCAAAAACCGTGCGTCAAACAGCCCATACCGGATTATGCGAAGCTTTTGTACGGCTTCATGGCGTTTTGGTATAGGGGCGCGCGGCACATACGAATGATGAGCGCATACGTCTTTCGAGGGCTGAATGGACATTTTTGGGAAAAGGAGATTTTATGTTTCACTACGGAATCCCTGCGCCGTGTCCGCAGCGTGTGCGGTGAGATTATGCAGGACTTCTGCCATACGCTCAAAGACGTATATAATATAGGAGCGAATTTCTATCTGCTCGGAAGCGGCGCAAGGAATCTCATCGTACAAAATGCGGCGGAGCCGATAGACTTGGACTACAACCTCGAAATTGTCCGCTGCGTTGATTTTGAGGATTGCCGCACCATCAAAGCGTGCGCAAGAAAAGCCTCCGACAAGGCGCTTGCGATGCACGGCTGGGGGAATTGCGAGGATTCCGCCTCATCTCTCACAACCGAGTGCCGCTATTTTACCTCCGGCAACTCAACCGCATTTTCCATCGACGTCTGTATCGTGGCTGCGGATGAGGACGGGCAAATGGCGCGCCTTATCCACGAAAAAACAGGCATTGTTTCTTGCGACAGATATGATTGGAACGACGCCCTGCATTCTGCGCAGATACGGAACAAGGCCGATCTTATCAAAAGAAGCGGGAAATGGACACTGGTCAGGGAACAGTATTTGCGGCTCAAAAACATGTATCTGACGCGCCGTGACCGCAGCCATCCGTCCTTCGTCTGCTATATCGAAGCGGTCAATCATGTCTATGATGCAGGAATAAGCCGGCGGCAGCTGTGATATGACGGCGGAATTGCTGAGACAGGCGTAAATCCGCTCGGCATTACAAGTGCCGAAGACGCTGAAGCGATGTACATGCCGCTTGCCGTTATGCCATTTCACATATGCCTGTACCGCCGAACACGGCAAAGTCCGTATGGCCGGTTGCGGAACGGTGTGCCGGATGCACAAAAAAGCTGCGGAAAGTCTTTGCTTTCCGCAGTTTTGATGCTTATTATACATTTTCATCCGTCATTTGCAAAAGCGAATGACGCCCCGGGCGAAGCCGGAGAAATATGCCGTACAATAATTATTTCTGCGGCATTTGCCGTGGATTTCAAACCGTTTTATCGGGAAATCGTATTATATGTATTGCTTATAAAGCCTTTCAAAAGATTTATAGTCCGGCAGACATAAAATGTCCGCCGGACTGCATGAAATGCGGGAGATGCCGTACAATTCCAATTTCGGAAACCCCGAAAGGCTTCCCGACACGGGTTTTCTGTGTCGGGAAGCAACAGTGTGGATCCGCCCGGCTCACCGCACCTCGAGCGCGCCGTCTTCGCCGACGTCGAGGGTCAGCGTGTCGCCGGCGTGCAGGTCGCGGGAGAGGATGGCCTTTGCCAGCAGCGTTTCGGCCTTGCTTTGCAGGTAGCGCTTAAGCGGCCGCGCGCCGTATACGGGGTCGTAGCCGTTTTCGATGATCAGCTCGCGCGCCTTGGGTGTGATCTCCAGCGAGAGCGATTTCTCTGCCAGACGTGCGCGCAGATCCGCAATGAGTAGGTCGATGATAGCCGAGATATTCTCGCGCGTGAGCGGCTTATAGAAGACGATTTCGTCCAGCCGGTTGAGGAACTCAGGCCGGAAGGTCGAACGCAGCAGCTCGGTGACGGCCTGACGCGCCTCCTCGCTGATCTCGCCGTCGCTGCCGATGCCGTCGAGCAGGTACTGCGAGCCGAGGTTGGAGGTGAGGATGATGACCGTGTTCTTGAAGTCTACCGTCCGCCCCTGCGAGTCGGTGATGCGCCCGTCGTCCAGCACCTGCAGCAGGATATTGAACACGTCGGGGTGCGCCTTCTCGATCTCGTCGAAGAGGATGACCGAGTAGGGCTTGCGCCGCACGGCCTCGGTGAGCTGTCCGCCCTCGTCGTAGCCGACGTATCCGGGAGGCGCGCCGATGAGACGGGAGACGGAAAATTTCTCCATATATTCGGTCATATCGATGCGGATGAGGTTCCGCTCGTCGTCAAACAGACTCTCGGCCAGTGCCTTGGCCAGCTCGGTCTTGCCGACGCCGGTCGGGCCGAGGAAGAGGAACGAGCCGATCGGACGCTTTGGGTCGGCGATGCCGGCGCGCGAGCGGAGAATGGCTTCGGTCACGCGGCTGACTGCCTCGTCCTGGCCGACGACGCGCTTGTGCAGGATCTCGTCGAGGTGAAGCAGCTTCTCGCGTTCGCCCTCCATCAGCCGCGCAACAGGGATGCCTGTCCAGCGCGCGACAATGGAGGCGATTTCCTCCTCAGTGACGGTGTCGCGCACGAGGGTGTTGCTCCGGCTGTTGCTCTTTTCCTGCGCTTCAGCCAGCTTTTTCTCCAGCTCGGGCAGCGTGGAGTAACGCAGGCGCGAGGCTTTTTCGTATTCGTAGTCGCGTTGTGCCTGCTCGATTTCGCCGTTGACGCGCTCGATATCGGCCTTGATGGCCTTGACTTCATCGATGGCGCTCTTTTCGACCTCCCAGCGCGATTTGAGCGCGTCAAACTGCTCGCGCTTTTCGGCAAGCTCGGCGGAGAGCTTTTCCAAACGCTCTTTGGAGAGGGTGTCGCTTTCCTTTTTCAGCGCCATTTCCTCGATTTCGAGCTGCATGATCCTGCGGCGCAGGTCGTCCAGCTCGGTCGGCATCGAGTCGATTTCGGTGCGGATGGAGGCGCAGGCCTCGTCGACGAGGTCGATGGCCTTGTCGGGCAGGAAGCGGTCGCTGATGTAGCGGTCGGACAGCGTCGCCGCCGCGACAAGCGCTGAATCGTGGATCTGTACGCCGTGGAAGATCTCGTAGCGGTCCTTCAGGCCGCGCAGGATGGATATGGTGTCCTCCACCGTCGGCTCGTCGACCATAACGGGCTGGAAGCGGCGCTCGAGGGCTGCGTCCTTCTCGATGTATTTGCGGTATTCATCCAGTGTGGTCGCGCCGATGCAGTGCAGTTCGCCGCGCGCGAGCATCGGCTTGAGCAGGTTGCCAGCGTCCATCGCGCCGTCGGCCTTGCCGGCGCCGACGATGGTGTGCAGCTCGTCGATGAACAGGATGACGTTGCCGGCCTTCTTCACCT
>ERZ857984.1056-NODE-1056-length-25760-cov-6.086987_pt1 | contig 25760 bp, 23 predicted proteins | sample MGYA00519914_ERZ857984 | MGnify/ENA primary metagenome ERZ857984 (study PRJEB31778, sample SAMEA3449417) | human gut metagenome | biome: human gut; feature: human-associated habitat; material: faeces | place: United Kingdom | collected 2010/2012 ... | reverse complement strand
ATGTTTAACTTGAATAATCTAGAACAGAACAGAACAGAACAGAACAGAACAGAACCATCAGTTTAAACTTTTCAAAAATAAATCAATCGAAAAAATTATTAAAATTTTGTCCGTTTCTTTCGGATACATTAATCGCGATAACTTATCGGGAAAGAAGAAACCCGATTTTGTTATAAATACAAAAATTATATTAAGGAGTTCAGACATGAACAACAAAAAAATTATTCTTATCATCTTATCAGTTTTAGTTTTTGCTTTTATTTCTTGTAAAAGTAATGAAGAACCAACAAAATTCAAACCATCCCAATTAGGTGGAACTTGGCAAAGTCAAGTAGATGCAAAAACTTCTTTCGTTTTAAATGCCGATACTGGAACAATAACCGTTAATTCATCTGCTGCAATTCAAATAGACGGTTGGGCTGCTAATAAAGATACTGAATATAGCGAATTTAAAGTTGTTGTAGTTGTTCCTAAATATTTGCAAGGACAAGATGTAACTCTAAATCTTACATTTAAAAGCACAACAGAATGCGATGTAAGTATAGAAGGTGTAGATGGAGTTGAACCATTTAAAAAACAATAAAATTTAAAATTAATAAAAACTGATAAGATAAGACAAAAGGCACTGCTTAATTGCAGTGCTTTTTTATTTTAGTCATTGCGAGAACAAATTCCGAAGAAATCAGTTTTTCTGTCATTTAGGACCGACTTCTCCGAAGTAGTGCATTTGATATTGACATGGCAATCAAGATTTTAAAAAGTTAATTTTAAAAAATTAGTTTCGTTAATAAACGAATTTTTAAATATGGAGACTTTTATTTATAAAAATAATTAAAAGAATAATTAATTCTTCAAAAAATTCTTTATATATTTTGTCTGCTCATCGTTTTTTATCAAAAAAGCGTCATGCCCGTAATTTGATTTTATCTCATGATATTCCGTTTCTATATTTGAATAATTATAAGCTTCTTCTATATCTAAAGATTGCGAACTTGGATAAAGCCAATCGGATATAAAAGAAATTATAAGAACTTTTTTAAGAGCAATATTTTTTTTAGTTTTTATTTTTTTAATATCTTCTTTTATATCAAAAAAATCCATCGCTTTAGTGAGATATAAAAAACTATTAGCGTCAAATCTTGAAGTAAATTTTTCGCCGTTATAATGCAAATAATTTTCAACTTCAAAAGAAGGCGTAAAATATTTCAAAGACTTTTTTCTTTTTCTTCCAAATTTTTCTCTCATATATTCTTCGCTCATATAAGTTATATGCCCGAGCATTCTTGCCAAAGCGAGTCCTTTATCTGGAGATGACATTCCGTAATATTTTCCGCCATACCATTCGTTATCTTCCGTTATCGCCTGACGCGCTATTTCATTTAAAGCTATTTGCATAGGCGAATGCGACATAGAGCTTGCTATTATAATTGCCTTGTCAAGCATATTAGGATAATCTGCAGTCCATTGTAAAACTTGCATACCGCCCATAGAACCTCCGACTACGCAATATAATTTTTTTATTCCCAAATAATCTATAAGAATTTTTTGCGCCTTTACAATATCTTTAATAGTGAAAGTTGGAAAATCCGTCCCATAATAAGAATTGCCATTTGATTTTTTAGAAGAAGGTCCCGTAGTTCCCGAGCATCCTCCCAAAACATTTGAGCATATAACGAAATATTTATTTATATCTATCGCTTTATTTTTTCCTACAAAATTACTCCACCATAGAGCGACATTCGAGTCTCCAGTAAAAGCATGACAAATAAGAATAGCGTTATCTTTTTTTATATTTAATCTTCCGTTAATCGTGTAGGCTATTTTTAAATTGTCTATAGTCTCTCCGTTTTCAAATTTGAAAGTTTTATTCGTATCTAAAAATTTAACTTCGTGTATTTTTTGTTTTATACTCATTTTAATAAATCTCCTCTAATAATAAAATTTTAAAATAAAAAAGCCGCCAAAAATTTGACGGCTGAAATTACAAAATAAAAATAAACTATACTATACAGCCGTCCTCAAATCGCATTTGCATCATAGAAAAATGATTTCTTAAAATTCGATTATTTACGAAAGCCATTTTATTCAATTTATTCTCCTAAAAAAATTATTTTAATTAATTGAAACTATTATAAACAAAATAAAATAATTGTCAATAGTAATATATTGTTAAAATTATTTATATATTGCTATTAAAAATAAAATTAGTATAATCTAATAAATAATTTTTTAAATTTTAGAAGTTAAGGAAAATAATGAAAATAACTTTTTTAGGAACGGGGACTTCTGACGGCGTCCCAATGATTGGATGCAAATGTCAAGTATGTTCAAGCAAAGATAAAAGAGATAAAAGATTAAGAGCTTCGATTCTTATACAAAATAATAATAAAAATTATGTAGTCGATACTTCTTTAGATTTTAGAGCGCAAATGCTTAAAGAAAAAGTTAATAAACTTGAAGCGGTATTTTTTACTCATCAACATGCCGACCATACTTCGGGAATAGTCGATTTACGCTCTTTAAATTTTGCCATGAATAAATCTATAGACTGCTACGGAAATAAAGAGACTATGGATATTTTAAGAGATAAATACGATTATTTTTTTAATCCTATTCAGCTTGGAGGCGGACTTCCTCAAGTTGTATTTTATCATATAGAAAAACCGATTCAATTTGATAATTTAAATATTATTCCAATTCCGATAAAACATGGAGTTTTAAATATATTAGGATATAGATTTAATAATTTCACTTATATAACCGATGCAAGTTCTATAAGCGAAGAGAGTATTAAATTAATTGAAGGAACGGAGATTTTAGTATTAAACGGTTTGAGATATAGAGCGCATCATACTCATTTATCATTGCAGGAATCGGTAAATATAGCCGACAGAATAGGAGCTAAAAAATCTTACTTCACGCATATGACTCATGATGTTCTTCATAAGAATTTAGAAAGAGAGCTTCCTGAAAATATGTTTCCCGCTTATGACGGACTTACGATAGAAATTTAAATTATATTCTTGCTTCTATAATAATAAACCAAAAGCCTAACGACTCTCGAATAACTTTTAACGCCTTCTTTTTGACTGTTCGCTTTTAAATAAGTATCGTTTACTTTTTCGCTTATTTTAGACAAATCGCCCGAATATTGCCTCCAAAATTCATTATATTCTTTAATTTCTTTTTTAGTTTCTTCGTTTAAATTAGAAATTAAATAACCGTAATCTTCATCTCTATTTAATTCGCCCAATATATATAATAAAATTTCAAAATCGCCCGAGTATCTTATAAATAAATCTTCGCTTTTTGAACAAACTAAATAAGCTAAAAAATTCGCTTCGTCTTCGTAAGATATTCCTATTTGATGCGAAATTTCATGAGCTATAGTAAAAGGAAAAGAAACATAAGGAATTAAAATATTAACATTCGATTCAAAAGTGAAAGGATTATAAATTCCCGATATTTGCAAATATAAAAAAAGTTTTGAGGACTTTATAGGTTTTGTTCTGCTATAATTCATATTCAAAAAATTAAACTCTTCAAAAATATTTTTATAATCGACTTCAACCATTCTATTTAAAGCCTGATAATTCGTATTTATTTCAGAATATTTTATTTGACTTTTTAAATTATTAATATCTTTTATCAAATACTCGGCAAGAGAATAAATATCTTCATTGTCAATTTGCTTTTCCATATATTTAGAATAATTATCTATAATAGGCATTCTATAATAATTTAATCCCCAAATTGACATAAATATTATATAAACGATTATAGCGGCGCATATTATAGCATATAAAAAATTAAATAATATTTTTAATCTTTCTTTTTCTGTTATTAAATTTTTTATAGTAAAAATAATAAATAAAATTATAATTATTGCAAATATGATAATTAAAATCTCGCCAAAAGAAAAACTTAATTTACCCGATAATTTATTTAAGCCTCCCGCCAATTTTTTGTATATAAATTTTGAATAAAAATTTTCTACTAAAAATTTTGAAAGACTCAATAATTTCAAAGGAATTGCAATTACGGATATGCATAAAAGAAATATTAATTTATTTTTCATTATAGTATTATACTTAATGAGAAAATATTTGTCAAAGAGAATTTATTAGAATTTATTTTTTTATATCTTTCAAATCGGCGTCTAATTTCTTTTTCCAAAGGTCGTAAATCTTTTTCTGTTCTTCCGCTTCTTCAGTTTCATTTAAATATATATATATTCTTCTTAAAGTTCCCGACATATTCAAAGCCATTTTCATGTCATCGGGAAGTCTGTCTTGCAATTCGTATTTTGCTCTGTATTGTTCAGCCGAAATCCAAATTAAAGATTTTGCTAAATTCATTAATTTTACTCTATACATATATCCGTCTATTTCGGGACTTAATTCTCTAATATAATTTTTGAAATCTATTATATTTTTTGTTATTAAAGCAAATCTTCCTTCAATCTCGACGAAGTTTTGCAGCCATTTTGAATTTTCGCCGTAGCAGAATTTGAAATAATCGATAATATAACCGAAAGAGCAAATAAATTTATATCTCCATTCGTCTGAAAATTTATCTTTTAAGAATTCATGAACTTCTTCATTTAAAGATAAAGAATCGTCAGAATAATTGCCTAAAGCTTCTTCAAGCAAAACTATAGCTTTATTAATATATCTTCTTCCATCGTTTAATTGATTTTCTATTCTAATATCCAAATATTCTATAGAAATATTGCATATCGTTGCAATGAAAGACGAAGCTTTTATATGCAAAACCGCCAAATCTATTTTATTTTTAGCAATCTCAAATTCGTCTTCAATAGAATTTAATTCTTTTTCCATTTTATCAATATTAACTTCTACGGCTTGAAGCAATTCTTTATATTTGTTTTGCATTCTATTGCATTCCGCTTTAGCTGCCTCGCTTATCTTTGCCATTTATTAACCTCTATTATTAATTTATCGGAAAATTTGAAAATAAGTTTTAATTATTTAATTGCTTAATTCAACGGGCATAGTAATAAAAAACGCCGTAGCTTCAAAATTATTTTTTACGCTTTTAGCCATTATGCTTCCGCCATGCGCTTCAACAATTCTTTTTGACACAGCCAAACCGATTCCTACTCCATGACTTTTTGTAGTAAAAAACGGAGTGAATAATTTATTAATCGTTTCAGGTTCTATATAAGAGTTTGTATTTTCAACTATTATATCAATCATAGATTCTTTATACGAGTTGTCGGCAAATGTAACGCTTATTATAGCGTCATTTTCGTTTTCTATAGCGTCTATAGCGTTTATTATTAAATTAATTATAACATCGTTCATTCTGCTATAATCCCAACGAACAAATTCTTCTTTTGTAGTTTTAACGGCATAAAATTTAATTTTCTTTTCGCTTTTCTTTATATATTCTTTAGCAAGAACGGTAATATATTTTACTATATCATCAACTTTAATACTTTCTGGAACTAAATTAATGCTTTTTGCAAATGTTAAATTTCTTCTTATATAGGTTTCTAATTTATCGACTTCATCCGCTATAATTTTTGCATATTCGCTTACTCTTTCATCGGAACTTATTTTTACGAGTCTATTTGCAAATCCCGAAATTGGAACTATAAAATTTCTTAAATTATGCGCCATTGAAGAACTCATCTCTCCTATAATAGCCAAACTTTTAATATCCAATAAACTTTTTTCTGCGACTTTTAAATCGTTTCTGCTTTTTTCAATTTCATTATAAAGCGAAGAATATTCTAAAGCTATAGCCGCTTGCCTTCCAAACATTTTTAAGTAATCTAAATCATCGTCTGGTATCGGTATATTATTATAAATATTGTCGACTAAAATAACGCCAACGCAATTATTAGCATCCATTATTGGAACTATCGCAAAAGGATTATAGCCGAATATATCGGTATAGTTTTTTAATTGTTCAACTTGATTATTATCGTTTACGGATTTTATATTTATGCTTTCTTTATTATTAAACAAATCAAAAAATAATTGACATTGCTCGCTATTTGGAATTACCGTATTCAAAAATTTCTGATTTAAATCCCAAGACGCTTCCAAATTATTTCTGTCCAAAGATAACATTAATTTTTCTCTAAGAGCGTATTTATCAATATTCTTCATATTGCTTAAAATATCTTTGCCGTAATATTGTTTATGAAGCAATGTTTCTCTAATCGATTTATCAACGCTATTCATATGATTCCAAATATAGCCCGCATTCTCTCCGTCTTTTGGCGCTACGCACATTCTTCCTCTAAAAACATTAAATTCTTTATCGTATAAAAATGCAAAAGCTCTATTGAAAGCGAATACATCTCCTATAGTCGCTATAGTAAGAAGCATAAATAATATATCTTCAGGTTTTGAGCGTTCAAGTAAAATATTGCTTATATCGTATAAAGTGCTTAAACGAGACATATTTTTTTTATTTTTTTCGTTAGCTTTATCTAATTCATTTATGCTATAATATTCCGATATTCTGCTTGATATATTTGCAAGAAGAGGATTAAATAAATTGCAATCGTCTTTATCAAAATAGCCCAAAGGATTAACGGCGTCTTTTATTTTATCGATAACGACAGCATATCCCATACATCCGCCGCCCACAGGAATTCTATTAAATAAAACAGAACGATTTATAATATTTCTAAAATTATTACTATCTTCGTTTTTCTCTATATTGTTTATATAATTAATTTCATGCTCGATATATTTTATTTCATATTCTTTTTTTTCAAAAACTGAATAATCAAAATTATCTTCAAAACCATAGCTCGATATAGTTTCAAAATTATCTTTTTTATATCTAATTCTTATAAACGATTTGCTTGCGCTTAATATATTTGCCACATCTGAAGCCAATTCTTTTAAGTTAACTTCAAATTTGTCGATATCGCTTAATTTAAAATATAATTCTCTTAATAATTTTAATTGTTTATCTTTTTCTTTATAAGTAACATGCTGCAATACATTATTTGCATAAACCGCGAAATGTCCGATAAAATTTTGAATCTCGTCTAATATGCTATTGTAAAAATCTATTTTATCTTCTCTATTTCTAAATACTATAATTCCGATATTTTTTTGACTTATAGATATTGGCAAAGCTAATAAAGTGTTATAATTTAAAAAAACTTCGGCGTTAGAGTCGCTTATATTTTTACCGATATATTTTTTTCCGTCATATAAAATTTCTTTAATATTATTGTTAGTTATTGGAAAATCTACTTTACAAACATAATATCTGTCTATTCCGTAAACTCCTCTTAAAATTAAATATTCTCCTTTAGGAAAATAAACTTCTCCGCAATCAAAATTATAATATTGACATATTTTCTCTAAAAATAAATCTACAACTCTATCTATTTCATTTGTATTTTCTGCAAACAAAAGTCCGTTTGATAAATCCGTAAAAAAACTTTCAATAGGCTTTTTATCTTCCATAAAGATTCCTCATTATAATATATTTTTTAAACTTTAAAAACTTTTAATTGGTAAGGCGATATTTCTATAGTTTCTTTTATATCGACAATATTATCGAATGAAATATCTTCTTTTATGTCAAAATTTTTAGCGTCAAATTCTTCTTTTTTGTCCGTAATATTAATAACTATAAAAACTCTTTCTTTTTCATCTAAACTATATTTATAAAATTTTCTGAAAGGATTTTTTATCTCTTCTTTTTCTTCAATATCGATTTTTTTATTTTCGTTATTTTCGTTTTCATTAAGTTTATTTAATTCTTCTAATTTTTTCTTTTTTTCAATATTTTCCAAAACATCCAAAGAAACTATTTTTCCGCAATTTTTTAATATAGGATTTTGTTTAATATAAATCGCCATATCTTTTATATATTCGCTTAAATCAAAACTTATTTTTTCAAAGTCATTTTCATTTCCGTTAACTACATTGCATCTTTTATAAAATCCAAACTCATCTCCCGTAGTTATCATCCACATATCGCATACTATCGCCGTAAATAAAAAAGTTTGTTTTAATCGCCATATATTTCCGTCATATTCTGTTATTAATCTTTGAGTATCATGATTGCTTGGAAAAGCTATTTGTTTGCAATTTTCTCTTCCCAAATTATATTGTTCTATAAACCATTCGCCTTCATAATCCCACCATTTCGCGCTGCTTGCAATATAATCAAATCCCGATTCTATTAAATCTTTAGTATCTTCCGTAGAACAACCTAAACTTTCAGCAAAAAATATAATATCTTTATTTTCTTTTTTAGCGTTTGATATTAAATATTTCCATAATTCTTTATTGACTTTATAAGCCGCATCGCATCTAAAACCCGAAAATCCTAATTCTAAATTATGTTTAATAAGTTCATTCCAATAATTCCAAATAGGATTTTCAATCTCTTCGTTATCTTTATTTAAAATAATTTTTTGATTATTGAAAGAAGCCAAATCTCCCCATTCTATCCATTTTCCATTATCCCAAGCGCCTGGCGATTCTAGTTTTCCGTCTTTTAATTTATACCATTCAAAATGTTCTTCAACTAAATTGCAATCTTTTGAAGAATGATTAATAACTAAATCTATCATTATTTTTATATTATTATTTTTGCAATATAAAACGAAATCTTTTATTTCTTTTTCGGCAATGTCTTTTTCAGAACTTGTAAAAAATGCAGGATTATATTTATAATAATCTTTAGTCGCGTATAAACTTCCGCTAAATCCTGGATAAGTTATAGGATTAATATAAACCCATTCAAACCCGATTTTTTTTATTCTGTCTATATGCGAATACCAATTTTTAATGTTTCCCAATAATGGGGCAAATAAATTATAGCTTAAAACCTTCATTAATAAACTATTATATATGGTATAAAATAAAATTCAATATTTAATATTTTTATTTTATTATTTCTAAAAATTCCGAATTATTTTATATAAACATAATATTTTTTGTATAAAAAATTTAATAAAAATAAAATTTAATTAAAGAGGATTTGATTTAATGAAAGGTTCTGCCGTAGCTGTTATATTTATCGTTATTAATATAATAGCCGCAACTATATTTATGACTGTTATAACCGTTTCAATAAAAAAATCTATTATATTGGAAGAAGAACTTTCAAAAGCGTCATTAAATAAAATAATTGAAGTTTATTCAAATAAAAATATAGCCTCTATAAATTATTATAACGCGATTTCATTAATTCCAAGATTAGATATATATACTTTAAACTCTTTAAGCAATTATATAAGAAGAATAAATTTAATTCATGCGGACAATTCTTTAATAGAAAAACCGATTACTTTTCAGGAATTTCAATATATTCAAGCAAGAATACAAGAAAATATAAATAAAATTAATTATACGGCAAGAAATTATCCCGTTTTAAGAACAAACGAAGGATATATAAAAGCTTTATACTATATAAAACCTATAATAGAAGACGAAGCAAAGGCGATAGAAATATATAATAGCCATGTAAAAGAATATAATAAATTAACTTCAATGCCGCCTTCAAGCATAATTGCGGGAATAATGGGGAAATTTCCATTTTTAACTTTTGAAACGGGAACGAATATAATATCTCAAACCGCTCGTATGTTTGAATAAAACAATATTTTTTTATAAAGTAAAATTATACGCTTCCGAATATTATTATAGTAATATATAAAATCTAATAAATAGGAAATTATAATTATGATAAACGGAGTTGGCAATTTAATATCTTTTTCAGATAATAATATTTCTTCTAATAATCAATACGAATTAGAAAATTATAACGATAGTTCTTTTGCGGAAATGTTAAATAAACTTCAAAACGAAAATATTTATTCGGAAACTTCCACAAATAAAAGCGTTGATAGAGAAGATTATAACGATTATAGCAAAGATGATTTCAAAAAGTATTTAGAAAATATGGAAAGCGATAAAGTTGCAGAATCAAATAACGAATACGATAATAAAATCGATAATTCTAAAATTAAAAACGATAAAGAAAATAATATTGACGAAAAAAATATTGAAAGTCAAAAATCGGAAAAAAGTTTAGAAAATGAAAAAGTTGAAAATGTTGAAAATCATATTGAAAAAAAAGAAGAAAATAATTCTGATAAATTAGATAAAAATTCTACTGTCGATAATAAAAAACTTGAAACTATTAAATCGATAAAAGAAAAAGCAAAAAATATTGTAGAAAATAATAATTTATTTATAAAAAATGCAAAGTCCGATAATAAATCGGAAAATTTATCTTCCAAAATTTTAAATTTGTCTGAAGAAGAAAAAGAAAATCTTATTAAAGAAATAGATAATTTGAAAAAAGAAATAAAAAATTTAGAACTAAACGATAACGAAGAAGAAGATTTAAATATTCTTTTTGAATCATTAGAAAATATAAAAAATATTATTTTTGAAAATTCAAAAGAAAAAAATTTGGATAATATAAAAGAAAGCAAAGAATTACAAATTAAAGATTTGCAAGAAAAAAGTTTAAAAGAATTAAAAGAAAATTTGAAAGAAAGCGAGATAAACAAAAATATTGAAAGCCAAGATAATTTTGAAATAACCGAAGATAATTTTATTTTAGAAAATGCGAATAAAAATAATAAAGAATTAAATAAAAACGAAAATAAAATTGATAATTTGAATTCTAATTTGAAAAATACGATTTCGGAAGATAAGGGAGCTGAAATTACAATTATAAATATGAAGGATTCTCTCGAAGGCTCGAATTTGAAAGGATTTAATCATTATAATAATGTTTCAAAAACTCAAAGCGGAAATAGTTTAACCGAGAATATGATAAAATTCCAAGATTTAATGGGAAAACTTGTAGAAAAAGCCCAAGTTGCCTTAAATAACGGAAAGAGCGAAGTTTTAATGTCTCTTAACCCAGAATATTTGGGAAAAGTTAGATTAAAAATAAGTATGGAAGGCGATAATTTTGTCGGAAAAATATTCGTAGACAATGCCGAAATAAAAGATATATTTACTAAAAATTTGGATACGGTTATAACTTCTTTAAATGAAATCGGAATTAATATAGAAGGTTTCGATGTAATGTTAAGGCAAGATATGACAAACGGCGAGTTCTCAGAGTTTTCAGAATTTGCAGGCAATAACGATTTTGGAAATAACGGAGGAGATTTTACCGAAGAAGTCGTAGCGGATATTCAAAATTATATTATTCCAGAAAGAAAATTAAATTTATTAATATAAGGAGAAAATTATGATATCAGCAGAAGCTTTGAAAATGACGGATAGAGAGATAAGAATATTAAAAAACGAAGTTGGCGCTTTTAATTTGCAAAATAATTACGAAAGAGACCCAAGCAAAAATTCTTTGGGAAAAGACGATTTTTTGAAATTATTAACTGTTCAAATGAGCCATCAAGACCCATTGTCGCCTTTAGATAATAGAGATATGATAGCTCAACTTGCGCAATTTTCTTCTGTAGAACAAATGACGCAAGTTAATAAAAATTTGGAATCAATGAAAAACTTTTATTCAAGTCAAACGGGTTATTCTATGTTAGGCAAAAGCGTTGAAGTAATGGACGAAGCGGGAAATAGATTTTTGGGACCAGTTGAAATGGTTATGGAAAACGATTCGGGAGTCGCTTTAGCAGTTAGAACTTCAAACGGTTTGATAACTGTTAGACCCGAAGATGTTATGATAGTTCATTCAAGTGGGGAGTTTATAGCTTCAGAATCTGCGGCGACTCAAAGAATAATGGACGCTCAATCGGAAGATGAAGCTACGAAAATATTTCAATCTTCTTTAATTAAAAAAGCTCAAGTTATTTCAAGACCTTCAGCGGACGATGAAAACTCATCCAACTCTGACGGAATTTCGACAATTTTACGCTCTACAAGTAATACTGAAAAGCCTGAAGAAAAATTAAATAAAGATTTTGGAAATAAAACGGTGATAAAATAATTATTGATATATGGATAAAATTAATAAAAAGAGCCGTTATAATTTTGACGACTCTTTTATTTTATCTATTAAAAATGAAATTAAAATAGCATAATTAAAGATAAACTATACATTAAAAAATATCTTATGCTTTAAATCAAAATCTAATTGAATGCCAAAATTATAAGTTTCATAACTCTTTAATCTATCGAATTTTTTTATTTAACCTATTGACAAAAAATTAAAACATGCTATTATTATTAAAAATAATTAACAAAAAAGAGGTAAAAATATGTATAGTGTAAATTCCTTAAGCAAAGCAAAGCAAAGCGTGAATTACGCGCTTTAACCAACAATCCTTTCAAAACATTTCTTATCACATTATTATCATTAACATTGCTATTTTCAATTAGCTGTAGTAATGAAGGAACGACAGGCGGAGACACGGGAGACGACTATTGGTATAATCCCGATACAAACGATATCATACCACCGCCTTCAACACCAGGAAAACTCACCGCTTCGGCTACAAGAAATATCACAATAAATATAGCCAATCAAAAAGTGCATTCTGCGGGAAGTATATCTTTTTTGGTTCGTCCTTACGAATTGGAAAAGGCGGGAGATTTCACGGTATCTATTGATAGCGTAGCGAAAGCGACTGGAAATAGCAGCTCGTTAGAATTGACGCCAGCGGATTTTAGTAGCCTTACCCCAAGCTCAAAAGAATTGACTTTATCGGCGAATGGTTTAAATAAAGTTAATTCGGCAAGCGATTTGAAGGACGCTACTGCTTATAAATATGATATAACATTTAAATTTACTACTACTTCAGATACGGTTTCTAATAAAACTGCTTCATACAAATCTACGGTTAGTTTATATAAAGTTGTGTCTGTAACAAAGGATATGTTAAAAACTATGATAACATCGACTCCTACCAAAACGGTTGGAAATCGTAGCGCAGCTGCATATGATGGTTTTAGCGATTCGTTTACAATCGACTTTAGTAAGGCATTATTTTCTTCTGATTTAAAGACTACAACTATAAACAATATGGGAGCGGGAATGACCGACCCTAAACAAGATTCAACTTACTCTCCAGTTGAGTTTACTTCTACTTGGCTTTTCAAATTTGGAACAACCGAGACTCAAAAATTCATTTATTCTCATGATTGTAAACATACAATAAATAAAACTGGAGCTACGCTAACTTTGAATTATGTATTTACATTGAAGAGCGGTTATATTTTGGATGATAATATCTCTTTTATAACTAATGATGGAATAAAGCTATCCATTACATTTCTTAACAAAGGTAAATGGGTAGATACGACTTTATAAAATAAAAATATCATAAAGTAGATAAAAAGGCATCGTATTTATTTGCGGTGTCTTTTTTATTTAATAGTCATTTTTATTATATTAAATAAAACATGACAAAATTTATTTATACTTGTTTATTTAATATTAAGAATATATAATAACTTCAGCCGAGAATTGAAAGAGATAATTTTCGAATATATAAGAAACAGCGACAATAAAATGTTTGCCGATATGTCGGATAAAGAAAAAGAAACTTTGAATAATATGATATTAAAATTATTGAAGAATATACAAAATAGAGAATAATTTTTATTTTCTAAATTTTAATTAAATAAATTTTAAGGATTAATTATGACTTATAAAGAAATTATAGAAGTTGCAAAAGATTGCATGGGTTTTTGTAAAGCCTGTATTATATGTAACGGTAAGGTATGTAAAAATTCTATGCCAGGACCTGGCGCTAAAGGAATAGGAGATGTCGCCATAAGAAATTACGATAAATGGAAAGAGATTCGTCTTAATATGGATACGATAGCAGAAAATAAAGATGTCGATACAAGTTTTGAATTATTCGGAAAAAAATTTAAATATCCGATATTTGCAGGACCTGTCGGAGCCGTTCAACTTCATTACGGCGATAAATATACCGAAGAAGAATATAATAATATAATGATAAAATCTTGCAATGATTCTGGAATTGCCTCTTTCACGGGAGACGGAGTTAATCCAAATGTTATGATTGCAGCTACAAATATGATTAAAAAACAAAATGGGATGGGAATTCCTACCGTTAAACCTTGGAATATTGATATTATAAAAGAAAAAATGAAATTAGTCGCTGACTCAAACGCTTTCGCAGTCGCTATGGATATTGACGGAGCGGGACTTCCATTTTTGAAAAATCTCACGCCAAAAGCTGGAAGCAAAACGGTTGAAGAATTAAGAGAGATAAAAGAAATTGCAAAACGCCCTTTTATAATAAAAGGAATAATGACGGCAAAAGGCGCAATTAAGGCGAGAGAATCTGGAGCTGACGCTATAATAGTTTCAAATCATGGCGGAAGAGTTTTAGACCAATGCGCGGCAACGGCGGAAGTTTTACCCGAAATAGTCGATGCAGTCGGAGGAACTATAAAAATTTTAGTTGACGGCGGAATAAGAAGCGGAGCGGATATATTAAAGGCTTTAGGAATTGGAGCTGACGGAGTAGTAATTGCAAGAACTTTTGTTATAGCTTTATACGGGGGCGGAGAGGAAGGAGTAAAATCATATATTAATCAAATTGGAGCGGAATTAGAAGACGCTATGACAATGTGCGGAGTTCATAGTTTAAAAGAGATTAACAGAGATGTAGTGAGATTTTAAAAATTAAGAAATCAAAAATTAAAAACTTGATAAAATGCGAACTTTTGATATAATAAAATAATTTCAAGGTTAATATTTATTTTATACTTTATTTTTATATATTATTAAGGATAATTTATGTCTAAAATTATAGCTATAGTAAATCAAAAGGGCGGAGTCGGAAAAACCACTACGGCGGTTAATTTAAGCGCGGCTATAGCGGATATGGGATATAAAACTCTTTTAATAGACATTGACCCGCAGGCAAATACTTGTTTGGGAATAGGAATTTCAAGAGATAAAATCAATAAAGGAATATACGATTTGCTTATAGGAAACGCTAAAGTAAACGAAGTTATAATAAAAACTTATAAAGAAAATTTATATATTATTCCTTCAGATTCCGATTTGGTTGGCGCTCAAATAGAACTTGTAAGCGAAATGGGAAGAGAGTTTAAATTAAAAAAAGCTATAGAATCGATTAAAAACAATTACGAATATATATTAATAGATTGTCCGCCTACTTTAGGAATACTTACATTAAACGCATTAACCGCTGCAGATTCCGTTCTTATTCCAATACAATGCGAATTTTACGCTTTGGACGGAGTAGTAGAGCTTAATAATACAATATCGCTTGTAAAAGAAAATTTAAATCCAAATTTATTTATAGAGGGAGTTCTTTTAACTATGTATGACGGAAGAACAAAATTAAGTTCTGAGGTTGTAAGAGAAGTCGTTAATTTTTTTAAAGAGAAAACTTATAAAACCATGATTCCAAGAAATGTCCGTTTAAGCGAAGCGCCTTCATATAGTAAGGCTATCGGAGATTACGATAAAGAATGCATAGGAGCGAGAAGTTATAAAGAGTTTGCAAGAGAGTTTATAGAAAAATCTAAAAAAGAGAAAATTAAAATATAAAAATTAATTTCGGAGAATTATTATATGAGCAAAAAAGGAGGATTAGGAAAGGGTATGAAAGCCCTTATAGATTCGGGAGACAGAGATATAAAGAAAGCGGTTGAAGAAGCGGAGAAAAACGGCGTTCTTGAAATAGATATTAAACTTATAGATATGAATCCCGACCAACCGAGAAAAATTTTTGACGAATCGGAAATAAAAGGATTAGCGGAATCTATAAAAGAAAACGGACTTATAAATCCGATAACATTAAGAGAGAAAGACGGAAAATATCAGATAATTTCGGGAGAGAGAAGATTTAGAGCATTTAAATTTTTAGAAAGAAATAAAGTTCCAGCTTTAGTGCTTAAAAATATTGCCGATTCAAAAATGCTTGAGCTTACATTAGTTGAAAATATTCAGAGAGCGGATTTAAACCCGATAGAAATCGCAAGAAGCTTTAAAAAATTAATATACGATTTAAATATAAAACAAGAAGAGCTTGCAAAAAGAGTAGGAAAAAGCAGAAGCGCGGTTTCAAATTCTATGAGAATATTAGATTTAAGCGAAAATATACAGAATTTAATTTTAGAAGGAAAAATTACCGAAGGACATGCAAGAGCTATTTTATCTTTACAAAACGAAAGAGAGAGAGAGAGTTTTGCAAAACTTATAATTGAAAAAAATTATTCGGTTAGAGAATGCGAAAGAATAGTAAAAGAAATGAAAGAAAAAAAAGAATCAATCTCTAACGAAAAAGAAACGCGTAAAAAAGACCCAAATATAAAAAAACTTGAAAACGATTTAGAAAAAATATTTTCGACTAAAGTTAATGTTATAGATAAAAATGGCAAAGAAGGTAAAATCGTTATAGAATATTATAGCGCTGACGATTTATCAAGAATAATGGATATTCTCGATAATATTAATTTAGAGAATAATTCTATAAAACCAAAACTTGAATATTAGGAGATATTTTGAAATTTAAAATTTCTAATATTTTAAAATATATAATTTTATTATTTATATTATATTTATCTTTATATCCTCAAGAAAAATTTAAAGAAAAAAAATTAAAAGTCGCCACTATAGATTTAGATAATCATTTTAAGGAAAATAAACCTTTAAGAAAAGAAATCGTTAGAACTATAAACAGATATCATTACTTAAAACAAAAAATGACAATATCCGTTGATAGAGAAAAAAAATATTTATTTGGGACGAATCAATTAAATTTAAAAAACGGTTTAACTGTCGCGTCTAATTTAAATGTTAGAATTGCAATAATCATTAAAAGCGAAAGAATATTAATAACAAATAATACGGCTACAAATAAAATTGGAGATAGCAATCAAGCGGGAACTAATTTTGGATTTAGCAATAATTTGAAAGACGCTTTTAATCAAATATTTGAAAATTATAAAATAGTAGAAGATACTATTTTAAATAATCTTTTTTTTACTAATAATAACAATACGAATTTAAGCAATAATTTAAGAAACGAAAAAAGATATAATAATAATAATGAAAATGAAGAAGAAAGATTTGAGCTTAAATATAATTTTAATGTTATCGATATTGAAAGAAACGATATTTTAAAAGAATATAAATTAGTCTCTTCAAATCAAGCTATGACAACTATTCAAAATATATCCGATTATTTGGAAGCATATTTTGCAAAGTTAGTATTTGATTCGGTTGAGCCTAAAAAAAACGATATCAATATTAATTTTACTATAGAAAAAATATCTTCAGGCAATAGAACTAATTCAATATATTATAACGGCAATGTTACAGAAGGAGATTTTATAAACCTTAAATTTAATCCTAATAAAAACGGATATTTATATATATTAGCATTACAAAATAACGGTAATATGATTTTAATGCATCCAAACGATTTTAACAATTTTATAAATAATAATAATGTTCAAAAAGACGAAATTGAAGCGAATAAAAATTATTCTATACCGCCAGAAAATTCAAAATTTAGCATAATTGTAAGTCCCGTAAATATTGAAGAAGAAAAATTAAAAATAAAAAATATCGATAGCTTTTACGCTATTTATACTAAAAGAAAACAAGGATGGATTACAGCACGATATTTTAACGGAGACGGTTTTAAGATTTGTCCTAAAAATAAAACCGCGGATTTTGCATTCAAATTAAAAAATAAATTGAAATTAAAATATGAATGGCAAATATCGAAAATATATTTAAATGTATTTTCAAAAATCAATAAGTAATTATATAAATTGCAATTATGATTTTTTGATGTAAAAGATATAATTAAACTTTTTCACGCTTGCAAATCTTAAAAAATAATGTTAAATATAATTATCAATTCTTTAATTAAATAATTAAATAAGGTGAAAATTATTAATAAAAACAAAATAAATAAAATTATAACTTCAATTTTTCTAACGATTTTAATATTATTCGTAAATTCATGCGATACTTTCGATATGTATGTAAGAAAAGGTTTGGAAGGAGTTAATTTATACGAGCTTACCGTTTACGGCGAGGCTTTGGGTAAAGATGTAAAAGTTGTAGAACTTGCAGGTTTCGATGTAAATAATTTTAGAAATGAAAGAGTTTCTTATTATATAAATATGTATCAAGGAAATTGGAAACCTCATATGCAAAGAATAATCGACAGAGCGCAGATTTATTTGCCTTATATAAAACAAGTTTTTAAAGAAAAAAATGTTCCAGAAGATTTGATATATTTGCCAATAATTGAAAGTAGCTTTAATCCTCAAGCAATTTCGCACGCGGGAGCGGCGGGACTTTGGCAGTTTATGCCAATGACGGGAGCTATATATAATCTTAAAGTTAATTATTGGGCGGACGATAGATTTGACCCTGAACGCTCAACTAAAGCGGCTGCGGAGCATTTAATAAGACTCGATAAAAATTTTAAATCTTGGGTTATAGCTTTAGCGGCTTATAACGCGGGCGGCGGAAGAATTTCAAGAGCTATAAAAAAAGCTAAAAGCAATAATTTTGACGATTTAGTTAAAGCGGATGTTTTGCCAAAAGAAACTAGAGAATATATACCAAAATATGTGGCGGCGGTTATAATAGCTAAAAATCCCGAAAGATTCGGATTTAAAATAAACAAACCTAATGTAATTTTTCCTCAAGGCGATTTGGTTTATATTGACGATGCGGCGGATTTGTCTATAATTGCAGAAATGATTGGAGTCGACACGGCAGATTTGAAAGCTTTAAATCCTCATTTGGCAAGAAATGTAACTCCTCCTTCAATGATTAGATATCCTTTAAGAATTCCCGAAGGAAAAGAGAAAAAATTTTACGATACATTTGGCAGTATTCCCGCAGAAGAGAGAATTACTTTCAGAAAGCATGAAGTTAAAATGAATGAAACTCTTTCGCATCTATCGAGATTTTATAATGTTCCTATTCAGGCTATAGTTGAAATAAATAAATTAAAATCTAAAAATATAAATATCGGGCAGCAGGTTATGATTCCAATTCAGGGATTAGATAACGCTAAACAAGTAGATATCGCTCAATACGAAGAGGAAAGAGAGAGATTAAGAGACGGAAGGTTTGTTTATTTTGAATCTTTGCCTCCGCCCGATTACGAATATAAAGATATAATGTATCATATTAGAGAAGGCGATACTCTTTGGATTATAGCGAGAAAATTTAAAATTGATATTTCGGAAATAAAGGCTTGGAATAAATTAAAAAATAATGTTCTTTCTGTTGGCAGCGAAATATTTTTAAGAATTCCCGTAAATAGAGATTAATTTTTAGTAATTTAATGCAAATAAATAATTGACATTTTTATTAAATACGCTATAATTAAAGCATTATGATAAAGGTAAATTTTAGTTTCATGAAGCTAAGCGATAACTTTAAAATTTTTACATTTCCCTGCATTCTTTTCAGGGCATTTTGCTATTGCATTTTTGAATAGGACAAAATTATGGTTAAGAAAAAATTAGCGATAGTTTTATGCACAACGATTAACCAAATGTTTGCTGTTGGAAATGTTTTAATTGGTTTGAAAAAGCATTTCTCACTTCCAGAAGACGAATACGATATTATTTTATATGTAAATAAAAAGTTGGACAAAAGAGACGAAAATGCAATTAATAACATTTATAAAAACACAATAATAAATATATATAAATCTCCTTTTCCAAAATCATTTAAAAACAGCAACTGCGCTTTACAATGGAGTTTAATGACTTTTGCCAGATTCGAATGTTTTTCCTTAATCGAAAAATATAATAAAGTTTTATATTTAGACACGGATATACTAATTCAAAAAGATATAATTGGTTTGCTTAATATTAAAGAAAATATGGGCGTATGTTTTGAAGATGTAAATACCATAAGAGGAAATATTGAAAGTATGGCTCAGAGATTCAAATCTTCAAAATATAATTTGGATAAAAAACTTTTTAATTCGGGAGTATTTATAATTAACGATTCGATAACAAACGGAAACGAGATAAAAGATTGGTGTTATATAATGTCTGTAAAATGGCTTATGGCAGACCAACCGATTATTAATTTGGCGGTTCAAGAATTTAATATAAGCGTTTACGATTTTTCTGATACTTACAATAGATATAAACTTTCTGATAAAGATATAGAAGATGCTTGCATAGTTCATGCTCTTTGCGGAGTCAAATTTTGGAATGCAAACGATAACGCCGAATGGAATGAAAATAATAAAAAATGGATAGAATTTGGCGGAACGGCTTACGACCCAAAATATGTTGAAAATAAAATGAAACAAATAAATAAAATAGCTTGGTGGATACCAAATAAAAAATTGAGAGATATTTATAGAGTTCGGATGGGCGAAAAATATGGCTTTAGATGGGAATTATATTGATTTGCAATTAATATAAATAGGTTATAATATGTTAGTAATTATTTATATTTACAATGTGGAATTTATATGATAAAGTCTTTTGAAATAGCAAAATACAGGCAGTTTGAAAGCGCAAAATTTGATAATTTTTCTAATATAAATTTATTCATAGGCGAAAACGATACGGAAAAAACTACCATTTTAAAATTTTTATATGCAAATTGTTCCGAATTAAGAGAAATAGTAGATAATGGAGAAAAAGATATTAGTGTATATTCTTATTTAAATAGAATTCCAAATAAAGATATGGTAATGGATATTTTAAGTTCAAATAATAATGATAACATAGATTTTAATTTACCTAATAAAATAATTAGATTAGGATTAAAATCTTATTATATGCATCATTTTGATTGTGTTATATGCAATAGTAAAAATGAAATTATAACTTCAAAAGAAAATGTAAACGATTTTAAATACGATTACAAAGCTTTATTTATACCCGCAAAGGAAATACTTTCAATTATGAATTCAATAGCATATTTGAAAAGCAAAGGGATTAGCGATTTTGACGATTCCTATAACGATATAGTATTTGAAATTTTAACCCAGAAAAATGTAGACGAAGCAAATTTTTTAGAAGTGTTTAAAAATAAATCTAAATACGATTTTTATAACGGTAAAGTTAAAATGTTAAATAACGGAAATAAAAAAGTGGTTTATTATAGAAATGACGGAGAAGTTTACGATATTAATTTTGTAGCCGAAGGAATAAAAAAACTTGGCATATTTCCAATACTTCATAATACGGGAAATTTAACTAAAAAAACGGTTTTATTTATTGATGAGCCTGAAAATAGTTTGCATCCAAAATTGGTAAGAGAACTTATGAGATTTTTAGTAGATATTTCAAAAGACGAAGTTCAAATATTTATGGCAAGTCATAATAGTTTCGTTCTTAATCAATTAAGCAATATTGCGGAAATAGATAATTATCCAATAAATGTTTATTTCTTCTTAAAAGATAAAGAAAATATAAACAAAGTTAATATAGAAGGACCTTTCGATTTATCTAAAGAATTCCCTGACAATTCAATAACGGACGAAGCTTATTCTATGTTTAAGGAAAGCGTTAATGTGTCAAAATAAAGAATGGCTTATAGAATTTAAAGACAATTCATATTTTAGAATATCCGAAAATCAATTTTATAAAGATAATCAAAAAAACTATGCTGTATGCGTAGATAATGAAAGCGGCATGCGAGAAATGGATTTTTGCTATTGTCATAAAAATCATATTGATTTAATAGAATTTAAAGAAACTACCAATCCCGAAAAACGAAGTTTAAAAGAAAATTGCGTTGATAAAGCATTGCATTCATCCGCTCTTTTAAAAACCGCTTTATATTCAAAAAATAACGATATTCTTCAAGCTTTAAATAATATTAATAGAAACTATACGGGAGACGAGGAATTAAAACTATATTTTATTTTTAAAATTCCTGAAAAAGATAAAAGCGTTATTTATGATGTTTCAAAAATTATAGAAAACTCTATTAAAAAATTTTTGATATGTCCTTTAGGCAAGATGTGGAATATAAAAGAAGTTCAAGTTTTGGATTATGATACGGCAAAAAATATGCTTAATTATATAAAATAGAATTAAATTACAAATTTAAAAACGATAATATCGCTTGACATTTTTATCAAATACGCTATAATTAAACCATTATGATAAAGATAAATTTTAGTTTCATGAAGCCAAGCCAAGCCAAGCCAAGCGATAACTTTAAAATTTTCACATTTCCCTGCATTCTTTTCAGGGCATTTTGCTATTGCATTTTTTGTGAAGGAGCATAATTTATGAAAAAGAAAATTGCTTTATTATTATGCTCGACAGGAAACGAAGCCTTCGCCGTTGGAAATGTTATTATCGGCGCTAAAAAATATTTATTTCAAAATTTGAGCGCCAAAGATTACGATATAATATTTTTAACCGACAAACTTGAAAGCAAAGACGAAAACGCTCTTAAAAATATTTTTCCAAGAATAATAATTAAAATATATAAATCGCCTTTTTCAAAAGAAATGTTAAACTTGAGAGAATTAAATCATTTTAGCAGTTTTACTTATGCTCGTTTTGAGGCTTTTAATTTGCTCGAAAAATACGAAAAAGTATTTTATGTCGACACGGATATTGTTATACAAAAAGATATTTCTGAAATTATAAATATAAAATCTCCTTTGGCAATTTCTTATTTTGCAAATAAAATGCCCGTATCTGGAAATTTTACTAAAGAAAATATTAATTTGGTTCAAGGCTACGATTTAAATAAAGTATCGATTATAGCAGCCGTATTTTTAATTAACGATACCATTAATAATTATCAAATAATGTCAAAATGGTGCTACGATAAAGCGGAAGAATATAAAACCAATGACCAATCGATATTAAATTTATTGATACAAGAATTTAATATTGAAACGCATGATTTAACGGAAAGCTACGGAGCTTATCCGACTTAAATTATAGCCGAAAACTCTCATATAATTCATGCAATCGGACCTGCGAAATTTTGGCGAGGAACTTACAATAAAGAATGGGAAGAAAATAATAAAATATGGATTGAAGCGGGCGGAAATATTACTTACGAAGAAAACGCTAAAAAGCGAAAACAAATAGATAAAATAGTTTGGTTTATTCCAACTTTCAAATTGAGAGATAAAGTAAGAAGATACTTATTAAAGAAAGTCGGATTAACGGGAAGATAATTATGTTTGAAACGGCTATACTTTTTATAATTTTCAAAAGAAAAGAAACCGCGTTAAAAGTTTTGGAAATTATAAAACAAGTTAAACCTAAATATTTGTATATAGCGGCGGACGGTTGGAGAGATGAAAACGAAAAAATAAAATGTTTGGAAACGAGAGAAGCGGTTTTAAAAGCTATAAATTTTGAATGCGAAATTAAAACATTATTTAGAGATAAAAATTTAGGTTGTTGCGATGGAGTAGCGGGAGCTATACAATGGTTTTTTGAAAATGTCGAACAAGGAATAATTTTAGAGGACGATTGTTTACCCGAAATTTCATTTTTTGATTACTGTGAAAAACTTTTAAATTATTATAAAGACAACGAAAGAATAATGCATATTACGGGCGATTCTCCTTTAGACAGAAAAGTCGGCGAAGCGAGTTATTATTTTGCGACAATTCAGCATTGTTGGGGTTGGGCGAGTTGGAGACGAGCTTGGAAATATTATGATTCTACAATGAAAACTATAAGTTTTAAAGATACGAAGAAAACTTTGAAGAGACGATATAAAGATTTTAATATAAGAGATTATTGGAAAAATTGGTTTTATAGAACGGGCGATATAAACACTTGGGATTATCAATGGACTTACTCAATAATTTCAAAAGACGGAATATGCATAAATCCAAATTTAAATATGGTTTCAAATATAGGTTTTGGAGCGGATTCCACGCATACCTCAAACTCCGAAGATGAAAACGCTAACAGAAAAACTTATCCAATGGATACTGAAAATATTATTCATCTTTCAAAAATAGAATGCGATAGAGAAGCCGATTTTGAAATAGCGATTAAAAGATTCGGTTTAATTCCTTTTTCATTAAAACATAATTTAAGCAGAGAGATTAAGAGAATTATTAGACAGATTGGGGATTTATTTAATATGAAAAATCTATAATAGATTTACTTGACTTAATATTTAAATAGTATATATTATTAATTGTTTAAGGAATAAATATTATGTCAGATAAAAATTCTGTGTATATTAGATTTATGGCGCCTATAATGCCGAATACAATAAAATCTTTGTCTCAATGTTTAGACCAAGCGATTTTGCATAGAAGCGAGCATATCCATTTGTTGATTTCTTCGGGCGGCGGTTCCGTATTTCATGGAATATCAATGTATAATTATTTAAAAGGATTAAATATTAATATAACCACTTATAATTTTGGTTCTGCAGATTCTATTGCTACGGTATTATTTTGTGCGGGTAAAAATAGAATATGCGTTCCTAACGCTAGGTTTTTAATACATCTTGTAAGTCTTAATTTGAACGCTCCCTTACTGTTGAAAGATAAAGATTTAGAAGAACAATTAAAAAGTATAAAAATAGACACAGAAAATATTGCTAAAATAATATCCGATACTGCAAATAAAGATATTAAAGATGTGGAGGAAAAAATGCATAATAGAACTACGCTAAATCCTATTGAAGCTAAAAAATATGGATTGACAACCGATATAAACTCTAATTTATATAATAACGATAATATATTATATTCAATTTATGAAGACGGCTCTATTTTTCAATATATACCTAATCCCGATATAACATCAAATATGTCACAGTCTCCGATAAATTTTTATAATTTACCAGAGCAGGCTATAAAGAAAAATATATAATAATATACGAATTAAATCGGCGTCATATCCACACTTACATTAAAACTATTTAAATCTACTTTATCGTCTCTGCTTAAAATATGCATCAAGGGAACATTGCCTATAAAACTTGCCCAAATCGTAAAAGTGGAAGGCGCGCCTATTATATAATCGCATAAACTCAATAAATAATGGTCTTCATACCAATCGCATTTTGAAATAATATAATTTTGTTTTGGTTTCAAAGTTATCTCTTCGTTTGAAAATAAAATAAATAATATTTTTTTGTCTTTAAATAAATTAGAAAATTGCTCTATCTTATCGTTATAAACTTCATCCTCATAATAATATTTTCCGTTATTCCAATATTTATAATCGCCTCTTCTTATATGAACGCCGACTTTTATATCATATTTTTCAAATTCTTTCATATATATATGAAGACATTTCTAATTTTGGAGTATATTTTTCTTTAAAATAATCTCTGTATTTAATAGCAAGCTCGGGAACTCTAAATTCCCAACCCGATACAAAAATCGTTTTATCTCTATTCTCTAATATTTCTTTATCGTAAAGAGCGATATTATTTCTATCTTCAATATTCATATAATCAAATATTAAAAAATTTTTGATATTTAATTTTCTTGCAAATTTAGAAAGATTTTCAATTATGCTATAACGAGTATTTAAATTCGGCAAAAATATTTTAGGAATTTTCTTAAAACTGTATTTATCTTTTATTTTGTAAAAATCTTCCATATCGTAAAATTCAAGATTATGATATTCTATATTATTATATTTACAATAAGCCTCAAAATGCATATTTTGAAGAAGCCTATTGCTTTTGTCTCCAAATCTTTTATACAGAAAAACCATTTTTATTTCCTAAAAAATTATTTTATTTATTATTTTAAATTTATTTCAATCTTTCGTTTATAAGTTCTTCTAATCTATTTAAAATTTTCTCTCTTCGCTCCCAAAGATAATCAACCATAG
>ERZ857984.1051-NODE-1051-length-25873-cov-4.750678_pt1 | contig 25873 bp, 24 predicted proteins | sample MGYA00519914_ERZ857984 | MGnify/ENA primary metagenome ERZ857984 (study PRJEB31778, sample SAMEA3449417) | human gut metagenome | biome: human gut; feature: human-associated habitat; material: faeces | place: United Kingdom | collected 2010/2012 ... | reverse complement strand
ACGGACACAGGCCGACGACGTTGCTGCCCGCTCGCTTGAGGCGGACGTATTTGCCGACGACATCTTCAATTTCACTGCGGCGTTTGACTTCTTCTATAAATTCCCGCGAAAAAGGCAAATACTGCTCACCTCCCCTCGATCGAGCCTGCTTTGCGCGTTATTTGTGCTGCCAGGTTTTCGGCACGAACAGCTCCTCGAACAGCGCCAGCGCATAGCGGTCGGTCATGCAGGCAATGTAGTCGCAGATCGAGCGTTCGACGCCGTCTTCTTCAATGTTCGCCTGGTATTCGGGCGGAAGCTTGTCCGGCTGCTTTCGAAAATATTCGTAGATGTGTTCGATCATATCCGCAACCTTTGAGTCCTCGCTCTTGGCTGCGGAATTGAAATATACGTTTTCAAACATAAAGCTGCGCAGCTTCATCGTCGCCTCCCAATGCGGTTCGGTCATTCCGATGTCGCCGTCGGTGCCGTAGGCAATAACGGCATTGACCATTGTCGAAATGCGCTTGGAATGCGTGTCCCCGAGAATCTCCGTCAGGTCGCGCGGCAGATCGCCGGCTTTCAGGATACCGGCGCGTATGGCGTCGTCGATGTCGTGGTTAATGTACGCGATGCGGTCGGCGTATTTGATAAGCTGCCCCTCCAGCGTCGACGCGCGGTTTGCACCGGAATGGTTGAGCATCCCGTCGCGCACCTCGACGGTGAGGTTGAGATTTTCCAGCTTATCGGCCACGCGCAGGCTTTGCTCGTAATGGCGGAATCCGTTCGGGCAGAGGCGGTCCAGCGCGCGTTCGCCCGAGTGGCCGAACGGCGTGTGGCCCAGATCGTGTCCGAGCGCGGCGGCTTCGGTCAGATCTTCGTTGAGCCGCAGCGCACGCGCCAGTGTCCGCGCAATCTGCGTGACCTCCAGCGTATGGGTCAGACGCGTGCGGTAATGGTCGCCCTCCGGCGCGAGGAAAACCTGCATCTTATGCATCAGCCGCCGGAAGGACTTGGAATGGATGATCCGGTCGCGGTCGCGCATAAAATCGGTACGAACGGGGCAGGGGCGCAGCGGCTTGAGCCGTCCCGCCGAATTTTCGGATAGGAAGGCTCGTTCACACAGCGTGTTTCGTTCGTTGGCGTAAACCGTTTCCTTCATTCAGGTATTCGTCACATCCCTTTTTGTAAATGTTGCAAAAGCAATCAGCAGGCACAGAACCGTCAGTCCGCCCAACCAGATGCATGCAAAAGTCGGATATACGACGATCTCGCCGGTCACACGTGAAATCGTCTCGGGCGCGAGCGTGACCAGATCGTTGAACACGAAGGAGGAAATGTTGAAATAGGGGAAAGGCAAATAACCGTACAGTGTGCTGTTGCGGAAAAATGACGACAGCAGGATCGATGAGAAGAACGTGAACAGTCCCGACGAGACGGCAAACGCCGTATTGCGGAACACCGTCGAGGCGGTGAACGTCAGCGTCAGCAGGAACAGAATGGAAGCCGAGCAGTAGAGCACACGGAAGAGCATCCAGTGCAGAAAATCAAATTCCACTACCGCTCCTTCGGACACGAACAGATAAGGCAGGCCCAGGTCGCCCGCACCACAGATCAGGATGCTTGCCAGCAGATAGGCGCCGAAGGACAGGATAATGAGCACCATTGTCGTCAGGATGCAGGAGAGATACTTTGACAGCAGTATTTTATATCGCTTTGCAGGCCGGATGAGCAGCAGATAGATTGTACGCGTCACATGCTCGCTCGAAACCGAAACGCCTGCGATGACGATGGCAAAAAAGGCGAAAAAGGTGAACATATCCGAAAATCCGAGCATATTGGATCGTGTCGAATCGGCGACCGAAAGCTCCTCTACGCCGTTGTTGATGGAATACCAGCCGATGGCAACCGCATCGAGCTGATCCTGCAGCTCAGCGTTGAGCAGTGTGGCGTATTCGCCGTAATCGGCATAGGCCCATTCGTAATAATCGCCGTTTTTGTGGAAGTATTCCTCTGTGACAAAGCCGTTGAGCTTGGAGATATATGCGTCGTATTTATCGAGCATGATGTCGAGCGTGCGGTCCACCCAGCTTTGGAATTCAATGCCGTTTTCGTAACGGTACGTCTGAATCTCGATCTTGCCTTCTATGGCCGCCTTGACGCCTTCTGCCTTGCGTTTGGACATTGCCAGCTCGATGCTGGCTGGGTTGTCCTCCAGTTGGCGGTTGATTGCTTCCAGTTCGGATTGCTTGGCTGCCTGATCGTATTGAAGCGTGGTGATCTGGTTTTTGCAGTAGGAACCGTAATCCAGCGCTTCGACGCCCGACCAGAGCGTTTCGATGTTCTGAAGCTGATTGCGCAGCTTGACGGTGATTTCGGTAATGGTATAGTTGGAACTGATCTCCAGGTAAGGACAAATCACCGTGGCGATGTAATCCTCGTCGTCCGGCTCGGCGTCTAAAATCACACGGTAGCAGGCGATCTTCATTTCACCGTTGATGATGTCGTACAGGACCGAGTAGCGCCAGTCGTCCCGCGAAAGAATATTCAGTTCGAGCGCTTTTTCGTATACGGAGACGTAGGTCTCAGCCTCCAGAAGCGCAAACCGCAGTTCGTTGTAGGTCTTGTAATCGGTGCTTCGCGTGTCGCTGATGTCGTCGCTTTCCGCCCCGGATACCGTACTTTCATCCGAAGACGTCAGTTCTTCCTCATATTCGAGAAGCTGATTTTGGTATGTGATCACACTTTTCCGATAATCGTCAAGCTCCGTTTCCAGTGAGAAGCTGCCGCCGGCTATGTTGGAAGAATCGTAAACATTGAGCCCGGCCAAAAAGCAGTTGAGAATGACGAGGACAAAAAAGAACATCAGTCCGCGGCGCTTGAATATTTTTGTAAATTCGTTGACGGTGAAAGAAAGCAGCTTCATTTCTTTTTCGCCCTCTTTCTCTTGCCGGTGGCTTCAAGAAACGCGTCGCTGAGCGTCTTTTTCACTGCGGTCATCCCGTAAAGCGCGATGTTGTTCTCCACCAGCAGACGCGCCGCTTCGGCGGATTGAAGGCGGGTCATATAAACGTTCAGGCCGGAATCTGCCGTTTCGGCAGAAAAACCGCTCTCGGAAAGCAGCTTCAGTGCGCGCGCGGCGTCGTTGACGTCCAGAAGATAGTGGACGGGGAGGTCGTCGCTTTCGCTTGTCAGTTCCTTGAGCGTTTTGATGGCGACGATAAACCCGCTTTCAATGATGATGAGCCGGCTGCACATCAGTTCCATTTCCGCGAGCTGATGGCTGGAGATCAGGACCGACGTGCCGGCGGCTGCCAAATTGCGGATCAGCATGCGAAAATCTCGCACACCGGACGGATCCAGACCGTTCAGAGGCTCATCCAAGAGCAGCAGCTTCGGATTATGCAGCATTGCCTGCGCGATGCCGAGCCGCTGACGCATCCCCAGCGAATAGCGGCGCACCTTCACGCCGATCTGCTCGGTCAGCCCTACCGTCTCAATCACCTCACAGATGCGCGACTTGCGCACGCGGTAAGGCCGCGCGGCAACCTTCAGGTTGTCCATCCCCGACAGATAGCCGTACAGTTCCGGCGTTTCGATAATGGCACCGACGTTTTTGATCGCTTTTTCAAAATCCGTGCGGATGTTCAGCCCGTCGATATACACCTCGCCGGCGTTGGGGGTAAGCAGGCCAAGGATGATTTTGATCGCTGTCGTTTTTCCGGCGCCGTTCGGGCCGAGGAAGCCGACGACCTCGCCCTCTTCGATGTCAAAGCTGACGTCGGAAAGCACCGCCCGATCCTCGAAGCTTTTGCTTATTCCGTTGACGGACAGCAGCATGCAGCCTGACCTCCTTTTTATCCCGAATGCCGCGGCAGACCAAAAAACGCCGCAAATCGCCACAATAACCTTTTCTAAATATAATATACGCAAAAAAAAGAAAAAACCCTTTTTTATTTAACAATCCAGAAAATTTTTTATTTCTGTTGCCTTTCCCGACCGGTTGTGGTATAATAAAGCCTTAAGAATGGGGAGTTGTTGGCGTGTTCGGATACATTCGGCCTGTTGAAAGCGAGTTGCTGGTCAAGGAATATGAATTCTATCGCGCGGTCTACTGCTCGCTATGCAAAACCGGCGGACGCCGCGTGTCGCGCTTTTCCCGATTTTTCCTGAATTACGATTTCGTTTTCCTTGCACTCGTCCGGCTGGCGCTGACGCGTGAGCAGGTCAGTACGGAAAGGACATTTTGCCCGTATCGGCTGAAAAAGAAAACCGTCCTTGCCGAAAACGATGCGGTGACATACACGACGGCGGCTTTTGGGCTCCTTTCCTATTATAAGCTGTGTGACGATATCGCCGACCTGCGCGGATTCCGACGCCTGAAAAAGCGGCTGCTGCTTCCCTTATTTTCCCGTATGCGCAGAAAAGCCGCACGCCTTTATCCGGAGCTGGACAGGCAGGTGGCTGCTGCAATGGAAGCTTTTTCCATTGCCGAAAACAAGGCGGGATCCGCAGTGGACCAAGCGGCTGACGGCTTTGCCGCGATTACAAGAATCCTTGCTTCCTGCGGGCTGGAAGGCGAGGCAAAAGATGTTGCCGAGGTCTGCGGTTATCATCTGGGTCGTTTCATTTACATCATAGACGCCTTTGACGACTGCCGTGAGGACGACCGCCGCAGTGAATACAACTGCCTGAACAGTCGCTACGGCTCGGCCGAGGCGACCGAGGCCCATGCGGAGCAGGTGCTTCTGACGCTCAAAGACAGTATGGCAGCGTTCTCCCGCGCTTATGCGCTGGCCGACGGCTGTCCGCTGGATAATCTGATTTATAACGTAGCCACGCTGGGCGGCGAGGCGGCGTTCCGTAAAATTATGCAGGTACGAAAGGATACGATGAATGGATCCGTATAAGGTTCTTGGAATCAGCAGTGACGCGACCGACGCGGAGGTAAAAAAGGCTTACCGTGCGCTGGCAAAAAAGTATCATCCCGACAACTATGTCAACAATCCGCTCGCCGATCTGGCTGCGGAAAAAATGAAGCAGATCAACGAAGCGTATGACGAAATCCAGAAGCAGCGCGCAGCCGGCTTGTCATCCGGCTCGTCGGCGGGAGGCGCAGGCGGCGCTTCCTATGGCGGCAGCGGCGCGCAGAGCGGGGAATATATCCGTGTGCGCGAACTAATCAACGCCGGCCGCTTCTCCGAGGCCGAGGTGCTGCTCGGCCGTAAGGCGGCTTCCGAGCGCACGGCGGAGTGGCATTTCCTGTACGGTCATATCATGCTGCACAAGGGCTGGATGATGGAGGCGCGGCAGGAGTTTGAAACGGCCTGCCGGATGGACCCGTACAACAGTGAATATCAGAATACGCTCGTTCGGATGGGGCAGGGCGCTTCCGGCGACCCCTATGCACGTTCGACGCATACGTCGGGCTGCTCAGGCTGCGACCTGTGCATGGGGCTGCTGTGTGCGGATTGTCTCTGCGACTGTGTCTCGCCCTGCCATTGAGCCGCCGTGAGAACTGATCGTACCCGCCGCACTGCCGCCTGCGGTATGCTCGCCGCACTGGCGAGCGTTCTGCTGGTCCTCGGCTCGCTGGTAGACGTGCTTGACCTGTCCTGCGCGGCTGCGGCTTCACTGGCTGTCGTCTACGCGCGCATCGAATACGGTGCCAAATGGTCCGCTGCCGTCTGGCTGTGCGCATCCGTGGTCTCGCTGCTGCTGTTCCCGCGCTCGGCGCCGCTGCTGTTCGCACTGTTTGCCGGTCCGTATCCGCTGTTCAAGGCGTTTGCCGAGCGGCGGACGCAGGTTGTTTCGTGGGTCTGTAAACTGCTGTTCTTCAACCTTGCGCTCACCGCTGTTCTCGTCGTTGGGGTATATCTGCTCGGCCTTGAAGACTTCTTTGGCTTCACTGTCGTCGTTTATGCGGCGGGGAACGCGCTGTTCGTACTGTTCGATATTGCGCTAACCCAACTGATCTCCGTGTATTATAGGCGCTTTCGGCGCTGAAAGGATTGGCTGTTATGATAAAAAGCATGACCGGCTACGGGCGCGGCCGCGTGCTGGCCGATGGGCTGGACGTCTCTTTTGAGGTCAAATCGGTCAATAATCGTTATATGGATCTGAATATCCGCATGCCGCGCGTTTATGCGCCTCTGGAAGAGCGTGTCAAGGCGCTCGTCGGTGCCGCCATCTCCCGCGGAAAGGTGGACGTGTACATCGGTGTAGAGCATCTCAACGGCGAATGCGTGCAGCTTTCGCTCAACCGTGAGTATCTTGAAGGCTATCTCGGCGTGCTCGGGCAGATCGGAAGAGAATACGGTATATCCGGCGAGGTCACGCTGGATATGATCGCCGCCCGCAGTGAGGTGTTTCTTGCCCGCAAGGCCGAGGAGGATGCGGAAAAGGTCTGGCTTCAGCTTGAACGCGCGGCGCGTGAAGCGCTGGACGCGTTCGTTGCCATGCGGAGCGCAGAGGGCGGAAAGCTCCGAGCCGACCTGCTTACCCGGCTTGAAATGCTGCGCGGAATCGCCGCGCGACTTTCCGGGCTTGCGCCCGAAGCGGTGCGAGCCGCCAATGAAAAGATGGTCGCACGCGTGCGTGAGCTCCTTGCCGGCGCGACGCCCGACGAATCGCGGCTGCTGACCGAGTGCGCCGTTTTTGCCGATAAAACCGACGTCACCGAGGAGTTGGTGCGCCTGTCCAGTCATTTCGGGCAGTTTGAAACGATGCTCGCCGAGGATGCGCCGGTCGGGCGGAAGTGTGATTTTCTGGTGCAGGAGATCAACCGTGAGGTGAATACAATCGGCTCCAAATGCTGCGGCAGCGAGATGACCAACCTTGTCATCGCCGCCAAAAGCGAGATTGAAAAAATCCGCGAACAGATCCAGAATCTCGAATAGCCCTGTAAAGTTATGACGTTTCGTCTTTGAAAGAACTGAAAACCGTGCGGACGGCGGATAATGTTTAAGGCGTTCGGCGCAGTGGGTGTGAAGGTTGGGTTCGCTGAGAGGACGTATGTGCATTTTGACGGCGGCATTCAAAACGGCGGAAGACGCTGTCCGTTGGCCGATGCGTTCCACAGTCCTGCCGGCGCGCCGGTAAGATGCTCGTGAATGTAAGGAGGGAAGCGAATGAAAACGGAGAAGATTAAAGCGCCGTTTTGGGCGTATCTGCTTTCGGCAGCGCTTGTGCTCCTGTTGATTGGTGTGTTGCTTTTGCCGTCCTATCTGAACACGCATATGGACGGCGAAATCCAGAATTTCGCCGAAATGGAGAACGCGTTCCGCGCGGTGGCTGAATACCTGCTGGTCTGCGGGGACGCTGTGTACAGTCTTTCTGACGCGGGTGGGACTGTTTCCGTCTGTTGCGGCGGCCGAACGCTCAGCGACGGCGGGCATCAAGCCGCGCTGCGGACGGTGTATGACGCTGAAAATTACGACGGGAGACAGATCGACATGGCCACAGTCGAAGCCGGCGCGGTCCTGTTTCGGAGTGCCCCGCAGCCCTGCGCGCTTGTGTACGCTCCGGACGGGTCGGTCCCGCCGGCGGTTTCGGCGAGGTATAAGAGCGTTAAGCGGATTTCGGATGACTTCTATGCCGTTTCCGCGTGAAAACGACGGAAATTATTAAGAAAGGTACGGTCAAACGTATGGATTTTATTGACGTGGGCTTCGGCAACTATGTGGCGCGGTCGCGTATCGTCGCCGTCGCCAGCCCCGATTCCCTCCCGGTGCGCCGTCTGGTTCAGGATGCCAAGTCGGTCAATCGGGTCATTGACGTTTCCTGCGGGAAAAAGACGAAGAGCGTGATCCTGACGGACAGTGAGCATGTCATTCTTTCCGCGCTGGATACGTCCGAGATCTCCGGGAGCCTGAACGGAGGAGTTGCCTGATGCGGAACGGGCTGCTGCTCGTCGTCTCCGGCCCTGCCGGCAGCGGCAAGGGGACGGTGCTCAGCGAACTGCTCGGAAAAAGCAGCGATTTCTGCTATTCGGTTTCGGCGACTACGCGAGCGCCGCGGCCCGGCGAGCAGGACGGGGCAAATTACTTTTTTCTGACCCGCGCGGAATTTGAAAAGCGCATTGCCGAAAGGCGGATGCTTGAATATACCGAATATGTCGGGAATTATTACGGCACGCCGCGCGATTACGTCGATGCGGCGCTTGCCGATGGTAAAAACGTGATTTTGGAAATCGAAGTCGACGGTGCGGCGCAGGTCAAGCGTTTGTTCCCGTCCGCCGTGCTTGTCTTTCTCTGTCCGCCGGATCTTGAAACGCTTGAGCGCCGTCTGCGCGGCCGCAACACCGAAACCGAGGAGGTCATTGTGCGCCGTTTACGGAAAGCGAAGGAAGAAATCATGCATGCGACGGAATACGACTACATCGTCGTCAACGAGGAAGGCGGCGCGGCGCGGGCTGCGGAGGAGCTGCTTGCCGTTGCACAGGCTGAGCGTCTGCGTGCAGGCAGGTGTGCGGAGGAGCGTATCCGTTCCTTCCTCGGTGCATAAATCTGTAATTGAAATGATAGAATGGAGTAATGAAAGATGATGCTGTATCCCAATGTTCAGGAAATGACAAATGATAAGATCAACCGCTACATGCTGGTTATCGCCGCAGCCAAGTGTGCGCGCCGGATTACCGACAAGGTTCTGGAGGAAGCCGAGCTGGCGGATGAAAAAAACGAAACCAAAGCCGAAACTGAGGAAATGGAGCTTGCCGGCGAAAAGCCGGTCACGATGGCCATCGATATGCTCAGCTCCGGCGAATGTAAGATCATCACGGACTGACGGGGATGAACAGCTTTGTCCGCGTTTACCTGCTGGAAGCGACCTATGCGCTGGACAGCCGGTATATCTATTTCACGCTGCCGGAACAGCGGGAAAAGCTGAAGCTCGGCAGCCTTGTCCTCGTACCCTTCGGGAACGGCAACCGCCGTCTGCTGGCTGTAGTGGTCGATTTTGCGGCAGAGTCCGAATACAAAAATACAAAGACAGTTATCGATGTCGTCGATGCGCCGGTGGAAATCGACGCGTTTACCATCGAGCTGTGTTTGTTCCTCAAATCGCGCACCTTCTGCAGCTTCGGCAGCGCGCTGCGCGCAGTGCTGCCGCGCGGGCTGTCTGTCGCGACGGAAGAGACCTATGCCGCGCTGCCTGCCGAGCCGGGGCCGGAGGGGCTTGCCGGCGAGGTGTACGCCTTCCTGCGCGATGCGGACCGCGAGCTGACTCGCCGTGAGCTGTTCGCGCGCTTTGGGGATGAATCCGCAGGTGCGCTGCATACACTTGTTGCTTCGGGATTTGCGGAAAAGCGTGTGCGCATCGTGCGCAGACAAAACGAAAAGACCGTCAGGGTCGTCTATCCCGCGATTGATGATGCCGCGCTGGCTGAATATCTCGACGGCTCGCGCCGCGCCGGTTCGAAGAAACGTCTGGAGCTGCTCGCACTGCTGGCTGAAAACGGTCCGCTGACGCAGAACGAGTTGTCCGAGTATTACGGCGTGTCCGCCCAGGTTGTCGCGGGCGCGGCCGGTGAAGGACTGGTCACGGTTGAAAACCGCCGTATCGCCCGCCTGCCGTATCGAAGTGCGGGTGCGGATCCCTGCGGAAAGCCGCTTACCGAGCAGCAGAAAAATGCGCTGGATGTCCTGTTCCCGCTGCTGGATACGGACGAGCCGAGGGCGGCGCTGCTTCGCGGCGTGACCGGAAGCGGCAAAACGCGCGTCATTCTCGAATGCGTGAAGCATACGCTTGCAGCAGGCCGCACGGCCATCGTGCTCATCCCCGAGATCGGGCTGACCGCGCAGGCCGTTTCGCAGTACCGTGCGGCGTTCGGCGAAAACCTTGCCGTCATCCATTCGATGCTCTCCGACGGCGAACGCGCGGACGCTTACCGTGCCGCACGGGCGGGGGATGTCGGTGTGGTCCTCGGTACGCGAAGCGCGGTATTTGCACCGCTTGAAAACCTCGGTCTCATCGCCATTGACGAGGAGCAGGAGCATACCTATAAATCCGAAATGACGCCCCGCTATCACGCGCGGGACATCGCGCGCTTCCGCTGCGGACGGGACGGCGCGCTGATGCTGCTGGCCTCCGCCACGCCGTCGGTCGAGAGCTATTATAAGGCGAAAAAAGGCGTGTATACGCTTGTCGAAATGGACCGCCGCGCAACCGAGGTCGAACTGCCTGAGGTATCCATCGTCGATGTCCGTGAGGACGAACGCGTGCAGAACCGCCGCCTGATTGGCGAGCGGCTTTCCGCAGAGCTGGAGACGAACGCTGCCAAGGGGGAGCAGTCCATTTTATTTGTTAACCGCCGCGGCTACAACTCGTTTTTGTCCTGTCAGGACTGTGGAAGCGTGGTCACCTGTCCCAACTGTTCGGTCTCGCTGACCCATCATTTGTACAGCGGTGAATATAAGAAGAACGAAAAGCTCATCTGCCACTATTGCGGCTATACCGTGCAGGTGCCGCATACCTGCGAGCAGTGCGGCGGCAGCCACATCGGCTTCTTCGGCTTCGGCACGCAGAAACTTCAGGAGGAACTGGAACGCGATTTTCCGGCGCTCAAACCGCTGCGGATGGACACGGACACCACCGCGCAGAAATTTTCGCACGACGAAATCCTCAAAGCCTTCGCCTCGGGTGAAAGCGACGTCCTTTATGGCACCCAGATGGTTGCCAAGGGGCTGGATTTCCCGAATGTCAGCCTTGTCGGCGTCGTCAACGCGGACAGCATGCTGTATATGGACGACTTCCGCGCCGGCGAACGCACCTTCTCACTCATCACGCAGCTTATCGGCCGCGCGGGCCGCGCGGGGAAGCGGGGCCGAGCCGTTATACAGACCTTCAACCCCGAGAATGAAATCCTGCGTAAGGCAGCTTTGCAGGATTATGTGACCTTCTATGAAAGCGAAGTTGCGCTGCGCCGCGCGGTGCTGTTCCCGCCCTTCTGCGACATCGCCGTCCTCGCCCTCTCCGGGCCGGACGAATTTGCGCTGCTGGAATTCGCCAACCTGCTCGGCGAGGAATCGCGCAGGCTGGAAGGCGAGGCTCCGCACGATGCGCGTGTCATCCGTCTCGGGCCGTTCCGGCAGGCAGTGTATAAGCTCAACGGAAAATACAGACAACGCATCGTATATAAATACAAAGACAATAAGGCTTCGCGCGCGTTCCTGTCCGAGCTGCTCAAGCGCTCGCTCAAGCTCGCGCCGCAGCCCGTGTCCGTGGAGATCGACGTGAATCCCGCGGTCATCTGACCGCAGCCTTTGGGAAAGGAAAGGGTAGATATGGCTTTACTCAATATCCTCCGTGAAGGAGAAGAAACGCTTCGCAAGAAAAGCCGTCCCGTGGAGGTCATCAACCCCCGCGTGCTGCGGCTTCTGGACGATATGAAGGATACGCTCAAAAAAGCCGAGGGTGTCGGCCTTGCCGCGCCGCAGGTCGGTGTGCTGCGCCGCATCTTCATCGTTGACACCGGCGAAAAGGTGATGGAATTCATCAACCCCGTCATTTTACAGGAGGACGGCGTGCAGGTCGGCACCGAGGGCTGTTTGTCCTGCCCGGGAAAGTACGGCATTGTCAGCCGTCCGATGCGGACGAAGGTCAAGGCGCTTGACCGCAACGGCAATGAGTTCGTTTTCGAGGGCGAGGAGCTGATTTCCCGCGCGCTCTGCCACGAATACGACCACCTGGACGGCATTCTGTACGTCGATAAGGCCAGCGAAATGTTCAGCGCGGACGCAAGGGAGTTCGACGACTGATGCGGGTGGTGTTTATGGGCACGCCCGCCTTCGCCGCCGAGGCGCTGCGCGCTATCTGCGAGGAGGGCGGTCATGACGTCGTCTTCGTTGTCACCAACCCCGATAAGCCGAGCGGGCGCGGGCATAAGCTCACGCCGCCCCCCGTCAAGGCATACGCGCTGTCGCGCGGCATCGTGGTTTTTCAGCCCGTATCCCTGCGGGATACCGAGGCGCAGGAAACCATTCGCCGCGCGGGGGCGGACGTAATCATCGTAGCCGCTTACGGGAAGATACTCCCGCCTGAGATCCTTAGTATGCCGCCGCTCGGCTGCGTCAATATCCACGCTTCGCTGCTTCCGCGCTGGCGGGGCGCCGCACCGATCAATCGTGCCATAATGGCGGGCGATTCCATCGGCGGCGTCACCGTGATGTATATGGCCGAGGGACTTGATACGGGCGATATGATCCTCAAAAAAGAACTGCCCGTTCCGCCGCAGATGACGGCCGGCGAATACCACGACCGGCTCGCCGTCCTCGGCGGGGAAGCCATCAACGAATACCTCGCGCTGGCAGCGTCGGGCGCCGTCCCGCGTGAAAAGCAGGACGACGCGGCCGCCACGTATGCGCCGAAGCTGACCGACGACGACCGTCGCCCGGACTTCCGTGCGTCCGCTTCGGACGTCTGCAACCGAATCCGCGGCCTTTCGCCGTCGCCCGGTGCGTATTGCTTCTGCGCCGGAAAACGGCTCAAGCTGCTCTTCGCTGTCCCTGCGGATGGCATCGGCCGTCCGGGCGAGATTCTTTCAACGTCCGGCGGTGCGATTACGATTGCCTGCGGACAGGGCGCCGTCGCCGTCACCGCCGTGCAGCCGGAGGGCAAGCCGCGGATGGACGCGGAGAGCTTTCTCCGCGGGAACCGTATCGAGAAAGGAAGTTTTGTCACATGTTCATAGACTGGACGTACGTTGTGCTCGTCCTGCCCGCCGTCATTTTTTCAATCTGGTGCAGCGCACGGGTACAGAGCACCTTCAAAAAATATTCCGCCGTGCCCACCCGTTACGGCGTCACCGGTGCGGACGCGGCGCGCAGGGTTCTGGATGCAAACGGACTGACCAATGTGCGCATCGAGCGTGTTTCCGGCAATCTGACCGACCATTACGACCCAAAGACAAATGTGATCCGCCTGTCCGAATCGGTGTACGGCAGCGCTACGGCCGCAGCCGTCGGCGTAGCGGCGCACGAGGCGGGTCACGCGGTGCAGCACGCGCAGGGCTATTTTCCCATTAAGCTGCGCAGCGCCATCATTCCCATTACCAACATCGGCTCGCAGCTTGCAATGCCGCTGTTTCTCATCGGACTGATTCTTTCCTCTTATGCCGAGCAGTATGTCTGGATCGCCTATGCGGGCGTGATCTGCTATGCGCTCTGTCTGGTGTTTCAGCTTGTCACACTGCCGACCGAGTTTAACGCTTCTTCCCGTGCGCTTGCCGCCATTCGGGAGACCGGCCTGCTGGATGAGGAAGGGACTAAGGCGAGTAAAAAGGTGCTTTCCGCTGCCGCGATGACCTATGTCGCTGCTGTCGGTGTGGCGCTGATGTCGCTGCTGCGGCTTGTAATGATTCTTTTCGGCGCGCGCGGGCGCCGCGACTGAATTCGTAATGAAGCGGACGTCCGATTCACCGCGCAGCGCGGCGGCCGTCGCTGTTGAACGCATTTGCGGCGGCGGCGCGTATTCCAACCTTGTTCTCGGCGGCGCAAAGCTCCGGTCCTCCGAGCGCCCGTTTTATACAGCACTTGTCCGCGGGACGGTCGAGCGTCTCCGTACGCTGCGCTTTGTCGTCGGCTTATATGCCCGCCGCCCGCCCGACCGGATGACCGAGGCCATTCTCTGCACGGGGATTTATCAGATTTTGTATATGGACAAGGTGCCCGACAGCGCCGCCTGCAACGAGAGCGTGCGCGTGGCGCGCGAGCTGGTTTCCGCGAAGGAAGCCGGATTTGTCAACGCCGTCCTCCGCAGCGTCTGCCGCGACCAAGCGTCCCTTCCGGAGCGGATTGCCGCGCAGCCTGACGGCGTGCGCTATTCGCTGTCCGACAGTCTCTGTGCGCGTCTCCGCGCGCAATATCCCGAACAGAGTGAGGATATTTTCGCATCCTTTTTTGAGCCTGACGGCCTGCCGCTCTGCGTCAACACGCGCCGTATCACAGTTCGGACGCTCGCGGACCGCCTTACTGCCGAGGGGATTGAATACGCGTATACCGACGACGGACTGCCCGTCGTCGTCTCGGGTGCGGAAAAGGCGCTGGGAATGCTGAACGAGGGCCTTTTCTTTGTGCAGGGTGTCGCCAGCCGCCGCGCCGTGCGGACGCTGGGTGCCGAGCCCGGAATGACCGTCCTTGACGTCTGCGCCTGCCCGGGCGGAAAGACGCTTTCCGCAGCCATCGATATGAATGACAGCGGCGTTGTACAGGCCTTTGACCTGCACGCCAATAAGCTGAGTCTGATCGAAAAAAGCGCCCGCACGCTGGGGCTTTCTTGTATCCGCACAGGCTGCCGTGATGCGCGCGATCCTGCTTCTGAGTGGGTCGGCACGGCCGACCGCGTCATTTGCGACGTCCCATGTACATCGATTGGCGTGATTGCCGCCAAGCCTGAAATCCGCTATAAGGACGTGACGGACATCAGTTCGTTGACTGCGGCACAGCGCGATATCCTTGCCGCTTCCGCCTCATACCTTCGGTCGGGCGGTGTGCTGGTTTATTCCACATGCAGTCTGGACGCGCGTGAAAACGGTGAAATCGTTCGTGCATTTTTGAAGGACGCGCCCGGCTTTGAACTTGCGGAGGAACGGCAGACGCTGCCCTGCGAGCCTTACTGTGACGGCTTTTATGCGGCAAAAATCATCAAAAAATAATATGCCGGCGCGTCTTTTTTGCGCGCGGGAAAAGGGTACGGTGAATGAATGTCATGAAATTTTCCGAATATACGTATGTGCGTGTCGATGTCGAAAAGGTGCGCGCGGACTACGCGGCGCTGACTGAGCGCGTGCAGAACGCATGCACGGCTGAGGACGTGTTCGCCTGCGTGGAGGAGCATGAAAAAATCGCAAAGCATGTCGGTACGATGCTGACCATCGCCAATATACGCAATACCATCGATACGCGCGATCCGTTTTATGAAGCGGAAAAGGCGTTTATCGACGAAAACGGCCCGCTTCTGGACGAAGCGTCGCAGCGTTTTATGCGTGCTCTCTGCGAAAGTTCTTTCCGTCCCGCGCTGGAGGGAAAATACGGCCGGCTGCTGTTTTTGAACATCGAGCTGGAGCTGAAGACCTTCAAGCCCGAAATCATTGAGCTTTTGCAGGAGGAAAATGCGCTGACCACCGCGTACACCAAGCTCATCGCCGGCGCGCGCATCCCGTTTGACGGCAAGGAACTGACCATCGCCCAGCTCGGCCCGTATAAGATCGACCCCGACCGTGCGACGCGTCGGGCCGCCTACTGCGCCGAGGGTGCGTTTATCCGCGCAAACGGCGACGAGCTGGACGAAATTTTTGACAAGCTCGTTTCAGTCCGCACCAAGATTGCCGAGGCGCTCGGCGAGAAGAGTTTTGTTGAGGTCGCTTACAACCGTAATCTGCGCAATTGCTATGCCAAGAAGGATGTAGAGGCGTTCCGCGCACAGGTCGTGCGCGACATTGTGCCGATTGTCGAGACGCTCAAGAAACGCCAGAGCGATAAGATCGGCGTGCCGGATATGAAGCTGTATGACCAGAATTTCTTTGATAAGGACGGCAACGCTAAGCCCGAGGGTGCGAGCGAGGAAATCCTCGCCGCCGGGCGCCGGATGTATCGTGAGATGAGTCCCAAAACCGCCGCGTTCATCGATTTTATGTTCGAAAACGAGCTGTTCGACGTGCTCGCCAAGGAAGGGAAGGCCGCCGGCGGCTACTGCACGATGCTGTATGCATACAAAGCGCCTTTTATTTTCAGCAATTTCAACGGTACCAGCGGCGACGTCGACGTCCTTACGCACGAAGCCGGCCATGCGTTCGCCTTTTATGAGTCGCGTAACCAGCCGCTGGCTGAATATGTCAGTCCGACCAGCGAGGCCTGCGAGGTTCACTCGATGTCGATGGAGTTCTTCTGCTGGAAGTATCTTGATTATTTCTACGGCGCCCAGACGAAAAAGGCCAAGCTCCAGCACCTGACCGACGCGCTTATTTTCCTGCCCTACGGCACAATGGTGGATCATTTCCAGCACATCGTTTACGAAAACCCGTCGCTCACGCCGGCCGAGCGCAACGCCGAGTGGCTGCGGCTGGAGAAGATTTACCGCCCGTTTATGGACGCGTCGGGCGTGCCGGGCTACGAGGACGGCCGCCTCTGGCAGCGCCAGCTCCATATCTACGAATATCCGTTTTATTATATCGATTACTGTCTTGCGCAGACCGTTGCGCTTGAATATTGGGCGATGTCGCAGGCCGATTATGCGGCGGCGTTTGAGAAATACCTCGCGTTCCTCGAACAGGGCGGCCGTATGACGTTCACCGAGCTGTGCGAAGCGGGGCAGGTGACCAGCCCGTTTGCCGAGGGCGCGACGAAGCAGGTCGTCTCGGCTGCGGAAGAATGGCTTGCCGCCAATGACTGACCTGAAAAGCCTGCTCCCCGAGGAGCTGGAAACGTTTTTCGGCGCGATGGGCGAAAGCGCCTATCGCGCGCGGCAGGTCTTTCAATGGATCCACGAAAAGGACGTTTCGGATTTTGCGCAGATGACAAATCTGCCGCTGCCGCTGCGCGAAAAGCTGTCGCGCACATCCCTGGTCACTACGGCGACGGTGGAGAAAAAGCTCGTTTCCGCGCGTGACGGCACGGTCAAATTCCTGTTCGGCTTCGCCGACGGAGAGAAGGTCGAGAGCGTGCTGATGCAGTATAAGCACGGGAATACGGTCTGTATTTCCACGCAGGCCGGCTGCCGTATGGGCTGCGCGTTCTGCGCGTCCACAGTCAACGGCCTTAAACGGAATTTAGAGCCATCTGAAATGCTCGAGCAGGTCCAGGCGGCGCAGCGCCATACGGGGCGGACTGTTTCCAACATCGTGCTGATGGGTATCGGCGAGCCGCTGGATAACTATGAAAATGTAATAAAATTTCTGAAATTGGTCAACCATAAGGACGGCATGAACATCGGTCTGCGTCATATTTCACTTTCGACCTGCGGACTTGTGGACCGCATCGACCGTCTTGCGGCAGAGGGATTGCCCGTCACGCTGTCCGTTTCGCTCCACGCGCCGAACGACGAGATTCGGAGGCAGATCATGCCGATTGCCAACCGATATACCGTTGACGAGCTGCTCGACTGCTGCCGCCGTTATGAAAAGCGCACAGGGCGGCGCACTTCGTTTGAGTATGCGCTCATCCGCGGGCTGAACGATTCACCCGCCTGCGCGCACGAGCTTGGCAGCCGTCTCTGCGGCTCGCTTTGCCACGTCAACCTCATCCCCGTTAACGAGGTGAAGGGGAAAATTTACAAAAGAAGCGAAAAAGTTGCCGTAGAACTCTTTACAAAAGCGCTGGAATCGTATAGAATGACTGTAACGGTCCGCAGGTCGCTCGGCGGCGACATCAATGCTTCCTGCGGGCAATTGCGCGCCGAGCATTCGTAAGGGATAGGGGTGTGATCGTTTGACTGCTCTCGGGGTTACCGATATCGGCAAACGCCGCGAAACGAATCAGGATAATTATAAGATTCACACGACGGGCGAATACTGCTCGGCGGTCGTCTGCGACGGTATGGGCGGCGCCAACGGCGGCAACATTGCATCCAAGCTTGCGGCGGACGCGTATACGCGTGCCGTTCGCAGCGGCATGTCTCGTCTCAGACGCAAGGCAGGCATTACGCGTGAGGACCTCGAGCATGTAATGCTCGGTGCGGTAAGCCGTGCAAATACCGAGGTGTACGACAAGGCGTTTACCGACGCGGAGTATGAGGGAATGGGCACCACGCTCGTCGCCCTGCTCGCCTGCGGCGGGCATATCGTCGTCGTGAACGTTGGAGACAGTCGCGCTTACTGTCTGAAGAAGAATGTGCTTGTGCAGGCGACTAAGGATCATTCCTTCGTGCAGTTCCTCATCGACAACGGTACCATCAGCCCTTCGCAGGCGGAAAATCATCCGAATAAGAATCTTATCCTCCGTGCGCTCGGGGTAAATGAGTCGATTGAGGCGGATACATATTTCATAGACGACTGCGTTGCCGTGCTGCTGTGCAGCGACGGACTGACCAACTGCGTCTCCGATGAAGATATCCGCCGTATTCTGCGGAGGAAAACAAGCGGGGAAGAAAAACTGCGCGAGCTGATTGACGCGGCAAACAACGGCGGCGGGGCGGACAATATCACCGCCGTACTCTATTTACCCGACTGAAACGCAGCGTTATCCCAAGAAAGGATTGGCCGTAACGATGGATAAATACGACAGCTTTATAGGCAAGGTGCTCGACGGGCGGTATAAAATACTGGAAGTGCTGGGCGTAGGCGGTATGGCGTTCGTCCTCAAGGCAGAGGACCTGATGATGAACCGGGTCGTCGCCATCAAGATTCTCAACGACCAGTATAACGGCGACGAGCAGGCCGAAACACGTTTTATCAACGAGTCCAAGGCCGTCGCGATGCTTTCTCATAAGAATATCGTCAGCGTGTATGATGTCGCTATCTACCCCGATATGAAATATATCGTGATGGAGTATCTTGACGGGATCACGCTTAAAGAATATCTTGATAAAAAGGGCGCTCTGCCTTGGAAGGAGGCCTGCATTTACATCGGGCAGGTTCTTCGTGCGCTTGAGCACGCGCACAGTAAGGGCGTGATTCATCGGGACATTAAGCCCCAGAATATTATCCTCCAGAAAAACGGGGAAATCAAGGTTACGGATTTCGGCATTGCCAAGCTGCCGAACGATTCCTCGCTGACAACCACGGAAAAAGCCATCGGCACCGTTTATTACATCAGCCCTGAGCAGGCCAGCGGAAAAGAAACGAGCTTTTCCTCGGATATTTATTCCGTTGGTGTGATGCTCTATGAGGCGCTTACGGGACGGCTGCCCTTTGTGGCGGAAAGCCCGGTGACGATTGCGCTGATGCAGATCAATGACCAGCCTACGCCGCCTAAGGAAATCAACGATCAGATCCCTCTCGGTGTGTCGCAGATCGTGATGAAGGCGATGCAGAAGGATACTGCGGCGCGGTTTGCCACCGCGCATGGTATGGTCAAGGCGTTCGACTGCGTGCTCCGTGACCCCGAGGTTGTGTTCACAGACAATGCCATTGCCGCTGAGAACAGTAAAGATCATAAATTGATCAATATCAATCAAATCGCGACCGGTGAGCTTGGCGAATTCAAGCTCGAACCCGATAATGAACAGAAGCGGGAAGAAAAGCCGAAGCCGCCCAAAAAAAAGCGGAAGATTCGCGAGGAATGGCAGAGCCGCTCTCTGTTCCCGATCATTACAGGCGTGTTTTTGGCGTTTTTTACCGTGGCCATTTGTGTCGTCGCCTATCTGGGTTATAAATGGCTGCCCAGCCTGTTTGAGCCTGCGACAGACGATTCGTTTTATGTCGATGACTTTGTCGGCCGGATTTATAATGACGAGTTGGCGGCGGCTATGCGGGACGAAAAATACAGCGTCACGCTCAAGGACGGGTATAATCAGAATTATCCCAACGGCGCCGTGCTGGTGCAGGACCCTACCTCAGGGCCGAAAAATGTTACCGGCTCCTATTGTAAAATTACCCTGACCATCAATCGGCTGTATGAGGATGTGCAGGTTCCCAATGTGCGCTATTGGAGGTCCAGAGACGCGAAGAAGCAGCTTGAGGATCTCGGATTTCGTGTGATTACGGAACATGTCAACGACGCCTATATACAGTCCGACCAAGTGATTCGCACCTCTCCCGAGATCGGGGAAACACTCCGCACCGGGGATACGATTACGCTTTATGTGTCGGACGGGCCGGTGAACGTCTACGCGGGTACGATGATCAATGTTGTCGGCCTGCAGGTGGAGGACGCTGCTTCGCGTCTGCGCGGGCTGTTTTACAGCGTCAAGATTGTTGAAGAGGAATCGCAGGAACCCGACGGCAAGGTTTTGCGTCAGAACATTGCAGAGGGCACCAAAGATTTGGAAGCGTGGACGCTTGTCGAATTGACGGTGAGCAAATACGTGGAAAAGAGTACCGTTACCGTGCCTGACCTCTTTGGACTGGAAGCAGAGGAAGCCATCCGCCGGATTGCGGAGGAAGGGCTTACCTTCAATGAAATCTTTACTGAGCCGTCTACCTATAAGAGCGGCACCGTGATCGACCAGAGCCTGGAGCCTAATACCGAGGTCGAGCCGGGCACACCCATTGATATTGTGATTTCGGAACCCGCTGCGGACGAACCGTCCGATGATCCGTCGATACCGGCCGAGCCGTCGGACGATTCGTCGTCCGACAGCTCGGATACATAGGATGTATGATGTCGCATTTTGACGGAAGGGTTCGAAAGGATAACGCCGGCTTATTTACTGTCGAAACGCCGGACGGCACGCTGCTCTGCTGCCGTGCTGCTACCCGTCTGCGGAACGACGGGAAGAATGTTAAGCCCGGAGATCTTGTCTGCGGCGAGGACAATGGTGACGGCACCGGTTTTATCACTGAGGTTCGGCCGCGGCGGAACGACTTCCTCCGTCCGTCGGTCTGCAACATTGATTTGCTGGTCATTGCCGTTTCTGCGACAACTCCGGCTACGCCGTTGTATAATATCGATAAGCAGACTGCGCTTGCCGCGCTCAACGATGTGGATTGCTGTATCGCCGTGACCAAGTGCGATACGGAGCCGGACGGCATGCAGTCGGCGCTTCTCCGCCGTATTTATACGCAGGCCGGCTGTAAGGTGGTCGTCACTTCTGCCGTGACGGGGGAGGGGGTCGACACGCTGCGGCAGCGTCTCGAAGGATGCGTCAGCGCCTTTTCGGGGGCGTCGGGCGCAGGAAAATCCAGCCTGCTGAATGCACTGTATCCCGCTTTTGCAGCGCAGGTGGGCGAGATCAGCGGTCGGATCTCCCGCGGTAAGAATACGACGCGCCTGACCGAATTGTTCAAAGCGGGACAATCGACCTATATTGCCGATACGCCGGGTTTCACGATGCTGGACCTCGTGCGATATGATATCATTCCGTTGGAACGGATTCACGATGCATTTCCCGATTTGCGGCCGTATATGGACCGCTGTCGCTACCGCAAGTGCACCCACACCGGTGAGGAAGGCTGTGCCGTTGCCGCCGCAGTGGAGCAGGGCTTGGCCGCTCGAGAGCGGTGGGAGAGCTTTTGCCGGATGTATGGAGAGCTGAAGGCAAAAAAACCTTATTAAGAGAAAGAGTGAGTATTCGTGTTTATTGGGTATTACAATATAGCCAATCTCGTCACCCTGCTTGGACTGGTTTCTTCTGTCCTCGCCTGTTTCAACGCAATGAACGGCAACATTAAAATGGGTGTGGTTATGTTCCTGCTTGCCGGTCTTTGCGATATGTTTGACGGCAGGATTGCGCGGAGCCTGAAAATGCGCTCCGGCCGCGAGAAGCTGTTCGGTGTGCAGATCGATACGGTCTGCGATATGGTTTCTTTCGGTGTGACGCCCGTCATCATCGGATATGCGCTTGGTATGCGCGGCGTATTTGATATCCTCGTGTTCCTTCTCTTTGCTGTCTGCGGCGGCGTACGGCTGGCTTATTTCAATACGCAGGCAATTGCGCGTCCCGATTTGAAAATGGATCATTTTACCGGTGTGCCGATTCCTTTCATCTGTTATGTGCTGCCTTTTCTTGTTCTGCTGATGTGCTTCGTCCCGTTTTCCGTGATGCGTGTCGTTCTTCCGATTGCGTATCTCCTCATTGCCATCGGTTACATACTCAAAATCCGCATCGCAAAAATGTCGCTCCGCACCGGCTTGATTATGGTCGCTGTTGAGGCTGCCTGCGTCCTCGGTCTGTTCCTCGCCGGCGACATACTTCTGGGATAAACCCGCGGCGTACTGAGAGGTTTTCGGCGGCGGCATGTGGTTGAAAGAGAAACGTCCGGCCTTTTTGCTTCGCTTCGGAAACATATACTTGCGTGTGTCGATAAGGCATCTGCATTCGGATATAGAATGCATGCGCGGCCAAATCCCCCCAGCGTCTATAGAACTCGGAGCTTCGCGCCTGTCCGTAAAGGGCAGGCGCTTTGCGGATAAATAAATGAAGAGAAGCTGACGATTGATGGATTCGTAGCGGAAGTACATTTCGGAACGGATGGGCACATTTGCTTTGCTCTTTATGGGCTGCGCTGCGATGCTTGTCAGGTGCAGTTTGGTCAACGGAGGAGGCTGTCTGCTTACCGCGCTTGCGTTCGGCCTTGGCATTATTGGCGAGCGTATTGTGTTGGAAGCATTTCCGGAGCTATGTAGCCCTGTCGTTTCTGTCGGCGTCCTGCTGCGCGGCGCAATGAAGGCCGGCCGTTCGTCGGTGTGGGCGTTCCGGCAAGGTCTTTACGGCTCCAATACGCTTGCAGGTGTCGGCAGAAGTGCGGCGTTCGACCGAGCGTGGAGATTTTGCCGACCTTTATTTTCGTGCCGGCTGTTCTTGGCGCGGCCTCGTAAACACAGACGCATGGCTCATCCGGCGGTCTGAACATCGGATTTACATTTTCGGCATCAGCCTCACCGGCACGTCCGTAAATCCTGCAAGGAGCATCGGACCCGCTGTTGCTGCGTTGCCGAACTGCAAACGGAGCCGCCGGTCGGCGCGGCGGCAGTATATAAGTTTCCGGAAAATGAAAGCTTGAATCGGAAGGATCGCCTATTTTCGGTGTGTCTCAGAATGAGGCGCACCGTATTTTTCGTTTGTTGATCGCCTGTTGTGAAACTTCTACCGCAGGTAGATGTCCAACGCTTGCGCGCAGCGCGCGGAACGGGTAAACTAAAGACATCAAAAGGAGGTCGTGTTGTATGAAAAACGATACATTCGGCTTTTTCCTGCGTGACTTGCGGGAGCAAAACGGCTTGTCGCAGTCGCAGCTCGGCAGGCTCGCGGGTGTTTCGGATAAGGCGGTTTCCAAATGGGAAAACGATACCGCGCGTCCGCAGAGCCGTCTGCTGTACCGACTGGCTTCCGTGCTCGGCGTTACCGTCGACGAGCTGCTGTCCTGCCGCCGCCGTCCGCCGGAAAACAAAGGGGAAGGGGTATGCAAAATGAAGGACGGCTTGTGGAAACAGGCGCATCACGCGCTGCGCGTCCGGTATGGGGAAGCCTTGCCGGTCGGGGTCCTCAACCGCTATCTGAGCGAATTCGAAGCGCTGCGGATGACAGACGCCATCCTCTGCTTTGAGCTGCTCCGCCGCATTTCCGTGCGGGCCGCGGAGACAGGGGAGCACGTCCGCGCAAAGGGCGCCATCGGCTCGTCCTTTATCGCCTTTGTGATGGGGGCGACCGAGGTCAATCCGCTGAAGGCGCATACCTTTTGTCCGAACTGCCGTCGCTTCGAGTGGGCCGACGGCGTCCGCTGCGGCTGGGATATCCCTAAAAAGCGCTGTGCCTGCGGCACGCCGCTCCTTCGGGACGGCCACGACGTTCCGTTTGCGCCACTGCAGGAAACGGTGCACTGTCTGCGTCTGGACCTCTCGGTCTCTTATGGCGGCTGTAAAACAGTGCGGGAAACGGTTCGCTCGTTTTTCGCCGATGTACCCGTCGTCACACTGAGCCGGAAAGCGTATCCGAAGCTGGAAACGCTGGTGGCGGTTACCGAAAATATCCCCGGCCTGACCGACGGACAAACCCTGCCGTTTGAAGAATACGGCATCCTGCTGCGGAACTGCCCCGCCGTTACGCTGATGCCGGGCGCAGACCTGGACGCGCTCCGCCGCTTGGAGGCCGATACGGGAATATCCTGCCGTGCGGCTGTATTCGCCGTCCCGGAGGTGCTGGAAGCTGTCAGAGCGGGAGAGACGCAGGGTGTGCCGGAATTGTGCTCGGCGCAGTTTCGGGCAATCCTCGGCACGTCGCCATCGCCGACCTTTCACGATGTGATTCAGGCGCTGGGGCTGCTGCACGGCGCCGGAGACACACATGACGGCCTGCCGCTGGCCGATGCAGTCGCGTATCGGGACGACATTTTTACGAAAATCCAAAGCCGTATGGACGGTCCTTCCGGGTTCGCGTATAAGGTGATGCATGACGTTTCCCGCGGCGTCTATGCCAGGGGCGGGATGTCTGCCGAGCTGCAAAAACAGCTTTCGGCACTTGGCTTCGACGAGCGCTTCACGAACTCTCTTGCCGAGTCCCGCTTCATGTATCCCAAGGCGCATGGCGTGCTGTACGCCCGTTATGCGCTGCTGTTTTTGTATTTCAGGCTCCACTACCCGGAAAGCTTTCAAAAACGAATGTAAAAAAATGGGGACGCCCTTGATCAGTAGGACGTCCCGCGCATTGCTTTACAGATCGATCTGCATTCCGTCATAGGCAGTCATAAAACCCAACTTTTCTGCTACCGGCACCAATTCGTCGTGAATCAGGCCGCTGTTGTGCGAGAAGTGGTTGATACATAGCTTTGTGTCCTTCCCGATGACGCCGACGGCTTCCAGCCGTTCCTTGGTCACCACGCAGCTATCCAGTCCCAGATGGCCGCCGCTGCTCTTGAGCTGTCCGAACGTGCAGTCGAAGGAAATGAAGTCCGCATTCAGTTTGATGCTTTGCAGGTAATCGTAAACCTCGTCGAACAAAAGCCCCGTGTCGTGCAGATACAGCACCTTCGCACTGCCGTCGTCGATGAGGTAGAGATGGCTCACCTCATGCGGCATATGGTTGGCGGGCAGCGCCGTGACCGTGTAGCGGCCGAGCTGTGTCGGCGTGTAGAGGGGCATTGCGTATGTATCCACGTATTTCCCGGGGTCCTCTTTGTAAAAGGATTTGTAGTGCTCCCAGACTGAAAGCACCGCTTCGCTTGCGGCGATGGTGATTGTTTCCTGCGTCAGATCATGCGCGAATACGCCTTTGATGCGCATCAGCAGATCGGTCGGGGCAAAATGGTCGGTGTGTGAATGCGTGACCAGCAAATAACGGCAGGCCGACAAATCCAGCCCGCAATGAAGCACATGATGATAGGAATCGGAAGGAAAATCGATGAGCAAATCATCATTGATGAGCGCCTGTGAACGCGTGCGGATGTTTCGTCCGCCCGCTTCGGCTGCGCGGCGGCAGTGGTCGCAGTTGCAGAATACGGCGGGCCAGCCCTCCGCCGCGGCGGTACCGAGGTATCTGAATTTCATAGCCTTTTCATCCTTTCGGTATGTGCAGGCGCGGCGTTTGATGCGCACGTCTGCCGGTTGGATATGAGTATATACGATTTTTCCGGAAAACGCAATATTTTTTTGAAATTTTCATAATAAAGGCCGTGCGTGGTGCGTTATAAGAGCGTAATGAAAAAAAGGAGGATTGGATGAGATAATTTGCCTAATTTGGAAATAAAAACAAAAAGTATTTAACTTATCTGTGATTATGAAAAAGACGGCATTTGTATTTTTAGGAGCAGTCATGATATCGGCAGCCGTAGGCGGCGTGGCCGGTTGGAGTATAAACAAGTATGAGGCACGCAGGCCTTCGGGTGAGATCTATTATACGCCTTCGGGTGATACGGCGGCATCTCGTGTGCGCGACACCATGCCCAAGGCCGGGAACCACTTCACCTCTTATCAGGCGGACCAGTATCCCGATCTGACCTATGCGGCAGAGAATGCGGTTAAGGCGGTTGTGAACATCGAGTCGATACGCGAGGTTGAGTATGGCGGTCGTTCGTATAATCCCTTCTTCGACTTTTTCGGCATGCCTTACGGATATGGCGGTGAGCCTCAGACGCGTGAACAGCGTGCCGGCGGTTCGGGCGTGATTATCTCGACGGACGGTTATATCGTCACCAACAACCATGTGGTGGAAGGCGGCAGCGCTTACGAGGTCATGGTAGCCGGCGAAACCTACGAGGCTGATCTCGTGGGCACCGACCCCTCTTCCGACGTGGCCGTGCTGAAGGCCAAGGACGCCAGCGGTCTTACGGTTATGGAGCTTGGCGACTCCGACAACCTGACCATCGGCG
>ERZ857984.1040-NODE-1040-length-26200-cov-2.816791_pt1 | contig 26200 bp, 27 predicted proteins | sample MGYA00519914_ERZ857984 | MGnify/ENA primary metagenome ERZ857984 (study PRJEB31778, sample SAMEA3449417) | human gut metagenome | biome: human gut; feature: human-associated habitat; material: faeces | place: United Kingdom | collected 2010/2012 ... | reverse complement strand
TAAGACAGGCTGCGCCTCGGCAAATCCCTCGGGGAAAAACTTCATTTCCCCCTCGCCTTTGCACTCGGCTTTCTCTATCTTTGCCCATCGAACCAAACCACCTCGAAATATGTTGTCGATCATCGCCGCTATGGCCGTAGGAGTGGCAGTGGGATATGCCTTGCGCCGCCACTTCCGGACAAAATACCTGGACCGGGCGATCCTCGGGACAGTAGCTCTGCTGCTGTTCCTGATGGGGGTGTCGGTCGGCGGTAACCGAACCCTGCTCGCCGGGCTGTCTTCCCTGGGGAGCGACGCGCTCGTATTGGCCATAGCCGGCACCTTGGGGAGCGTATGGGTCGGGACATGGGTCTATCGGAGGGCTTTCAAAAACCGGACGGACGCATGAAATCCAGCCTGGCAATCATCGGATGTTTCCTGCTGGGCTGTTTGGCCGGTTACGCACAGTGGCTGCCGCAAAGTCTGGGCGAAGGCCGGTGGAGTACGGCGGTGCTCTTTCTGCTGATGGGTTTGGTCGGCATGAGCATCGGGAGCAACCCGCGTTTGAAAGAGATCGTGCGCAGCATCGGGTTTCGGAGTCTGTTGGTGCCCCTGTCCACCATCGCAGGAACCTTGATAGCCACAGCCTTGGTCAGTCCGCTGCTCTCCCGCTGGAGCGTTACCGAATGTATGGCGGTAGGCAGCGGGATGGGGTATTACTCCCTTTCCTCCCTACTCATTGCCGACTTGAAAGCCGCCGAACTCGGGGTTCAGTCAGCTTCCGCCTTGGGAACGGTTGCCTTGATGAGCAACCTCCTGCGGGAACTATTTACTTTTCTGGGGGCACCCTGGCTGGCGCGGACTTTCGGTCCGCTGGCCCCCATCCATGCCGGAGGAGCCACTACGATGGACTCTACCTTGCCGGCGATCGTGGCCGCCAGCGGGCCGTCCTGGGCTTTGACTTCCATCCTCCACGGTTTTCTGACCGACCTGTCGGTACCCTTTCTGGTGACATTCTTCTGCAAATGGTAGCCTTCTCTCCACCCGCACGGGCAAGCAAAAGCCCCGGCTCTTTCGGAGCCGGGGCTTTTGCTTGCCCGTGCGGGTGCCCGCCCTACGAAGAGATCTTCACACGAGCCGGCAAACGACGCATCAACCGCACTTGGAATGGCCGCAGCTCTTGCAGATCAGACAGCCATTCTCGTAGATCAAACCGTTCGGGTCCCCGCACTCGGGACATTTCTTGTCCGCTGCGGCCGTCCCGTTGGGAATGTAACGTTTCAAGGCACGCAACACGCCGTTCTTCCACGTGTTAAGGTTCTCATCGTAAAGGTGCAGGTTGCCGATGAGTTCTACCGCATAATTAAGCGGCATCCCGTGGCGAAGCACCCCGGAGATCAGGATGGCGTAGTTCCAGTATTCTTTGTTGAACGAACGGGAGAGGCCCTCGATGGTCGTACGGTAACCTTCCTTGTCGGCGTATTGGAAGTCGTAACGCGAATTGCCTTCTTCGTCCTTTTCCTTGATGATCACTCCTTTTTCCACGTACGAAGGCAGGTTGAACGCATCCTCCATCCGGCCGGTAAAGATCTCGTAAGGACGGCCGTCCATCATACCGATCACGGCCAACCATTTTTCGTATTCGTTCTGGAAACGCACCACGTCGGCCTCCAGGCGTTTCGGACGGCGGATCAGGTCGCGCTCCATCTGACCGGCTCCCTTGACAGCCTTGGACTCTGCCTCCTTCTTGTCTTTCGCGTCGGAGGCTACCAGCACACCCGAGCGCGAGCCATCGCGATAAACGGTAATGCCCTTGAGGCCTTGCTTCCAGCTCTCGAGATAGATCTCGCCCACTCGCTCCACACTCACGTCGGAAGGCAGGTTGATGGTCGAAGAGATGGAATGTGTGGTGTATTTCTGCACCAAAGCCTGCATCTGCACCCGTTTGAACCAGTCGATCTCCCCGGCGGTGGAGCCAGCATACGGAGAGAGGGAAATATCGTCCAGTCCCGTTACTTGCTTCCACTTGGCCAATCCCGGGTGGAACACCTCGAACTCCTCGAAAGCGTCACCCATGTTGTCCACATAGTCGGCCTTTCCTTCATTGCCTCCACCGACAATCTTCCGGCGACGTTTGTACGAAAGCATGAATACTGGCTCGATGCCCGAGGAAGTAAGGGTAAGCAGGCTTATGGACCCTGTAGGAGCTACCGTCGAAAGCGAAATATTGCGGCGGCCTACCTTCATCATTCGCTGGTAAATCTCGGGGAATTCCTTTTCGAGCATCTGGACAAACTCGGAAGTATTTTCCCACTTGGGATCAAAGCCCTCGAACGCTCCGCGCGTAACCGCCATGTCGATCGACGAATCGAACTCTCCGCGCAGTTTGGTACGCATGATCCGATCCACCGCTTCAAGCGCTTCGAGTGAATCGAACTTCAGGTTCAAGGCTGCCAGCGTATCGGCCAGCCCCGTAAAGCCCAAACCGGTACGACGGCCTTTCTTTCCCGTATTGTACAACACCTCCCACAACTCGCGTTCGTTTCGTTTGATCGTATCGGGTTCCGGATCGGCAGCGATCTTGGCCAGGATACGGTCCACGCATTCCAACTCGAGGTCCACCAGGTCGTCATTGAGCCGCTGGCCCTCGTAAGCCACTTTGTAAAAAGCATCGAAGTCGAATTCCGCCTTGTCCGTAAAGGGATGCTTGACGAACGAATACATGTTGATGGCGATCAGGCGGCAGGAATCCCCCCCCTGCATGGCGATCTCGGAGCAAGGATTGGTCGATTCGTTGCGGTAACCGGGATAGATCGACGAAGTGGAATACCGGTGCTGGCGATCCCAGAAGATGATCCCCGGTTCGGCCGTATTGTGTGCCGAAGCGATGATCTTGTTCCACAACTCACGCGCTTTGATCGTCTTGTTGTATTTCGGGTCGGGATTATCCAACGGCCAATGCTGCACGTATTCGGTATCGTTTTCGACAGCCTGCATGAATTCGTCGGAGATACGCACCGACACGTTGGCTCCCGTTACCTTGGTCAAGTCCTGTTTGATCGTGATGAAATCCTCCACATCGGGATGGGCCACATCCATGGTAAGCATCAAGGCACCCCGGCGGCCGTTCTGTGCCACCTCGCGCGTAGTGTTGGAAAAACGCTCCATGAAGGACACCGCACCGGTGGTCGTCCCGGCGGCATTGGATACGACGGAATTTTTGGGACGCAGCCCGGAAATATCCACCCCCACTCCGCAACGGCGTTTGAACAGTTGGGCCAATTGCTCGTCGGTGTGGAAGATACCCCCATAGGAATCGATCACCGAAGGCACCACCACGCAGTTGGACAAGGAGGCAATGATCTCCTTGTTGCCCAGAGCCGTCATCACGCTCCCCTGCGGGACGATGTAACGAAAACGGTCGAACAACTCGAAAATCTCCTTTTCGCCCATCTCGGAGCGCGCCTGTCCGTAAGTCGAAAGGCGTGCCTTGTCCTTGGCCGGATATTTCTTCTCGATCCGGGCAAATTCCCTGGCCATGCGATGATGCATGTCGGCCGGCGTTTTTTCCAACAGACGACCGTCCAGATCCTTGAGCGCGTACTTCTTCGCCCAAGTGGTTGCCGCCAGTTCATCTCCGTCGAAGTACTTCAGGGCTTCTTTCAAAACCTCCTCGTACGGATACGTTTTCTTTTTTTCCGAAGGCGCGCCCGCCTCCCCTGTCGAATTTTTCATCACACAGATTGTTTTTTTGAGGTCCGCCGGCTGATCGAATTTTTCAACGGACCGTTGCCGAAATTTATTTATGGTCTTTGTTTTGCTGTTACAAATGCCTACCTTTACCTGTCTGAAAAAAGGGCGGCCGCGGAAAGGGAAAAAACGTCTGTCGTTCCGCTTGGACAAATGTAATACCTTTTCCTTTCGCTTGTATTTTTTTTTAATTTTTTTCCTGAAATTAACTTTTGCTACTTACTCAACACACTATAAAACAATCAAATAAGCAAAACAGCAAGAAAAAAAATTTTTCAGCATCAAAATTTTTTTTCAAAAATAAAACAGCCTTTCATTTTTTATTTTCAAAATATTTTCTTTTCAAACTCCCTTCTCGAAAAGCAAACGAAGCATTTCTTCTCCCCAAGAAAAAACATCTTTTTTCGTTTTCTTCCATCCTTTTCCGCCGGGCAAAGCAACCTTGCAACACCGTGCCCTTTTTCTCGTTCTTTTTTATAAAAAACCGACGGATTCCGGCAGAGCCAAATCCGAAAACGGTTTTTCCGACTTTGCTGCCCTCGGCTTTCACTGCCTTTCCATAAGACAGGAGGCGCCTCGGCAAAACCCTCGGGGAAAACTTCATTTTCCCCTGCCGCATTGCCCTCGGCTTTCACTGCCTTTCCATAAGACAGGAGGCCCTCGGCAAAACCCTCAGGGAAAAACTTCGTTTTCCCTCTCGCCTTTGCCCGCGGCTTTCCGTATCTTTGCCCTAACAAAAAACATCGACCCGATGCGCGCCACCCTGGGCAAAAACCAACGGCTGAAAAGTTCCAAACAGATCCGCGAAATCTTCTCCGGGCGAAAGAGCGTGGCGGCACCGCCGCTGCGCATCCTCTGGAGCGAGATACCGGGCGAAGGAGATCCCTTGGCCGCCTTTTTCGTGCCCAAGAAATACTACCGGCACGCGGTGGAGCGCAACCGGATCAAACGCCTGATGCGCGAGGTGTACCGCACCGCACGCCACCAATACCTCAGCGGACACCCCCACAGAGTTGCCTTCATCTTGCTGTGGACCGGACACGAGGTGCCCGAGCTGGCGACCGTAAAAAAACGGATGGACAAAGCTTTTGCCCGCTGGAGGGAAGAAATAGAGCGAGAAAACGAAGTATGCAAATAGACATCTACACCGACGGCTCCTCGCGGGGCAACCCCGGGCCCGGCGGCTACGGCATCGTGATGCGGGTACACGGCACGAACTACGAAAAGTCCTTCCAACAGGGATTCCGCCTGACGACCAACAACCGGATGGAACTCCTGGCGGTGATCGTCGCGCTGGAAAAACTGCAAACCTCCGGCCATCAGGTGCACATCTATTCGGACTCCCGCTACGTGGTGGACGCCGTGAGCAAAGGTTGGCTCGAGGGCTGGGTCAAAAAAAACTTCGCCGGGAAAAAGAACCCCGACCTGTGGATGCGTTACCTGCGCGCCGCCCGAGGCCAACACATCGTCTTCCATTGGATAAAGGGACACAACGAACACCCGGAAAACGAACGCTGCGACGCCATGGCCGTCGCCGCCGCCACAGCCGATGCCGCAAAACTGGCTCGCGACACGGTATTTGAAAACGAATACAAGCTATAACCCCTACCCCGAAACCGAAAAACCGGCCATGAAAACAAACTCCCGCCGCATCCTCTCGACCGTGGGCGTAGTGCTTCTCGCCCTGATCGTCGTCTATCTCGCCGGCCCGCGGCCCGAGCCCCCCGTACTTTCCACAGAATTCCCCACCGTACCCGGGTCGCTGGAGTCGATTCAAGACAGCCTTTTCCGCGCCGAAAAAGCAGCGGGCAACGTCAAAAAGGACAACGAAGGCCGGATCTTCTGGCAGGGAGACTCGCTGAAACGCACCGAATACGTCCTGCTGTACCTGCACGGATACAGCGCCTCCCGGTTGGAAGGGGAGCCGGTTACCACCGACTTTGCCGCCCGGTACGGGGCCAACCTGTACGCGCCTCGTCTGTGTGCCCACGGCCTGGACACGCCCGAACCGCTGCTGGAGATGACGGCGGACTGCCTGTGGGAAAGCGCCAAGAACGCCTTGGCTGTGGCGGAAAAACTGGGGGAGAAAGTGATCGTGATGAGTACTTCCACCGGCGGCACCCTCGCCTTGACCCTGGCTGCGACCTACCCGGAAAAAATCCATGCCCTGATCAATATCTCGCCGAACATCCTCCCGGCCAACCGCGGCATCGGCCTGATCAACGGCCCTTGGGGGCTGCAAATAGCCCGGGCGGTGATGGGCGGGAAATACATGCCCGTGGATCCCGATGCGTCCCATCCGGAAGCCTGGAGCGAAGGCGCCCGCCTGGAATCGGCCGTAGAGTTGCAATCGCTAGTCGAAGCCACGATGACCCGCCGGACCTTCCAACGGGTTACCGCCCCGAGCCTCACCCTGGCCTACTACAAGGACCAACAGCACCAGGACGGCACGGTTCGCGTGAGCCGTATCCGGAAAATGGTTTCTGAACTTGGCACCCCGCCTCAGGAAAACGTGTACGTGGAACTTCCCGAGGTAGGAGTACACCCGATGGCCAGCGGTATCGTATCCAAGGACATCCCGGCGGTGGAAGAAGCTATTTTCTCGTTCTGCGAACAGGTCCTCGGACTGCGCCCGCTCGCCTGCTCCCCGCAGGTCGAAACCCAGTCCTGCGAAGGATAGGAGCGAGCCCCCCCCTTGCTGCACAAATGCATTTTCTCAGCCAAAAAATTTCCGCTTGCACGGACATGAGCGGATTTGCCCCGATGGATTTCTTTGCGGGGGACTCTTCTTTGTTGAAGAGATTTATCAATATTGACTATCAATATATTACGCAATAATCAATGAATTTTGCGCAAACAAACCGCACCGTCTGATACGGCCTGAGGCGACAGGAGAAGTTGGTGGACAAACAAAATGAAAGTTTACTATCTCTATTACAGATACAGTTCACATTCTTTTCGTACTGAACATGCCTTCTTAAGCATCTTACTCACAATGAAAAGAAGCAGTCCATTTACTTTCCTTGCATTATTCGGACAAATGGAAACACACCGCATACATGAGATACAGAGTTTCTTGTCAACAATGGAAGGATTGGACTTATCAATAGCGTTCACTGGACATTTTATAGCGCATACGCCGCATTTCGTACAAGATCTGGTCTTTTTGGGAACAATACCGGCACGTTCTGCTTTCCGACATGGCCTACTACCCGGGATAGTCGGCATAGAATAATTCTCATTCCTCAGTTTTTCTTTAATTCTGCAAATAAAACCTTCCAAATGAGCATAGTCCACTTTGTCCGGTCTGTTTGCGGCAAATTGGTGAGCTATTGAATGTTCCGCAACGGCAGCAATGGCAGCCACAACGAAAAATCCCGACTTATATACCGTATCCTGAAGTTCAACAAGCGTGTCCTCATAAGCCCGGTTCCCATAAACGCATACGATGATGGCTTTTGCTCCGTTCCCATGGATCATGGATATGCGTTCTGCTGCCGGAGCCGGCACTCTACCTCCATATGACGGGACTGCAATAACGGCAAGATCATCAGCGGAAAGGGAGATATCCTGAAAAATCGTCTTGCTGTCTGACAAATCTATATTTACGGATTTTCCGCTCAACCCATTGATAAGAAAGGTTGAAATTTTCTTCGTTCCTCCAGTCGGACTGAAACATATTTCGTATGCAGCCTTATTATTGCAATCCATTTTTTCCAAATTATCTGTACACATATTCATATCCTCCTTACATCCTGATAATTATCTTACCGTTCATTTTACCTTGAGCAACAATCATAAGAGCATCGTTTATCTGAGAAAGAGAAAATATTCTCGAGTCAACATCAGGCATTATCTTGTATTTTTTCACTATCTCAGTAACCCGTTTAAGCTGCTCTCCGTCAGAGCGGACAAACATGAAGCGGTATTCTTTGCCCTGCTTTCCTGCCGCGGAATCATATTTTTTCCCGACCATAGTGAACAGTGCCCTTTTAAACCAGGAAAAACCATTGCGTATTGCGAACATCCTATTCGGCCCGGTTCTCAGACTTAGCAATCTGCCGCCCTTCTTTAATACAGACAACTCATGTTCGAATTCGCCGGCACCCAAAGTGTCAATGACATAATCAATATCGGACAGCGTCTCCCAGTAATTTTCCTCTTTATAGTCAATATACTTGGCGACTCCCATTTTCAGAAACTTTTCCTTTGAACGTGTATTTCCTGTCACGATGACACGAAGACCCATAGACATCGCTACAGGTACTGCAATCTGTCCGAAACTGCCTGACGCGCCCGTTATCAGCAATGTTTTTCCTGAAACGGCTTCAAGCTCTTCTACTATCCCCTGGTAAGCTGTCAGACCGGCAAGCGGAATTGCTGCGGCCGTAACAAAATCATATCCGTGCGGCATCTTGGCAACAGCTTTATAATCGACTGTGACATATTCCGCAAAAGCCCCTATCTTGTCCAAAGGAAGTCTCATGTAGACCTTATCGCCTACCTTAAAGTTCCTAACGCCACTCCCAACCTTTTCTACTACTCCAGAGCATTCATTTCCCAGCGTGAAGGGCTTCCTGTAATCCTGTATCAACTTTACGCTTCCGGTTATCTGAAGAATTTCCAAAGGATTGACGGCAGCCGCCTTAACCTTTACAAGCATCTCATTGGCGTTCGGATCTGATATTGGAATTTCATTTACTGAAACTTTAATTTCCCTTGTATATTTTTTAATCTGTGCCGCTTTCATTCTTATTTGCATTAAAATTGTTCAACACTTCATTTCCGTCCATCAATCTCCTGCGGTCGCACATGATGTCATCCATATTGTCAACGGACCATCTGAGCAGAGAATCCAGAATCGGCATAAGCGACCTAGCCCGTTCCGTAAGTGCATATTCCACCCTCGGGGGTATCTCGGGAAATACCGATCTCGTAACATACCCATCCTCCTCCAATGTACGAAGTGTCATTGTCAGCATTCGCTGCGATATATCAGGCATTTGCTGTTTCAATTCAGTAAAGCGCAGTTTTCCCTTTCCCGACCTATCCAGAATGTAAATGACAAGCAATGCCCATTTATCGCATAGTCTTGCAAGAATATTCCTAACTGGACACGCGGGAAACATCCCGTCTTGTAATGTCGATCGTTTCATTGCACACAAAGCATTATTTGGTGTGTAAAGATAAGTAACAATATTTTAATAACCAAGTATATTTTTTATACCAATTTATTTATGCAGTATCTATCGTAAAAAGATGGGGCAATAGACAAGATTTTTACCCATTTATGGGATATTGGTTAAACTACTCTGCTCCCAGAGCCAATCTAAAATGCAGAATTACTCCCAAACCGAGACTGTAAACCGATAAGGTACAAAAAAATTACGGATAGCATACAAAACGACCAGCGCGACAAACAAATTTTCATTGCCTATATCGCTGATATTTAATTGTTTAATCTATTAGAAGATCGTCAATACTCTTCCTCTCTTAAGAAAAAGACAACAGGAGAGCCGCCCTGGGCACCCTACGGCATCCCAATCTCGGCAGGCGAGACATACCCGTTGAGCAGGGCATAAAATGTAAGTCCCGATACGGTCTTGATCCCCGTTTTGGCCGAGATGTTTTTGCGGTGAGTGAGTACGGTGTTGAAACTGATGGACAACCGCTCGGCAATCTCTTTGTTGATAGCCCCCGAAACGACCAGGCGCAAGACCTGTATTTCCCGGGGAGTGAGATTTTTGTTTTCCTCGCTTTCTCCCGTGGAGTCGTGCCGGCCGAAGAAGCCTTTGATCGCCTCGACCATGCTGTGCTGGTCGGCGGAGGTGTCCAGGAAGCATTCCCCCTCCTCCCCTTGGCCGGCCCCCAAGGACAAGTGGACGAGTTTCCGCGCGGCTATCTCTGCCCAGAGCCTCCTTTCTTCCTCCTCGACGAAATACATGTCGTAGTCCGTATGCCGTATCCACTCGCCGGAGGTGGCATACAGGTCGATCTCCATCGGAGGAAAATACGAGACCAACAGGTTTCGCAATCCTGCGGCCCGCAGCGTGTCGCGGCAACAGATGGCTACCCGACGGATCCTACGCATCGTCTCTCCCGGTGTTTTTGCCGCCGCGCTCCATCGCATGAACCATCGGGATGAGTATCCGGTGGCGGATCCGCTCGTGCAGGCGCATGTCTTTTTCAAAAGCCGAAACAGCAAACAATACGGCGTAACACAGGTTCGGGTCGTACGTTCCCCGCAAATGCCGCACCAGTACGCTCTTTATGTCGTGCAACTGTTCCCAACCGTATTCCTGATCCGCCGCGCTCTTTTGCACGGGCGACATCGGACGCAAGTCGGCCTGAGGGACGGAACGGCACAGACGGAGTACATAGGGAAAAAACTCATTCTCGTCCCGCTCCATCCGCTCGCAGATGCGTGCCTTTGCCTTGGAAAATGCATCGCCCACCAGCGCGAGTGCGGGGTTTTCCCCTCGTCCCGAGGCGATGAACCCTTTCAAATGCCGCTCAATGTTGGGCAATTGAAACCGGCGGTAATACGCATGGGTCTTGCTCAGATAATCGACGATCTGTTCGGCATGAAAAGCGGCGAACTGCTCCTGCGGGAAATACCCTTCGTTGAGAAAGGTATTGAGCACCATCAGGAAAAAAACGGTGTCAATGCCCTGCCGGACACATACTTGTTCTACCGTACTCTCGCCCAAACCGAGCGGGATGCCGAAACGGTCGAGCACCGGCATGAGAAAGGGATGGTCTTCGAGAATCCCGGCCAAAGGCATATCGCGGTATATCAGCAGCATAACAATTCTTATAATATTTACCGTCCTCCCTCCCCTGCATCCCCCCCTTGCACAGCAGCGTCGGTGGTGTTGCAGCCGAGATCTCCCGGCGGGTAAAGATACACAAAGGTCTGCATCGGGACAAATGCGAAAACGCGGTTTTTATCGAGGCTTTGCGCCTGTCTTTTTGTAACTTTGTCCAACATGAAAAGCGTCGATATCCTCACGGGAGACATCACCCGTCTCTCTTGCCAAGCCATCGTCAATGCGGCCAACAACCGCCTGCTGGGCGGCGGAGGAGTGGATGGAGCCATTCACCGGGCTGCCGGGCCGCAGCTGCTGGAGGAATGCCGCACCCTCGGTGGATGCCCCACCGGGGAATGCCGGGTAACGAAAGCCTACCGCCTCCCCTGCCAACTGGTATTCCACACCGTAGGACCCGTATGGAAAGGCGGCGGAGCGGGCGAGGCGGAACTCCTGGCCGCCTGCTACCGAAACTGCCTGGAGGAAGCCGCCCGACGGGGCGTAACGAGCATCGCTTTCCCCGGCATCAGTACCGGTGTTTATGGCTTCCCCAAAGACCTGGCCGCCCGGATCGCCATGCGCGAGATCCGAGCTTTCCTCCAGCGGCCTTCCTCCGTCGAGAAAGTGCTGGTAGTCTGCTATCCGGCGGAAAACGAACGGTATTACCGGGGGCTTTGACCCGCTTTTTTCACATAAAAACGAAAAACGAGATACGATGGAAGAAAAAATCACGGTAAGGGACGTCGCTGATGCATTGGAAGAATTCGCCCCGCGCACCTACGCCGAAGGATTCGACAACACCGGGCTGCTGGTAGGCGAGCCGCAGACCGAGGTAACGGGCATCCTGGTAGCACACGACTGCCTGGAAGAAGTAGTCGCCGAAGCGCAGGAAAAAGGATGCAACCTCATCGTCGCCTTCCACCCGATCATTTTCTCGGGGCTGAAAAGCCTGACGGGACGCTCCTATGTAGAACGCGCCGTCATGCGGGCCTTGCGCGCCGGAATCGCCATCTATGCCGTGCACACCGCCTTGGACAACGCTTTCCACGGCGTAAGCGCCGGGATGTGCGACGCCCTCGGGCTACAGCACCGCCGGGTACTCGACCCGCAAAAAGACACCCTGCGCCAACTCACCACGTACGTCCCCACCGCGTATGCCGAGAGGCTGCGGGAGGCGCTCTTCGCTGCCGGAGCGGGACACATTGCCCCTTACCAGGCGTGCAGTTTCAACGCCGAAGGCACCGGAACTTTCCGTGCCCTCGACGGGGCGGCTCCGTTCGTGGGGGAGATCGGCGAACTGCACCGCGAAGCGGAGACGATGGTTCGCGTGGTCTTCCTGCGCCACCTTCAGGGAGCGGTCGTGCGGGCTTTGCAGGCGGCGCATCCGTACCAGATGCCGGCCTACGAGATCACGCCCCTCGAAAATGGTCCGGGGAAGATCGGCATGGGGATGATCGGTACGCTGGAGCAGCCGATGAGCGAGATGGATTTCCTGCACCTGCTGCGCGAACGCTTCGATGCCCGGGGGATCCGCTACTCGGCTCCGACGGGCCGGAGGGTCGGTACGGTGGCGGTGTTGGGCGGGGCGGGCAGTTTTGCCTTGTCCCAAGCGATCGCCCAGGGGGCGGATGCATACGTGAGTGCAGACTTCAAGTACCACGATTTTTTCGGTGCCGAGGGACGCATCCTGATAGCCGACATCGGGCATTTCGAGAGCGAGCGCTTCACAAAAAACATTTTACACAACTATTTAATGAAAAAATTCACTATTTTTGCAGTCCGTTTATCGGAGATCAATACCAACCCTATTCATTATCTGCAATAATATGGCCGAGAAAGAATTAACGGTAGAACAAAAGCTGCGTACCCTGTACGACCTCCAGCTCATCGACACCCGCATAGACCAGATACGGGCCATCCAGGGAGAGCTTCCGCTGGAAGTGCGGGAACTCGAAGACGAAATAGAAGGCCTGACCACCCGCCTGGAACGCTTCGTCCAGGAAAACAAGAACTTCGAGGAACAGGTCAAGACCCTCAAACACACCATCGTCGAGGCCAGAGACCTGATCGCCCGATACGAAGAACAACAAAAACACGTTCGCAACAACCGCGAATACGACTCCATCAGCAAAGAGATCGAATACCAGACCCTCGAGATCGAGCATGCCGAAAAGCTGATCCGCGAATCGGGTGCCAAACTGGAAATGCAAAAGTCCCGCATCGAGGAAACGGAAGCCAAGATCGCTTCGCTCAAGGAGCACCTGGAGACCAAAAAAGGCGAATTGGATAACATCCTGGAGGAAACCCGCCGCGAACACGACTCCCTGCAGGAAAAAGCCGACCAGATCGTCACCCAGATCGAACCCCGCCTGCTGCTGGCCTACCGCAAGATCCGCGAGCGGGTACGCAACGGATTGGCCGTAGTGTCGATCGACCGGGGAGCTTCCGAAGGGTCCTACTTCACCATTCCCCCGCAGCGGCAGATCGAAATCGCCATGCGCAAAAAGATCATCGCCGACGAGAACAGCGGCCGTATCCTGGTCGATCCGGAATTGGCGCGCGAGGAACGCGAAAAAATGGAAGAGATCTTCAACAAGATCCTCGAATAATTTTTCCCAAAAATCGTCCGCTCACTCACATGTGGGCAAGCAAAAAGCCGGAGGCAATGCCTCCGGCTTTTTGCTTGCCCACACACCTGCGAACCGCCCCTTACGGCAAACGGTCCAGGAACTCTTTGACGATATAGAACGAATACGTGCTGGCCACCCGCGCCAAAAACTTGGGATAGTCGCGCGGCGAATCGCCATCGGCCGTATCGGAAATCGTACGCATCACCGCAAAGGGCACCCCGTGTTCCCAGCACACCTGAGCCACCGCCGCCCCCTCCATCTCCACGGCGAACATATCGGGCAGATCGGACACGATCCGTTCCTTCACCGAAGCCGTCTTGACGAACTGATCGCCCGTAGCGATGTTCTTGCGGTGCACCAGCACATTCTGCAGAGCGAACTCCTCGACATCCTCCCGGGCGATATACTCCCCGATGTGCGCCGCAAAATGACGGGCTGCCTCGGCCAGCAGGTCGCTGGTACGGCTGTCGGTCGGTATCCCGTTCGGTCCCACCAAAGGCACGAAATAACGCGGTTTGAACGGCGAAGCATCCACGTCGTGATGGTACAAACGCTCCGCTACCACGATGTCCCCTACCCGCGCCCGGGGGTCCAGTCCGCCGGCCACCCCGGTAAACACCACCAGGTCCGCAGCGAACACATTGATCAGGTTGGCGGTGGTAGAGGCCGCTGCCGTTTTCCCCCACTGGGAAAAGACCAGAACCACTTCCCGGCCGAAAAGCCTTCCTTCGATGTATTCCCGCATCCCGAGCGCAGTTTTCTTCTCCACCTCGACCGCCTGCAACAGGCGGTCGAATTCCTCGTACATGGCACTGATGATTCCTATTTTCATGCTTTCTCGCGTTGGTTTTCCCAGCAAAGGTAACGATACGCCCGCAACCCTGCGGCAGGGCGCGGGACAAAAGTATGAAAAACCGCCTTTTCTTTAGCCCAACTTTATTATTTGCAAGGTTTTGCGCCCCGGATTTTTAACATAGGCTTAACAACGAAACAGGCCTTGAATTGCGAATTTCGTGTATCGGAAAAAAACATAGAAAAAAAGCATAGAAAAATGGAAGAATCGAACAATCCGGTCGACATCCGCGCCCTGGGAGAAAAGATCGCCCAGGAGAGCGCATTCGTTAAACTGCTCACCAGCGAGATCAACAACGTCATCGTTGGACAGAGCCAAATGATCGAACGGCTGATGATCGGCCTGCTGGGCGGAGGGCACATTCTGCTCGAAGGTGTACCGGGACTGGCCAAGACCCTGGCCATCAATTCGCTGGCCAAAGCCGTGGACGGCGACTTCTCCCGCATACAGTTCACCCCCGACCTGCTCCCGGCCGATGTGATCGGTACGATGATCTACAACGTCAAGGACGGCGACTTCTCCATCAAGAAAGGCCCGGTATTCGCCAATTTCGTCCTGGCGGACGAGATCAACCGTGCCCCGGCCAAAGTACAGTCCGCCCTGCTGGAAGCCATGCAGGAACGTCAGGTGACCATCGGCGAGGAAACTTTCCGTCTGGACGACCCCTTCCTGGTAATGGCCACCCAAAACCCCATCGAACAGGAAGGTACCTACCCGCTTCCGGAAGCCCAGATGGACCGTTTCATGCTCAAGACCGTCGTCAGCTATCCCACCAAGGAGGACGAGCAGCGCATCATGCGGCGCAACACCCGTCCGGAAGGCTCCAAAGCCATCCGACCGGTGGTCTCGCTCGATGACATTCGCCGGGGTCGAGAAGCGGCCAAGGAGGTCTACATGGATGAAAAGATCGAACACTACATCCTCGACATCGTCTTTGCCACCCGTTTCCCCGAGGAGTACAAACTGGACAAGCTCAAACCCCTGATCGCCTACGGTGCTTCTCCGCGAGGCAGCATCAACCTGGTTACCGCATCGAAAGTATACGCATTCCTGCGCGGACGGGCCTACGTCATTCCGGAAGACGTGCGGGCCATCGCGCCGGACGTCCTTCGCCACCGCATCGGGGTTACCTACGAGGCCGAAGCCGAAAACGTACGCACCGAAGAGATCATCAACACCATCCTGAACGAAGTACAGGTACCCTGACCGGGGGAAACGACAAGGAGGTTTCCGCCATGGATGTCAAGGAAGTACTCAAAAAAGTCCGCAAAGTCGAGATCAAGACGCGCCGCCTCTCGGACCACGTCTTCTCGGGCGAATACCACAGTTCGTTCAAGGGACGGGGCATGACCTTCAGCGAAGTACGTGCCTACCAGTTCGGCGACGACGTGCGCAACATCGACTGGAACGTAACGGCCAAGACCCACCAGCCCTACGTCAAGGTCTTCGAGGAAGAACGCGAACTGACCATGATGCTGGCTGTGGATGTATCCGGTTCGCAGTTCTTCGGTACGGGCGATGCAACCAAACGGGAGATCGTCACCGAGATCTGCGCCACGCTGGCCTTCTCGGCCATGGGCAACAACGACAAGGTGGGGCTGATGCTCTTTTCCGATCGGGTCGAACTGTTCATTCCCCCGGGAAAAGGGCGGATGCACATCCTGCGCATCATCCGCGAGCTGATCGAATTTCAACCCACCAGTCCCCGCACGAACATCGGCGCGGCGATGGAATACCTCTTCGGAGTGCTCAAGAAGAAAGCCATCGTCTTTCTGGTTTCGGACTTCATCGACTCCTCGTACCGCGAAGCGATGACCATACTGGCTCGCAAACACGACTTGACCGGGATCCGCATTTACGATCCGGCCGAGGCCGAACTCCCCGACGTGGGCCGGGTGCTGATGCGCCACGACGAAACAGGACGTTACATCTGGGTCAATACGTCTTCCCGCTCGGTGAGGGATTCGTACCGCGCGCAGTACCTGCGCCGGGTAGGTTACTTCGAGGATACGCTCCGCCACTGCGGAGCCGGTTCCATCAGCACAAGCACCAAAGAAGACTATGCAAAAAAATTACTCGGTTATTTCCGCATGCGATAATCTGCTGCGCAAGGTTCTCCCCATCCTGCTCGTCCTGGCGCTCCCTTGGGCTGCCGCGGGCCAATCGACCCCGCCTACCCTGACCTGGAGCACCGACACCACGCGCATCCGCATCGGCGAACAGATCCACCTGGGGCTCGAAGTCCGCGCACCGAAGGACGCGCTGGTCGATTTCCCGGAGCTCCGTTTCCAGAGCGACAGCATGGAAGTGGTCGGCCGCTCGAAGATCGACACCTCGTACAAACGGGATGAGGCGATCTACCGGATCACCTACCGCCTCACCTCGTTCGAAAAGGGGAAATACCTCGTTCCCGCCATCGAAGTAAAAGCCGGGGAATCCATCCTGACCACCGACCCGTTCCAGGTTCAGGTCTCCACCGTAGAGGTGGACACCCTCCGCCAGGCACGCTACGGGATCAAGGACATCCGCACCGACCGCTACACCGCCGGCGAGGTCTTCCGCAAGTATTACTGGATCCTCATCGCCCTGGCCGTCGCCGCCCTGCTGGCATGGGAAATCTGGCGCATCGTCAAACGCCGCCGCGAAAACCGCCTGCCGCCCGAGATGCTGCTGTCCCCGTACGAGCGGGCAAAGTTCCGCCTGGATCGTCTGGACCGGGAAAAACTGCTGGAGAAAGGACAAGTCAAGGATTTCTACATCGCCCTGACCGACGTGATCCGCCTGTACCTGGACGAACAATACGGCATCCCCGCCCCGGAAAGCACCTCGGACCAGACGCTGCGCGACGTACGCAAACTGCCGCTCACGCGGGAACAGTACGGCAAACTGCGCGACCTGCTGCTGGATGCCGACCTGGTAAAATTTGCCAAGATGTTCCCCTCGGCACCGGAAAACGAGCGTTACCGCCAGTACACCGAAGAACTCGTCGAATCCCTGCGCCCCGCCGAGGCTCCGCAAGACACCCCGCAGGCACAGCAGCAACAACAACGTAAAGAGGAGGAGAAACATGTCGGAGACTAATTTCGAACTGGTCAACAAAGGGTTCTTCTGGCTTCTGCTGCTCATCCCCCTGCTGGCAGGGTATCTGTGGTGGCGCGGCAATCGGTTGTACCCGTACCTGAAAATATCGAGCATACGCGGTTTCGTGCTGGCCGAAGACTGGGTGTCGAAAACACGCCCCGTGCTGTGGATTCTCCGCCTGGCGGCCATCGCCTGCGTGATCGTAGCCATGACCCGCCCGCGCGGAGTGGAAGTGAGCACCCAGACCCGCACCGGACTGGGCGTGGACATCGTCATGTCCATCGACCTCTCGGGATCGATGCTGGCACGCGACTTCAAACCCTCGCGTCTGGACGCCTTGAAAAAAGTGGCCACCGAATTTGCCGAAGGCCGCACGGGCGACCGCATCGGCATCGTAACCTACGCCACCGAAAGCTTCACCCAGACCCCGCTCACCACCGACAAGCGCATCGTGGTCCAGACCATCCAGGGGCTGCGGCAGGGACTCATCGGCGAGACGACCGCCATCGGTCTGGGATTGGGAACGGCCATCAACCGCCTGAAAGACTCCGAAGCCAAGAGCAAGGTCATCATCCTGCTCACCGACGGGGTAAACAACGACGGCTTTGTCGATCCCCGCTCGGTAGCCGAAGTAGCCAAAAAACTGGGCATCAAGGTCTACACCATCGGCATCGGCACCAACGGACTGGCGGACTACCCCCGCTACCGCGACCCGAACACCGGGCGGATCTACTACCAGAAAGTCCCGGTGGAGATCGACGAAAAACTCATGCGCGAGATCGCTGCCACCACGGGCGGGAAATACTTCCGCGCTACGGACGAAAACAAGCTCAAGGATATCTACAAGGAGATCGACTCGCTGGAAAAGAGCAAAGTGGAACAGACCAAGTACTACAACTACGACGAGATGTTCCGCTCCTGGCTGTTGGCCGCCCTGCTGCTCTTCGGGCTGGAGATCGCCCTGCGCGGCACGCTTTACAAAGGAATCGTATAATTCGTGAAAGATAAAGGCTGAAAAATGTACGAACTGGACAGACCTGCCTACCTGCAATTGTTGTTGCTCGTCCCGCTGCTGTGGGGCTTGTTCGCCTATGTGTTGCACTACCGGCGCAAGAAACAGGACGCGCTGGCCACGCCCCGCATCCTGATGATCCTCGCCCCGTACAAGAGCACGGCCGCCCTGGCTTGGAAAACCATTCTCTATACCCTGGTTATCGTGCTGCTTACCCTCGCGCTGGTCAATCCCCGCATCGGCACGCAGATCGAAAAGATCAAAGTACAAGGCTCCGATGTCGTTTTCGCCCTCGACGTTTCCCTGTCCATGAAGGCGGAGGACGTCGCTCCCGACCGTCTGGAAAAGGCCAAACAGATCATCTCGCGCACCATCGACCGCTTGGGCGGCGACCGGGTGGGCATCATCGCCTATGCGGGCAGCGCCTATCCCCTGCTGCCCATCACCAGCGACTATTCGGCAGCCAAGATGTTCCTTGCCACGGCCGACCCCTCGATGGTTTCCTCCCAGGGGACCTCGATCGGCGACGCCATCGCCCTCTCCTGGCGGTATTTCGACGACCCCACGGTCAAAAACAAACTGCTGGTCATCCTCTCCGACGGTGAGGACCACCGCGAAGACCTCAACGCGGTGGATGTGGCCAAAGCCTCGGCGGAAAAAGGCCTGCGCATCTACACCGTCGGCATCGGCACGCCGGAAGGTGGCCCCATCCCCTTGCGGGAAAACGGCGTAGTTACCGGATACAAGAAAGACATCGAAGGCAATGTCGTCGTTACCAAAGCCGACCCGCAGATGCTTTCCGAGATCGCCCAGGCAACCTCCGGAGACTACATGGACGGCACCTCCACCGAAGCGGTCGTCGATCGGATCACCGACCTGCTGGGCAAAGGCCCCAAGAACGACTACGGCGAAACGGAGATCGTCCAATACAAGGACCGCTACCAGTGGTTTGCCGGCGCTGCCCTGCTGCTGCTGGTGCTGGATACGCTGCTGGGCTTCCGACGCAGCCGTCTGTTGAGCCGTTACAATCTCTTCGGAGAAGAAAAACCGTTGGAAGAGGATTAAAAGAAGAGCTTAAAAAAAGCATGACGATGAAGACCAAACACCCATTTTTCCCCATACCCGGCATCCTGCTGGTTCTTTTCCTTGCCCTTTCGGCCGCTTTCCCCGCCCAGGGGCAGAGCCGGCAGGACATCGCCAAAAAAGACCTGCTCAAACAAGGCAACCGGATGTACAAACGCGCCGAATACGACCGTGCCGACTCCCTCTATGCCCAAGCCGTCGCTTTGGACACCACCTACGCCACCGGTTGGTACAACCTGGGCAACTCCCTCTACCTGGGCGGGGATGCTGCCCAAGCGCAAGCCGCCTGGATGAAATCCCTGTTCAACACCCCGCAGGACGACCAACGCGCCCCCGTACTGTACAACCTCGGCGGAGTAGAAATGGACAAAAAGAACTACGCCGAAGCCATCAAACTGTACAAAGATGCCCTTCGGCGCGACCCCTCGGACGAACAGGCCCGGTACAACCTTGCCCTGGCCCAACAATTGCTCAAAGACCAGCAGCAAAACCAGTCGCAGAACAACCAAAACCAGAACAACAACAATAACGACAATAACAACAACCAAAACGACCAGAACCAAAACAACAACAATAACAACAACGACCCCAACCAAAACGACCAGAACCAGAACAACAACAACAATAACGACAACCAGAACGATCCCAACCAGAACAACAACAATAACGACAACAACCAGAATAACCAAAACAACAACAATAACAACAACAACGACAACAACCAGAACAACAATAACAACAACGACAACCAGAACCAGAACAACAACAACAATAACGACAATAACAATAACCAAAACGACCAAAACCAGAATAACCAAAACCAGAACAACAACAACAATAACGACAACCAGAACGATCCCAACCAGAACAACCAAAACCAAAACAACAACAATAACAACCCCAACCAGAACGACCAGAACCAGAACAATCAGGGAGGGGGCGGTTCTTCCGGTCAGCAGGCACCGCAACGCTTGTCCCCTTCGGACGAGCAGATGCTTCGCGCCATCGACCGACAGGAACAGAACACTCAGGACAAACTAAAGGGGGACAAGACCGAAGGAGCCGTCATTCATACGACCAAAGACTGGTAATCGATCGTCCTTGCACATTTTCCACATACCGCTATGAATATCGACAAAGCATTTTTCCCATCGTTGCACCTTCCCTCCGCCGCCCGTGGACGGGTCCTTGCCCTGCTGGCCGTCATGGTCTTGGGGATGGCTCTCCCGGCACAGGGGCAGGATAGCCAGCAACCCGTTACGATCACCGTTTCCAAAAAGAAAATGGCCGTGAACGAAAACCTGGTGGTCGAAATCTCCACTTCGCTGCCTCTGGATCAGGATCAGTTCGCCGGCCCGGCTTTCGAGGATTTCGTCGTGTTGGGCGGTCCTCAGTTCATGCGGAGCATGGTATCGAGCTATGTCAATGGCAAAGGGCGCACCGAACAGAAGACCACCATCTCCTACCTGGTGCAACCCAAACGCGAAGGCACTCTGTATATCGAACCGGCGATGGTCAAATCCAAAGGCCAGAAATACCAGACCGAGCGCATTGCCATCGAAGTGGGGAAAGCCATCGAAGGCCAGCAAAGCATCCGGCAGATGTCCAACCCTTCCACCTCGGCGCAACAAAACGTCCACCTAGTCGCCGAAGTATCCGACACCCGCCCCTATGTCGGAGAACCCATCACCGTTACCTACAAGCTGTACTACCGCATGAATATCGGCCGGCTCTCCGTCACGCAGGTCCCGAAATTCGATACCTTCTGGACACAGGTCTATACCGAAGACGACCTTCCGGAAAACAAAACCGACCAGCGCGGTTATTACAAAGACGAACTCTACCACGTCATCACGTACCACAAGGTACTGCTCATCCCCCAAAAGGAAGGCCGACAGACGATCCCCTCCCTTTCGCTCAGCATGCTGGTAGAGGTCGGTACGGGCCAATACGACTACTGGGGCGATGAAATCACCCGGACAGCGCAACACTCCGTGGCCAGCCAACCGATCCAGATAGAGGTTCGTCCGCTGCCCAGCGAAGGTCGGCCGGACAACTTCAGCGGCGGTGTGGGACAGTTCTCCCTGAAGACCGACCTGTCCAAATCGAAAGTAAACACCGGGGAATCCTCCACCCTCAACCTCGAAGTGCGCGGAACGGGCAACATCACCCAGATCCGCATGCCGGAGCCCACGTTCCCTTCGGAGATCGAACGCTACGACCCGAAACTCCAGACTTCGACCGCCCTGGGTCCCAACTCCCTGCGGGGTTCGCTCAGCGAACAGTTCATCCTCATCCCCCGGGTAAAAGGCCAGTACACGATCCCGAAGATCGAATTCTCGTATTTCAACCCCGACACCGGAAAATACGTCACCCTCTCCTCGGATCCGATGACCCTCGAAGTATCGGGCGACGATATTGCCAACCACTCCATTTCCCAAAAAGCACGGCAGAACCCCGCCACCTCCACCAAGGAGGATGTCGATTACCTCAATACCGACATCGGTTTTATCCGCCTCTCCACGGACCTGCAACCGGCTTCCTACCGGCCTTTCTACCAGCGTTTCTGGTTTTCGCTGCTGCTCCTGCTGCCGCTGATTGCCATTCCCGTGGCACTGGGCAAACGCATCTACGATGCCTCCGTCGACCGGAATTCCCCGCAGGCAAAAGCCAAAAAAGCCGCACAAGCAGCCCGTGCACGCCTTTCCCGGGCTAAGAAAGCCTTGGATCGCGGCGACTATCCCGCATTCTACTACGAGATGGAAAAATCCCTTTATAGCTTTATCGCCAGCAAACTCAAGCTCGCCCGCAAGGATGCCTCCATCGACCGCATCCGTCAGGAAGTCCTCGCCCGCGGAGCTGACCCGGCCACGGCCGACGAACTGATCGGCGCGCTCGAAGCCTGCAACCAGGCCCGCTATGCCGGATTCAACCCCGCGCAGAGCGAAACGGACTACCAGAACGCCACCCGCGCCATCGTGAACATCAACAAATGCATCAAAGGCTGACCCAAAAACATCCTGCCATGAAAAAAAACCATCTCGTCAAAAAGATATTCCCCCTGCTGATCCTCTCGGCATTCATCGGGTTGCCTCTGGCCACAGTGCAGGCACAAACCCCGCAAGCCCTCTTCCAGCAGGCCAACCAAGACTACCAGAAGGGCGACTACCTCCAGGCCGCCACCAAGTACGATTCGCTGGTGCGGATCGGTTACCGCTCGGCAGCCCTGTACAACAACTTGGGCAACTCCTACTACCGCCTGGGACGGGTTGCCCCGACCATCCTGGCCTACGAACGGGCCGCCCTGCTCGCCCCATCCGACGAGGGAATCCGCCACAATCTCTCCCTGGCACAGAACATGACGGTGGACAACATCGTTCCCTTGAGCGAATCCCTTTCCGCCCGCCTGACTGACACCCTGACCCAAGCACTCCCCATCGGAGCCTGGAGCGTACTGGCCGTCGTCTTTGCCTGGAGCGCCCTGGGGCTTTTCCTGCTGTTTCTCTTCGGACTGCACACCGGCACCAAACGGTGGAGTTTCTACGGATTCCTGCTCTCCCTGGTTCTGTGCGCGCTCTCGTACGGCTTGCGCCGGCACGGAGAAAACCAACTGCACAACAACCCGTATTCCATCGTAACGGTAGCCAACGTAACGGCCAAAAGCGAGCCGAGCGCTGCCGGGGGCGATGTCTTCTCCATCCACGAAGGCACCAAGGTGCGAGTGATGGAAAGCCTGAACAAATGGGACAAGATCCGTCTGGCCGACGGGAAAATCGGCTGGATTCCCTCCGAAGCCGCCGAAAAGATCTGACGATTGTCCCTCTTTCTCTCCCTTCCCTGCGGCAAACGGTTTTTTGCCGGCATCGGGGACAGGGGATAAAAAAGCGGCCGCCCGGAAAGGGCGGCCGCTTAAAAACGATGGGGCAGTAACCCGAAAGGTTACTGCCCCATCGTTTGATCAAAATCTTCCAACGAACGGATCTTGAAGTCTGCCACCTCGTACCGCGTATCGTCGAACACGCAAGCCTCCGGCACGGCCACACAGCGACATCCGGCAGCCTTGGCCGCCTGCACTCCGCTCACCGAATCCTCGAACACCAGACACTGCTCAGGTTCGACCCCCAATCGGGATGCACACAAACGGTAGATTTCCGGATCGGGTTTTCCCCGGCGCACATCTTCCCCCGTGCAGATGACATCCAAGCGCGCTCCGATACCGATGCGCTCGATGAAGCGTTCAGCCACCTTCCGGGGCGTAGAGGTCGCCAAGCCCAATTTGAGTCCGCCTCGGGAAACGAAATCGAGGATGCGGTCTATTCCCGGCAGCACCCGCCCGTGCGCTACGACCAATTCGCTCACCCGCTCGCAAACGCTCTCTTCCAGCCGGCGGGCATCCCAGCCTTCCACCGGATGCTCTTCGAGGGTCTTTCTTGCGATGTCCCCGATGCGCATCCCCTGCGTCTTGACAGCCTGCTGCGCGCTGTACGGTATCCCGGCACGGGCATAGACTTCAGCCATCGCCTCCCGCCACCAGGGTTCGGAGTCGATCAGCACCCCGTCCATGTCGAAGATTACCGCGCGTATCACGTCAGCCCTTTATCATCGCGATAAACTGGTCGAAGAGGTACGAAGCATCATGCGGTCCGGGACTGGCTTCGGGGTGGTACTGTACCGAGAAACATTTCTTGCCCTTTACACGGATACCGGCTACCGTATGGTCGTTGAGGTGTTCGTGGGTGATGATGATCCGGTCCGACGCCTCGGCCTGTTCGCGGCATACGACAAACCCGTGGTTCTGCGAAGTGATCTCGCCGCGCCCGGTCTCCAGGTTCATCACCGGATGGTTGATGCCACGGTGCCCGTTGTGCATCTTGTAAGTGCCGATGCCTTGGGAAAGGGCGATGATCTGGTGTCCGAGGCAGATGCCGAACAAGGGAAGGTTTTCCTCGATGATCTGCCGGGCGACTTCCTGCACCCCCTTGAGCGGCTCGGGGTCGCCGGGACCGTTGGAGAGGAAATATCCGTCCGGATTCCACTTCTTGAGTTCTTCCAGTGGCGTATTGTAGGGGAATACCTTGATGTAGCACCCACGTTCGGCCAGGCAGCGAAGAATATTGCGCTTGATACCCAGGTCGAGTGCTGCGATCTTGATGGGAGCCTGCGGATCGCCGAAGAAATACGGCTCCTTGGTCGATACCTTCGATGCGAGTTCCAAGCCTTTCATGTTGGGCGTTTCGGCCAGCACTTTCTTGAGCGCATCCAGATCCTCGGTATAGGTGGAGATCACGGCATTCATCGCTCCCTTGTCGCGGATGTAGCTCACCACCGCGCGGGTGTCGACATCGGATATGGCCAGTTTGTTCTGGCTCTTGAAATAGTCCTGAAGCGATCCGTCCGAACCGGCACGCGAAGGCGAAAAATTGAAATTGCGGCACACCAAGCCGGCGATCTTCATCCCGTCGGATTCGACTTCGTCGTCCTTGACCCCGTAGTTGCCGATGTGGGCATTGGTGGTTACCATGATCTGCCCGTAATAGGACGGGTCGGTAAATATCTCCTGGTAACCAGTCATACCGGTATTGAAGCACAACTCGCCCGAAGCAGTTCCCTCGACACCGATGGATTTCCCCCAAAAGAGGGTTCCGTCTTCCAACAGCAGCACGGCGTCTTTTTTATCCTGAAATTTCATCGTGTTCTCCTTTTGTTTGATCCGTTTGCAAATGTACGGCGAAAGCCCCACATTTCACGCATTGTTTTAAAAATGATCGATCCGAAAAAAACGGATAAGCAAACAAAATGCTTATCCGTTTTCGAGGTATTCAAAAACGATGTTTTCTCGTTTTGTAATGCCGCAAGAGGAATGATCCCAAGACGATTATTTTTCTTCAGAATCCTGTTTTTCCTCTTTCTTGGCAGCCGGCTTTTTGGCAGCAGCCTTCTTGGCGGGTTTTTCCTCGGCAGCAGGAGCCTCCTGCACCTGAGCAGCCTGCTCTTCTGCCTGGGGAGCTTCGGCAGCAGCGTCGGCTTTCTTCTTACCGGCACGACGCGTACGAGGCTTCTTGGCGGCAGCCGCTTCGGTCTTGCCGTTGGCCGTATAGAGGGTGTTGAAGTCCACCAACTCGATCATGCACATCTCGGCTGCGTCGCCCAGACGATTGCCCAACTTGATGATACGGGTGTATCCGCCGGGACGATCGCCGACCTTGGCGGCCACTTCCCCGAAGAGTTCCTTGACGGCTTCCTTGCTGCGCAGGTACGAGAATACCATACGACGGGAATGCGTTTCGTCCTTTTTGCTCTTGGTGATCAGCGGTTCGATGAACTTGCGGAGTTCGCGCGCCTTGGCCAAAGTGGTGTTGATCCTCTTGTGCTCTATCAGGGAGCAGGCCATATTGGCCATCAACGCCTTGCGGTGCGCAGACGTACGGCCCAAATGGTTTACAGTTTTTCCGTGTCTCATTTATGAAATGAAAGCCCTTCGGCTTTTGCGTATTTGTTATTCTTTATCCAGTTTATACTTTGTCAGATCCATACCGAACTGAAGTCCTTTGTTGGCCACGAGTTCTTCCAATTCGGTGAGCGATTTCTTACCGAAGTTGCGGAACTTCATCAGGTCGGCCTTGTTGTAAGCCACCAGTTCGCCGAGAGTTTCCACTTCGGCAGCCTTCAGACAGTTCAACGCGCGAACCGACAGATCCAGGTCGACCAACTTGGTCTTGAGCAACTGACGCATGTGGAGCGATTCCTCATCGTAGTTTTCACTCTTGGCGATGTCGTCCGACTCCAAGGTAATGCGTTCGTCGGAGAACAGCATAAAGTGATGGATCAGGATCTTGCTGGCCTCGGTCAGCGCATCCTTGGGAGAAATGGAACCGTCGGTCTTGATATCCAGCACCAGTTTTTCGTAGTCGGTCTTCTGTTCGACACGGTAGTTTTCCACCGAAAAACTTACGTTCTTGATGGGCGTGTAAATCGAGTCGATGGCTATCGTATTGACCGGAGC
>ERZ857984.1037-NODE-1037-length-26256-cov-17.121866_pt1 | contig 26256 bp, 30 predicted proteins | sample MGYA00519914_ERZ857984 | MGnify/ENA primary metagenome ERZ857984 (study PRJEB31778, sample SAMEA3449417) | human gut metagenome | biome: human gut; feature: human-associated habitat; material: faeces | place: United Kingdom | collected 2010/2012 ... | reverse complement strand
TAATCTTGGCGTTGATGCAACATTTGTAACAAAGCTTCCGAATAATGCAATTGCTCAGGCGGCCGTGAGCTGTTTAAGAAGTTTTAATGTGGATACATCTCATATCGTATACGGCGGTCAAAGAATGGGAATTTACTTCCTTGAAAAAGGTGCAAGCCAGCGTGGAAGTGTATGTATTTACGACAGAAGCCATTCATCTATTCAAGAAGCAACAGCTGATGATTTTGATTGGGAAAATGTTTTTTCTGATGCAGAGTGGTTCCATTTTACAGGAATTACGCCTGCTTTGGGAAATAATCTGGTCGATATTTGCGAGCAAGCTTGCCTTGAGGCTAAAAAAAGAGGAGTTCGAATATCTTGCGATTTGAATTATCGCGAAAAACTGTGGTCCAAAGAGCAGGCTCAAAAGGCAATGACAAAGCTATGTAAATATGTGGATGTTTGCATAGCTAATGAAGAAGATGCTAAAAACGTGTTTGGCATTGCTGCCGATGGAACGGATGTATACAGTGGAAGAATTGATAAATCTGCATATGCGGAAGTAGCGTCTCAATTAAAGAAAAAATTTGACTTTCAAAAAGTTGCAATCACATTAAGAACTTCTTTTTCAGCGAGTGATAACAAATGGGCAGGCTTATTATACGATGGCAATCATTTTACGTATTCAAAAGAGTATCATTTGCATATTGTTGATCGTGTTGGCGGTGGCGATAGCTTTGCTGCAGGTTTGATTTATGCACTGATGAATGGTAAAAATGATCAAGATGCAGTTGAATTTGCAGTAGCAGCGTCAGCCCTAAAACATACGATTGAAGGCGACTTTAATCGCGTTTCCGTAAAGGAAGTTGAAAGACTTGTTAATGGTGATGGATCGGGAAGAGTCCAACGTTAAAATATAATCGTAAAATAGGATATGAGTTAGATTATATGAAAAAAGTTATCATTACAGGCCCAACAGGAGCTGTGGGTGTTTCTCTGATAGAAGAATTAATTGCACATGATATTTACGTAACAGCGGTTTGCCGAGAGAATTCACAAAATATAACAGCAATTCCCCAAAGTCCGTTTGTTAAAGTATTAGAATGTAATTTGGATCAGTTACAGTCTCTTGAAAGAAAATTGTCTGCTGATTATGATGTGTTCTATCACTTCGGTTGGGATGGATCCTTTGGTGCTGCTCGAATGGATCTTTCAACGCAAACCAAAAATATTCAATATAGCCTTGATGCAGTTGAACTAGCTAAGAAACTTGGGTGTAAGGTGTTTATTGGCGCCGGAAGTCAAAGTGAATTCGGACATGTAAATGGGGTTTTGCATCCCGATACACCCTGTAACCCGGATAACGGTTACGGAGTTGCAAAATTGGCAGCGGGTCAAATGACAAGGCTCAAATGCAAAGAATATGGGATTCGCCATAATTGGGTTCGGATTCTCTCCATGTATGGTCCACATGATAAGGCACACACCATGGTTATGAGCACGATTCTCAAAATGCTGAATGGTCAGCGTGTACAGTTTACCAAAGGCGATCAGATTTGGGACTATATTTATAATAAAGATGCTGCCCGTGCTTTTCGAATGATTGCGGAGCAGGGGAAGGACGGCGCAGTTTACTGCTTTGGCAGCGGAAAGACCAGGCGTCTGCGGGAGTACATCGAGGCAATCCGCGATGCGGTGGATCCGCAGATTGAATTGGGCATTGGAGAACTGCCTTATTATCCCAATCAGGTGATGCATCTGGAAGCGGATATTTCAAGCTTAACGGCGGATACTGGATTCGTTCCAGAATATTCCTTTGAAGATGGAATACAAGAGACTGTGGTATGGGCGCAGAAAAACTTCAGGAAAGCAAACGATGCAAAATCAAATTAAATGGAGATAGAGTCATCATGAAAAAAATTTCTGTCATGATTCCTTGCTATAACGAGGAAGAAAACGCCAGACCAATTTATGAGGCTGTTCGTGACGAGCTGCTTCGTAGCTGCCCAAACTATGACTATGAGATCCTCTTTATTGACAACAAGAGTCAAGACAGAACGCGGGAGATTATCCGGGAAATCTGCAAAGAGGATCCCCGCGTCAAGGCCATTTTTAATGCAAAAAACTTTGGGCAGTTTAACAGCCCCTATTATGGCATCCTGCAAACTACAGGAGACTGCACCATTACCATGTGCGCTGATTTTCAGGACCCGGTGGAGATGATCCCACAGTTTGTGTCAGAATGGGAAAAGGGCTATAAGATCGTAATAGGGCGTAAAACCGAAAGCAAAGAAAATCCATTTGTGTATTTTTTGCGAGGTTGCTATTATAAACTTATCAAAAAGATGAGCAGCTGTGAGCAAATAGAGCAGTTCACGGGCTTTGGACTTTATGATTCCAGCTTTGTGCAAACAATGCGGGATTTGAAGGATCCTACTCCGTTTATTCGAGGAATTGTGGCGGAGCTTGGCCCTGAACGAAAAGAAATTGAATATACACAGCCGCAACGTCGTGCCGGCAAAACGCATAATAACTGGTATAGTCTTTATGACGCTGCTATGCTAAGCTTTACGAGCTATACAAAAGTTGGGCTGCGTTTAGCAACATTTATCGGATTTATTTCGGCAGGAATTAGTTTTCTTATTGGGCTAATATATTTGATAGCTAAAATTTGTTTTTGGAATAGTTTTACAATGGGTTATGCGCCTATGATGATAGCTGTTTTCTTTATGGGTGGAATTCAGTTGGGATTCCTTGGCTTCATGGGAGAGTACATTATGGCAATGAATACACGCATTATGAATCGACCGCTTGTAGTGGAAGAAGAACGTCTTAATTTTGATGAAACATAATAACTATTTTATTCGGGACATTCCCCGTCATGGAAGACTATATGGCTAAGTATTGCATCCTGTAAAATTAGCAGATAATGTACAATAACTTGCGCAAATTGAAAAGAGCATAAAAGAAGACATAGCTTGCAGGCTCTGGTAGAATGAAGTTACCACACAAACATTCGAAAGGAGACAGCAAACTATGTCCGAGAAAATTGTACAGCTAAACGAGGAAGTTATCAAGGGCCAAATCAAGGAATTGGTTCGCGGCAGTGTGGAGGAAACCCTAAACGAGCTGTTGGAAAAGGAGGCGGAGTCCCTGACGCAGGCTGCCCGCTATGAGCGCAGCGAGGCCCGTCAGGGCTACCGCAGCGGCCACTACGACCGCAACCTTACCACGACCTCCGGCGATGTCACGCTCCACATGCCGCGGCTCAAGGGCGTGTCCTTCGAGACTGCCATCATCAAGCGGTATCGCCGCCGGGAGAGCAGCGTGGAGGAGGCCCTCATCGAGATGTACCTGGCAGGCGTTTCCGTGCGCCGTGTGGAGGACATCACGGAGGCACTGTGGGGCAGCAAGGTTTCGCCCGCCACCATCAGCGAGCTGAACAAGAAAGCCTACGTCCACATCGAGGACTGGCGGAATCGTCCCTTGCAGGGCGGCCACTATTCATACGTCTACGTGGACGACACCTTTGTTACGCAGGTGGATCGAAAAAGCCGTTTTTTGCTGGCAGCCAAGGTCCCAAACGGCTCGGCCGAAGCAGTCAGAGATAAACGGCGGCTGCATCGTGGCAGCCGCCGTCTACCTTATTCAATCTCCTGTTCCAAATCAGCAAACGGATTTGACACAAAAAAACTGAATCGTAATGTCCCAGCCATCTTTGAATTTTTCATATGAAAATGAGTTTCATATACCCCAAACTCCTATAGGCCAACTTACAATTTTATTCAGTAAGGGATTATCCTTTGATATATATATCGCCGCCACCCATATAGCAAGCCAAATAGCTCCGCGTATAAAGCCCTCTATTAACATATTGCCAAGATCTGTGTTATACTTAAACCTCTTGATAAAAATTGGAACGAACAAAATCAAATCAAGCGTAACCATTTCAAATATACTGCCGGAATTTCCAATAATACCGACAATCTGAGGAATAAGTATTGCAATACAGATTAGCACATATCGTATGGTCATAGGATTTCTTTTCCTTTGCCTTTTCATCCCTTGTACCTCCTTGACTAAGCTAATTAAAAAGCGGGATAATGTTATTTGTCGTGGTTCGAACGGCATCAATTCCTGCGCCGACCATATTTGTTATCCGGAACCATGGTTTAGGAAGTGTTACGATTTCCTTGATTGGCGACAATGCCCTTTGTGACGAAAACACATTGTAAAATATGGATTTTCTCCCGGCAGTAAATGCATATTTTTGCAGGCTTGTTGTTTTCGCAACTTTTGATGCCGTTTGCCCTATGGCTTTTACCCCGCCTCCAATAGAGCACACGGTGGACACCAAATCTGCGGTATCATAGATTACTTCCGCTGTTTTTTGCCCTTTTTCACCGGCTATTGCCTTTCCGAGTGCTTTTATACCGGTGCGTATCAAATTTTCTTCATGAGCAACATTTGCCCCAATGGCCGCATTATATATTTGCATTACACCCGATACTATTGTGGCACTGCCATTCAATGCCATGGCAATACCTGCCGCAATTCCCACACCCGTTGCAGCTGTTGCGGTGGCCATTGCTGCTCCCGCAAGAACCTGCGTGATACCGCTGGCAATATCCAGCACGCCGGACAGCCACTTGGGCAGATGTCCGTCTGCGTCGCTGTAGTTAACGGGATTGTTGTAGCAGTATGCAAACAGATTCTGCGAAGTGGCACCGCGGTTGTCGATAAGGCCATCTGCACTAATAAACCGCCCGAACTCCGGGTTATAATAGCGGCTGTTGAGATAATAAAGGCCCGTCTCGGTGTCGTAATAGTACCCTCGGTAGCGGAAGGGATTTTTGTCGCCCACGGCGTAGCCGGCGGCGTTGGTGACGGTGCAGTTGCCCCAGGCGTCGTAGCTGTACTTGGCCACAACTTGTCCGGTAGCAGCCCGGACAATGGCAATAACATCCCCCTGGACATTGTAGAGGTAGTAGAACAGCATGGTCCCGTTGGCAAATCCCACGCGCTTGCCGGTGCTGTCGCAGAAGAACCGCATAACGCTGTCCCCGGTCTTTTGCGCCAAAATTTGGGTGCCGTTGAGGAAGAGCTCCGTGGTGGTGCCGTTGACCGTCTTGCTGGTGCGGATGCCGTCGGCGTTGTACTTATAGCTGTAGGTATTGCTGCCGTTGGTGATTTTCCGCAGCTTGGATATTTTATTCGGCGATTCCCAGCGCTTTCATGGCTGCAAGAAATTCTGCCGCCTCACCTCCTGCGTTAGCCGCCTTGGTTGCTTCAATCGTGTACCAGGAGTATTCCAAATCGTGAATGATGATGGGAATCGGTCTGCCGAACATGCGCCGGATAAAGCCACTGCTGTGCAGGCTTTTTGCGACTATTGCGATCTCTTGAACCAATTCATAGCAGCCTACAGGGCCTTTACCAATGTAGCGCATTTCCGTATCATAGCAGTTAGCGGGGTCTTCATAGCCAATATTATCAATGCCATTTTCCCTATACCAGTCGAAAAGGATTCTCATCCCTTCACTGGTCGGGTCAGCCTCTATGATATAGGTCTCGTTCTGCCGCCAAAAGGCATAGTTCCAGCGCTCCTCGGACAAAGGGGGTGCCCCACCGTAGTCCTTCTCGGTGTTATAGCTCACGGAGAACTCCGTCACATTGGAACAGCCGCCGTATTCGTAGGCTTCATTGGCGCACACCAGAAAGGAAATGGCATATATATCTTTTTCATTCCATGAGGAAATAACGCTGCCCAATGCAGATTCAAGATACGCTCGCAGATTGGTCATGTAGGTTTCTCCTCAACAATTATTTGCTCACATGCAACCCTTAGCGTATCGCCCGAGATGAAAGTCATCACTGTTTCAATGTAATTCTTCTGTTCCTTTAGCAAGCAAGTAGAATACTCTTTTTTTGAAAACAACTTTGGGATTAAAATGCCGTTGGACACATATTCGAAGTCCAAAATGCGTGAGTCAGCACCCCAAAAATCACAAGAGGTCATTTCAAATCCGATTACTTGAAAAAAATCAATGCTATATTTGTATTCTACAGGCCAAATTTTAGCAAGCGATAAGTGCAGGCTTTTTTTGTCGCGATGAAATATCATGCTTTCAAAAATATCATCATGAATATATACATCCCTGGAGTTTATTATCTGCCCATTTAATGAATTGATTTCCATGTCTACCCTCCAAAATAAATTGAATTCCAAGGTTCAGGAACTGCTGTACCAGGGAAATAATGGGGCCCCGAGTGTTTGCCATCCCACTCAATTTGCATTGCATGATAGTTGGGGCCAAATTTATAATCTTCATCCCATTCAAAAACTTTGACATTACGCAAGGGATCTCGCCACTCGATAATACGTCCATCATACGACCCTGGGTATTCTGTCATAATTAGACCTTTTGGCTTAAAGCTATATGGATCTGCGGGGAAAAATGCTTGCTTTTTATACTGCGGTGATATTGGAACTTCATTACTTTCTTCCTCTTCTGCAGTCTTTTCGTCATTTTGAGATTTAAACTCAAACTTTGGAATAGTGATAGGTGGAGAAGCCGGGGGATTGTTGACAATGCTATCAATGCCAATAAGCAGCAAAGCCGATGCAGCAAATGCAGCCAGATACTTCAAAAGTACAGCTTCAGCCGCAATACCTAAAAACGAGTTGCCACTGGGGTCATACCGATTAATGGGGTTATTCCCGCAATAGGCAAACATATTGCTGCCGGTAATACCCTGTCCTGTGGAAACAAATCCGTCTGCACTGATAAACCGCCCGAACTCCGGGTTATAATAGCGGCTGTTCAGATAGTACAAGCCAGTTTCGGTATCGTAGTAATACCCCCGGTAGCGGAAGGGATTCTTGTCGCCCACGGCGTAGCCGGCGGCGTTGGTGACGGTGCAGTTGCCCCAGGCGTCGTAGCTGTACTTGGCCACAACTTGTCCGGTAGCAGCCCGGACAATGGCAATGACATCCCCCTGCAGGTTGTAGAGGTAGTAGAACAGCATGGTACCGTTGGCGAAGCCCACGCGCTTGCCGGTGCTGTCGTAGAAGAACCGCATGACAGAATCCCCGGTCTTTTGCGCCAGGACCTGGCTGCCGTTGAACAGATACTCGTTCTTCCTGTACCAATGGGGTATTATTCATCTAGATTCACATAAAAAACAATATCGGATTTACATTTTTCACTTATTAACCCGCAGTCTTTTAAATGCAAATGTGTAAAACCCAACGGTCCATTGTCGTTGTTCTTCATTTTAAACACATTGATTTCATCCCCAAATTTTACTAAAGAATCTATCAGTTTCTTCAACTCTGAATAGTCGAGCAATATTTCAACATTATCGTTGTCTGTGTTGTTTGACATATATATTTTCACAGGTTCAACCTCCCCATCCATTTTTAAAAATCCAAATACGCTCACTGTTTGTCAAGTTATGCACGCCTCTCATTGCGTCGTGGACACTCCCGTCTATGTTCATTGCAGTTCCGTCACTGAAATGGATATGTGGTAGTTGTCCTGGTATTTTGGGATTATCTACGCGAACCACCGTGTTGGGGGCTTGACCGCGTGCGACCTGCTTCTGCATTTGATTTGGACTAGTTGGCTTCCCGCCGCATACATTATGCACAAGCACAGCAGATTCGCCCACATAGTATGTGTGGAAATCTTCGACCTCGAAGTTGTATACCGTGATCGGCGATTCGAGGATCTCGTGCTGGACTTTTTCAACAATCACATACTTGCCGCTTTGTAAAACAAGTATGTCTCCTGCGCGCAGTCTGCAGGCGGCTGTCCATCCCTTTACGGGGGAGTAGAAGGGATGCCCCGGCGTTGTAACGAGTTCCTCACCGTTTACACAAACATGTACCAGTTCATTGGTCTTATTCACAAATGTCTGCACAACGGCTTTGAGCGCTTTTTCACCGGTCTCAGGATTTTCCGCCCAAACCATATCGCCGATTTTTATAGTTTCGATTGCCCTGTTTCCAGCCACGGTAAGAATCGCTGTTCCCGCAATAAAGCATTGGCTTGGTGACCTTATGGCCTGACCGGCGTACCCATTTACGATGATTACCGCTGCATCATATGCGTATCCGGCAACTGCCGCGCCGGTCTGCCCGCCAATAGCTCCGCCGACTGCCTGCACCCCCGTTTTAACAATATTGTCTTCCCGCAGCACAGCCGAACCGACGGCGCTGTTCACAATTTGACCGATGCCTTGTGTGGCGGTTGCAGCGCCATGGACCATCAGGAATCCTGCCGCAACCGCGCCAAAGCCGGTCCAACCCATGGCTGCGCCCAAAGCGGAACCAGCCGCCATTTGGAGCGTTCCGCTCAAAACGTTCAGCGCACCTGTCAGCCACTTGGGCCAGTTGCCATCCGGGTCGGACATGTTCACGGGATTGTTGAAACAGTAGGCAAAAAGATTGTAGCCCTGCATATTTCCACCAACGCCAGCCAATTCCGAGTCAACGTTGATAAATCTCCCGAACTCCGGGTTATAATAGCGGCTGTTCAGGTAATACAGCCCGGTTTCGGTATCGTAATAGTACCCCCGGTAGCGGAAGGGATTCTTATCGCCCACGGCGTAGCCGGCGGCGTTGGTGACAGTGCATTTGCCCCAGGCGTCGTAGCTGTACTTAGCCACGATCTGCCCCGTGGCGGCCCGGACGATGGCTATAACATCCCCCTGGACATTGTAGAGGTAGTAGAACAGCATGGTACCGTTGGCAAAGCCCACGCGCTTGCCGGTGCTGTCGTAGAAGAAGCGCATAACGCCGTCCCCGGCCTTTTGCGCCAGGACCTGGCTGCCGTTGAGGAAGAATTCCGTGGTGGTGCCGTTCACCGTTTTGGACGTTCTGATGCCGTTATGATTATTTCAAGGAACCTCAGTTAAAACTCGGCATTTTCTTGTACTTTTCCGATATTGATACCTGGTGTATAGGCACCGTCTCCCCGGTATGCACAATCCTGGTCTGTGTCATCCTCAAATCGAATGATATACAGCGACCGTATTCCCACATTGCCTGCATCCGTTGTGTCCGCGGTTATAGTCTCCATCGCAAGTCGATATTTGTCCTGCGTTGTCTCAATATCATAGGTTGAATAGTATCGCTTCCAATAGCGTCCCGTCCCGTCATCATTATTCCCTGCAATAACATTGGGTCCGGCCCAGTCGTTGTAGGAAGCCATTGTCCCATGAAAATAATCGAACATTGCTTGGATAGATTCATCTGCATTTTCCGCTTCTTTCAGCGCATTTTCGGAAAACAACGCCCTCACAGCATCAATATCCTGCGTTTGGATCGCGTCTATTAACTTTTCAAACTGCTTGTTGGCGATGGATTCATCGTCCATCATCAAAAAGCTTTTTCGCATACTGCAGCCGCATAAAGAACCGGATGCCAATATCAGAATCAAACCAATGATGAGTAATAGCAATAATGTTTTTTTCATATAAGCACCCCAATATCATTTATTAAAGTGTAAAACTAGCAGTATAAAAACCTTTGTTGCTTTAATGCATCCACGGCTCCAGGGCCGCGCAGACGGGGGCATAATGAAACTCAGCTATGCGTTGCCGGAGTACTGCGTGGGCTGTCTTGCGTTCCCGGGCTGCATTGTAGCCCGGGAGATTGTCTGCGTCTGCGCCCACTTGCTGTGCACACTCCCAGATCATAGCGCCCACGGCCTTGTCAATGGCCCAGTTTTCAACCAACATTTCCGCGCATTCCCAGGCCTCTCCGAACTTCCCCAGGGAAAACAGGAGTGTAAACAAATCGTAAATATCCCCGGCATTATGCAGTTCCGCCCAAAACGGCTGCAGCGCGTCTTCAGCTACCTGCGGTGGCTCATTTAAAGCAATAACTGAAAAGCAGAATGGGAAAACCGGGTGTGACCCAAGTGCTTCCCGGATGTACGCAACAGAATCCGTGTTCAGCACCGGTGCAAGCAGTTCCTTGGCTTGCGTGTAGTTCCCATTCCAATACGTACATATGCCCATGTTGTATGCCAGTGCGCAGCTTCCGCGCTTTTCGTTTGCTTCCCGAAACAAGGCATATGCATCCTGATATTTTTTATCCTGAAATGCCACAGCACCCAGGTTGCCGCAAATCACGGCATTTTGTTCTCGGGCTGCCGCCTGCCGTAAATACTTTACCCCCTGCGCCCACGCACTCACCTGTTTTCCGTTTTTTTGCCGTATCCCACAATAGCAGTAGAACACACCAAGATTGTTCAATGTGCAGCCATTTGGATAATGCTTGGCATTGGCACGAAAGAGCTCTTGCGCTTTGTCGAAGTCCTCATTTTTCAGCGCTGTCAACGCATTTTCATTTATTTCTTTGTAGCCACTCTGCATAGTTTTCTACCTTTCTGACGCTTGTGGTATCCGCCCTTGCTGGTCATCATCGAAAATTGTTATCTGCAACATAGGCGGCAGACCCTTTCCGGGTCGCATTTTTCCGCCTGGATAAATGTTTACATATCCCTTTCCGTTTTTTCGGTTAACATCCCAATGCCCCCCTCCATGAGCCTTACTGCTTCCGGATGGTGCAGGAACCCATACGTTTCCCTTGTCATCAACCCAGCCATTTTCGCCGCTTTTGGTTTTCCCTCGCTTTGCGCCGCCTTTCGGAGGATGATACCCGTCATTTTCAGTCGGTGGATTTTTGCTTGTAACGACACCATCGGATCCGTCACTTTTATCATTAGCTTCTGCAGGTTTATTGTTCTTGCAACTACGAAACCAACTGTATATGTCGGATATAATGTCGTTAACCATTTTGGCCACAAGCACCGAAGCGCATAAATCGAATAAAATTTCGCCAAGTGCAGATGCAGCGGCAGCAATAACAAGCGAACGACCTGTTGGGTCCTTAAAGCATATTGGATTATTCTCACAGTAGGCAAACAAGTTGTAACCGAGTATGCTGCTGTTCAACTGCCCGTCCGCGCTGATAAATCTCCCGAACTCCGGGTTATAGTACCGGCTGTTCAGATAGTACAAGCCAGTCTCGGTATCGTAATAATACCCCCGGTAGCGGAAAGGATTCTTATCGCCCAGGGCGTAGCCGGTGGCGTTGGTTACGGTGCATTTGCCCCAGGCGTCGTAGCTGTACTTAGCCACGATCTGCCCCGTGGCGGCCCGGACGATGGCAATGACATCCCCCTGCAGGTTGTAGAGATAGTAGAACAGCATGGTCCCGTTGGCGAAGCCCACGCGCTTGCCGGTGCTGTCGTAGAAGAACCGCATAACAGAATCCCCGGTCTTTTGCGCCAAAATTTGGCTGCCGTTGAGGAAGAGCTCCGTGGTGGTGCCGTTCACCGTTTCCGAAACGGACGCAGGCGCGTCCGCAGCAGCGGCGGCCTATACCTATGCGGGGATCCATTGGGCGAGAAGCAGCAATGCCAGGAAAAACGATAGCAGCTTCGCACTTTTGTGCATGTTGTTTTCGCCTTCCTCGCGTTTTTTGTATTTCTTGTGCGCCGTGACAACAGTATAGCATACACTCCCGAAAAAAGACAGAATTATAATCGTGAAAAAACGAACTTTTGCCCGATATATGTGCGCCGGCAACCCCAAATGACAAAGGCTGACCGCAAAAAACAAGCACTTACCGAGCGAAAGCACGCAAAAAGGAAATGACTCAATTTGCGGGATTACCGGTGGATCTCCACGTTCGTGGGACAGGCCCGCAGGCATGTGCCACGGCGGACACATTTGTTCTTGTCGCAGTGAACACGCAGCAGATAAGACAGGTTGTCTTTTGTTAAGCCACAGCGTAACCACCACAGCTTCAAACAGAAAAACAGCAGTGCTGCCTGCCAAACAACTTTGGAAAAACCGCAGGGAAAGCCCGTCTCAACAAGGAAAAAGACACGGCTGCATGCCGTGTCTTTTTCCGCAGGGGAATAAGGGGATAATAGGAAGTGGGAAAAGGGAGAAAACAATTTATTTTTCGCAGAGCTTTTGCAGCCGGGCGAAGCGGCGGTCGGTAAATTCCTGCAGCTCCTGAATGTCCTGCTCCGTCAGATGCTTGAATTTCTTGAAGCGGGTAACGAAGTCCTTCACGGGCTTGGGATTCTTAATGTCAACAGACATCTTGAACTCGCCGTTTTCCACCTCGTACAGAGGGGCGATATTGGTCTCCACGGCCATACGGGCCAGCTCGATGCTCTCATCGGATTTGCAGCCCCAGCCGGTGACGCAGGGATTAAACACATGGAGATATACCAATCCGTTGTCCACGGTCAGGGCCTTCTCCAGCTTGCGGACCATATCGGGGATATAGGCCGGGCTCATGGTGGCCATATAGGGCACATCGTGCATGGCCATAATCATGGGGAAGTCCTTTTTGCTCTGCTTTTTACCGCCATGGCCGTTGATAACGGGGGTGGTGGAGGTCCAGGACCCCTTCGTGGTGGAGCCGCTGCGCTGATAACCGGTATTCATATAGCCCTCGTTATCATAGCAGATGTAAATAATCTTGTCGCCGCGCTCGGCAGCGCCGGACAAGCACTGCATACCGGCGTCCACGGAGGCGCCGTCGCCTGCAAAGGCCACCACATTGACCTTGCGGCCGATGCGCTCATAGTGCAGCTTGATGCCGGCCAGCATGGAGGCAACATTATCCAGCAGGGGGAAGAACACGGGGCACTTGGCACCGGACTTCTTGTCCCAGCCTACAACGCCGACACCGCCCATGCATCCGGGAGGCACCGCGAAAATGGTGTTGGGGCCCATGACCTTCATGCAGGTGCGCAGGGTCAGCTCAACATTGCAGCCCACACAGGCAGAGACGCCCGGAGAGATCTGATCTTCATAGGTTGCGAGTTTTTCAATAACATTCATCTCAGTGCCCTCCTTACTTTCTCTTCACTTCGCGATTCAGCCAAACCGTGTCGTGTTTCTCGGCCTTGCCGTCCTGGGCAATGATCTTGTCGATGGCATAGTTAATATGCTCGGCCGTGATATCCTCGCCGCCCAGACCGGCGATGAAGGGGATATTGGGCACATAGGCACCGTCCCGGTTCATGGAGGCGCAGATCTCCTCGTAGATGATGCCGGTATTCCAGCCGAAGGAGACATTGCGGTCCACCACGCCGTAGACACGCTTGCCTGCGAGGACCTTGGCCACACGCTCGGAGGGGAACGGACGGACCATGCGCATCTTCAGCAGGCCCACCTTCTTGCCCTCTGCACGGGCCTTATCCACGCAGTCCTTGGCAACGCCGGTCATAGATCCCAAGGTCACGATGACATAATCGGCATCGTCGCAGCGGTATTCCTCAACGGCGCCGCCGTAGCTTCTGCCGAACTTCTCACCGTAGACCTTGTCCAGCTCCTCGATGAGCTTCAGCGCGTTCTGCTGGGCCATCATGTGCTTGAGACGGTACTCGGTGAGCAGGTTGCCGTTGGTCAGGGGGTCAACGGCCATGGGCCGCTGCGGATCCAAAATGATATGCTCGGGCACATACTTGGGCAGGAACTGGTCCACCTTGTCCTGCTCGGGGATCTCCACACGCTCGGACATATGGGACAGGTAGAAGCCGTCGAAGCAGACATTGATGGGCAGCAGGACATTCTTGTCCTCAGCCAGGCGATAAGCCATGATCATGGTGTCCAGGATCTCCTGGTTATCCTCCACATAGATCTGCAGCCAGCCGGCGTCACGGACGGTCAGAGAATCCTGAGGGCCGCCCCACAGGGTCTGGGGAGAGATCATCTCACGGTTGGCAACAGCCATGACCACAGGCAGACGCAGGGTGGAGGCCCGGAAGTAGGGCTCATACATCAGAGACAGACCCTGGGAGGCGCTGGCGGTGAACACGCGGGAGCCGGCCAGGGAAGCGCCGGTGACAACGCTCATGGCGGACAGCTCACTCTCCACCTCGCTGATGCTGCTGTCCAGGGTGCCGCCGGTCACAAAATCCGCCAGATACTCCACAATGGGGGTCTGGGGTGTGATGGGATAGGCCGCAATGATATCGGGGTGGCACATAGCGGCGCCGATGGCGGCGGCCATATTGCCGTTGATTACCTTGATCTCACCCATTATTCTTCCTCCTTCACAGGCTGCATCTTGATGGCGCCCTTCTTGCACTCATGTGCGCAGATGCCGCAGCCCTTGCAATAGTCATAGCAAATCTCAAAAGAACCGTCCTCATGGCGGCGGATGGAGTTGACCGGGCAATACATCAGGCACATGCCGCATTTGACGCACTTTTCAGTGTCCATGACAGGTTTTCTGGTTCTCCACTTGCCGGTCTGGATAATGTGCAGCCCTTCGGGCCCGATCGGCACAATGTAATCACTGATAAATTCCATAGTCCCTATCCTCCTGTTAGTCAAAATAGTGCAGCTTTACTTCGTCATAGCCGCGGCGGAAGGTCTCCACATTCTTAGCGCCGAAGAAACGCCCGATGACCTTCTCCAGCTCATCCTTGTCCACCCAGCCGGTGGCCTTGGTGAAGGCGCCCAGCATGATGGTGTTGGTGATGGGACGGCTCAGCATCTCCAGTGCGATGGAGGTGGCGTCCAGCCATGCGGCGCACTTGACATTGGGATTGGTCACCAGGTCGGCGCCGTTTTCCACCTTGGTATTGACGATGAAGAAGGAGTTCTCCGTCAGTCCCTCAAAAACAGGGGCGGAAATGAGCAGACTGGGATCCAGCACCAGCGTGCAGTTGGGATGATAGACCTGGTTTTTAGGGCGGATCTTTTCATCGCCCAGGCGCACATAGGAGGTAACCGGGGCGCCCTGGCGCTCAAACCCGAAGAAGGGGATGGAATTGCCGAACTTTCCACTGGCGACAGCGGCATGGACCAGCATTTCGCCGGCCTTCACCGTGCCCAAGCCTCCGATGCCGTGGAGTCTGATTTCTTTCATGTTATTTCGCTCCTTTTTTATAGGAATGTGATTTACTCTTGCTTCCATACGACCATGGCATCTACCGCCGTTGCCGGGCGGCCGTCGCCATACAGCATAAGGGGATTGATGTCCACCTCCACGATCCCGGGATGCTCCTGTACCAGCCGGGACAGGCTCAAAAGCGTCTGAACAATCTCCTCCCGGTCGTACTTCTGACCGCGCAGACCCTGGCAGGCCTTGGCAAGGGGGGTTTCATCGATCATATCCTCGGCGTCGGCCCGGGTAATGGGCAGCACCCGCAGAGAAACGGCGTGGAGCAGCTCCACCAGCACACCGCCCAGGCCCACCATGATGACGGGGCCGAACTGGGGATCAGTGCTGACGCCCACCAGAACCTCAAAACCCTTGGGCAGCATCTTCTGGGCCAGAACACCCTGAACCTTGGCGCCGGGGGCATTCTTGGCGGCGTTATCCAGGATGGCGCGGTAGGCCTCGTGCATCTGCTGGACGCTGTTTACCCCCAGCACCACGCAGCCCACATCGGTTTTATGCAGAATGTCATCGGACAAGACCTTCATGGCCATGGGGAAGCCCATGCTCTCGGCAGCGGCGGCAAAGGCCGCCTCGTCCTCCCTCTCCAGCAGAGCACAGGGCACCATGTTCACGCCGCACTGCTGCAGCATGGCGGCACTGTCGCGCTCATTCAAGGCAATTGTTTTCTTATCGGCCATGGCTCAACCCTCCTCCCTGATGCGCCTGCGGAAGGCCGCATAGCGGCACATATTTCTGGCGGCCAGCACTGCCTTGTCCGGCGCGTCGAATGTACACATGCCTGCGCGCTCCATGATGGCGCGGGCCGGAGCGGTATAGGCCCCTGCCATTACGCAGTAATAAACGGGCTTTTGCGCTGCCTCCTTACACCCTTGTGTCATTTTTACCAGCTCCTCGGCCAGCTCTTTCTGGGGCAGGAAGGTGGGCACCACCGTAATAAAGACGGCGGCATCCACATTTTCATCCTCCAGAACGATTCGCAGCCCGTCAACATGGTTGCTCACGGAGGCAGAGGCGGTGATATCTGCATAGCCCTCCGGGTGGCAGATGTTGGCCATGGGCTGCTGGCTCTCGCGCAGGCGCTGCTTGGTTTGCTCCGAGACCAGCGGTGTTTTCAGCTCCTTGCAGGCGCTGATGGCATCGGTACAGTAGATACCGGGTCCCCCTGCCTGGGAGTACAGGAACAGGTTTCCGCCGGCGGGCACAGGCAGGCGGTCAAAGGCCTGCATGGTGTCAATAAGCTCATCGATGGTATCCACGCGGATAACGCCTGTCTGCTTGAACATGGCGTCATACACCGCGTCGGCGCCGGCCATAGAGCCGGTATGGGAGTTAGCGGCGGCGCCGCCCTTTTCGCTGCGGCCCACCTTCAGCACCACCACGGGCTTCCTGGCGCTGACGCGTCTGAGAACGGCTTGCAGCTCCTTGCCGTTGCTGCAGCCCTCCATATAGATACCGATGACCCGGGTGGAGTCGTCCTTTTCAAAATAGGAGAGCAAATCCACAAAGTCCACATCGGCCATATTGCCGATGGAGATGAACTTGTTATAAAGGACCGGGACCACGCGGCCGGCCCCCTCCATAAGGATGGTGCTGGCCAGAGCGCCGCTCTGGGATATGAAGGTAATGCCGCTGGGCTCGCCAAAGGACGAGAAGGGCACGCCGGTATCCACAAAGGTGGTATCTACCCGGCTGCGGTTGTCAATGACGCCGATGCAGTTGGGGCCCACCACGCGGATGCCGTATTTCTCGGCGGTTTTCATCAAGCGCTCCTGCCGGTCGATCCCCTCGGGGGTCTTTGTCTCGGCGTAATCGGCGGCAGCGCAAACGATGAACTTCACATCGCCCTTCTCCTCCATACGCCGATCCAGATCGTCCATAACGCTGTAGATCATCTTAGAGGGCATGATCAGCACCACCAGATCCACCTGGCCCTCAACCTCCCGCAGGGAGGGGCTGCAGGGATAGCCCAGGATCTCTTTTTCCTTGGGATTCACCGGGTAGACCGCACTGCCATATCCCTTTTCCCGCATATTGCGGATGGCCACGAAGCCGGCCTTGGCCGGATTGGACGATGCGCCCACCACCGCAATACCGTTGGGTTCAAATAGTTGCTTCATTCGTTCTTTCACCTCATATCCTGATCTGAAACAGGGCCCTCAGCAGATGCCGTGCTGCCCTCCGTCCAGAACGCCCACCACCGCCATGTCAATGGGAGCGTTCTCGCACTTGCAGGCAAACCGGGCATTGCCGCCCCGGGTAACGAGCACATAGTTCCCTTCCCCGCAGCCGATGGTGTCAGCTGCCGCAAAGACCTGGTCGCCGGGAACAAAGGTGCCGTCAGGAGTCAAAGCTGTTGTGCGAACCAGAACAATGCTGTGGCCGATCAGTTTCTCGTTTTTCACGGTGGAAATGACCTTGCCGATTACTTTGCAGACATACACGGTTGTGTTCCTCCTCTTTTACGGTGTGTGTATGCAAAGGACTCTGCTGCTTTGCCTTAGCATCACACATTTTTTCGGTATTTTCTGTCACTTTTCTTACATTTTTGCTGCTTATCAGGATTTTTTTAGTGCTTCAAAATCCGGCCTCGTTGGGTATCGCCGGTGAGCTTGCCCTCCCAGGCGGCGATATGGCCGTCCTTGATGGTGGCCACCGGCCAGCCCCGAAGCCTCTTGCCCTGGAAGATGGAGAAGTCAGAGCGGCTCAGCAGCGCGTCCGGCTGCACCACCTGCTCCTCCCGCAGGTCCACCAGCACGATGTCGGCATCACTGCCGGGCATGATGGTGCCCTTGCGGGGGTAGACGCCGAAGATCTTGGCTGGATTCATGGTCATCAGCGGGACCAGCTTTTCGATAGGCAGCTCCTGGCGGAAAATACCCTCATTCAGCACCGAGGGCAGATGGGTGCCCAAGGTGGGATACCCGGGACCTGCGCCCCGCATACCCTCGGCCACCTTTTTTTCTTCGGCGGTCATAACGGTATTGTCCGTGCCAATGGTGTCAATAATGCCGCTGCGAATGCCGTCCCACAGGGCCTTGCGGCTCTCCGGCTCCCGGATGGGCGGCAGCATCTTGCCATAGGGGCCGATGTCGCTTTTTGTATCCAGGCACAGGTAGGGAGAGGTGGTCTCCACATACAGGTTCGGATGCTTCAGGCGGCGCAGGGCCTCCATAGCCTCCTTGGTGGAGCTGTGGACCACATAGGTCCGGGCCCGGAGCTTCTGCGAGAAATAGGCGGCCCGGATCACGGCCTCCCCCTCGGCAATATTGGGGTGGGTCCTGTTCCAGTCATCCAGAGTCTCCAGGCGGAGATCCTTCATATCCTCGGCAGCATAGTCGCACACGGAGGTGTTTTCGCAGTGAATGCTCAGAATCGGATTCACCGTAGGTGGCAGCTGCTTCATCTTCTCCATGACCCGGAGAATGAAGCCGTCCTCCTGATGGGGATACAGGCCGGGCACACCGCACATATACACCTTATAGGAGTTCATGCCGCCCTGAGAGTACAGGGGCAGCTCGTCGATCTGCTGCTGCTCGCGCAGAGAAAAGTGGGGGATCACATCTACCCGGGATACCTGGGGAATAACCTGGGAGAGATGCTCTATATAGGGCAGATAACTGCCTGTCCTGTTAAAATATGTACCGATGGTGGTCACACCGCCCAAAATGGCCGAGCGGGACTCCGTCTCCAGCTCCTGCTCGAAGGGCACCATAAGGCCTATATGGGTATGGGGATCGATGATGCCGGGCAGCACATACAGGCCCCGGGCATCGATCTGCTGCCTGCCCCGGACAGCCTCTGTGGTCAAGGCCACCACCTTGCCGCCGCTGACGCACACATTCAGCTCTGCGCAGCCCATTTCCGGGATGACGCAGGTGCCGCCGGTGATGACCAGGTCATAGTCGGCGCCGGCCGCCGGCGAAGCGGGCCGCCCCGGAAGGGGAGCCGTCACAGGTGCCGGTATTGGTGTCGGCATCGGTGCCGGTGCCTGCGTCGCCGGCGCAGGGATGGCGGAGGCCTCCACCAGACGGATATTGCGGCGATTGACCATTTCCCGGGCCAGATCCGTAAGCCGGTCGCCGGGGTTCATCACCAGTTCCGTCTTTCCCTCCTTGCTCAGAGCGAGAACATCATCGGTGGTGATGATCTTTTTCACTTCATTTCCTCCAATGCGCCCCGGAGCTTATCCAGCTCGCCAACCACCGCGGAGCTGAGCAGAGCCAGCTCGGAGTTGACAATGCACATATCAAAGCCCTTGGCATACCAGTTTTTCGCTGCCTCAAAGCTCCCGGCGAAGATGCCCAGGCGCTTGCCAGCCTTGGCGGTCTTTTCCCGGAGCAGCATAATAGTGTCCGTGAGCTTGGGGTTGGTGAACTGGGCGAAAATGCCCATATCCATGGACAGGTCGCCGGGGCCGATGAAGAACATATCAATAAAATCACTCTGAACGATCTCGTCAATATGCTCCACGGCCTGCACCGTTTCCAGCTGCACCACAACATTGGTCGTGCGGTTCATATCCCGTCCGGCGGCCAGCTGCGTAATGCTGTCGCCATAGTCCCACAGGCGGGAGGGGCCGCTGCCCCGGCGGCCAATGGGCGGATATTGGCTGTACTCCTTCAGGCGGCGGATGTCATCCACGGTACGGATCTGGGGAATCAGCAGGGCGTCCGCACCGGCATCCAGGGCGCCGGCTACATTCTCATACGACAGGGTTGGGATACGCACCATGCCGTAGGTGGGGGTTGCCTTCAGGCTTTGCAGCATTTTCTGAACTGTCTCCAGGTGGATAGCGTTGTGCTCGGCATCAATGCAGACAAAGTCGAAGCCGAAATGGCCCACGAACTCCGTAATGACCGGGTGGGGCGTGCCGATGAAGGTGCCCACCAGCTTCTTATCGGAGCAGATCAGATCCCGGAAAGCGGGCTTATTAAGGTTGGGCGCGGTGAGCTTTTGGCCCACGACCTCGCCGCCGGTGTCCGGTGTAAAGGCGGAGGAGCCGTAGCCGCCGCCCACAGGGTGACCGGTAGCCGGGCCGGACCGTTCCGCCGCTTTTTCCGGGCCCCGGGGCGCCGGGGCAGCGGCTCCGGTGACGATCTCCATACCGAAGGTCCGGAGGGCTTCCCGGGCCAGATCCGTCAGGATGGGCATTTGATCCACGCGAATGGTCTTAATGCCTTTTTGCTGGTAGGCCAGCACATCCTCTCTGGTAAAAAAGTTTTGCATAATTCAAGCCTCCCTCGTCCATCAATAGAGGGCAGTCAGGCTTTCGTCCGGGCGGGCAATGACATTGGTGTTGACCACGGTGCCGATGCGGCTGACCTCAGCCTCAGCGGCGTCAATGGCGGCACGCACCGCGCCGATCTCGCCCTTGATGATCACGGCGATCATGGCCTTGCCTGTGTTTTCGCGGCCAACGACCTCCACATTAGCAGCCTTCAGTGCCGCGTCTGCCGCAGCGATTGCCGGAACCAAGCCGACAACTTCAATGTATCCGTAAGAATCCATTTCCCTTCCTCCTTACTCCTTCTCGTCTGCCGACAGATCGAGTCCGATGACCTTTGCCGCGCCTTCGGCGGGACGGGCGATCACATGGGCGCAGTGCAGCTGGCCTGCTTGCTTGGCAGCGGCGGCACCGGCGTCTACGGCTGTACGGATGGCGCCGATCTCACCGGTCACGGCCACGGTCACATAGCCTCCGCCGATCACCTCACAGCCAACCAGCTTTACATCGGCGGCCTTGACCATAGAATCGGCGGCCGCAACGGCGGGAATATATCCCACTACTTCAATAAAACCCCAAGATTGCATCGTTTTACCTCCCATCAGCACTGCAGCATATTGACCAGTTCCTCGGTGGGCCGGGCAATGGTATAGCAGCTGAGCAGCGCGTCCATTTTGTTGGCGGCGGCGGCACCGGCATCTACGGCCGTGCGCACAGCGCCTACTTCCCCGCGAACGATAATGGTGACCATGGCGGCGCCGATCCAGACCTTTTTCACGATCTCAACATTGGCGGCCTTCACCATTGCGTCCGCCACTGCGAACGCAGGGACATAGCCCTGGGTCTCTACAAAGCCTAAAGACTGCATAACTGTCTCCTCCTGTGTTTTGGCGCGGGCTCTCCGCGCAAATTTGTTTTTGGAAAAGCAGCGCTTCCCCGGCCCGGAACCGCCGGGGCGGCCAGGGGCTCCGGGGAAGCGCGCTGTGCTCTTACTTCTTTGCCTCCGCCATGATCTCACGCATAGCCTTGCAGACAAAGCGGTCCTCCTCCGGGGTGCCGATGGAGATACGGTTGGCGTTGAAGTTGCCCCGAATGATAATGCCGTAGTCCAGCAGGCGGTCTGCGAACCACTTCACATCCACACCGGGATCGAAATAGATGAAGTTGGTGTGAGAGGGCCACACACGGAAGCCCAGCTCCTTCATGCAGCTGACCAGGATCTCACGGCCTTCCTTGTTGCCCTTCTTGGTCATTTCCTGGAACTCCACATCGTCCAGGGCGGCCTCAGCGGCGTGCAGGCCCATACGGCTGCAGCAGAAGCCGGTGGAGTCGCGCTGCAGGTACTCGATGATCTCGTTGTTGCTCATGAGATAACCCATACGGGCGCCGGCCATGCCGTACAGCTTGGAGAAGGTGCGCACAACGATGAGGTTGGCGTCATCGCTGATGGCATCCACCATGGTGCGGTAGTCAGGGTCCTCCACGAAGTCGATGTAAGCCTCGTCCACCACCAGCAGCACATGCTCGGGCAGCTTCTTTTGGAAAGCGTGCAGCTCTTCGGCATCGATGAGGGTGGCGGTGGGGTTGTTGGGGTTGCAGAGGAAGATGGCCTTGGTCTTATCGGTGATAGCGGCCAGGACCTTATTAAAGTCGGGCAGCAGGGTGTCCTCCTCCAGGGAGACCTCCACCAGCTTGCCGCAACAGCGCTTAACATAGTTATAGTAGCTGGGATAAGTGGGAGGCGTGAGAATGATCTCATCTCCCTGGCGGATAAACACCTCGGCAATGAAGCCCAGGCCGGCGGTAGCGCCCTCGGTGACCATGATCTGCTCGGGGGTCAGGCCGTGCTTCACGGCCAGCTTCTTGCGCAGGTCCTGTGCCCGGACATCGGGATAGCGGTTGGCCAGGGGGGCCTGCTGGCAAATAGCCTCAGCCGCCTTGGGGGAGGTACCAAAGGGGTTTTCGTTGGTGGCAAGCTGCAGCAGCTTGGTCACCCCGGGACGCATACTCTTGGACTGCTCATCAGCGCCAACCACATAAGGGGGTGCTTCTTTTACAAAATCGCTGACCAAATTCTTGACAGACATGTCTATTACCTCCATATACTTTGCATTTTACTGATTTCCGGTAGGAATAAGCCGTTAACAGTATAACGCCTTTTACGCGGTCATACTGTTAACGGCGTTACACTTTTGTGTTATTCATCCCCTATGCCGGAGATATTGATCCTTCCCTGGAGCTTATCCATCTGCACCACGGAATACATACCGTCCTTTTTGGTAAGAATACTGTCCTTGACAAGACCGGAGATGATGTTGGACACGCACACGCGGCTCAGCCCTGTGATCTCGGCAATGTCCTGATGCGTATAGCGCAGGTACATCTCCTTTTTACCGTTCTTCTCCTCGGAATACTGGTCTGCAAGATGCAGCAGGTAAAAGCATACACGGCCCTCACTGTGGCGGAAGCTCATAAGCTCCACCTGGGTAATGAGCATACGGTTGATGCGGTTGCTCTGCAGCAGCATATTGTAGGCAAGTCTGGGGTCGTGGCGGAGCTTTTCCTCCACCACTTGCTTGGAGAGAACAAATATCTCCGCATTGTCGCTGACCACCTCCGCCTGGCAGGAGTTGGGGTTTCCATCCAAAATAGACTGGTTTCCGAAAATGCAGCCCTTGTCCAAGACCATGGTAATGCGAAGATTGCCCTCGGGGGTGCAGAGACACATGGCTACCCGCCCGCGCTTGATGACAAAAACATTGTCACAATACTCCTGCTGGTCATAAAAGATATGGCCGCGATCGTAGTGGGTGGTGCTGTGGCCTGCCGTGAGCGGCGACCAGTCCAGCTGCGGCATTTTGATCCACGGAGAATCCTCGTGATAATATTTGCGCTCGCTCATAGTATCCCTCCTTATTAAGAACAGTGAACCACTGCACTGCGTGTCAAAAAAGCCTCGCAGAGTTTGCCGCCCGCAGACTGCAATCCTTTTGTCGGAAAAACCCGGAGTTTTTTTCGACAGCCTCAGCTGTGTACCACTGCAGGCAGGTGATATTCCAGGGAAAAATTACGCCTTACTTTTCGTCGTAAGCCTCTGCCAGGATCTTAACAGGCTCGCCGTTGGGCCCCTCGTACTTGCGGCCCCAGCCGGACAGCACGGAGAACACCAGCACCACGAACAGGAACCAGCAGTGCAGGCTGGCACCGGCCAGGCTCACGGGGCTGATTTTCTGAACGAAGGTATAGTTGTCCATCAGGCCCTGGACGCAGGACAGAGCGATAAAGATGAATGCGCTGGTAACAGGGATGACACACGGCAGCGTGCTGCCGAAGCCGTCCATCAGGTTGGCGCGGCGATAGGGGTGCAGCTTCTTGGACTTGCCCAGATCGTCGGCAATGGGGCCCCACATGATGATGGCGGGACCGTTGGCGGAGCCCAGGCAGATGGAGGAAACCATCAGGCCCGCGGAGATGATGATCTCGGTGCCCACCACGCTCTGATTCAGCTTGCTGTTGATCAGGGCGTCAATGGTGCGCTGCAGCAGACCGCTGGCGTTGAGGATGCCGATGATACCGGCGATGGCGTACAGATAGCCCACGGTGCCGATCATGTTGTTCACGCCGTCAATGAGGAAGCCACCCAGGGTGCCGTCCTGCAGGCCCATGACGTCAGAGGGAACCAGGATGCCGCTGACCAGGCCGATGACGGTACCGGAGATGAGACCCCAGGTGCAGGCGATGTAGATATTACGCTTGATAAAGGCCACCACCAGCAGGATCACCACGGGGATCAGCATGATCAGGCCCTTGGGGTTGCTGTACTGCGCCAGAATGGCCTCTGCCTCGGCGGCGTTGGTCTCGGCGCCGGAGCCGCCGAAGATCGCAAAGCAGACGGTGGCAGCCAGGGCGGCAACCAGTGCATACCTCATCCGGCTGGCCACTGCGCCGGCCACATCGGCGGTGCCTTCTTTTCTGGTGTAGGTCTGGGTGGATACGGAGGCGATGGTGGTGTCGGAGATGGGGCCCACATTGTCGCCGAAGATGGCGCCGCTGAGGATGGCGCCGGCCAGGAATACAGGGTTAGCGCCCAGCAGCAGGCCGGAGGGGTACAAAATGGGGAAGGCGGTGAACATGGTACCGATGGAGGTACCGGTGGCCGTTGCGATAATGCAGGTGGCGACAAAGGTAAATGCAGTGAAGCCGCCGCCGGAGAGGCCGATCATGTCGCCCAGCCACACAAAGCCCTGGGCCACGCCGCCGCGGGTCATCAGCTTGCCGAACATACCGACAATCAGAAGGATCAGCGCCAGCTCATTCATGATCTTGGAGGACATACCGACTGCAACCGCATCCCAGTACTTACCCCAGTTCTTGGAGAGCAGAGAGCCGATAATCAAGGACACATAACCACCCATGCACAGGTGCATCATGTCAAAGGTCTTGAATACCACGAAGAACAAAATACAAAAAACTACAAATAGCAGCAGGGGAACCAGAGCAAAGAAGCTTGTGCCGTGAAATTCGACATCATATTTTTTCTTTTCCATTGCTTATCTCTCCTTTACGATTTATTACACTGTATTTTCATACACTCCCGGGCAGAGGTTGATCAGGTCTCTCCCTTTATAAAAATAATACCAAACACTATTTACTTCGGTATGTAAAACAAATTACATTTTCCATTTTTCTCCATCTTAGTGAGAACTATCCCCCTTATTTTGTAAAAAGAATACAATTATTGCGCAAAAATTTTCTTCACAGTGGATTTCTTGTACAGCTGATTCCTTCGGGTAAGGCAGCTTATCCGTGCCGTACAGATGCGGCGGCGGCCTGCACGGCACGGCGTCGGCGGCAGAAAAAATATCCCCATCGAGAAAATGAACAGGGATATTTCGAGCGAAAAAAAGCAATCGATTTTGCAGAGGCAGTAAAGGGACATCTTGGATTAAATGCTGCCTATACCGATGTATTGCTCCAACTGCGGAGAATTACTATACGGTTATAGAAATGATGAGGGGAAAATCAAGTATGAGTGCAAAAGGTGCGGGACTATAGCGGTTCGAGTCCAAAAAGGACGCCGACACAATAAGATTGACCTTTATGCCCCGGAGGGGCTAAATCGCGGATGAACCATGCTGCATAAAAAAAGAGCTGCAACTCACATCTGTGAGTGCAGCTCGTCTGCGGGATCGCCGCGCGCTTTTTTAAGCGGGCGGCTTTTCGGTGCTTATATTTTTTACATTGTTTTCCAAATATAAGCCCAAGATGTCGGGAACATCAGCCTCTGTTAGTTTTCGCGCTTTGTACGGTGTAAAAATGATTTCAAAATTCATAATGTGTTTATCCTGTTCATGTGCTCTTGAAGCCTTCCAAGAAACCGCCCTGCGTGTGCGCCGTCCATCTGGGTGTGGTGAAATTGAAACGACAGCTTCAGCGTCGTCCGGAAAAGCCCCTTATGATATTTGCCCCAGATGATGAATGGATTGTTGAAAATGACGCTGTTCATGCCGACGGCACCGTCGATCTCGGTATCCACGATGGCGGAGGTGCCGATGACCATGCTGCCCGGCAGGTCGTGATTTTCACAGCTTTCCGCTACTTCGTGTGTCAGCCGCAGGTAGTCAGCGCTGAACTGCGCAAGGTCGGCGGAAAACGGCACGTCGCAGGAGCCGACCTCGCCGGTTTTGTTTTTTACGATAGTGTTCACCGCAATGCTGTCATATTGCATCAGCTCGCACCCAACAGGGAGAGTATAAAACTCCTTGATCCCGCTGGCCGCCTTGCCGATACACCAGCAGAGAAGCATATTGAATTTCAGCCCGCGCTTGTGGCTGAATCTCACAAGCGGTGTGACATCCAGCGTTTTGAAAAAAGTCACCATAGGGTTCGGCGCACTCATCCAAAGGTCAAACGCCGCCGCACGGGTGGCCGTTTTCGGGTCGATAACGGTTGGTTTCATTCTTCACACTCCAATGCAATATCCTCCACTCATCTCGCTAAAATCAGCTTTACAAGCCCGCCAGCGCCAGGAATTTTTTATCTGATTGAATACTCTGTGTCAGAAACTGACCGTCCCGGAACAGGGCATAGGTCGTGACCG
>ERZ857984.1028-NODE-1028-length-26424-cov-4.638591_pt1 | contig 26424 bp, 20 predicted proteins | sample MGYA00519914_ERZ857984 | MGnify/ENA primary metagenome ERZ857984 (study PRJEB31778, sample SAMEA3449417) | human gut metagenome | biome: human gut; feature: human-associated habitat; material: faeces | place: United Kingdom | collected 2010/2012 ... | reverse complement strand
GGGCCCTTGAAGCCGGTCGTGTGGGTAAATCCTCGTCCCCTTCGATGCAGCCCCCTTAAAACGAAGAAAAAGCCCCAAATTCGCCCCGAGAATGTACAGCATTTCCAATGCTGGAGTGTAGCCAAGTACAGCTGCGGTTTGCAAACAGGGGTAGAGCCTAACGGGAGGCTTGTGCTGACAAGGTGCGATTTGGGAGGGTTATGAGGAGCAGGAGTGCAGATGAAAGGTTGGACAAGGCATACCTATGCTTGTAGGGGCTGCACCGTCCAAAAACAACTTGATTCGCTTGCGATTATCCAATAGATATAGTTAACCGGCCCTCTGCTAAAATCATCCAGCAAGTTTTCTTCACACGTTCGCTCCAGCCCAGCCAACGATAATGGTAGCCTCTATCCGAATGCACATGGGATGGTAGCGCTCTGGCAAATCGGCAATTACCCACCCCAATGTTGTGTTGGTCAAATTAACGTTTGATGGGCACCAATCGTCCAGCCCAAACCCATTTCAGCAAAGCAGTCAATCATTGCGAAAAGATATATCTTTCCATCTAGAAGCTCAAACTCTATAATATCCGTCAACAGTTTTCCATATGGTCGCTCTGCATAAAATTGTGGGAAAAGATATTTTCTACATATATTGTAATTTTCATTAAATATAATCTGCACTCGCCCAAGAAGATATTTGTCGCTGTTGGCGCATAACAGCCTGCTGGTAATAATATCTGCTTATTGTCATATAAAAATAAGCCAGCAAGGTCGGCAGTGCGTATTATTCTTTAAGGCAACGATAATCACTGTCTTTTCACTGTTTCTGATTTTAATGCTTTGATCGCCTCATTCAGCACCTCTACTTCAAACTGGAGTTTCTGAACTTGTGCTCGAAGTGCTTTAACTTCTCTGGGCTGAGGTAAATACTGCTCCTGTGGCAACGGCTATCTTGGTATGTTGTTTCGTTTTACCATCAGCCCCACCATCACATACTTCAAATACTCCCTGCGTCAGGCGCATATACACATACAGCCATAGCCAATTTCTCCCAGCACACACTCTACATCTTCGTCCAGTTCAACGTAACGGCGTAGCATTTTGCATTTAAATTCGGGATACCTTTAGTGCTTGGGTGTATTGCCGTTATGACCTATATCCACTGCATTCTCTCTCATATTTTCAAGGTCGCTTTCTTGCGTTCATACCAGCGGTAAAGTATTGATTTTTGGGGATATCCCAATCGACGTACCATCGCTATCATTGAGCCCAGCCGCTCATATTCCCGTATTGCCTTAACTGCTTCATGTATTCCATGGCTGTCATAGGTATTTTCAAAGAAATCTGATGGATGACATAAACTTCGTGCTGATTCACTGTAAAGCAGACTGGCATAGCATTGTCTTGGAAAATTTTTCTCCGGTTCTGCTATACGTATTCCCGCTTTCTGCAAAGCAGTCCTCTTTAAAAAGCCCAAACCTTGCCCGGAGAATGCACACGAGCAGCCGGAAAGTTATGCTAAAGTTGCGTCAAATAAGGTATGTGTCGGCGAGAAAAAGAATGCGTTCAGCCTGACGCAGGACTGGCTGATTTTTGCAGTTCCTTATAAGAACTGCCCTGCTTGCTACCACCGTTGTCCACACACCCAGCCCGCACCACCCGCCGAACCACGTGCAGATCGTCCGCACCTTTCGGTTCCAGTTGGTTTCTGACCATGTCAGCGCGCAAATGCCCCAAATACAGACTAAAAAAATAAACAGCTTCACGGTCTTATTTAGGACTAGATAAGGCCTGTCTGGCATCATCCCTCCCGACGGAACCTTGACGAAACTAGGACATTCTTCACCGCATCTGTCCTTTCTCCGGCATATGTTTTCTCTATGATCCTATCTTATATATTTTTCTTTAAATTCTAAAATTTTTATTTCTACAACGCCCTTGTCAGCAAATTTCTGGATGTATTTTTTCTTGTTGCCATGTCAGAAAAAAACGGTAGAAAGTCCATAATTTAATTGTATTCTCTTGCTATTGACAGCGGTTGACATTCCATTTTGATTCGTGTATATTTAGGAATGTATGAGCAGGAATGGGTCCAGTTGGTCCAGTCCGCTCATGTTGCCACAAAAGGGACTGCTTTGGGCAACATTCCCGTTTTTCTTTTCCCTGATGTGTTCGGAAAAGAAAAACCGCAGAACGGCGGTTTTCCGGGCAGAACGCTCTGCCGAAGAAACCGCTGTTTCGGCAAAGGACAGCGCCGCGTCAGATGCTGAACCTTTCGCAGTGGCGGGGACTGTCCCACATATTCGCCAGATGCCTCGGCCTGAACGCCGTGGATGGCGAAGCATTTTCTTTTTTCAGTCCAACAAAAGGAAGTGCAGATGATCTATTGATCGAACTCCATGCGCATAACAAAACTGCATATCAGGTGGCAAACGACATGCTTTCTCGTACCGGCAAGGCGGCGCTCCTTCGCTCCACCGCTGCGGGAAAGTCTTTTGTTGCTTTCCAGCTGTGTAGGGAACGGGCTGATGCGCAAATCATGTGGCAGACGCCAGGTGAGTACATCTGGCGAATGCTGCTTACATACCAGAAGTCAGCGGGAAGCCGCGTTCCAGAGAATAACCCCTTTCTGACCCATGCCAGGTCCAGGCTGCTCACGCCTGGGGAAGGCACTGCGAGACGCCGACCGCATGGACGGCTGGATGTCAAAACGGGCCATGTGACCGAACGGAGTAATCCTTTGGCAAGTTGGCCCGATGAGCAAAAGCGGAGCTTATCGGTCGTGTAAGCTGGGGGATGCGCGGCTCCGGGTGCTCAAGCTGATTTGTACGCTGTGCTTGGCACCTGCAAAACGGATAGATAAAGGACGAAATTGATGATTCACAGGAACCAAAAAACCCTGAACCGCCTGAACCTATTGTCAGACGGCGTGCTAATTGTGCTGTGTTATCTGTTTGCATCGTGGCTGTGGCTGGATGTAATCAGAAACACAAAAGGCAACATGGCGGCGCTGAGCAGCCTGAACGCAAGAGGCATACTGGCCGCGGTAATCTATGCGATCTGGACGGTTTTCCTGCTTTCGCTGCTCCGCGTCTATCACACCAGCCGCGTACACAGAGCAGGACGGGAGTCCGGACGCATCGTGGCAGGAAACGCCATCGCATTGGCCACGGCTGCTTCAGCGCTGTTTGTGTTCCGCCTGCAGGACTTTTCGCGCGGCGTGCTGGCTGTATACTTTCTCTCCAGCAGCGCGGTTCTCATCGGCAAGCGCACCACGGTTCGGTGGCTGCTGCGGCGAGTGCGCGCGCGGGGGTACAATCTCAAGCATATGCTGGTGATAGGCAGTGGAAAGTTGGCGCGGCGCTATGTGGAGAATGTGCAGGCCGACCCGACACTGGGCATCCATGTGGAACAATGTCTGGCACCGGCCAAGGGGATGCTGGAGCAACTGGAAAGCCGTCTGCACGATGCGGGCATCGACGAGGTCATCCTGGCACTCGCTCCCGATGAGCTGGGTGTAACGGTGGACGTCATCCAGGTGTGTGAAAAGTGCGGCACGAAGATCAGCGTGGTCCCCTTCTACAACGATGTGATTCCCACCCGGCCCACCATTGACATGGTGGGCAACCTCAAGCTGATTCAGCTGCGCACCACGCCGCTGGATGAGCCGGCCAACGCGTTTATCAAGCGGACGTTTGACATCGTTGTGAGTGGACTTTTGCTGGTCCTCCTGAGTCCCTTGTTTCTTATTCTGGCCATTGCCATCCGGCTTTCCAGCCCCGGACCGGTGCTGTTCCGTCAGGAGCGGATCGGGCTAAACAAAAAGCCGTTTACCATGTACAAATTTCGCAGCATGCGTGTCAACGACGAGCAGGACACCGCGTGGTCATCAGCCGAGGACGACCGGCGTACGTGGCTGGGAAGTCTGTTGCGAAAAATCAGCTTGGACGAACTTCCCCAACTCTTTAATGTCTTTCGCGGAGAAATGAGCCTCGTAGGTCCGCGACCGGAGATTCCCTTCTATGTGGAGCGCTTCCGGGAAACGGTGCCCCTCTACATGGTGAAGTACCAGGTACGTCCCGGCATGACGGGCTGGGCTCAGATTCACGGTCTGCGCGGAGACACCAGCATCCCGGCGCGTGTGGAGCATGATCTGTGGTACATCGAAAACTGGTCCCTTGGGCTGGATATACGCATCCTGCTGAAAACCGCCTTGGGCGGGATGGTGAATCAGGAGGATATCGGCAGCGCGGCAAACAGCAGGCCGGACGGCGGGGAGGGCATGGCGCAATGAGCGTTTCCGTGATTCTTCCCACGCTCAACGCGGCGGGCGAAATTGCCGCGCTGCTTGCTGCGCTCATGGACCAGACGCAGCCGCCGGAGGAAATTCTGGTGGTGGATTCGGGGTCCACGGATGGCGCCGCGGAACTGGCTCGCGCGCACGGTGCGCGGGTCATGTCCGTTCCCCGCGACCAGTTTGACCACGGCGGCACACGGGACGCGGCCCTGCGGCAGACGACAGGTGAGTTCGTGCTGTTCCTGACGCAGGATGCCCTTCCGGCGGATGAATGCTACATTGAGCATCTGCTCAAGCCCTTTGCGGATGAGCGCGTTGCGGCGGCCAGCGGCCGTCAGCTCCCCCGGCCGGATGCAAGGCCCTATGTGCGAGCTGTGCAGCACTACCGCTACCCTGCACAGAGCCGGGTGTGGGGAGCGGAGGACCGTGAGGCGCTGGGGATACGGGCATATCACCTTTCGGACGTCTGCTCGGCCTACCGTCGGAGCGCCTATAAGGCGGTGGGCGGATTCTCCCATCCGCTGCCGACCAATGAGGACATGCTCATTGCCGCGACGTTTCTGGATTCTGGTTACCGGCTGGCCTACTGCGCCGATGCGACGGTGGTGCATTCCCACAACCTGACGCTTCGGCAGGAATACCGGCGCAACGTCCTCATCGGGCGCTTTCTGCAGGAATACGGCGAGCGACTGGGCCACCCGCGTGAGACGGGCGAGGGCATGCGCATGGTGCGGCAGGTGCTTTCGCAGCTGCTGCGAAGCGGTCATCCGCTGGAATGCCCGGTCTTTGCAGCCGACTGTGCGGCACGGCTGTTGGGCAGTCGTGCCGGACGGCGCGCCGGAACGGCCGGCCAAAGGAGGATACGGCATGCAGCCGACGGTTGAAATCCTGCTGGCAGCGTACAACGGCGAGCGGTTTCTGCGCGAGCAGCTGGATTCGCTGCTGGCACAGACATGGGAGCAATGGCATCTGACCGTTTCTGACGACGGCTCCACAGACGGCACGCCTGCGATCCTGGACGGATATGCTGCACAATATCCTGACCGCATCCGCCGTGTGCGGCATGAGGGGCGTTTTGGCAATGCCCGCGATCATTTCTTCTGGCTGATGAAGGAATGCGGGGCGTCCTACATGATGTTCTGCGATCAGGATGACGTGTGGCACCCCGACAAGGTGGAAAAGACGATGCGCGCGCTGCTGGAAGCGGAAGATGAGGCGGGTACAGATACGCCGGTGCTGGTTTTTACGGATCTTACGCCGGTGGACGAAAAGCTCCGGCCCATTGCTTCCTCGCTGATGAAAATGCAGAAGCAGTATACGGACGTGATCGACTACCGGGCACTGCTTATGCAAAACATCGTGACCGGCTGCGCGACGGGCATCAACCGGGCGCTGGCCCAGCTGGCCGAGCAGTGCACGGACACTTCGCAGGTGATCATGCACGACTGGTGGCTGGGTGTGGTGGCGGCGCGATTTGGAAGGGTTATATACCTGGATGAAAGCACCATGCTTTATCGTCAGCACGGCGGGAACAGCGTGGGGGCGAAGAACGCCGGGAGCGTGAAGGATTCGCTGCAAACCTTCTCTCACATCAACCGGCTGCGCGGGACAATCGCAGCCAAAAAGCGGCAGGCGGATACCTATCTGCAAACCTATGGCGGTGGGCTTAAGCCGGAGGAACTGCCGTTCTTTCATGGTTTTATTCGGAAACGGAGCGGTCCGGCCTTTTACTGGCACCACCGCAGACTGCTCCATCCATTTTTTCGCCTGGCAGGTATGATGCTGCTGGGCTAAGATCACAGAAATGAGGAACCGGGTTTCATGGACTTTAAAAGATCAAAGAGGCTGATGGCCATATGGGCGGCCTGCTATTGGATACTGGCCGTAACCATCTATCTGGTGGCCGGTCAGCAGTTCCATTATACGGCGGTCACGAGCGACGCGCTATCTGCCACCACCACCGTGGGTGAACTGGTGGATGGCTTGACCATTACACAGCGTCTTATCGCACCGGCCGAGTCTCTCACCGGCTTCGACCTGATGGCGGCCACCTATGGACGGAGCAACACCGGCACGCTTCACGCGGTTTTTACCAACAATGCAGGAGAAGTGGTCGCCGCAAAGGATATCGATATCGCAACGCTACCGGAAAGCAAATATTTTACCATCTCACTGGACAGCGTGGCACAGGTGCAGGCCGGTGATCCTCTCACGCTGACGCTCACGACAACGGGCTGCAAGCCGGGCAACGCCATCACGATCTACTGCGGTGATACGATTGTGGCAGGACGGTTCGATATTGTACAAAGCATTTCGGAAGCCGACCGTTACACCATCAACGGTGTGCCGGGTGCCGGTAAGCTATGCGTAAAAGTTAACTGTATTCGGACATTGACGTTCTATCGGGATTACTGGTTGATCATTGGCGGTATGTTTGCGACTTTTGCGCTGCTGTGCCTGCATTGGTGGCGCGGCGCGAAAGACGGGCGCAATAATCCGCTGGTTGCGGTGTGTATGCTCTTTACACGCTACGGTTTTCTGATCCGCCAGCTCGTATCACGCGACTTCAAGACGAAATACAAGCGTTCCGCGCTCGGTATGGCTTGGAGTTTCCTCAATCCACTCCTGACGATGTCAGTTCAATATGTTGTGTTCTCCACACTGTTCAAGAGCGATGTCCCCAATTATCCGGTGTATCTGCTTTCGGGTATCGTGTTTTTCAACTTTTTCAGCGAGGCGATCAGCATGGGCATGACCTCTATCACCGGCAACGCATCGCTGATTAAAAAAGTATACATGCCCAAATACATCTACCCGGTATCGCGCATTCTCTCCTCTTTGGTCAACTTTGCGCTGGCGATCATCCCGCTGCTGCTGGTCATGCTGATCACCGGGACGGCGTTCACTCCAGCGCTGCTGCTGCTCATTTTCGACATGCTGTGTCTGCTGGGCTTCGTCACGGGCATGAGCCTGCTGCTGACCACCGCCATGACCTTCTTTCAGGACACGCAATTTCTCTGGGGCGTAGTCAGCATGATGTGGATGTACCTGACGCCGCTGTTCTATCCGGAGAGCATCATCCCGGCGCAGTTCCTGACGGTCTACCACATGAATCCCATGTACCAGTACATCACGTTTGCCCGTATCTGCATCATCGATGGCGTGTCGCCCGAACCGATGGCCTATCTCTGGTGCATCCTTTCTTCAGTAGTGGTGCTGGGGATGGGGATTCTGACGTTCAAGCGGCATCAGGACAAGTTTGTGCTGTATCTGTGAGGTGAAGCGGATGGAAACGATGATCGAGGTCAGGGATGTGTCCATGCGCTTTCGCATGGCCAACGACCGCATCAGCAGCATCAAGGAATACGCCATTGCCCGGCTGCGAGGAAAGCTGAAATACAACGAGTTTGAAGCCCTCAAACACGTAAGCTTCGATGTCAAGCGCGGAGAGGTCATGGGGCTGATCGGGCACAACGGCGCGGGCAAGAGCACGCTGCTCAAGGTGATTTCCGGCATTTTGAAGCCTACGGAGGGCAGCGTGATTGTGCGCGGAAATGTCGCGCCAATGCTGGAGCTGGGCAGCGGCTTTGATTTTGATATGACGGGCAGGGAGAACATCTTCTTGAACGGCGCGATTCTAGGCTATTCCGAGGAGTTTCTCAAGAGCAAGTACGAGGAGATCGTGGCTTTTTCGGAGATTGGGCCGTTCATTGACATGCCGCTGCGCAACTATTCGTCAGGCATGGTAGCGAGGCTTGCGTTTTCGGTGGCGACGGTGGTGGTACCGGAGGTGCTGATCGTGGACGAGGTACTCGCGGTAGGCGATGCGGAGTTTCAGGAGAAGAGCCGAAAACGGATGATGGAACTGATGAGCGGGGGGACGACGGTGCTGTTTGTGAGCCATAACATGGAGCAGATACGGCAGATGTGCAATCGTGTCGTGTGGCTGGAACGCGGCTCGGTGAGGATGTTCGATACGACACAGCTGGCCTGTGACGCTTACGAAAACGGTTAAACAGTTGAGGAGGGTACAGGCTTTGCAGGAATATCAACGCTGGCTGGAAAAAGCAGCCTCAAATGAAGAAATCTTTCAAGAACTTAAAGCGATTGCCGGCCATACTGAAGAAATCAGGGATCGCTTCTACCGGGAATTGGAATTCGGCACAGGTGGATTGAGGGGCGTACTCGGCGCAGGCACAAACCGCATGAATGTGTATACCGTCGGCAAGGCGACACAAGGACTGAGCCATTATCTGAAGCGCACTTTTGCTACCCCGTCCGTAGCTATTGCCTATGACAGCAGAATTCATTCGGATCTGTTTGCCGAAACGGCAGCGACAATTTTTGCTGCCAATGGGATTGCTGTTCATCTGTATCCCCGACTGATGCCTACGCCGGCACTCTCCTTTGCCGTACGCGATCTGAAGTGTAGTGGGGGCGTCGTGATTACAGCCAGCCATAATCCTGCGAAATACAACGGCTACAAGGTCTATGGTCCGGACGGGTGCCAAATTACGACGCAGGCAGCAAAGGAAATCCAGAAAGAGATTGACGCCGTTGATCCGTTTGAAGATGTGCGTCGAATGGATTTTGGCACCGCTGTCGCGCGGAGACAGATCATCAATATCGATGAGGATACGATCAACCGTTATCTGGCAGCTGTTGGAACAACTTCTGTCCTGCCCGAAGGCATTGATCAGAGCTTCTCTATTGTGTATACGCCGCTTAACGGCACGGGCGTATCCTGTGTGCCGCGATGCCTGAAGGAACATGGTTTTACCCGGCTCATCATGCCTGAAGAACAGGATCACCCGGATGGTCATTTTCCGACCTGCCCGTACCCGAATCCCGAGATCCGTGAAGCCTTGGATATCGGTCTTCAACTTGCGCAGAGTACGAAAAGCGACCTGTTGCTGGCGACCGACCCTGATTGTGATCGTGTTGGCGCAGCTGTGCGCGAGGATGGCAAATACACCCTGATTACAGGCAACGAAATGGGGGTGTTGCTTTTTGATTTTATCTGCAAAATGCGCATGGCGAATGGAACGATGCCGGAAAACCCGATCGCCGTGAAAACGATTGTGACAACACCTATGGCAGCAAAAATCGCAGAGCACTACGGAGTTGAGCTGATCGATGTCCTGACGGGATTTAAATTCATCGGCGAGCAGATTGGCCTGCTTGAAAAAAAGAATGAGGCGGGACGCTACATCTTTGGTTTCGAAGAAAGCTACGGCTATCTGAGCGGCACGTATGTCCGGGATAAGGACGCTGTCAATGCGTCGTTGCTCATCTGCGAAATGTTCGCATGGTACCGGTCGCAGGGAAAGAGCCTTGTTGATGCGCTTCAGGCGCTGTACAGTCAATACGGATATTATCAAAGCCGTCTGCTCTCCTTTGAATTTACGGGGGCGGAGGGGTTTGAGGCGATGCAAAAATTTATGGAGGAGCTGCGGATAAATCCGCCTGCGTACATCCTCGATATGGAGGTAATGGCCGTGGGTGACTATTTGCATTCCTGTATACAGCATCAGGATGGGCAGCGGGAAGCCATCAATCTGCCGAGCTCCAATGTGCTGCGCTTCTGGCTGAAAGGAGATTCGCAGGTTGTTGTCCGTCCTTCCGGCACGGAGCCTAAGCTCAAGGTGTATGTGACGACGGTTGCGGATACTTGCCAGGCAAGCAGCGAGCTTGCCGCGCGACTGGCGAACGATTTTGAAAAAAGAATCCGTCGCAGCGGCGAACCAAGCATGGCCAGCCGTAATAAGCAAGGCTAAGAAGGACTGAGAGATGAGTAGGCTGCATCCTAAAATTCTTTTAAAAAAGTTCATAATTCGCATAAAGCCTTACTTCTCTTTTCTGCCAAAGGGGGTTCGGTTGCGAATCGGGAGCGCATTGGGATGCCTGACAGGAAACAGAATCAAGAGACCTCCCGAACCGTATTCACCCGGGCTCTTCCCTATGGGGGTTAACCTCTTCGGATTATTCAGGGCGGAGATGGGGTTGGCGCAGGGCGCAAAACTTTACGCCCATGCCCTGGAATGCGGCAAAATACCGCATGTGTTGCTGAATCTGGATTTTTTGGAATGGCTTGCCCAGAATGATCATTCCTATGACAGACAGCTTGTTCAGGTGCCGGTTTATGCGGTCAATGTTGTGCATATCAACCCTGATCAGTGGCGTGAAGCCATATATCCATTTGGATTGCAGGCTTTTGACCGGCATTATAACATCGGTGTATGGCTTTGGGAGCTGGAGACCATCCCGCAAAAATGGCTTCCGATTCTTGCGTATGTAGATGAACTGTGGGTTCCATCAGAATTTATTGCCAAAGCATTGCACAAGGTAACGGATAAGCCTGTAACAGTGATTCCATATGGAATAAGCGTGCCTTTCGATGAGACGGCAACCAGAGCTTCACTTGGCCTTCCTGAAGATCGATTCTGCGTGCTGGTCATGTACGATTCTAACAGTTACGCGAGTCGAAAGAACCCGGCGGCCGCTATCAAGGCATATGCAAAGGCGTTTGGCAAGCAAAACCCGGCTACGCATCTGGTCATCAAGGTGAACAATCCCAAGCAGACGGACATCCAGTTTTTTGAGCGCGAGATCGAAGATCGGGCGGGCTATACCTTGATTACGGAGCAGATGGAAAAGCCGCGACTCAATGCACTCATTCGCCTGTGCGACGTATTCATCAGCCTTCATCGGAGCGAAGGATTTGGCCTAGTCATGGCGGAGGCGATGGCACTGGGAACGCCTGTGATCGCCACCGACTGGTCTGCCAATACAGAATTTATGACGAGGGAAACCTCCTGTATGGTGAATTATCAGCTTGTGCCTGTGCGCAAGCAATATCAGTATGGCGAAGCATCGCAAAGATGGGCGGAGGCCGACATCGATCAGGCGGCTGAATACTTGAAACGTCTGTTTGGGGATAAAACGTATTACCGGAAAAAGGCGGAAGCTGGAAGGGCATGGATTACCTTCCGTTTCAGTCCGGAGGAGTCGGCTCGAAAAATGCGCAGCAGACTGGAAGAAATCTGCAACATAAAAAGTGAGGCCGATCTGCATACCTGATGCAGACGCGGCATGAACGAAAGGTGTGAAGATGCCATGAAAAAAACAGCACTCATTATGGCCGGAGGTCGTGGAGAACGCTTCTGGCCCAAGAGTCGGCAGGACATGCCCAAGCAGTTTCTGTCGCTGACGGACGATGATAAAACCATGATTCAGTTGACGGTAGAACGCATTCGTCCGTTGGTAGATATCGAAGACATCTATATCGCAACAAACCAGGATTACAGGGAGCTTGTACGCAGGCAGCTGCCGGAGTTGCCGGAGCAGAATATTCTGTGTGAGCCGGTAGGTAAAAACACTGCCCCATGTATTGGGCTCGGCGCTATGCACATCGCTAAAAAGTATGAGGATGCTCTGATGTTCGTGCTGCCGTCGGATCATCTGATTAAAATGGATAAGATTTTCCTCCGGTCCCTGCAGGACGCCTGCGATGTGGCTGAGCAGGGCGAGAATCTGGTGACTATCGGCATTACGCCAAACTCTCCGGAAACCGGTTATGGCTATATCCGTTTTGACGCAGAGCACACGCTGGGAAGGGCATTTCGGGTGGAGCAATTTGTCGAAAAACCGGACTTAGAGAGGGCCAAGGAATATCTGGCTTCTGGCCAATATATGTGGAACAGCGGCATGTTCACATGGAAGGTATCCACAATTCTGAAAAATATCCAGACGTTTATGCCTGATACCTATGAGGGCCTGCAACGCATCGGGCAGGCGATCGGTACTGAACAGGAGACCGAGGTGCTAGGCCGGGAATTCATGGCGTTTAAGTCCGAGTCCATCGATTATGGCATCATGGAGAAGGCGTCCAATATTTACATTCTTACGAGCGCGTTTGGTTGGGACGACGTCGGCTCATGGCTGGCAGTCGGGAGAATCAAAAAGACAAATGATCTGGGCAACATCGTCAGCGGCAACGCGATCACGGTAGACACGAAAAACACGATTATTCAGGGGGAAAAGAAGCTAATTGCAGCAGTCGGGTTGGAGAACATGATTATCGTGGATACACCGGACGCGTTGCTTGTGTGCGAAAAGGATCATGCAGGTGAAATTAAAAAGGTGCTGGAGAACCTGAAAATCTGCAACAGGACAGAGTACCTCTGAGATGGACAAGCAAGATAGTTTCATCATTATCAATATACGGAGGAGATAATCGTGACTAAGCGGGCATTGATTACGGGTATCACGGGGCAGGACGGTTCTTATCTGGCGGAGCTGTTGCTTGAAAAGGGGTATGAGGTTCATGGTATGACGCGCCGTGCCTCGCTGCCCAATACGGGCCGCATCGAACATATCATGGATAAGATCACGCTGCATGACGGCGATCTGAGCGACACGGCGAGCATCATGCGTATCATGAGCCTTGTGCACCCGGACGAAGTTTACAACCTGGCGGCGCAGAGCCACGTTCAGGTGAGCTTTGATGTGCCGGAGTATTCCGGCGATGTGGACGCGATCGGCGTGCTGCGCATGCTGGAGGCGATCCGCATTCTGGGTATGGCAAAGACGTGCAAGTTCTATCAGGCTTCTACGTCCGAACTCTTTGGCAAGGTAGAGGAGATTCCTCAGAAGGAAACCACACCCTTCCACCCGTACAGCCCTTATGCGGTTGCCAAGCAATATGGCTTCTGGATTGTCAAAGAATATCGTGAGGCGTATGGTATGTTTGCGGTAAACGGTATTCTGTTCAATCATGAGTCTGAACGTCGGGGCGAAAACTTTGTGACCCGGAAAATCACTCGCGCAGCTGGTCGAATCGCATGCGGACTTCAAGAAAAACTTCAGCTGGGCAATCTGGATAGCAAACGCGATTGGGGATATGCCAAGGACTATGTGGAATGCATGTGGCTGATGCTCCAGCATGACCAGCCCGAGGACTTTGTCATTGCAACTGGCGTACAGCACACCGTGCGTGAGTTTACAACGTTGGCATTCAGGCATTGCGGCATTGAGCTGGAATGGCAGGGCAGTGGGATTGATGAAAAAGGCGTAGATAAGGCTACGGGCCGTATATTGGTCGAAGTCAATGCAGCATGGTTCCGGCCAACTGATGTGGATAACCTGTGGGGTGACCCGACGAAAGCAAAGACCGTTCTTGGTTGGAATCCGCAGAAGACCAGCTATGAGGAGCTTTGCGCAATTATGGCTGAACATGATCTTGAGCTTGCAAAGAAAGAAATAGTCATCTAACAAATCAGATAATAGGGCATTATGAACGCCTCCCGTTCTTCGGAACAATTTCATCCATTATCTTAAGAAATTCTTCTTTCTTGTTCTTACGATTCTTTGTTTTATGCTCCAGCTCTCCGATAATCTGTTTCTTCATTACTCTTCCCTGCCTTTACTTGATACGTTATTATGCCAACCTCCAGTGCTCATGCATATCCTTTTTAATCAATGTTTTCAGGAGCATATTATTAATTAAGAATATTCTCGATTTACTGGATACTAAATCGGTTGAAAAGCACAGATAGTAATTGGGGAGATTTCCAACCGCCTGTATGCCAAGCGGATATGAGGGCTTGGTTGAGAATTACCAGGCACAGTTCAACAAATGAGCAGAAAAACGCTTTCAAGGGTGATGCTGTTGTATTGCAAAAATAGATTTGAGGTTTGCTGGTATGCAGAAGTAGAGCCATTATTTAGAAATTCTTCAAAGACTGAAGCTGAATTAGGACAGAAACGGCATATTGTTTTCAGCCAACCGTTTGACTAAATGGTTGGCAACGGAAAAATAGGAAAATAAACCCGTGTTTCCCGTACGGAGCATAATAAGGGGAGGGGCTTGTGAACAGAAAAATTGTGGTTTTGGGTGCCGGTGGGCATTCTCGTTCTGTATGCGATATTCTGCTTCAAGATTCTCGGAATCATATTGTCGGATTGGTTGATGCACAGGACAAAAATGGTTTCTGGGGAATCCCAGTGTTGGGTGGTGATGAAGTTCTTCCTGGATTGCTGGAAGCTGGTAAGGCAGAATATATGTTTGTTGCCATTGGCGATAATTCACTACGCAGCAAATTGATAAAACAAGTTGAGGGTTTGGGCTACAAAACTGTTAATGCGATCAGCAGCTATGCTGTTATTTCTCCACATGCTGATCTGGATCAGGGCGTTGCAGTGATGCCCGGGGCTATCGTTGGTGCAAATGCAGTTATTGGTGCAGGTACAATCATCAATACCAACGCCTCCGTTGATCATGATGCTCGGGTTGGAGCATATTGTCATGTTGCACCCGGAGCTGTAATCTGTGGATCTGTATTGCTGGGCGATGGTGTGTTTATCGGCGCAGGTGCACGGGTGATTGATGGGCTGAAGATTGGTAGACACACCACCGTTGGCGCGGGTGCTGCTGTCATTCGCAATTTGCCGCCAAATTGTGTGGCGGTTGGCGTACCAGCAAGAATCATATAAAAACAAAGGAGACTGATTTTTATGTTTAAGATTACAATGGCTTCCCCGGTATTTCATGGGAATGAAAAAAGATACTTGAATGAATGCATTGATACTGGCTGGGTTTCTGCTAATGGTCATTTTGTCACAGATTTTGAGAAGAAGTTTGCAGAGTTCTGTGGTACAAAGTATGCAATCAGCTGCTGCAATGGTACGATGTCCCTGCATTTGTGCCTACTTGGCTTAGGAATTGGCCCTGGCGATGAGGTAATTATGCCGACGCTTACATATGTAGCAACTGCAAACTGCGTAGCTTATTGCGGCGCAACTCCGGTGTTTGTTGATAGCGATCCTGAAACTTTTAATATTGATGTCAATCAAATTGAGAAAAAAATCAACAAGCATACCAAAGCGATTATGCCAGTGCATCTCTATGGTCTCAGCTGCGATATGGACAAAATTAATGCACTGGCTAGAAAGTATAATCTCTATGTGATTGAAGATGCTGCCGAAGCACATGGTGCAACGATAGGCAGCAAAAAAGTAGGCAGCTTCGGTGATGTAGCATCTTTTAGCTTTTTCGGCAATAAAATCATTACCAGTGGTGAAGGTGGCATGGTTGTAACCGATAATGAAGAATTATATCGGAAAATGAAGCTGCTCAAAGGACAGGGGGTCGATCCTAACAAGCGCTATTGGCACACTGAAATTGGTTATAATTACAGAATGACCAATATGCAGGCAGCTGTGGGAATGGCACAATTAGAGGACATCGACTGGCATCTGGAACAGCATCAGCGGATTGCTGCCTTGTACAAAAAGTATCTTTGGGGGCAGGAGAAATGGGTACATCAGCAGGCTGAACCGGAAGGATACCATCATGTATACTGGATGAACAACGTCATTTTAACGGACCAGGTTAAGCTGTCTCGTGATGAAATCATGGCCAAAATGGAGGCATTGGGAGTTGAAATGCGCCCGGTGTTCTATCCGATGCATATAATGCCGCCTTATCTAGATAATAGTCTCTCTTTTCCTGTTGCAGAAAGGCTGGCCTCTCATGGTATCAGTCTTCCTTCTCATGCTAAATTGAGCGAGGAAAATATTGCTTTCATCTGTGATAATCTGCTGGACTTCTGCAAAGCGCGTGGGTAATATAGCATATTAATTACATTAACGACCGTCACAGTGGATACAGCATTTAGCCTTGTTCGTCTCAATGTTCATGGTTGTTGCAAACTTCCTTTGTGAGGCATGTTACTTGTTGTTGAGATTATGGCGGCTGGATATAATTTCTTGACAAATAATGAAAAGTTGAATCGTAAGCTAGAATCACAGTTCGAATTATGCTATGACTGGTTCCAAATCGTTGTCTATTGGCTGCGGTGGTCGATCAAAGAAATTCTGATGGCTGGTTTCCTTTTATGCTCGGTATTTTTGCGTTGTTTTTGTGGGAGTGGAGCACACCAAAATGCGGAAGTAACCATTGAATCATTTAAACAAGGAGTTTCTATGCCTAAACTGTTAATTGTGGGCAGCAATGGTTTTGCTGGACGATATCTTAAGAGTGAATTGGAAGAACATGAATATGATGTTTATGGTGTTGACCTAAAATCCAATGATGACAGAACCATTAAGGCAGATATGCTGATACCTGATTGTGTGGACGCTGTATTGGAGAAAGTTCAGCCTGATGGCATTTTTAATTTATCGGGCTTTGCTTCGCCGCATCTAAGCTGGTCGCAAGTGATTCAGACAATGCATCTTAATGTGGATATTTCTGTCAATCTGGCACTTTCTATGCAAAAATACTGTCACAATGCACGACTTATTGTAATAGGTTCTGCCAACCAGTATAATGTTGATGCCTGTAACAATATGCCCATTAACGAGCTCTCCCCCCTTAAAGCAGATGATCCGTACTCCGTATCCAAGCAGGCCCAAGAGGCACTACTGTCCATGCTGGCCAGTCGGAACCAGTTGGATATAATCATTACAAGATCATTCAATCACATAGGCCCGGGGCAAAAGAAGGGGTTTGTGGTACCTGATTTTGCTTCTGGAATTGTGAACGTTGAGCGTGGTTTGACTAAAGAGCTGGAGGTTGGCAACCTTCAGGTGCGGCGGGATTTTTCGGATGTTCGCGATATTGTACGGGCATATCGACTGTTGTATGAAAAGGGTCATTCGGGAGAAGTATACAACGTTGGATCAGGCCAGGATTATCAGATTAGGTGGATTCTTGAAACGCTCTTGAGCTACAGCAATGCGACACCACGTATTAAGCAACGTTTTCCTGTTTCTACCTCAAATGCAACAAATAGAATGATATGCGATTTTTCTAAATTGCATGAACATACTGGGTATGAGCCTCAGTTCCATATTCAGGAAACACTGCGAGAGGTTCTGCAGCATTTCCGAAGCCTATAAATACAGTTCACACAGGGAGAACCATCATGAATAAAACAGATTGGCATCCAACAATAGAAGCTGTTGAGAATGAGCTCCTGTCTGGCATGTATTATAAGCACGATGAGCAGACGGAGCTTCCTGTTGTACAGACTTTTCCGGAGAATACGTGGAAAACGAGGCTTAAGCAGCGACTGAAAAAGAACCATCTGATTTACGGTTGTTGGCTGAAATATAAGCTTATTCGCGGAAGGCTGGTACCCAAGCCTTCTTTGAAAGCAAAAATCAAGAATGTTTTGAAAAAATCTCATGTTCTCTGTTGGATGGTCTATCTAATTAGAATACCCTATGCTGTGAAGAACAGCGAACAGAAAATCGACTTGCTGTTGCAGATAGTTAGCTTTAATAGCGAGAAGCTAGATTCACTATTGCATATTACAAGTAATAATCAACGGAATTTTGAACCATTGCAACAGTCTCTGGCCTCTACCGGCCAGAAGTTAGATTTACTATTTGACATTGTAAATAACAATCAACAAAATTTTGAACCTTTGCAACAATCTATAACCTCCATTGATCAGAAACTGGATCCACTGCTCCAATCGATACGTGATGTCGAACGCAAAACTAATGGAATATTGCAGAAGTTGAATGATGCACAAAGCACTATGCAGCAGCTCTGCGTACAGCAGAATATGTGTAGAACGGTTATTGCCAGCCCTGACGCAATTTGTGTCCAGTACGATTGGAATCTTTTGATTGGCGTGCCCTCCGGCGACTGGCGCTTGGCGGCCTATCTATCGCTTGGCGGCCATTTCGAGTATGGTACAGAGATTCTTTATCGGAAGGTTATTCGTTCGGACATGGTTGTTGTGGATATTGGAGCTAACGTGGGGATTTATACCCTTCACGCCCTGAAGGCGGGCGCTGAGGTATATGCTTTTGAACCCACACCAGAGACCTTCAATATTCTGCGGCACAATGTGGCGTTGAATGGTTTTGAGTATTCGCCGAAGGTACATCTGTACAATTCGGCTGTATCGGATCGGGAAGAGATGACGGAGTTTGCTGTTGTGTCTAATAGCTGTGGGCACAATTCCATGTTCCGAGAAAACAAAGACGATAAGATAATTCGCGTACCAACTGTCAGGCTAGATGATACACTCGATGGGATAAAGATCGATTGTTTCAAGGTGGATGTAGAGGGAGCCGAGATGTTGGTTCTCAATGGTATGGAGAGTCTTCTGAAGAATAATGCATCTGTAGTTGGATTTGTTGAATTTGCACCCGGTAACCTCCGGAGATCTGGAATTGAGCCTAGAGATTTGTATGATCGCCTGAATCAAATGGGCTTCCGGGATATTCGGCTGATTGACGAAACGAGTGGGGAGACCTATGCTATCCATGATTATAAAGACATCTGCGATGCCATTTCTGTAAATCTGTATATACAGAAGGGATGAATCTAGATGAATATTTTGATTGTTGGGGCGTTGGATCCTTTTGACAATTTTAAAGAAAAGGAGTTATGCAAAGCAATATCTGTCTATTATTGTAAGAGAGGACACAAGACGGATATTTGCTATTTGCCCTTCAAAACAGACTTCCATGATATCCATAGACAAATTTTGGCTTATCGACTGCTGACGGTTTTCCCTATGGCGGATTTGCTGATAACAGTAGGTTATCCTGCCTTTGCCTTGCAGCATCCTAACAAGTATACTTTTCTATATGAACTGTTGCCGGAATTCCATACACAGTATAACACAGAATACGGATATAAAGAGCTCTATTACCGTGTAGCTAAGGATCAACGCTATCTGAACAGCATACTTCAGACAGAGAAAGTGTGCTTGCAGGAGACAAAGGCGATTTATGCGGCCAGCGATTCATTGCTGCACACGCTTCAACAATTTGGTTGTACCGCTGAGCGATTTTCCTTTGTAGCGCCGCTATCTGATGATGATACGGCAGACATCTGTCAGAATGCTTTGTTGGTAGAAAGCTACTTGGAACCGATGGATCGTTTAGATATTCTGCTTAATGCTATGGCCCTTTTGGAAAGAGATCATAAATTGCAAATTTATGTTCCAACTGCGGATTCATTCTATCTGAAGGCTGTTCATGAACGGATTGGCAGGCTACAGCTACAAAACAGCGTTACGGTAACTGAGCGACGTATTTCATATAAAGCTCTGAAGAATTGCCGAGGTGTCGTGTGTCTCCGCCGCAGTTCAGGATATATCCCCTCTTATATAGCACACGCCTATGCTATAGGTGTTCCAGGCGTGATTTGTGCGGATTGTGGTGCGCTTTGTGAATTGGAGCAGAAGACTCAATGGCATTTCACCCCACATCCTACACCACAGGCTCTGGCAGTCAGTTTGAAGAAAATGCTCAAAAGCAGCAATCTTCGTAGTGATGTTCCTTTTGCACTACCGAATGATATTTCCCATGTTCTGGAAAGGTTGGTGAAATAGCATGCGGATCGCTTTAGTGAATACAGCAGCTTTATTCATACGTGGCGGCGCGGAGATTCTGGTAGATGATTTGATGTTACAGCTTCAAAAGCGTGGCCATGTGGTAGACTTATACCGTTTGCCGTTCGCTGATGATTTTGAAATGCCCCTCGTGCGTTTGATCGCATCTTCACAAATGCTGCGTTTTGACGATTACGACCGGGTAATTGCTTTCAAATTTCCGGCTTACTGTGTTATTCACCGTAATAAGGTAGTTTGGATGTTTCATCAGTTCCGACAGGTATATGAATTGTGGGGGACGGAGTATGGTTTTCCTAATGAATCCCGCTATTATCCAGAACGTGAGCTGATCCGCCATGCAGATGAAACTCTCAGACACACCCGCCATACCTTTACCAATGCACAGGAAGTTGCTCGCCGCCTGATGAGATACAATAGCATCGATTCGCAGGTGCTTCCACCTCCGCTGGAGAATGTCGAAAAGTACAAATGTGGACAAACAGGGGACTATCTTTTTTATCCAAGCCGGGTAGATCCACTAAAGCGTCAGCATTTGGCCATAGAAGCGATGAGATATGTCCAAACTGATGTCAAGTTGATTGTTGCCGGTGCATGCGGCATACCAGAATATGATCATCAACTATGTGAAACAATCAAGAAATACAAGCTGGAAGAAAAGGTGCGCTATGAAAACCGCTGGATCAGCAATGATGAAAAGTACGAGTGGATGGCTAATTGCTTGGGTTCTATGTATCTAGCCTACAAGGAGGACTCTTGTGGCTTTGTTTCTATGGAAGCCTTTTACTGTGCAAAGCCTGTGATTACCTGCGTTGATTCCGGTGGTACAGCGGAACTGATTGATGATGGAAAAACGGGATTTTTCTGCGAACCTACTCCCCAAAGTATCGCTGAAGCTATGGATAGGTTCTACGCAGACCGCATTCGTACGGCTGAAATGGGACTTGCAGCACGAGCTGAAATTCTTCGCCGAGATATTACATGGGATCATACCATCAGGAGGCTGCTGGCATGAAAATCGCTTGGTTTACACCCGTCGATAAAAGAAGTGCTATCGGCAAGGTCAGCTTGACTATCTGTGAAAGGCTTTCCAAAGATCATCTGGTTGATATTTGGGGCTATGAAAAGGAGAATATCCTTGAGACTGATCTGAATATCATCGCATATGATCCTTCTGCGTTGGATGTAAAAGCGTTGAAGCGGTATGATTATATTGTCTATAATATGGGCAATTACGCTGGATACCACTGGGCAATCTACGAAGTGATGCTCCGTGTGCCTGGTATTCTTATTCTGCATGACCGCACAATGCATTCATTCTTTAAGCAGTATTGTGGGATAAAATACGGGGCAGGATCGGATAAAGCGAGAACGGCGTGGATTCAGATGCTGAGAAACGAATATGGTAGCATTGGCGAAATGGTATATGAGATCCACGATTTATCTAGCGTTATGGAGCAGAATGACCAAATCGTTGCAGTGTCATTCCTAAGATTGATGTGTGATAAGGCAGCAGGAGTATTCACACATACATTTTCATTTGCTCAGCAGCTGCGTTCGATGATTAACGCACCTGTTGGTGCAGCATATCTTCCATATGAGCCCAAGTTCAAGCGTCGTCAGAAATTGCCAACGTTTTTTGCTCGTGATCCCAAGAAACTACTGATCGTATCCAATGGCATCGTACATCCGACTAAACACATTAAAGACCTTGCCGATGTGCTGAAAAAAAACGATGATTTACGCAATGCAATCCAATATGTGGTTATAGGTGATTGTAGTGGTCCTTATGGCGACGAGCTAAAAGCGATGGCTTCTGGTTCTCTTTCAGGTTGTCTGTTTATGATGGGTTATCAACCATATGATGTGATGGAAAGTTTTTTGCAATGTGCTGACCTATGCGTAAATATGCGATATCCCAATTCTGAAGTGTGTTCGCTGTCGTTGTTTGAACAGATGGGCTATGGGAAAGCTGTTATCGCTTTTAACAGCGGAATTTTTGGCGAGATGCCGGAGGATTCAATTATCAAATTGGATCTGAATCATGTGCAGGATTCACTAACAAATATGCTGCGCAGCATTCTCCGAAACAAAGAGAAAATTGCGCTTATTGGGGAGAGAGCCCAAAAATTTATTGTCGAAAATTGCAATATAGATTTATATTGTGAAAAATTGATTTCCTATATAAACTTTCTGAACACGCAGCAGATGTACGCGGGTTTCGTAAAAAACACACTGTCTGATCTTCAGAACGAAATGAAATTCTTGGGGTTTAACGCACAGGAGGCCCCTGAGGCGCTGGATGATATTGCATATACTACATCAAGGCTATTTGATGCACAGCCGAGCTACACCTTTGATCCTGAAACCATCGGCATTTGGATTGGCTTTCCATACCAGGTAGGATCTTTACACCGTGAAGGGATCATGCGCCTTATGTCCCGTATGTTGTCTGCAATGATAGAGTATACGCCTCTAAAGTTTGAGGTATGGACATATGACTGCAATGCTGAGGAAGTAAAACAGTCTTTCCAGAGTGTGTTGAATTGTCCGGATAAGCGGGTGATGCTTATCACCGAGACAACATGGACATCGTTACCGAGCGTTTCTCCCATAGACTTGAGTCTGCACTATTCGCCCAGTATAGAGGAGGATAATCTTGGGCTGTTTGCAGCAAAGTATTCTCGGGCCAGGGTGTTTATACCGGTGATTCTATATCTTGATAACGTTTTGCAGGCAAAAAGACCAATCTGCATTCCCGCACTGGATATGAGCGTAAAGTATCATTATGAGAGCTTTACTTATCAGGATAGCAATTATAAATTTCACGGGCGTGATTTAGAAAGTCGCTTGAACCGCATGGTGCGTCGTGGGGCAGGGGCATATACCTTATCAAAAACTCTCTGTGAAGAGCAAATTGTTCCCTGCATTCTCGGGCTAGAGCCTTGGAAGATTGAAATGATCTGGACGCCAGACATGATGACGAACAGCCAAAGCGTGCAGTTTTCCAAGAGTGTGCTTGAAAAATACCATATTTCGCAGCCGTACTTGTTTTATCCCACCCAGCTAAGAGCGCATAAGAGCATTGAAACACTGATGGATGCAATGGAAATTCTTTATGAAGAGTATCCCAACCTCCAGATTGTCCTGACCGGCAAATTGGAAGATGTACCAAATGTACATGAGCAATGGAAGAAACGCCGCTCCTACAAGAATCTTGTTTTTGCTTCTGATGTATCGGATGAGGATCTATATTGCTTATACCATTATGCTTCCTGTGTGCCTGTAACCACACTGATGGAAGGAGGCTTTCCCTCGCAGGCCATTGAAGCTTTGCGCCTTGATGTACCGCTGGTTCTGGCCAATATCAAGGTTGTCCAGGAGCGCCTGGAGGGCTGCGGTATGACAGCAGCCGATTGCGGCCTGATGCTGTTTCAACCAGGCAATGCACAGAAGTTGGCAGAAAAAATTCGTAATGTTCTGACGAATCCGGCTCAGTTTCTGGATCGGCAGAGAGCGTTTATGAAGGTTTTCTCTAGCTACACATGGAAGGAAGCAGCACAAAAATACTACAATATGCTGATGAAGTGCGGAGCGAAGCAATAGACCTTGCACCTATTGTAGAGCAACGGTGGATGTATTGAGTGAGGCTCAAGGAGGATTCCTTTCAACAAAGGAGACATATCATGCTAAGGATAAAGAATCGGGAATCTCTTCGGAAAGGATATTATTTCATTCTATTTGCAGTCATGTTTATAGCCATAGGAAGCGTATACCTGAAATATCCGCTGCGTGGAGAACTGCTTGTAGTGGGAGATGGAACGTCCAGTATATTCATTACTGATTGGTTTGGAGAACAGTATGCCTCTGGACAGCTTCCTCTTTGGAGTCATGAAAGCGCGGCAGGGATACCTATCTCTTCCCACATGCTTGGCGCATTTTTTCTACCATCCGTCCTGTTTTCGAGGTTGCCGCTTCCATGGTTTACATGGCTGAACTATACTTTTTTTGTCGCGTTTGGAGCCTGCATGTTCAGTCTTTTTTTGGAGGAACTGAGCATCCAGCGCTGGCTAGCAACTTTAATGGGATTTATGCTGCTGTTTGCCGTTTATTATGGTGGTGCAAGAAAATATCATGTGGCGATTATACAGAGTATCTCACTATATCCTTTTGTACTATTTGCTTTTCAGCGATATATCAATACACAAAACCGGGTTGCTATAGTTCTGGCAGGAATTGGAATGGGCAGTATGCTGCTTGTGGCTACTCCCTCTATCCAGTATGGCATGTATTTGATGATTGGGATGCTTGTCTATGTGCTGGCGGAATCCATTCACAAGAAGTCAAGAGTAGGGAAAATATTTGCAGATGCGTGTTTGTTTTTGCTCGTAACCGCAGGCATAGCAGCTGTGCAGATAATCCCAGGTTATGAGCTCATGCAACGGTATGCATCCGAAAGTGTCAACAAAAAAATCTCTTTCGCATCATTTACATCGTATTCTATTCATCCTCTAAAGCTGCTAATCATGTTTTTCCCAAATTTATTAAATAACATTTATACTAGCTTTGGTGCATCTTTTTCGTCAGAGATGGATATTGAATTGTTTCTAGGAACAACAGCAGCAGCTACACTGCTATTCGGTGTGATTCGATACCGTTCTGACCGACGAGTCTGGTTGCTTACCCTCATCGCAGTAGGAGCATTTCTTTTTGCAGCCAATGCACATATTCCATTTTTGTCAAAGCTTCTCTATGAGATTCCTCTGGTGAACAGTGTGCGTTGCCCAAGTCGTGTTCTCTTTCTTTTTGTCTTGCTGGAGCTAACCGTTCTCACTATTATTCTATCGCATATGTCAAAAGACAGGCAGGAACTTTTGATATTTGGCAAGTATCTATCGGGTCTGATTATTGTAATAACAATTGTGTTGTCCACAATCTATTTTACACCTCTACATGAGATCTTGGCTCAAACGGGTGAGATCAATGATAACGTGGAAAGCGTATTCTATCATTCCTTAGCGCCTCTCCTGCTGTTGTGGGGGATGATTGCATTGGGGACCATTCTGTTGCATGGCAATCGTATTCGATCTGAGACAATGACAGTTGGCATGGCAGGAGTGATCGTGCTACTGAGCATAATCGAGACTTGGCCATACTCTACAGAAAACAATTTTATGGAACCTGAAAGCAGGTTACAACCTTCAGCTGATTTTCAGCAAATGGCGGAGAGCATTGGAAACGGAAAAACAATCACAACGCATATGTATTATAATGGAGCAAACTATTCTGAGACGTTCCTAGAGAATCGCCAGCTATTTACCGGTGTGCCTTCTCTGAATGCCTATCTGACGTACAATAATCCAGCGCTGTACCGGCTTTCCGGCCAAGTCAATTCCGGTGATTTTTCATATTATAATTACTCTGGACTGCTGACCGGTTATACCTCAATCTACCAGCTTCTGTGGAATAACGATGTATTGTCCATCCTGGGCGTGAAATACATCGAAGATCAAAAAGGACTGCTCTCCGATGGCTGTCCGGTAAAAGGGGAAAGAATTCCGGATGAAGTGCCTGTTGTAGATGTGGAGCAAATCGAAATCATGCCGGGAGATGGTGTGCAGATTTTTGAAGTCCCTGTAAGTGTTGAATCGGATACATTTTATGAGGTATCATTCAATCTTACCACACAGAAAGCACCCGAATTATTTTACCTAGATTTGTACGGCACGCCTGACTATGATGACGATCAGCAGAATGTGCCCATACAGATTGAACCTTGCGCAGACACAATCTGCTCACTTACAATCTATTCAGGTGTTAATCCAATCCCCGAGAATACAGTCCTGAGGATTATTTCAATAAATGACAGTCCTGTCTCTATTCGGAATCTTCAGATGAATCGTTGTTCCTCTATACAGAATGTGTATGTACCTATCCGTGAAGGGAATGATAATCTGTACTACGAAAATACAAGAGCAAAGGACTTGTTCTATACGGTTCCTTATGTTAAAGGATTGGAAGACATCAATGTGATTGGCTTGAATCCTTTTTGCTTTGATTTTATGGAGACCAGCTATATAAAAGGCAATAAAAGCTATAATTATTCCAATGTAACCGCACAGATCACAAACACGATTTGGACTTCCAATCACACCGTAAGCACTACTGTTAAGACGGATGCGGTTACCTTTGTTACGTTTTCCCAATGCTATGATCCTGCATGGCGTGTATATCTAGACGGCGTGAGGACAGAAAATTATCAAACCAATCTTGCACTCAATGGAACCTTTGTGCCGGCTGGCACGCACACGCTCACCTATGAATACTGTCCTGTAATCGTATATGTCAGCCTTGGCGTTTCAATCTTGACTGCTTTATCTTCAGCTGCATACCTCTGTATAGCCTACTTAAAATCAAAACGTAACTGTGGAATAATCGATGGCTAAAAACTCAAACCCAGTTTTCTTCGTTTGGCTTTGCTGACGTACCTGTCTTCAAGAAAAAGAGTTACGGTAAATTGGGCACAAAGCTTGATTCGCTCGTTATCTGAGTAGTATTGGAACAATATCAAATGTTATAAAGGAAGTGTTCATTGAATACAAGATTCTGGTTATAACAATACGATTTAAGATACTTTCATTTCATTCTTTGATAAACTGTCTCTTAATGCGATTGAAGCCTTCAATGGCATTGGTTGAGGATAAAAATAGACATAGTTTGCGAACTCTGGTAGAATGAAGTTGCGACACAACATTCTGAAAGG
>ERZ857984.1019-NODE-1019-length-26578-cov-63.914678_pt1 | contig 26578 bp, 33 predicted proteins | sample MGYA00519914_ERZ857984 | MGnify/ENA primary metagenome ERZ857984 (study PRJEB31778, sample SAMEA3449417) | human gut metagenome | biome: human gut; feature: human-associated habitat; material: faeces | place: United Kingdom | collected 2010/2012 ... | reverse complement strand
GAAAACGGGCGTAAACCTTACGCCTGACCACCGTTCCGCCGACCAGACTCTGCAGATCTTCCGCCATCCCGGTGACCATACCGTACAGGTTAGAAACCGTCAGCGTGGGGCGCGTACTGGTGCCTTTGCCATTCAGTTCAAAACCACTCCCCTGAATGGGATACGGCTGATACTGTCGCCCCTGCCAGGTGACCGGCTCACCTTTTTCGTTCTGCTCATTACAGAAAAAATAACGTTCTCCACCGACCTCTGTCAGATCGATTTCCCAGAGCACCACGCTGGCCGACTGCTCCGCACGGGTGCATTCATTCAGTGTTTCCTGCCGGATATCCTGCATCAGATCACCACCTGTTCAAACTCTGCGCTGAACTCAACACGCAGCATACTGACCCGCGACGACCATTTTGCGCAGGTCACCTTTATCTGCCGCCACTCATAAGGCGGCGTCCACAGAAAGGCTTTCCAGCCCCCGTGCTCAGCCAGAAACGACTCCAGCGCCGTGGCCTCCCAACGGGGAACAGAAAGCGTCACGCTGTACGTTTTCAGGTCGGCATTCAGCCCGGCAGGCGCTCGCTGGGAATAGCCATCACCAAAGCGCACTTTCCTGACGGAAGGGGCTGAAGCCACATCCATACCGGGTTTCACTTTCCAGCGGAAGGTCTTCATCGTCCACCTCCGGAGAACAGACCACCATCGCGCATCTGTGCCTGAATTTCATCACGGGCACCCTTGCGGGCCATGTCATACACTGCCTTCAGCATCTGTGGACCTGGCAGACCATTCGTACCGTCGTTCTGAATCACCACGTTGTTGTTCTGCTCAAATCTGATACCCTCTGAACGCCGCATTTGCGCCGGACCTCCGGTGCCACCGACATAACCACCGGTGGCATAGCCGCGCATCAGCCGGTAAAGATTTCCTACGCCAATCCGGCTGGTTGCCTCCTTCGTGAAGACAAATTCACCACGGTGAACAATCCCCGCTGGCTCATATTTGCCGCCGGTTCCCGTAAATCCTCCGGTCGCAAAATGGAATTTCGCCGCAGCTGCCTGAATGGCTGTAACGCCTGACGCTGATGCGCCGCCGCCAATGGCGCTGCCGATACTTCCGACAATCCCCACCATTGCCTGCTTAAGCAGAATTTCTGTCATCATGGACAGCACGGAACGGGTGAAGCTGCGCCAGTTCTGCTCACTGCCGGTCAGCATCGCCGCCATATTCTGTGCAATGCCATCAAAGGTCTGCGTGGCAGCACTTTTTACCTGCGACATACTGTCCGTGGCGCTCTCTTCCCACTCACTCCAGCCGGACTTCAGGCCTGCCATCCAGCTCCCGCGAAGCTGGTCTTCAGCCGCCCAGGTCTTTTTCTGCTCTGACATGACGTTATTCAGCGCCAGAGAATTATCGCCATACTGTTCCTTCAGGCGCTGTTCCGTGGCTTCCCGCGCTGCCTGCCGGTCAGTCAGCCCCCGGTTTTTTGCATCAATGGCGGCCCGTTTTGCCCGTTGCTGCTGTGCGAATTTATCCGCCTGCTGTGCCAGCGCGTTCAGGTGCTCCTGATAGGTGACCTTGTCGCCAAGTGCAGCCAGCTGGCGTTTGTACTCCAGCGTCTCATCTTTATGCGCCAGCAGGGATTTCTCCTGTGCAGACAGCTGGCGACGTTGCGCCGCTTCCTCCAGTACCGCGAACTGACTCTCCGCCTTCCACAAATCCCGGCGCTGCTGGCTGATTTTCTCATTCGCTCCGGCATGCTTCTCCAGCGTCCGGAGTTCTGCCTGAAGCGTCAGCAGGGCGGCATGAGCACTGTCTTCCTGACGCTCTCCTGCAGACACCTTCACGCCGGACTGCTTCGGCTTTTTCAGTGTCGCTTCATAGTCCTTTTTCGCCGCCGCCATCAGCGTGTTGTAATCTGTCTGCAGGATTTTTCCGTCTTTCAGGGCCTTATTCAGTTCTTCCTGACGGGCGGTATATTTCTCCAGCGGCGTCTGCAGGCGTTCATAAGCCTTCTGCGCCTCTTCGGTATATTTCAGCCGTGATGCCTCAGACTCGGCCCAGTCCTTTGCTGCCATCTCTCTGGCCTTTTCAAGATCGGCCTGCAACGTGGCGGCTGAAAGCCCAAGTTGCGCATTCGCTCTGTCCTCCCATGCTCCCCGGAGATTAGCAAGAAATGCGGATGTTTTACCGCGCCGGTGGCTCCGGCTCTGATACCACTGCCATTTTTTGTCCGCCTCATCAAAAGCCTTTTCTGCTTTCTCCAGCATTTCCTGGGCTGTGTCCGGGCGACCAATATCCAGCACCGAATCCCACATGGATTTGAATGCCCGCGCAGTCCTGTCTGCCCAGGTCTCCAGCGTGCCCATGTTCTCTTTCAGGCGGCGGGTCTGGTCATCAAACCCTTTCGTTGCGGCCTCGTTCGCTGCCTGCAATGCCCCGGCCTCATCGCCGGAACGCTGCAACTGAGCAACATACGCAATTTGCTCCGCCGTCACGTTATGGAACTGGCGCGCCATCGCCGTCAGCCCCGACGTCGGGTCAGTGGTCAGCTTCCCGAAGGCTTCAGCGACCTTGTCCACCTCCACGCCGGATGCAGAGGAGAAACGCGCCACACTCTGGCTGATGGACGCAATCTGAGCCTCACCGCTTACCCCCGCCTTAACCAGTGCACTGAGTGACTCGCTGGTCTGGTTAAACGTCAGCCCTGCCGCCTGCCCGGCTCTGGACAGGACCAGCATACGATCTGCCGTCAGACCCGACTGATTACCGGAAAGGACCAGCGTTTTGTTGAAATCGGACAGGGTTGAGTTACCCTGATACCAGGCATACGCCAGCGCACCGGTCGCCACCGCCAGCGAGGTGGCCCCGACCATCGGCAGGGTGATCGCACCGGCAAGCCCCCGGAACATGGGGATCATCCCGCCGAAGGAGTCCTTAACCTGACCACCCTGTTGCAGCAGGATCAGCCACGGACTTTGCCCGCCTGCAAGCTGCGTGGCCACGTCGGTGAACTGCGCAGGCAGCATACGCATGGCAGCTTTATACTGCCCGACGGAAATCCCCGCTTTCTGTGCAGCCAGCGCCTGCCGGTTCATCGACTGTTCAACGACTGCCGCTGTTTTTTTCGCATCAGTTTCCGTACCGGAAAAATGACGCCTGACTCTGGCCATCTGCTCGTCAAATCTGGCCGCATCCAGACTTAAATCAACGACCAGATCGCCTACCGGTTCAGCCATACCGGACTCCTCCTGCGATCCCTTCTGATACTGTCATCAGCATTACGTCATCCTCCGTCATGCCCGTCACATCCGGGGAAGCGGGGATAACTTCATTCCCGTCCGGGTCAAAGCGGACGCCTCCGGCAAGCCCTGCCGCTTTCTGCATCAGCACATCATCTTCAGGCTCTTCGTCAGCCTCACGCCGGTTCAGCAGACTGAAATCCAGCGGATGCATATCCGGATCGCTGAAAAACAGGCTGAGTACGGTGTACGTCAGCCCGGAAAAGTGCATATCCAGCAGAACATCATGAAAATAGTGGGTACTGTAAAAGCGGTGCCAGTCGGCATACTCCGTGGATGACATCCCGGCAAGCATGGCGCGCCAGTCGGGTCGCCCCATCTCACGCGCCAGTTTCAGGGCAAAACTCAGCTCACCGTCGAACACTTTCCCGCAGAAACAGGCTCTGCAGGCCCGGCGTCCTCTGCCTGTTCAGGGGCATTATTCACCACAAACTCAGACATACCGGACAGCCGGTACACCACGTTTTCAGCATGAGAAATTGCCTCTGTGGGCCAGGTGGTAAGCACTTCCTGCTCAATCTGTTTAACGGCCTCATTCATGGACGGCATCTGCGTCTTCTTCGGATGGTTATGCCACAGGGACATCGCCACCACAAAAGCACCGGTTCTGATGACGTCTTCCACAGTAACCTGCCGGTTGCTGTCTGACTCCGCCTGTTCTGCCTGCCGTTTCATCAGGGCAAGATGCTCAATACGCTGCAGGGCTGACAGTTCAGAAAGCGTGACGGTCACGCCGTTATGTTCAAATGATTCGGTTTTCAGGAACATCGCTGACTCTCCGGATTAACTGGCGGTGACGGTGATTTCTGCAACCGCAGCAAACTCACCATTACCGGATACAACCGGAATGTTGACCCTGCCTGCAGCAACGCCGTTCACGGTGATGGTCATACCACTGACCGACACGGTGGCTTTTGTTTTATCCGCAGACACCGCACGGAAGCTCTTGTCGGTTGCGCCTTCCGGCTGGAATGCCACGGTCAGCGTCGTGCTCTGCCCTTTCACCACCGAGGTGCTGGCAGGCGTCACGGTCATGCCGGTTGCCGCTGTGACCGTGCTGCGATCTTCTGCCATCGACGGGCGTCCCACATTGGTGACCTTCACCGTGCGGGTGATCACTTCCTTCGCCGTCACCGCTTTACCGATACTGCTGACCCAGCCACGGAACACATCGACCGTGCCGTTCGGGAAGCGGATTTTATAGGCACGGGTATCACCTTCATTAAACCACGCCAGCAGCGCCTGCTGCCCCTGTTCTCCGGGCATCCACGCCAGCGTGAAGCTGGTATCTCCGGCTGATTTCTGCCCCTGCCCGGTCGCAGTCCAGTCCGCATCTTCATCATCGAGATAGCTGTCGTCATAGGACTCAGCGGTCAGTTCGCCGGGCGTCAGGTCTTTAACTTTTGCCAGACGCGACCAGTCCACGTCTGAAAGCGGGTTCGCATAAGGGTCACCGTTCCCCTTATAAACCCACAGTGTGGTCCCGGCACCTTTCACCGGCATTGTAGGATTTGGTACAGGCATATCGTCCTCACATTTCATAGGTAATGACATAAGTCAGATCGGCTGAACTCCACAGGCCCGCATCATCGTCGCGCCGGTAGTCATAGCCACTGGCCACCATACTGGTGATCAAATCTGACAGTGCCGGGATATCGCTCATCACCGGATAAATCCGGGACTCCATCCACGCATCCAGCTCTGAATCCGGCACCTGAGCAGGCAGGAAAACTTCGATATGCAGCTCCGCCTGCCAGGTATCGCTGTCCAGCTCTTCGCCCGTGTATTCAGCGCCGGTGAGATAAACGGCAATTGCCGGAAAATCCGCCTCATCAAAAACAGCGGGGCGACCATCAAAAAACGTCGCCCCGGTGTCATGCTTCTCCAGTGCATCCAGTACGGCTGCACGGAGTTCAGTATGTTTCATCGCTTTATTACCATCCTCAGTTGATGCTGCAGCGCATAGCCCAGCTCTTTCGGAAGACGCTCACGCCGTATCCGCTCAATATTCTGTTTAAACGCCGTGGTCAGCGGCACCGCCATCGGGATTTTCACCACATCAATGGGGTAACGGTTTTTCCCGGCCACACGCTGCATGACATGCCACCTGCCATTTTTCAGTTGCTGAATAAACGCGCCGGGAATACGACGGTTTCCCACCACAAGCACGCTGCCGCCACCTTTCAGGGCTGAATGCTGCCCCTTTTTACGACGCCTGCGTCGGGACAGGACAACCCGCGCGTTACCCAGCCTGATTACGGGCAAATCCCCCCGGTTAACCCTGATTCTGGCCAGCGGGTTTTTGACCGTGGCCCTTTTCAGCCTGGCCCTTTCCTTTACCAGTTTCCGGCGTACCTTTGTCTCACGGGCAACCTGTATCGCCGACTGCGATATCGCGGATGAAGCAACGCGGTTAATGGCCATTGCGGCGGCGCCGGGCACTGCTTTTTTGCTGATACGGCTGAGGTTCCCAACGGCCTGCTCAAGACCTCTTATGACCATACATCCCCTTTCAGCGACGACGGTTAACGGCAGGCGGCGCGCCACGCCCAAGCCAGAGATAACAACTTCCGCCATCATCCGGCGAAACCCGGTCTATCCAGAAGTTTTCCTCACCGATGGTCAGCGTGTCTCCGCGCCGCAGCTGCCGCACATCATCAGTCCGGACAAACAGGGACGGGCTGGAGCCTTCAACGCGCACGCCCTGTCCGGCATAGCTGATATTTTCAGGGTCATCAAAAACACCACGTATCACAGCACCGGACTGCTCACCGGATGTCATGGTGGCTGACGTTCCCATGTACCCGCGTATCGTTTCATCGGCGCAGGCAATGGCAGCATCGAACAGGTTATCGAAATCAGCCACAGCGCCTCCCGTTATTGTATTCTGGCCAGGCCGCGCTCTGTCATTTCAGCTGCCACACCGGCAGAGACACGGAACGCCGTTCCCGGCAGCACAAATGCCACAGCCTCATCCCGCGTGGCGTGAAGTGCATCAGTATGCAGCGTCACCAGTGCCACAACCGTGACCAGATCAGCCGTATCAGTCACGGTATCCGGCTGCGCTGATACAACCTCATTTTCATGTCCGGTCAGCACATTTTCCGGGCTGAGAGGGATATCCTGACCGGCAGTGTCGCCCGTGTCATCAAGCTCTTCTTCCAGTTCTGCCACACGGAGCGCCAGTTCTTCTTTCGTCCCCGTCAGGCTGATATCACGGTTCAGTTGTTCACCCAGCGAGCGGAGACGGGCAATCAGTTCATCTTTCGTCATGGACTCCTCCACAGAGAAACAATGGCCCCGAAGGGCCATGATTACGCCAGTTGTACAGACACGAACTCATCAGGGTCAGCCAGCAGCATCAGCGGTGCTGACTGAATCATGGTGAACTCACGCGCCGGGTCGCCGGTGGTCACCCAGTTTTTCGGGTAACGGGCAGAGGCGTTAATGCCTTCGCGCTGTGCGTCCGCATCCTGAATGCAACCATAGGTGCGCAGACCGCGTGCCTGAGTGTTCCCCAGCACCATCGTGTTGTCCGGCAGGAAGTTCTTTTTGACGCCGTTTTCCACGTACTGTCCGGAATACACGACGATGGCCACATCGCCATACATTCCCTTATAAGACACCGCTTTGCCCAGGTCTTTTACCGCTGTCTCCAGCTCGGAATGAGAGCCGCGACGGGTATCCAGCTTCTCCTTGACGGCTTTGAAGGAACGGAACAGCGCCCAGCCTTTCGGATCAAACACGATGATATTCACCACACCGCTGGCGTTCAGCGCGTAGGCTTCGATATCGTCGGTCGGGTCATACGTGGACTTGTCACGCTTGCTCCACTCCGTGCCGCCGGACTGCGTGATGTTATTCGCCTCACTGCGGCCCATATCCACCTCAACCGGATCGAAGGCTTCACCGGTCATGGTATATTTGCCCTTAAGCACGGCAGAAACTGCCTGCATCTCTTCGACCTGGGCAATCGCCAGATTTTCATCCAGCATATTCTGCCGAATAATACGGCGACGACGGTAAGCCGGGTCAGCCAGGTTCTGCGGATCTTCATCCGGCAGGCGACGCAGGGTCATCTGCGGATTCACCTCATGCTTGGGTTTGACATAACCCGGCGTAAATTCAGAGGTGGAGCCGCCACGGGATCGGATAACCTCACCGGAAACAATCGGCGAAACGTACAGCGCCATGTTTACCAGTCCCGGAATTTGTGAGAGATAGACTTTTTCCGTGGTGAAAGGATAGGTTTCACGGAAAAACAGGCGCAGAAACAGCGGATCGAACTTAAAGTGATGCTGGGTCGATGCCAGTAATTCTGCAGTTGTATATACAGACATAAATTATTTCCATAAAAAAAGCCGCACAGGCGGCCTTTGTTGATGAAGGGGAAGATTAAACGATGCTGATTGCCGTTCCGGCAAACGCGGTCCGTTTTTCGTCTCGTCGCTGGCAGCCTCCGGCCAGAGCACATCCTCATAACGGAACGAGCCGGACTTGTAGAACGTCAGTGTGGTGCTGGTCTGGTCAGCAGCAACCGCAAGAATGCCAACGGCTGCACCGTCGGTGGTGCCATCCCACACAACCAGCTTACGGGTAGTGCCATCCAGCATCAGTGGGGTCATTGCAGGCGTTTTCGCACTCAATCCGCCAGGCGCAATTGCTGTATGAGCCGGATCACTGTTACCCAGCGGCTGGTAATGGTTAAACTCTTCTTTTGTCGCCATAACTGCCTCTTATACCGGTAAAGCTTCAGGTGTATTAAGTAATTCTTTATTGGTATCAGATGCCAGGTTACCTGCAGCCAGCGGTGCCGGTGCACCCTGCATCAGACGATCCAGCGCAGTGTCACTGCGCGCCTGTGCACTCTGTGGTGCTGCGGCCAGAATGCGGCGGGCCGTTTCCACGGTCATTCCGGGGGTTTCTGCCAGAACGCGCGCCTGTTCTTCGCGTCCGTGAGCCTCCTCACAGTTGAGGATCCCCATAATGCGGCTGTTTTCTGCCGCAACCGCTGCGGTGATCTGTGCGTTCACATCCGGCTGCGCCGCGCTGGCGTTTTCGCCCTCCTTCGCAGGCTCCACGGTGGTGATGTCAGCCTGCGAAGCAGTGGCTGAAACAGTTGTTGATTGAGTCTCTTTGGTCATTCGCCCTCCTGAGAGACGGGATTTACGTGCATCCAGTGCATCACGCATGACGGTGATCGCATCGCTGCTGTTAACAAGTTCATCAGCCAGTCCGGCATCAATGGCCTCCTGACCGCTGTACACTGCAGCCTCGGTATCCAGCACAGCCTGCACAGACAGGCCGGTATATGCCGACACCTTCTGCGCAAACATCTGGCGGGTTGCGTCCATCCGGGACTGCAGTGTCTCCCGGACGTCATCCGGAAGATGGCTGTAGGGATTGCCATCCACCTTATGGCTGCCGCTGTAAATCAGCGTGATTTCCACACCCTGTTTCTCCAGGACAGCACCGTAATTACTGTGAGCCATCATGACGCCGATGGAGCCTGTCCGGGCGGTCTGCGTGACCAGACGCCGGGAGGCGGCACTGGCAAGCAGCTGACCTGCACTGCAGTTCATGTCGTTGGCCAGCGCCCATACCGGTTTTATGTCACGCACACGGGCGATGATGTCAGCGCAGTCAAATGCCCCCGCCACCATTCCGCCTGGCGTGTCCATATCGAGCAGAATGCCGTCCACCATCGGGTCGCTGGCAGCCTGTTGCAGACGGGCGATAATGCCGTTGTAACCGGTCATCCCCGAGTACGGCTGCAGCGCCCGCGTCCGGCTGACCAGCGTGCCGGACACCGGCAGCACGGCGATGCCGTTCATGACCTGATAACTCCGGGCCTGTCGTGGTCCGTCATCATCACCGGATAATGCCAGCGTCGCGAGTGCCTCCTGGGCAGTCAGGCTGTCGCCGGACACCGCATCCGTCAGGCGGCTGATCCCAAGCTGGCCTGCAAGCGCACAAAAGAAAACCCGCGCATAGGCGGGTTCAAGCATCAGCGGCTCATTAAAGGCCATGCTGGCAATATGCGGGAGATTACGCAGCTCTGCTGTCACTCTTCTCCTCCTCTGTTGATTGTCGCAGCCCGGATTCAAATGCCGCAGCCGCCCAGGCGGGTGGTTTAAGACCGGCTGCACGACGCTCCATCGTTTCACGGACCTGCTGGGCAAAAATTTCCTGATAGTCATCGCCGCGTTTTGCACACTCTTTCTCGTAGGTACTCAGCCCGGCTTCTATCAGCATCACCGCTTCCTGAACTTCTTTCAGACCATCGATGGCCATACGACCGGAGCCTATCCAGTCGCAGTTCCCCCAGGCACTGCGGGCTTCCTGAAAACTGAAGCGCGCTTTTGAAGGTAACGTCACCACGCGGCGGGCGATGGCCTCTTCCAGCCAGCACAGAAACATCTGGCTCGCCTGACGGGATGCGACGAATTTTCGCCGCCCCATAAAGTGCGCCCACGACTCGTTCGCGCTGGCCCGTGCCGTGGAGTAGCTCATCTGGGCGTAATTCCGGGAAAGCTGCTCATACGAGACACCCAGTCCGGCAGCGATATACCGCAGCAGTGACTGCTCAAACACGGAGTAGCCGTTATCCGTGTCCTGAGCCGTCTGCAGGTTCAGTGAGTCACCCGGCATCAGGTGCGGCACTTTTGCGCCTCCCAGACGGACCGGTGCTGCGGCGTAATACGCGGCAATTTCACCAATCCAGCCGGTCAGCCTTTCCCGCTGCTCCTGACTGTTCGCGCCCAGAATAAAATCCATCGCTGACTGCGTATCCAGCTCACTCTCAATGGTGGCGGCATACATCGCCTTCACAATGGCGCTCTGCAGCTGCGTGTTCTGCAGCGTGTCGAGCATCTTCATCTGCTCCATCACGCTGTAAAACACATTTGCACCGCGGGTCTGCCCGTCCTCCACGGGTTCAAAAACGTGAATGAACGAGGCGCGCCCGCCGGGTAACTCACGGGGTATCCATGTCCATTTCTGCGGCATCCAGCCAGGATAGCCGTCCTCGCTGACGTAATATCCCAGCGCCGCACCGCTGTCATTAATCTGCACACCGGCACGGCAGTTCCGGCTGTCGCCGGTATTGTTCGGGTTGCTGATGCGCTTCGGGCTGACCATCCGGAACTGTGTCCGGAAAAGCCGCGACGAACTGGTATCCCAGGTGGCCTGAACGAACAGTTCACCGTTAAAGGCGTGCATGGCCACACCTTCCCGAATCATCATGGTAAACGTGCGTTTTCGCTCAACGTCAATGCAGCAGCAGTCATCCTCGGCAAACTCTTTCCATGCCGCTTCAACCTCGCGGGAAAAGGCACGGGCTTCTTCCTCCCCGATGCCCAGATAGCGCCAGCTTGGGCGATGACTGAGCCGGAAAAAAGACCCGACGATATGATCCTGATGCAGCTGGATGGCGTTGGCAGCATAGCCGTTATTGCGTACCAGATCGTCCGCGCGGGCATTGCCACGGGTAAAGTTGGGCAGCAGGGCTGCATCCACACTTTCACTCGGTGGATTCCACGCCCGCAACTGCCCACCAAATCCGCTGCCACCGCCGTGATAACCGGCATATTCACGCAGTGATGTCATGCCGTCCGGCCCCAGAAGGGTGGGAATGGTGGACGTTTTCATACATAAAATCCTGCAGGTCCCCTGCGTCGCTGTGTCATGCCGGTCTGCACTTCCAGCTCCGCAATGTATTTTTTCAGGTCAGACACGGAAGTGGCCGTAAACTCCACTCTCCGTCCGTCTTTCTGTACCGTTGCCACCCGTTTTCCTGTCATCAGGTCATGCAGTGCCGCACGGGCAGCGGCAAGTTCTTCCTGTCGCGTCATTCATCCTCTCCGGATAAGGCACGGGCGTAATCTGCCAGTGTTTTCTTGTTGGTTGCTGCACCATCCTCTTCCTGCAGGCTCGCCAGCAGCGCACTGAGATCCAGCTGCCAGCGGGAAATACTGATGCGCAGCGCCGCCAGCGCATAAACGAAGCAGTCGAGTGCCTCATTGCGTCGCTTTTTGCTGTCCCACAGTATTTTTTTCCTGCCATCCACCCATTTTTCGACCTGCTCTTCAGCAGTCAGCTGCTGCGCTTCGGTCAGATCAAAAATATCCGGGTTATTCGGGAAGTGAACGGCACCGGGAAGCGGTTCATCCCCTTCCGGCGTCAGTGTGAAGCGGTTATAAATTTGCTCTTTCGCGGTATCCGTACCGATTTCGGTAAGGTAAACCCCGTTTTTGTTTCGCTTACGTGGCATGCTGGCCACCGGCTTTCCGTATACGGATGCACCTTTAATGGGGATCACCCTGAACAGCCCATGTTTTTTCGAGCGTTCATACACAATGGTCGGGTCAATCCCGCCAGTATCCCAGCAGATACGGGATACCGACATTTCTGCACCATTCCGGCGGGTGTAGGTTTTATTGATGGCCTCATCCACACGCAGCAGCGTCTGCTCGTCGTCGTGGCGGCCCATAATAATCTGCCGGTCAATCAGCCAGCTTTCCTCACCCGGCCCCCATCCCCATACGCGCATTTCGTAGCGATCCAGCTGGGAGTCGATACCGGCGGTCAGGTAAGCCACACGGTCAGGAACGGGCGCTGAATAATGCTCTTTCCGTTCTGCCATCACTTCAGCATCCGGACGTTCGCCGATTTTCGCCTCCCACGTCTCACCGAGCGTGGTGTTCACGAAGGTTTTACGTTTTCCCGTATCCCCTTTCGTTTTCATCCAGTCTTTGACAATCTGCACCCAGGTGGTGAACGGGCTGTACGCTGTCCAGATGTGAAAGGTCACACTGTCAGGCGGCTCAATCTCTTCACCGGATGACGAAAACCAGAGAATGCCATCACGGGTCCAGATCCCGGTCTTTTCGCAGATATAACGGGCATCAGTAAAGTCCAGATCCTGCTGGCGGATGACGCAGGCATTATGCTCGCAGAGATAAAACACGCTGGAGGGATCATCCGGCGTCCATTTGAGGCCAAACGGCGTCTCTTTATCGCCAAATTTAAGATACTGCTCCTCCCCGCAGTGCGGGCAGGCAACATGAAAACGCATAAAATGCGGGGATTCACTGGCAGCACGCTCAATCTGGCAGGTGCCTCTCACTTTAGGCGTCGAGCCACGGATGGACTTTGGCCAGACCGAGCCTTCAATACGCTTGTCGCCCAGGAACGTCGGGGAGCCTTCCTGTTCAATATCATCATCAAAGGCAGCAAGTTCATCATAACCCGCCACATCCACCGACTTTTCACGGTAGTTTTTTGCCGCTTTACCGCCCAGGCACCAGAAGCCACGACCATTGGTGAAACGCTTCATGGTGAGCGTGTTATCCCGGTGCTTTTTGCCATACCACGGAGCCAGCGCCAGCAGCGATGGAATATCACGGATGGTCGGCTCGACGTGGGTTTTCATAAAGTTCTCGGCATCACCATCCGTCGGCAACCAGATAAGTGTGTTGCGCTGCTTATGCTCTATGAAGTAGGCATAAACACCCAACAGCATTTTGGAATAACCAACACGGGCAGACTTCACCACATTCACCTCGCGGATGTAGTCGCTGCCCATCGCATTCATGATGGCCCGCTGAAAGGGCAGTGTTTCCCAGCGCCCTTCCTGGTATGCGGATTCTTTCGGGAGATAGTAATTGGCATCCGCCCATTCAACGGCGGTCTGTGGCTCCGGCCTGAACAGTGAGCGAAGCCCGGCGCGGACAAAATGCCGCAGCCTGTTAACCTGACTGTTCGATATATTCACTCAGCAACCCCGGTATCAGTTCATCCAGCGCGGCTGCTTTGTTCATGGCTTTGATGATATCCCGTTTCAGGAAATCAACATGTCGGTTTTCCAGTTCCGGAAAACGCCGCTGCACCGACAGGGGGATCCCGTCGAGAATACTGGCAATTTCACCTGCGATCCGCGACAACACGAAAGTACAGAATGCGGTTTCCACCACTTCAGCGGAGTCTCTGGCATTCTTCAGTTCCTGTGCGTCGGCCTGCGCACGCGTAAGTCGATGGCGTTCGTACTCAATAGTCCCTGGCTGGAGATCTGCCTCGCTGGCCTGCCGCAGTTCTTCAACCTCCCGGCGCAGCTTTTCGTTCTCAATTTCAGCATCCCTTTCGGCATACCATTTTATGACGGCGGCAGAGTCATAAAGCACCTCATTACCCTTCCCACCACCTCGCAGAACGGGCATTCCCTGCTCCTGCCAGTTCTGAATGGTACGGATACTCGCACCGAAAATGTCAGCCAGCTGCTTTTTGTTGACTTCCATTGTTCATTCCACGGACAAAAACAGAGAAAGGAAACGACAGAGGCTAAAAAGCCCGTTTTCAGCACCTGTCGTTTCCTTTCTTTTCAGGGGGTGTTTTAAATAAAAACATTAGGTTACGGCGAAGAAGAACGGAAACGCCTTAAACCGGAAAATTTTCATAAATAGCGAAAACCCGCGAGGTCGCCGCCCCGTAACCTGTTGGATCGACGGAAAGGACCCGAAAACGAGAATAATTATCACTTACAGCAAGAATCGAATCTGATCTATTATGGTGCTTGCTATTATGTGCCGGCACAAGTGCGTCGTTTACCGTCATTTCACACAGAGGCATCATCAAATGAAAATCAGAAATATTCTCGCTATCTCCCTTGCGACATCATCCTTCAGTTGCCTGGCATTTAAATCCTCGCCCAATGTGCTACCAGGACCAACGAATCAACTAACTGCGGTAGAAAGTAAAATTATCGGACATTTTTATGCCCCACACAGTACATTACCCGGAACAACCATCACAGGGACATGTGACGCCTCCCCCGTCCCGGGATGCACCTGTCCGTTTTGTACTATGCTGCGTAGCCAAAACCGATAACATCCGCATTTACCTGGTATTCCATGATGAGTTCACGCAGCGACTGATAGAGGAAGGAAAGATGGTTAGTAAAAGCAAGGCGCATTGCCGCCGCATGCTGCAGGCATTGCAACAGACGAGAGCAGGTATTTTTGACCAGTTGGAAAACTGCCAGCATACTTTGCCCGAGTATATCGCCATCTCATCGGAAACCAGTGCAACTCTTATTCATCGGGTTCCACCAGAGAAAAAGAAGAAATGAACAGTGAGGCGTTGTGTGGCATACAACGCCTTCTTCCATCATTCCTCGTCAGCCATGACAAAAATATAACCGCTGGCTCTTTCATTTTTCTCCTGCTTCCAGCCCCTCTCTACCTGGAAGCATCAAGGACGTGACGGCGTAAAGATAAATTGTCTCTTCACTCCCTGACAGGGGCGATTCTTTTCAAATCGCCATTTCGCCATGGCCTTCACCACTTCATCACGAAACAAATTATGAGGCTCTGAGCGGAGAAAAACGATCCGTGTCACAGTCCCATCAGCACCAATATCGAACTTAACCTCAACCAGCCCCTTGATATAATTTGCTGCAGCATATTCCGGATATCGTGGATACACCGTCACTAATTGCCGGGGCTCATCAGCTTTTTGCTGCGAGCATCCCACTGCCAGGACAGATAACAGAAAAAGTAGTAAAAGGCGTCTTTTCATTTTTATTCCTACGGGTCTTATTCTGACAATATATCCTGTGTTCCAGACTGCCACATCACCACATCCTGTGCCATTATCTGACTCACATTACATACATCGCATCGGGATACAGTAGTAGCACTTTCTGTAATACAGCTTCCTGTTTCTTCCACCATCGCACCGGGATAAACCCGCGAATCATTAACGCGGTAAAAACCCGGTGTGCATCGTTTTTAATTATTCCCGCACACTCACGCAGAAGGAATTCCCCGTCGGGCTACGGTCATGGTTAATGCGGGAATACGGCGACGATACAGCGCAGCTAAAAGGGTAATGGACGGATAGACCGGTTTATTTCATTCCACAGGATTCTGAGTGTCCCCAACTTCCTCCAATAGTCTGAGCCCACCTGTGTAGTTTTAATTTTCATCAATCCATTTAACTATCGTTTAATTGTTGTCACATAGGATTCTGCCGTTTTTAACAATGCAGGATAATAAGATGAAAAAAATGTTGTTTTCTGCCGCTCTGGCAATGCTTATTACAGGATGTGCTCAACAGACGTTTACTGTTGGAAACAAACCTACAGCAGTAACACCAAAGGAAACCATCACCCATCATTTCTTCGTTTCGGGAATTGGGCAGAAGAAAACTGTCGATGCAGCAAAAATTTGTGGTGGTGCAGAAAATGTTGTTAAAACAGAAACCCAGCAAACATTCGTAAATGGATTGCTCGGTTTTATTACTTTAGGCATTTATACTCCGCTGGAAGCGCGTGTGTATTGCTCACAATAATTGCATGAGTTGCCCATCGATATGGGCAGCTCTATCTGCACTGCTCATTAATATACTTCTGGGTTCCTTCCAGTTGTTTTTGCATAGTGATCAGCCTCTCTCTGAGGGTGAAATAATCCCGTTCAGCGGTGTCTGCCAGTCGGGGGGAGGCTGCATTATCCACGCCGGAGGCGGTGGTGGCTTCACGCACTGACTGACAGACTGCTTTGATGTGCAACCGACGACGACCAGCGGCAACATCATCACGCAGAGCATCATTTTCAGCTTTCGCATCAGCTAACTCCTTCGTGTATTTTGCATCGAGCGCAGCAACATCACGCTGACGCATCTGTATGTCAGTAATTGCCGCGTTCGCCAGCGTCAGTTCTCTGGCATTTTTGTCGCGCTGGGCTTTGTAGGTAATCGCGTTATCGCGGTAATGATTAACAGCCCAAGACAGGCAGACGATGATGCAGATAACCAGAGCGGAGATAATCGCGGCAACTCTTCTCACTGATCTATCCCCCAACAGGCTAATGCGCTTTCCTGGTCACGACGAATAACCTGTCCGTAGCAGTTATTTGAACGTGTGCGGCAATCACGCCCACCGTCCTTAATCCACCAGCGAATCGACTCACAGGCACCTTTACGATCACCGGCATTAAGCCGCTTATAAAACGTCGACGGGAAACACTTACCGGGGCCAATGTTATAGGGGCAAAATGACGCGATACCTGCTTTTTGTGGCTCGGTCAGTGGAACTTTTATATTACGCTCCACCCATGCCAGCGCCTTATCCCGCTCAATGGCGTTAACCTGGGCGCATTTTTCCTTCGACAGTTTCATGCCCGGAATAACAGGTTTACCATCCACCACCGTGGCACCCCGGCAAATGGTCCATATGCCGGAACCATCGCGGTATGCCTTTGTGTGGTTACCCTCTTTTTCGTCCAGAAACTGGTCAAGTATCTGAGGAGCAGACGCGCCTGCGGCAATCAGCGCCAGAACAGCAGCCGACAGGCCGTATCTGATTTTTACGTTCATGGATATTTATCAGGATTTATCGGTTTCTGAACCCTGGATATGTTAAGCATTCAGCCCGTCAGTGGTAGGACACTGGCGCTCTGGTTAAGGATTATGGGGGATGCTGGCTGAGCTACCCCATCTGAGGATTTGATATGCAAAAAGAAGTTTTTATCAATATTACAGCTGACTGCTCATCTCCTGCATCAACAGCAAAAGAAATTGAAGCTCTTAAATATATGATTACAGTAATATTTTCCGTATTGGACCAGAATGAAAAAAATGGAATCATTCATCAATTAAATGAACATGTAAATAATCCATATATCAAAAGCAATCTGGAAATGCTGCTACCAATGAAAGATATTGGAAAACCAACTGAAACAAAAGGCTAACAACCAGTAATCGAGTTATCTGAACTGTTAATTTTTATGGTATACCGCGCCTCTGAACAGGGGCGCGTTTCTGGCAACAGCTCGTCCCCTTCACATAACCCGGCAGCAACATCCAGGAAGACCTGTCTGATGCTCCTTCTGGCTGCTGCCTCATAAAACCCCAGCGCGGCACCTTCAACACGGTCCAGCGAGATGTCCAGGTCAAAAATTTCACCGTCAAAGCGTTTTTTGTCCCGTAACGCTAAAGTTACCGTAACTTTATTCTCAAAATTGCGGATCCCTTTCACAATCAGTTCATAGTTTTGAGTCATTGAATTACTCTCCCCGTGCAGCCTTACGCTTATCTTCTTTAATCTTGAAATAAAGGTTTGTCAGGTACGTCAGCAGGCCAAATACCAGGCTACCCAGCACACCTATTGCCGCCCACTGTGAGGGCGTGACTTTATCGAGCAACTGTAAAAACCAGTACCCGGCACTACCTGCTGAGGTGCCATAGGCGACACCCGTTGTTAACTTATCCATGGATTTCATAACCCCACCTCGCAGACAAAGCGGGTGTAAATTAAGGGGATACTACGTATCGCAATAAAGGCAGAAACGTAACAGATTCGGAGTCAGTGAATAACTCAGGTATTGGGTTATCAGCTAATATCGAGACTCAAAAAATGGAAAAACCCGCTCGACGGCGGGTTTAAGCTGTGTGACGAAGTAACCACTCTTAACAGCATAACCAATTTTTTACGTACGTAAACTACTAAATGATATTTGTGAGAATGCCACCGAGTGTTCAAAACACCACCACAAATACATAAGAAAACTTCAACAAATAACCAATGAATAATTTCCGATGTTATTTTTAGTTTGTTTAAATTAAGCTAAAGAATTATAGAGTGCTTATAAATAAGTGCCATTAATATAAATTAGCTAATAGATTTATTTTCGTTCAAACAAGAGCCATGAATAGGATTAGATAGAAAAGGTTCAGATAAAAATAGAGATCTACTTCACAAATTAAATGAGAAACTAAAACTTACATCTTGAAATAATCGCATTGATTAGATGAATATTTATCGCGCAGTGACATCATTTTTTAATAATAGTTCAAAAAAAAGGGCGTACAATGAAAAAATTAACAGTGGCAATTTCTGCTGTAGCTGCATCAGTACTGATGGCGATGTCTGCTCAGGCAGCTGAAATTTATAATAAAGACAGTAACAAGCTGGATCTATACGGGAAAGTTAATGCCAAGCACTACTTCTCCTCTAATGATGCAGATGATGGTGATACTACTTATGCCCGTCTTGGCTTCAAAGGTGAAACCCAAATCAACGATCAACTGACTGGTTTCGGTCAGTGGGAATATGAATTCAAAGGCAACCGTGCTGAATCTCAAGGTTCTTCCAAAGACAAAACCCGTCTTGCATTTGCAGGCCTGAAATTTGGTGATTACGGCTCAATCGATTACGGCCGTAACTACGGTGTAGCATACGACATCGGTGCGTGGACTGACGTCCTGCCAGAATTCGGTGGTGATACCTGGACCCAAACAGATGTGTTCATGACTGGTCGCACTACTGGTGTTGCAACTTATCGTAACAACGACTTCTTTGGTCTGGTCGATGGCCTGAACTTTGCTGCTCAGTATCAGGGTAAAAATGACCGCACTGACGTAACTGAAGCCAATGGTGATGGTTTCGGTTTCTCCACTACTTATGAGTATGAAGGATTCGGCGTGGGTGCAACCTATGCTAAATCAGATCGCACTGACGGTCAGGTCGCCTATGGTAAGAGCAAATTCAATGCCTCCGGCAAAAATGCGGAAGTATGGGCTGCAGGCCTGAAATATGATGCGAACAATATCTATCTGGCTACCACATATTCTGAAACTCAGAATATGACCGTTTTTGGTAATAACCATATTGCAAACAAAGCACAAAACTTTGAAGCAGTAGCACAATATCAGTTTGACTTCGGTCTGCGACCATCTGTTGCTTACCTTCAGTCAAAAGGTAAAGACCTTGGTGTTCATGGTGACCGAGACTTAGTCAAGTATGTCGATGTCGGTGCTACTTACTACTTTAATAAAAACATGTCCACTTTTGTTGATTACAAAATCAACTTAATTGACGATAGTAAGTTTACCAAAACAGCTGGTATTGATACCGACGACATCGTCGCTGTAGGTCTGGTTTATCAGTTCTAATCTGACTTACGAAAAAGATATGTTGCGGGAGGCTTTGCCTCCGCAACATATAAGTGGAGCCCTCAAGCCACTTCCTTTAGAAGCACTACCTTGCTTCTTACTATATAAACCTTCTGTTATATATTACCCTTTATTTTGGGGGCGTTTCCACGCCCCATTTTTAATAACTTTTAGTAAACAATTGCATATCAATTAGAATTATTAGCAACGATATCCATATCTAACCGGATATCTAATGCCATTAACATCCCTTCAATTATGCCCTCAGCCTTCTGTAACCTTTTCCCGATATAACCATCCGAGCAGCAATGCTTACTTGCCAGTGACATGAATGTCATACCACATACATAATAATCTACTAATAAATCGTGTAAATCGCTGTTGTTCTTTTTCAGACGGGCCATGCACCCGCAAATGATCATCGCGTCATCGTCACAACATTGCGGGCGAGATTTTACTTTTGAAGGAATTAATCCCTTAAAACCGGCGGCAACGGACGACCAGGTCACATCTTCATGATTATTAGCCGCCCACGCTCCCCAACGCTCAAGAACCATCTGAATATCACGCATCAACTTACTCCACAAAAATCAGACCAGAACGCCAATTACAAGCAAAAATCAACAAAACAGTATTAGTTGATTGTTATCTCTGACTTCATACTCCTGCTCCTGTCAGGGTTTTGGCGTAATTCTTCAGTATTCGGTAATCGGTCAAAACAGAACCAGGAAAACGATATAAGCGCAGGCGCACCCAGCGGCGGCGAAGACGCTCTGCCATATAAGACTCAAACATCATTCATCTCCCAGTTCAGTGATAGTCAGCTCCAGCTTCCCACCTTTGGTAACGGGCATCTTCACAACGCGGTAATCAACGACCTGAGCATCATCCAGCCAGAAACCTGCTTTGGTGAGTGCGTCAAAAGCGGCCTTTTGCAGATTATCAAGGTCACGGCGACGGCGATCCGGCATGTGGCACTCAATGCTGATTTTCACAGGAATAGCCAGGCCGATATCCAGCATTGCGTTTTTAATGATTCGGGCGACATTATCGCGGTATGCCTGCCCCTCTGCGCTGATATGCGTGCGTCCGCGATTATGGCGGTAATAGCGATTATTGCTCGGCGGCCAGGGTAATGTGATGCTGTAGGTATTCACGCCTCAATAACCCCCTCTTTCAACCAGATAACCTGTGTTCTCGCCATACCTTCCAGCGCGCATTCTTTTGCATATCCAGCGTCAACAAAATGCGTGCGACGGTCGATTTCGTCGTGGCAGGCAGAACATGCAATGGTGGCAATCAGGTCTGGCGGTTTGATACCGGTACAGCACAATCCAGCCAGCCGGATATGTGCCAGTACTGACGTTTCAGGATTGCCATTACATACGCCAGGGATTCTTACCTGGCATTCCCGACCACGCGCTGCTTTTCTCAAATCAGCCATGATTCCTCCTTGCTGCCAGTCGCAACCATTTTTTATCAACCAGGCTGGCGGTATACCCGAGCAGTGTTGGTATTTCGGATGGCTTCAGCTCAGGTTTACGCTTACGACGATTTGGTACTTTGTAGATGTGTCCGTTCATGACACGAATAAGCGGTGTAGCCATTACGCCTCCTGCTTGTCGCGCAGCAGCTGGAACTCGCAGCTCTGCGGAATAGTCAGGTGGCAGCCAATATTCATCGCCCAGGCTTCAACCTTACACAGGAAGACATACATCTCTCCGGTATCAAGATCGGAGGTATGGCGTAACGACTGGATAGTAGTGATTTCGCCGGTTACGACATCAACCAGGTCCTTGGTTTCATAACCGAGGTATGTGTGTTTGAGAGCATCTTTTACCCATGCTGCGGTAGCGAACGATTTCCCCCTGCTGATGAGGTATTCACTGATTTCGCTGTACCACATATGGCTGAGTGCATTCTGGGAAAGACTGCGTTTCTCACGCCACGGTTTAAGCACCATGCGAAAGCATTTTCCGTCCTCCAGATAAGGCTGGATCTGCTGGCCGATAGCGATGAAGTTACCGCGATGCAGTTTGATGCCATCTTGTGGTAGGTTCACGCTTCACCTCCACAGAGGTCAGACGCTGGATGCAAAAAAACGCAGGTGCATTTCTGCATCTGTGAAGGGAGAAGAGAGTTTGGATTGTGTGTGCGCATAAACGTCCCCGTTTAGCGCAGAAGTCACCGGAGTTGTTCAGGCTCCGGTGATACAATTATGGCGAATTGATTATTCATAATCAAACAAGATAAGGTCTCAAACTTCATGCAAGCCAAGATTTATTTCTGACAGAATTATACAAAGAAGCTATTGGTCAGAATCTACTCGGACTGTAAAACATACGCATAACCTTAAGCTCTCACTTTAAGCATTGTTGAAATAATAGCCGTCAAGTACAACCTTAACCACGACTGGGATATTTCTCTGGCTACCACGAGTTGTACGGCTATTAAACTGCCGTTAAATTCAGTAAGAGAATTTCATCCGATAAGTCAAGGCATGTAAAACATGAAAATTAACAAGATATTATCATCTGCAACACTATTGTATGGTATGTCAATGGCCATGTCGGTCGGGAGTTGTGCAACACCTGTCCAGACTAATCTTCCTGGTTACACCCCGGGTGCAGATATCATTAGTGTTTCACCGACCAGAAACCAGGTCGATCTCATTGGTGATGTTGTTTATTCCCAGATAAAAGGAACTCGTTCTGTCAGACAGCTTCACATGTCAGTTCTTGTCCCGCGAACAAATGATTTAAAACCAGCCATTATTTATTATCCCGGCGGCGGATTCATGTCTTCTGAACATGACAAATTTATTGAAATGAGAATGGCTCTGGCAGAAGCTGGTTTTGTTGTGGCCGCTGTAGAATACAGAACAATTCCTGATACATTTCCAGCACCAGTTGAGGATGGAAAAGCTGCAATACGTTACCTGAGAGAGCATGCCAGCAATTATGGGATTGATCCTCAAAGAATCGGAGTTCTGGGTGACTCTGCCGGTGGATGGCTTGCCCAGATGATGGGAACTACAAATGGTGACAAAACCTTTGATAAAGGTGACTTTCTTCAGCAATCCTCAGATGTTCAGGCAGTTGCCACACTTTATGGGATTTCTGACTTGTTGAATATTGGCGAGGGGTTCCCTGAATCAGTGCAGGAGGTTCATCGCTCTCCTGCCGTAACCGAAGCCTTAATGATCAATGGCCCTGCATTCAGAAATTTTGCGGGAGCCCCCATCACAGCGTCAAAAGAAAAAGCGCTAAACGCCAGTCCAATCGGACATATGAAAGGAGTAAAACCCCCATTTCTTATTATGCATGGTAGCAAAGACACTCTGGTTTCACCTGAGCAAAGCGCCAAACTATTCAGGATGTTGAAGAAGAACGGTGATAACGCTGAGTACGTGCTGGTAGAAGGGGCCGAGCATGGCGATAAGACATGGTATCAGCCAATTATTATAAACAGAGTCGTTGAGTGGTTTACTAAAAACCTGGGAGCGCCTATAAAAACAGCTCCCCAACAACAAAACCCAAACGCTAACCTGTAAAAAGAGGGAGGGCTAAGCCCTCCCCATTCAATTTTGTTAACTATCCTTTTCAGGTAGTTTTACAACATAAGTCCTTATTGTTTTCTCATATGTATTTTTGCTATTCGTTATTTTGGCCTTAATCCAGTGATAACCACTTTCATAGGTGCTGAATTCCGAAGCTGCATTACCTGTCCAGTGTAACGTTACTGTAGCAGGCTCCATTTTGACCCGTTGAGAGTCTGGACTATCTTCACTACCAGCAGAAAACTCAACCGTACCAGATAATGGGTTTCCAAAATGATCGACAAATCGAGCATAAATACCTACTGGAGATCCATCGTTTGTCTCATAACCAGGATCTTTTGTTAGAGTCAATACTCCATTTGCGTCATCAGCGTACAGGGAGAATGATTTCACCGCGCTAACATCACTGCCAAGTTCGTTTAAGGTCGCCGTTAATTTATACGAACCAACCGTTCGACCATGTACGCTTACCGTAGCCTGACCGTTCTCATCAGTCGTTACTGTGGTTTTATCAACCACCAACGCACCATATTTAGACGGCCCAGATGTCTTAACATTCAATGCTCGACCACTTAATGCTTCGCCTGACTTACTTTTCAACAGTAACGTAAATACCAGATTGTTGGTATCGCTCACTACAGCCGAAGATGCAGATGATGTGATCTCCAACACAGCCCCCTTCACATCCGTCACGGCATCAATATTCTGGCTTGCGGTTATGCGTTTCCCATCCAGAACATACTCGGCCTGAATTGTGTACTGGCCTGATTTCGATGCAGTGAACTGCGTTGTTGCCTGTCCATGAGCATCCAGTTGCAGATTACTACTGGTCAATGATGCTCCCGTCGATGGTGTAATCGTTAAATCCACCTCGCCTGTAAACGCATTGTTATTCGCATCAACCAACTGAATGTTTACTGTTGCGTTTTCACTGCCATCGGCCACAATCTCCTGTTTTGATACACTCATATTCAGTTCTGCAGAAGCAACATCGGGCACAAAAGTTAACTTAACGCTGCCAGATTCCACGCTATGGGAACCGTCAGTCACCCGTGCAGTCACCGTGTACTCACCAGCTTTCACCGTTGTAAGCGGAACAGAAACATGCCCTGTTGAATCAGTCACGATATTTGTTGGTACAGATAATCCTTCAGATGAGGCGATGAGCTGAATCTTTTGCCCATTGACCGACGCATTCGTATTTGTCAGCTGCACATCTAATACCGCTGCATCCTTACCATTAGCAGGAATATTGGAAATTAAACTACTGCTTTCAGGCGTCAGTGACAGTGAAGCTCCGGTCATATTTGATGCAAAGGTCACTGTTAACTCAGTAGACATCTGAGAACCAGCATGAGCTGTAATCACGTAAGACCCCGGAGTGGAGCTTATTAACGCAAAAATAGCATTACCATTTTCGTCAGTTGAAACAGCATGTTCACCACCAACTTGAGTTATCCCTGCTGGTAAAGACAATGTGACAGCATAACCAGGAACAACATTGCCGAAACGGTCCGCAAGGCTTACAGTTACCATATTTCTCTGTTTTCCATCAGCCAATGCATTATTTTGGCTGGCTTCAAACTGAGAGAATGTAACCTGCTGCCGGTCCTCAATAAAGGTGATTTCTTTCTTAACACCTGAGAAATCATGACTATCAGATTTAACACCGATAGTAATCTTACCAGCTCGTTTTGAAGTTACTGTCGCGCTATAGACACCGTCTTTTTCCGTTACAGTCCCAAACTCGACTCCTTCTGCCTGGTTAAGAGCATAAAAGCTCAGAGTGTTATCACCAGTGATTGCATTTCCTTGTGAATCCTTCACTGCCAGTTGTAGATTGATATTGTAACCAACTACCTGTTCTGCTGGTGCAGCGGTTAAAACAGCACTGACCTCAGAATCAGGTTCTGTTGCTGCTGTTTGCTTAATACTGAGAGTAAATGTTTTTCCCTGAACTTTTGCAGTTACACGTACCGTACCAGCCTGCGAACCAGCAGCCAGAACAGAGCGATATACACCAGCAGAGATTTCCTCTACCGCGCCTAATGACGGAGCAGTTACCGTTTCACGCTGTCGAGCACTATTGCTATCTGCTGTAAATTCCACTGACATTTCAATGTCATCAGCCAGTCCGGTTAATGCCTTACCGTTACTATCTTTCAGGCTTAATACTATCGGATAAGTGGATTGGCTATCAGCAGAGATCGTCGGCGACGAATCTCCATCCAGTGTAAAAGACGAATCAGCTGTCGATACATCACTATCAGTAATGGCTGCCTGCTTAATATTCAGAGTAAAGGTTTTTCCCTGAACTTTTGCAGTTACACGTACCGTACCAGCCTGCGAACCAGCAGCCAGAACAGAGCGATATACACCAGCAGAGATTTCCTCTACCGCGCCTAATGACGGAGCAGTTACCGTTTCACGCTGTCGAGCACTATTGCTATCTGCTGTAAATTCCACTGACATTTCAATGTCATCAGCCAGTCCGGTTAATGCCTTACCGTTACTATCTTTCAGGCTTAATACTATCGGATAAGTGGATTGGCTATCAGCAGAGATCGTCGGCGACGAATCTCCATCCAGTGTAAAAGACGAATCAGCCGTCGAGACACCACTATCAGTAACGCTAATATTCATCACGGCATAGTTGGAAACGTTGCCTCTGTTATCCTGTACTGTGGCTCCAACATTCCACGAATTTACACCTTCGCTTTTATAAGCCGGTAAAGTGATCTGCCATGATGTGCCATTTCCACTGATCTTGCCGCCAGCCGCAGTGAATGCACTATCATTCCACTGTACAGACTTGATACCACCACTAGCATTGTTGATTGTCAGTGTTACAGGGATGATTGATTCCCCCTCCCCCTGAACAGACTCTGGCAAACTGATTTTCAGTGCATGCTTCTTCTTGTACTCCAGAACAATGTTGTTATTTCGTTCAACAAAATCATAACGCCGATTCTGGACTTCTCGCATAACTGCAACATTATCGCTGCTAAGCTGTTCAGCCAGGGAAACGCCCGGGCGATAATTAAACTCAACACCGAAGGTTGTATCGTGAACGTTGCTCTGTCCTTGCTTATGCTGTGCAGAAAACTTAATCAGAGGAACTGGTGTATAAGAAATTCCCCCAGTAACTGCGTAAGGGTTTTCCTGAAGGTTATCGCTTCCAAATAACCCGACATTTTTACCATAATATTTTTCAAACTGAATAGATGCCCCTAATTGCGGATAAGCAGGTAGCCATCCTTCAGCAGAAAAATCCCAGCCATTTGCAGTAATGCCGATCAGTTAAGGATCAGTTGACCGATCCAGTGGCTGTGTAAGAATCCGGAAACGCTCACTTGTTTCCGGATTTTTTTATGCACATTGGACAGGCTCTTGATCTGGTATCCCGTTACGATTCTCTGCGTAACCCACTGACTTCTCTGGGGGATTACCTCGACCCCGAACTCATCTCTCGTTGCCTTGCCGAATCAGGTACTGTAACGCTACGCAAGCGCCGTCTTCCCCTCGAAATGATGGTCTGGTGTATTGTTGGCATGGCGCTTGAGCGTAAAGAACCTCTTCACCAGATTGTGAATCGCCTGGACATCATGCTGCCGGGCAATCGCCCCTTCGTTGCCCCCAGTGCCGTTATTCAGGCCCGCCAGCGCCTGGGAAGTGAGGCTGTCCGCCGCGTGTTCACGAAAACAGCGCAGCTCTGGCATAACGCCACGCCGCATCCGCACTGGTGCGGCCTGACCCTGCTGGCCATCGATGGTGTGTT
>ERZ857984.1018-NODE-1018-length-26587-cov-5.589703_pt1 | contig 26587 bp, 24 predicted proteins | sample MGYA00519914_ERZ857984 | MGnify/ENA primary metagenome ERZ857984 (study PRJEB31778, sample SAMEA3449417) | human gut metagenome | biome: human gut; feature: human-associated habitat; material: faeces | place: United Kingdom | collected 2010/2012 ... | reverse complement strand
AAAGCGCAAAAATCTATTCGCTGCTATTTTATATTCTATTCGCTGGTGTTATTAAGCAATCGACTAAAAACAAACAAAAAGCATTCCATTACATAGGAAGACGCTTTTTCTAAATATATAAATAAAGAAAAATATTTTTAACTTATTGTTCCCCAAGTTCCATAGCCTCCTTCTATAAGTGTTATTACCCTTGTTGACACAGTATTCCAACTATCAGTTGCAATAATAGTGTAAAAACTATTGGGATTTTTCATTTTAACTAGTAAATGTGCTGCTTTATATTAGCTGAAACAACATAATATAAAAATTATTTTAAAAAAGTAAACTACTTTTTACCTATAAAGTTTAAACTTTAATTGACTATCTGTTATAATAATAACAAATAATTTAAAAAAGTCAAGCAAAAAATTTTTAATTTTTAACTTTCTTTATATTAAAATATCGGCTTTTTATCGATAAATTTTAATTAAAATATTCGATTATAACCTCTTTAATTCCATTTTTATCAAGTTTATATAATTCTAATAATTTTCCTCTTGTAGCCACTTCAAAAAATTTATTTGGCAATGCATGGATTTTCACAGGTTTAAATATTTGATTATCCGCCATAAGCTCTAAAATTGCGCTTCCAATTCCGCCATTTTTTAAACTCTCTTCTATTATTAAAATTTTATCCGATTTGTTTATAAAATCTATTATAGTTTTTTCATCAAGAGGTTTTAAAGTCGATAGATTTAAAATTGAAGCGTCAAAATTAATTTCGTTTATAGCCTCGATAATATCAATTAAAGTCTGCCCATAGCTTATTATACAATTTTTTTTATTGTTTTCTTTATTATAACTTTCTCTTACAATATGCGCTTTTCCAATTTCAAAATTATCAGAAATAATATTTTCTTTATTTTTTTCGCTATCTCTAACCGCCGATTTATTATATCTTATAACCGTAGGACCTTTATATTCTATAGATTTTTTTACCATTTCCTTAAAATCTTCTTCAAAAACGGGCGACATTATTACGATATTTGGAATTATTCTCAAAAAAGAAATATCAAAAACTCCTTGATGAGTATCGCCATCTTCAGGCACAAGTCCCGCTCTGTCAATCATAAATTTAACATTTGCCTTCATTATGCATGCATCATGTATTATTTGGTCGTATCCTCTTTGCAAAAATGTAGAATATAAACATACAAAAGGAATAAGTCCGCTTTCTGCAAGCCCTACCGCAAAAGTTATAGAATGTTGTTCTGCAATTCCGACATCAAAAAATCTGTCTTTAAAAATTTTCGCGTATTCCGTAAGTCCCGTTCCCGATTCCATAGCAGCCGTTATTGCCACAATATTTTTATTTTCTTTAGCCGCTTCAATTATACTCTCTCCTGCAAGAAAAGAAAAAGTTTTATTTGAAGATTTTGATTTTAACTCTCCCGTTTCAATATCGAAAGGAGCTATTCCATGAAATTTAGCGGGATTTTTTTCGGCGATTTCGTATCCTTTTCCTTTAATCGTATTTACTTGAATTAATCTCGCGCCTTTTATTTGTTTTATTTTTTCAAAAGTTGAAATTAACTCTTCATAATTATGTCCGTCAACGGGTCCGAAGTATTTGAAACCCAATTCTCTAAAAGCTATTCCAGGAGCTACAAAACTTCTAATAGCGCCTTTTCCTCTGTCTATTATTTCGTTTGCAATATCGCCAAAAGGCAATGTTGAAACTAAATCTTTAATTTTATAAGAAGCTTCTTGAATTAAATCATCGTTTAATGTGGCGTTTAGAAATTTTGAAATAGCGCCAATATTTTTTCCAATTGACATTTCATTATTATTCAAAATTATAATCATATCCGTATTTGTATGAGCGATATTATTAATAGCCTCAAGCGCCATTCCGCCCGTCATAGCGCCGTCTCCTATTATCGCTATAACCTCTCCGCTATCTAGCAAAATATTTTTAGCTTGAGCTACTCCATAAGCGAAAGAAAGAGAAGTTGAAGCATGTCCTGTCTCTTCAATATCATGTTCCGACTCGCATTTTTTAGGAAATCCAGAAATTCCTCCGTAAGCTCTTAATGTATGGAATTTGTCTTTTCTTCCCGTTAAAATTTTATGAGTATAAGTTTGATGCCCGACATCGAATATAAAAGCGTCTTTCGGGGAATCAAATAAATAATGAAGAACTATAGTTAAATCAACTACTCCCAAATTGCTTCCCAAATGCCCGCCCGTATTTGAAACCGTTTTAATTATAAAATCTCTTATTTCTTCGGCAAGTAAAGGAAGTTCTTCTTTTTTTAATTTTTTCAAATCCAAAGGACTGTTTATATTTTCTATATACATATTTCTTAAAATTAATCCAAATTATTTTTATTTATATAACTTCAAAGGAAACGATTGCAATTTATTAGTTCTAACATCGAATACATTTCCCGCCGTATCTATAATTTTATAACCAAACATTGTAGTAAATTTTTTAAACTTTATATTATTTGGCAATATTAAATATTCTAAATTTCCGCTATCTTCGTCTATTCTAAATAAAACCATACTCGATATAATTTCCTCATCGCTGCTTTCTTTTACAAGAGCGGGAGTGTCTAAATATATTTTTTTGTCTAAATAAAATAATCCGCCTTCGTATTCTGAAGTAAATAATAAAAATAAATCTATTTTCCAATATATTTTTTTATTAGAATATAAATATATTGTTTTGTTTTCGTCTAATAATGCAAAATCTTTTTTATTTACCAAATATATTTTAGAAATTTTTATATCTGTATAATCTACGGCAATTTTTGTGTCCGACAATGTCAAAAAATTAAGATGATTAATAGTATTATCTTCGATAGTTGAAGGATAAGTAAAAAAAGCTCTGTTATCGTAAAAACAACCGTTGCTTATAAAAATATTTTCTTTTAAAATAGAAACTACATTTTTATTGACTATATCGTAAACGAAAGTATTAATTAAATTAAATTCTTTTCCTCTGCATAATATATATCTTGGGTTTCCCGTAAAATAAGCTTCGTAAATATACATATAATTTATTTCTAAAAGTATTTTATTTGTTCCAATTTCAATTATTCTCAATTTATTATTTAAAGATTCGTTTGCATCGTTTGAAACAATCATTACTTTTTTTCCGTCTAAAGACAAATCTAAAATAGAATACGATTTTGCATTTTTATGAAATATTCTGCATTTAGAAAGTTTGAAATCGTAAAAGAAAGCGTTATGCATTCCTCTATAATACGGAGAAAATATTCCTCTATTTGTATTTTTATCAATATAAATAAAATAATCTTTTTTGTCTATTTTATTAAATAATACATTATTTTTAGATATCATAAAATAAGCTCCAATGCTTTTTATTTCTTTATTCTTACTCTCATCATAATTTCTATTTTCTTATCGCTTTTATTTTGCAATATTGCATAATTATCGTATAATTCTACAACTTCTGCAGACGCTACAAATTTTTCTTTTATGTTATAAAATCTATATCTATAAAGCATTTCGCTCGTATACCAAACATCGCCTTTTTCATTGCTTCTTATATGTTTATATTCTTCAATACGATTATTAGTTTCTACAGGATTTTTTGGAATATTGCTTTTATTTACAAACTTTTGATTTAAACTATTTGTATGAACATTGGTATTAGAATTTGAGCTATTGCTGTCGCCGTTTGGAAGTTCTAAAACTCTTTCAAGTTCATATATATCGAATTTATCTCCTTTCTTTACATTATCTTTTTTGCCTAAATTAATATATATTTTTTTATCTTCTACTCTCGTTATTATACCCGAAATAGAAGAAGCCTTAAGATATTTAACGATATCTCTTACAATTTTATCAAATGCCAAAATTGACGCTCTTCCAAGCGCGCTTTCATAAAATAACGCGTCTTCCGATTTATAAACGGGACTATTGCCAGGCAAAGTATAATTTGCGCTATTTGTAAAAGTTTTTAAAACCTCTAAAGTTTTTATATTTATAAGATTAACTTTAAACTCCACAGTCGCCGTATCCTTTCCGCCTTTTTTTAATGTAAAATCCAAAACTTCTCCGTTAATCAAATAATCGGAATTAAAAGTTTCTTTAATAAATTTTGAAGCGACATTAATATTTGTCTGCATTATTTTGTAAGAAGCGACAATATCGTAAGATGCAAAATAAGAAATTAATAAATCGTAATCGCTAACTTCAAATAAATGAGCGTTTATTAGAGAAGATTCTAAAACTCTCGGCATTCCGTCATCAACCATATACTCTTCTATCCATTCTCTATTTGCGCTCTTAAAAGGTAAAATTGTCATTGTTATAGAATGTAAATTTACGCCGAAAAATAGCGTTAATAAAATAAAAAATAAAATAAATCTAAATTTAATCATAAAAATTAATAATCTTTTTCTATTTTTTTATCTTTGGGTTTGTAATAGGAAGTCATAGCGCTTATTGAAATAAAAGCTAATAATAAACCTATTAAGAAAACCACTTTCTTTGCAATATTCATAAAATATTAATCCGTTTTTTATTTATTTACAATAATTATAATTATAAAGTTAAACAATTTCAATACCAATATATCAATTTATAAAAAATATAAAAGTTTAATTTTGACAAATTATTATTTTTTTAGTATATTATATATTATTAATTTTCGGAGATTATAATGAAAATAGCGCTATCTCAACTTGAAATAATTCCTTCAACGCCAACGAATAATGCGGCGAGAATTATAAATTATATCGAAGAGGCAAAAAATAATAAAGCCGATATGATAATATTTCCCGAGCTTGCAATATCGGGATATTTAATCGGCGATATGTGGGAGAGCGAATCTTTTATAAGAGAATGCGAAGAATTGGGAGAGGAGATAATAAAAGCCTCTAAAGATATTTTTGTTATATTTGGAAATGTAGCGGTAGATAAAAATAAAAAGAATTTTGACGGCAGAGTTAGAAAATATAACGCTTTATTTTTAGCGAAAGACGGAAAACTTATAAAAAATCCATATTCAAAAATTTCATATCCTTTCATTATAAAAACTCTTCTTCCAAATTACAAAGAATTTGAAGATACAAGACATTTTTTTAGCTTAAAAGATTTGATTTTTGAAAACGCTTTAGAAGATAATTTTGATTTAAAAGAATATTTTAATCCCGTTGAAATAAGTATTAACGGAGAGAAAATTAATTTAGGATTGACAATTTGCGAAGACGCTTGGAGTTCAAATTATAATTTATCGCCTATGGATATTTTAAACGAAAAAACCGATTTATTTATCAATATCTCAAGCTCGCCTTATACTTTAATAAAAGATACAAAACGGCATAAAATGTATTCAGATATTTCAAAAAAATATAATAAGCCTTTAATATATGTTAATAATGTTGGAATTCAAAATAATGGAAAAACCGTTTACACTTTTGACGGCGGAAGTTCGGCATACGATAATAACGGAAATATAATTTGCGCTTCTAATCGATACGAAGAGAGATTATATTATATAGAAATGAATTTAACAAAAAAAGAATTTCCAAAAGCTATAAAGATAAACGAAGAAAACGAATACAAATTAATTTACGATACGATTATTTACGGAATAAGAAAATTTATGAAGTCGATTGGAATTAATAAAGTAGTTATAGGAGTTTCTGGAGGAATAGATTCCGCTTTATCTTCCGCTGTTTATGTTAATGCAATCGGCAAAGATAATGTTTTGCTTGTAAATATGCCGAGTAGATTTAATTCTAACACTACAAAAAATTTGGCGAAAACTTTAGCCGAAAATCTGGGTTGCGCTTATATGGTAGTTCCCATTCAAGAATCGGTTGATTTTACGATAAAACAAATTGAAACATGCAAGATTATAAAAGACGGAGAAGAGAGTTTTTTTAAAGTATCTTCTTTTATAGCCGAAAATATTCAGGCAAGAGACAGGTCGGCAAGAATATTATCGGGATTAGCCGCTTCTTTCGGCGGAGTATTTACTTGCAATGCAAATAAAACGGAGACTATGGTTGGCTATTCCACTTTATACGGAGACGGAGCGGGATTTTTTGCAGCTTTAGCGGATTTGTGGAAATACCAAATATACGAACTTGCAAAATATATAAATAAAAATATTTTCAAAAAAGAAATTATTCCCGAAGGAAGTATAAATATTATTCCATCTGCGGAATTATCAAACGCTCAAGCGGTTGACGAAGGAAAAGGCGACCCTATTAAATACGATTATCATGATTATTTATTTAAAGCGTTAATGGAATCTTGGAATAGAATATTGCCCGAAGATATTTTGCAAATGTATATTGATGGAGTATTAGAAGAAAAAATAGGATGCGAAAAAGGAATAATAAAAAAATATTTTAAAAACGATTTGGAATTTATAGAAGATTTGGAAAAATGGTGGAGGCAATATATGGGAATGGCAATATCAAAAAGAATACAAGCTCCTCCGATACTTGCGATTAGCAGAAGAGCTTTCGGTTTTGGAAATAGAGAATCTCAAAATAGAGTTTATTATACTTCAAAATATTTGTATTTAAAAAATAAATTGCTTAATTAAAGGTTTCATTATGAAAAAAATTATATTTCTATTTATGATATTTGGTTTAAATCTTTATTCTCAAACAAATTTAGATTACGAATTTAAAAATCCTTTCAGAGTTTACGAAACGGATAAATATTATATGGGTTGGCAGGACCCAAGAGCTTTTATAGGAAGATTATTATTTGCAAAAAATTTTAATGTGGAAAAGAATTTAACTAAAATATCTCCCGAAGCTAATTGGGATTTTAAATCGGTTTCTTTATATGTCGAAGGAAAAGTGGCAAGCGAGATAATGTTTTATAGAAATAAATATTTTTCAGTAGGAATGGGCGCGGGAATGGAAATATCGATACTTGGAAGAAAAAACGGATTATTCGATGTTTATGATTTTTCAGGACAATTCGATTTATTTTTAGATTTATGGCTTCAAAATCTTACGGGAATTAATTTGAAAATAAGATTTATTCCAATGTATCATCAATCAACGCATTTGGTTGACGGTTTTAAGGGCGATGTTCATATAAGAAGCGGAAGCAGTTATGAGTTGCGGCGATTTCGGTTTATTATTATATAAATAATTTCACAATATACGGAGGATGGGAATTTTCTTATAATACGGTTGGAAATAGTCCGCAAATATTTAGACTTCATACGGGATTTGATTATAGATTGCCTTTATACAAAGAAATTAATTTTATAACAGGAATAAATTTAGCCGTAATTTTAGATAAAAAAGACAATTTAGGTTTAATTAGAATAAGAGAAAATTTGCATGCGGCTATAAATCTTGCAGCTGGAATAGAATTTTATAGATTTGCTATAGCTTTAAAATTTGGATATGGAAAACCAAGAGGAGCTTCAAGTTATTTCGGATATGAAAGCAAAATTGGAGCGGAAATAAGCTTATTATTTTAAAATTTTTTTAATTTTTTTGTTTAAATGGGTTGACATTTTAAAAAATATTTATTATAATATTAATATGATTAATTATTGTAAAGTCGCCAGTCGCCAGTCGCCAGTCGCCAGTGGGAGAAATCTCTATTGCAAAAAATTTTGGAGTAGTCAATTGCAAAAACTTGAATACTCTAACAAATATATATTTATAAAAATAAAATTAATAATTCTAATTAAAAAAATAATATTACATTTTTATAAATACATTAATTTTTATAAAAATAAAAATAATTATATTATAATACATCTTAACAAGGAGAAATAAATGACAATTACAAACACAGAAATGGAAGAAAAATATTATTGTAAATATTGCGGGAAGTCCTCTTCAAGCGCAAGTTTATTATGGCAATGTTTATGCCAAAATAATCCCGAAGGCAAAAATCATGTCGCTTACGAAGGAAGTAAAAAATCAAAATATCAATGTGTATATTGCGGAGAAGAATATTGCAGTATAAACTCTCTTACAAAAGTTTTATGCGAAAAGAATACGGAAGGAAAATATCATGTTCCTTACGAAGGCGATAAAAAAGAAATGTATTCATGCAAATATTGCGGCAGTTCTTATTATACCATAAAAGAATTGACTTCGGAATTATGCTTAAGAAATCCTAAAGGCAAATTTCATGTTCCCGCTAAATAAATTTATTTTCCCTTTTCTAATTTATTTTTAACGAAGGAACTTAAAATATTTAATTCTTCTATAGTTGATTTTGAGGCTTCTAAATTTTCGCTTTTTACTTCTTCGTAAACTTCTTTTCTAAAAATTTTAACACTTTTCGGAGCGTTTATTCCAAGTTTAATTTGGTCGCCTCTTATATCGACAAGCATTATTTCTATATTGTCCCCGATGACTATACTTTGATTAATTTTCCTCGAAAGCACAAGCATATTTAATTTTTTCCTTCACTATCATATTTACGGTCATCTTCAGACAATATAAAATGTCTAGTATTATATTTGTCGCCTAAAGCGGCGCATTGTTTTGCCTTATGATTCTTGATATTAAAAACTATTGGCGCTATAAGATTTGCGGTCATAGATTTTAAATCTCCGTTTGGAATGCTCACGATAGTAAGCAAATATATATCCGATTCGCTTTCTATACTCAATGATTTTATATCTTCGTCATGAATATCGGGCTGATAATCTTTAAAAACTAAAAAAGGGTCTATAAGTATAAAGCAAATATTTTTATCGTCTTTAGATTGAAGAATCTTAAAAGTTCCCTCGCCGTCCATATTTACAAGATAAAATTCATCGTAATCTTCAAAAGCCAAAATGCTTCCATTAAGGTGATAAAGCGAATTATCCGCAACTTCAATTTTACCCAATATTCTAGATTCTATTTCAGGCATAAATTATATTCCTTTAAATAAATAATGAATAAAGCAAATAACGATTATAAATATTTATTGTCTTAAATAATCCATAAGAGTTCTGCCTAATAATCTTCCCGCAGTTTGCAAAGAAGCGGTATGAGCGTATTGCCACATATTAAAGTTTACAATCTCTTCGGAATAATCTATATTTTCATTTTTTGCCAAAGCTTCATGTATAGCTAGTTTTTGGTCTTCAAAATTTGTAAATCCCATATCCAATCTTGTCACTTTTGAAGAAGCGTTAGCCTGAACCGTTGTCACATTATCAATGGCGCTATCGATATAACCTAAAGCCTCGCTTCCAATCGCTCTAACATCGTCATTAAGCATAGCGTCTCTTAAATAAATTAAAGTTTCAAATATTGATTTTCCCGTTACTAAAGCGCTTGGCTCGTAATTATTTTCATAAGTATTGCCAGCTCCCGCTCTAACCAAACCTATATCTTGCAAAACAGTTCCTCCCGCCAAATCTTGCAAAAGTATTTTATGAGGAGTTGAAGTTCTTAATTGTATTACTTTAGCGCCGCCTCTTAAATCTCCTATGCTCGCTCTAACATCTCCGTTGGCATCGTTTATTCTTTGAACTATAGCCTCGATATTATCGCCTTGTTTTATGCTAATCGTCATATCGTCTATCATAATATCTTGATTTTCAGACGCGATATAAGCAGAAGCGTCCATAGTCGACATTATTTCCATATTAGTTCCCCAGAATATATAATTTCCTGGCGTTCCTACATTTATATATTGTCCATTTTCAACTTCTCTATTTTGTTTATTTGCATCTCCTTCATACATAACAGATTTTATTATAGAGCGTCCAGCCTTTTCGTCATGAGAGTAAAAAGCTCTAAACGGTTCGGTTTTTATGCTCGTTCCTGAAAATATAAATTCGCCTTTGCTTTGAGTTTTTGAAATATCGTAAACTCTCTCAAGCATTTCTTCTATTTCCATTGCCATTTTATTTCTATCTTCTGCAGAATAAGTGCTATTCGCTCCTTGAACCGCTAAATCTCTCGCTCTCGCTAAAGCTTGAGTTATAGAACTCATAGAATCATGAGCTATATTTAATCTTTCTTTTCCTTCGATTATATTATTTTGATATCTATCTAAAGATGACATTCTCGTTCTATAATAAATAGAATTAATTGTAGAAGTAACATTTTGATGAGGATACTGAACTCTTTGTCCAGTAGACAATCTTGTTTGGGAAGCCTCCAACTCGGTGTAATTTCTTTTTATTGTGCTAACCGTTCTATTAAATTGGGCTTGTTCGGTAACTCTCATTTTTATCTCCTTACGCTTTTTTATATATTAATTAAAATAAGCGAAAAATATAATTATTCTTTTTTATTTTCGTAATAATTAAAAATAGCTTTATAGTTTTTTTATTTATCATTATTATATTTAAGATTGATTTTTTTAGATTAAGATTTTATTGATTTATTTAATTATCGGAATTGATATTTATAAAAATTAAACGATTAAAAAAATAATCTTGTATTTTTAATTATCAGAATGCAATGATGGTAAAGTTAATAAAAATAAAAAATATAAATAAAATTTATATATTCAGAAGTAGACTAAATATAAATAATGTTATTAAATCCTATATCAAATGAGCGAGTAGCCTGCTGCTTAATTTAATAAAATTTTAAAAAATCAGAGTATTAATGTTTTTGCTAAAGGCGGATTTTAGCCTTGTTTTTTTGATGTGCTAAATGCAAACGGACGCCAAAAAAGAAATAATTTTTGCATCCGCCCGCCTTTGGTGTATTAAAAAAATAACATAATTTTTGCCTTATTTTTCAAAAAAAGACTACTTCGGCTCAACCTCGTAATTACAATAAAAAATAATAAATAATCGATAACGATAAAAATAATAAAATCATTTCATTATAATTAGTTTTTATATTTTTCTTAAAATTAATTTTGTTATAGAATCAAAATCTAAATTATCGCATTCTATATTTATAACCTTATCCTCGATTATGCTTAATTTATAAGCCTTATCGTAATAGTAAAGCAAAGTTAAAACGCATTCGTATATTTTTCCTTTATGCAATAATTCAAGCGCTTCTTTCATTCTCTCTCCGCCTAAACGATTTTTAATTTTTAGAATTGATTTTTCCAAATCGTTAATATCGTATTTTCCGTAAGTTTCGGTTATATACTTCGCCCTACTCTCTTTTGAAACATTTAAATAAATAACTTTTTGAGGCTCTTTCATAGAGTTAAATAAAGGTTTCGGAATCGCTATTTTACCTATTAAAAAACTTTCATCTTCAAGCCAAATTATTTTATTATTATATTCTATTAATTCTTTAGATAAATAATTTTCAAATTGTTCTTGAGTCGGTTGTTCGCCTTCGTTTATTCCTCCGAATGCAGAGCCTTTATGTTTTGCCAAATATTCTAAATCGATAATATTATATCCAAATTCTTTTAATTTATTTAATATTAAAGTTTTTCCACTTCCCGTTTTTCCCGTAAGCAAATATATTTTATAATCTCTATTAAAAGAATCCAAAACATAATGCCTATAACTTTTATAACCGCCTCTTAAAACATAAACATCGTATTTATAATTTGAACATAACCAAGCTACAGATTCGCTTCGCATTCCGCCTCTAAAACAATGCATAAGTATTTTATTTTTATCATTACAATTATTATTTTTAGTTATTTCGTCTATCGATTTTAATATATTCGTCATTTTAGGAGCTACAAATTCCAAACCTTTTAAAACAGCTTCTTCTCTTCCGATTTGTTTATATATAGTTCCGATTTCCTTTCTTTCTTCGTCATTAAATAAATAAACATTATAAGCTTTTGGAATATGGGCATGATTATATTCGGCAGGCGAGCGAACATCTATTATTGGCAGATTTTCTTTTTCCAATTTTAAGAATTCTTCTATATCTATATATTTTACCATTTATTATTAATACTCAATGAAGTTATATAAAATTTATATAATATAGATTAAAATAAAAAATGTCAAAATATTAATATTTAAAAATAATAAAAATATAGATTCTATATTTTTATTAATTCTATTTATTTCGTAAAGCATACCTTTGGCATCGGAATATTTTCATTATATTTGTTTAAACTATCATTTTTTTTATTTTAAGTTATAATATTTCTAATTAATTTATTTATTTCATAGATTTGAAATCGGAATATAGTTTATGTTTTTCAAAAAAAAAGATAAAAATAATAATAATGATAATAATAACAATAATAAATCTAATCGTAATGAAGTTTCTGAAAGGGCTAAAAACTTTTTTAATAACGATAAAGAACATCCTTCAGAAATACGAGCCGTTAGCCTTACTAAATTTTACGGAAAGAGAAAAATTATAGAAGATATTTCTTACGGCGTTAAACAAGGCGAGGTTGTCGGACTTTTGGGACCGAACGGAGCGGGAAAGACAACAAGCTTTTATATTACTGTAGGTTTTGTTACGGCGACTAAAGGACAAGTTTTTTTGAACGATATTGAATTAACAGGTTTGCATATGTATAAAAGAGCGCAACTTGGAATAGGATATTTGCCTCAAGAAGCGTCTATTTTTAGAAAACTTTCGGTTGAAGATAATTTACTTGCAATTTTGGAATATAATAAAACATTAACCCCAAAAGACAGAATGTATATTGCCGACCAACTTTTATCGGAATTTAATATAAATCATGTTAGAAAGCAAAAAGGCTATACTCTTTCGGGAGGAGAAAGACGAAGATGCGAGATAGCAAGAGCATTAACCGTAAATCCTAAATTCATTTTGCTTGACGAACCTTTTGCAGGAGTTGACCCGATAGCCGTTATCGATATACAAAATATTATAGCGTCATTGAAAGCAAAGGGATTGGGAATTTTGATAACGGACCATAATGTTAGAGAAACTTTAAGAATAACCGACAGAGCTTATATAATGGGAAACGGAAAAATACTGGTTCAAGGAACTCCCGAAGATATTGTAAACAACCCGCTCGCTCGTAAGGTTTATTTGGGCGAATCTTTTACTATGTGATTTTTGAAAAATTTGCACTATAAAGTTTTTAATTCAAAGCTATATCAAAAATCATCATAATAGCAAAACCAAATATAAATCCAAAAACTCCAAAATGATTATGTTCTTCGGCAACCGCTTCGGGAACAAGTTCTTCTATAACGACATAAATCATAGCGCCTGCAGAAAAAGATAAAGCCGCAGGTAAAATTAAAGTTAATTTTGTGACGGTTAATGCTCCAATTACGGAGGCAATAGGTTCTACCAAACCCGATAAAGAGCCTAAAGCGAAAGATTTTAATTTTGAAACGCCCGAAGTTTTTAATGGCAAAGAAACCGCAGCGCCTTCGGGAAAATTTTGCAAGCCTATTCCTAAAGTAAGAGCCATTGCAGAAGCTAAAGTTATTCCGCTTTGTCCTATAGAAAAAGCTCCGAAAGTAACTCCAACAGCCAAGCCTTCGGGAATATTATGCAAGGTTATTGCAAGAAATAATAATACGCTTTTTGATAATTGAATTTTAGGACCTTCTTTTTCTTCATGTCCATTAACAATATGCATATGCGGTAATACTTTATCCAATATCCATATAAAAAAACTTCCGAATAAAAATCCTAAAACGGGAATAATCCATTTAGGCAAATCCATTTTTGAAGATAATTCTATCGAAGGAGCGAGCAGAGACCAAAAACTTGCGGCAGTCATTACGCCCGCTGCAAATCCATACATAGTAGCTAAAACTTTTGGTTTAATTTCAGAGAAAAAAATAAATACTAAAGCCGAACCTAAACTTGTAAAAGTCCAAGTTATAAGTCCGCCGAATAAAGCCAAAGCTATTGGAGAATCAAACATTTACTTTACCTTATTAATCAATTAAATTTTATAAATTATCATAATTATATTTTATTTTATTATTAGTTTCAATATAAAATTAAATATTAATATAATTTTATTAAAAAAAGGAGAATAAATTATGAAAAACATTTTAACAATTTTAATCTTGAGCTTTTCTTTAATTTTGGCTTCATGGCGAAGTGAAGAACCTTTAATAACAAAAAGAAGGGATATCTATTTATATGAAAGAAAAGGAACTTATTATTTAAGAGTAGATACGGAAACTCCGCCAGAAGATTACGAAATTATTAATCAAGATGGTTTTTCTAGTGATTTTGGAGGAGGGCGCATAAAAATCACTGGATATATAATAACGGTAGATAATATAAAGAAAATATATGCAAAATATATTTAATTTGAAATTCCAAATATTTATTAATTTGACTTTTAACGATAGCCATATATAATAGAATTTATGTATAATGTTATCGTTGCTGGTTCTACCGATTTTACGGCTGATTGTATTTTGCAATTAATAAAAATGGATAATGTCAATATATCCTCTATAATAGCGCCTGTAGATTCTAAAAAAGACAGAAAGGGAAATATAATAATTTCGCCTACAAGCAAAATTGCTTTAGAAAATAATATTAAACTTTTGAAACCCGAAAATATTAACTCTGACGATTCTTATAAAACTTTGTCGGATTTGTCGCCCGATTTTTTAATCGTTGTCGCTTATGGAAAACTTTTATCAAAAAGAATTTTATCTATTCCAAAAATAATGCCCGTTAATATTCACGGTTCGCTTTTGCCTATTTTAAGAGGAGCGAGTCCCGTTGAGCATGCTTTATTATACGGTTTTGAAAAGACGGGAACTACATTGCAAAAAATGGATTATAAACTTGACGAAGGCGATATTATACTTCAAGATGAATTTGAAATTTTAGAAAATTGGCAATTTTACGAATTATACGAAGAAATTAAAAAAAGCGGAGTTTCTTTATTAAAAGAATTTTTTAGCGATACTCAAAAATATATTTCAAACTTAAAAAAACAGGACGATAAAAAAGCCACTTTTTGCGGAAAAATAAAAAAAGAAGACGGAAAATTAGATTTTACAAAAGACTCTTTGAGTTTACATAATATGACTAAAGCCTTTGTTAGATACCCAACAGCGTTTTGTTTTTACGATAATTTTATGATAAAAGTTTTTAAAAGCGAATATCAAAAATCTGATAATAAATCCGACTTTGGAAAAATTATCGAAGTTAATAATAACGGAATTTTTATTCAGGCTTTAAATGGAGTTTATATTATAAAAGAATTGCAAAAAGAAGGAAAAAAAAGGCAAACCGTTAAAGAATTTTTATGCGGAAATAAATTAAATACGGGCGAATATTTTAAATAGAGGAGTTTAATTATAAATTATGAAAGAGATACGAAATAAATTAAATAATCAGATAGATAAATTAAAAAAATTATATAAAATCAAATTAAAACCTAAAATTACTAAATTCTTTAAAATGATTTTTCCAAATAAAATAATGAATAATCGAAATTCCGCTTTGGTTTTTAAGAGATTAATTTTATTCGCTTTATTATTATTCGTATTACAATGTTTTGTAGTTTCAATAGTCGTGTTTATAGTCGTAAAATCTGGCGGAAAATCTTTTATTCTTCCCGATGTTCAAAATAAAGGAATTTACGAAGCCATTAAAATTTTAGAAAAAGAAAAAATTAATTTAAATATTCAAGCTCGTTATTTTAATAATTATCCTTTGGGAACTATAGTAAGCCAAGAGCCTAAAGGCGGCGTAAAAATTAAAAAAGGCAGAACCGTATATTTAGTAGTTAATGCTCCCGAAGAGATAACCGTAAATATGCCCGACATTATAGGATTAAAATACGAAGAAGCGCTTAATATAATATCGAACGATGTTATAAGTAAATTGCCTAATGTTATTATTAACAATAAAGTAGAATCAAGAGAGGATATTCAAGAAAACAATATAGTTTTATCTCAAACTCCTTTGGCTAATGAGATTATAAAATCCGACTCGGAAATAACTTTAATCGTTAATAATAAAGAATAAAATTAAAGAGTAAAAATGAAAAAACTAAACAAAATATATAATAAAAATTGTAAAATTTTTTCCGAAAATTTTAATTGGAGATATATATAGTTAAAATGAATAATGTATGCGAATTCTGTAATAGCAATGAGTCCGAACTCTATATAAAATCCGATTTGGTAAGCTATAATAAATGTTTAAATTGCGGACTTATATATCAATTTCCCCTTATAACTCAAAAAGAAATAAACGCTATATATGACGACAATTATTTTGAATACGAAATTGCAAATCAGGAAAATTTTTTTAAGTTGATAAGACTAGCGTTAAAAGATATAGAATTTGAAAATATAAAAAAAGAATTTCCAAATAAAAATGTTTTAGATATAGGATGCGCTACGGGGATGACTCTTAATTATTTTAAAAGAGAAGGCTACGATACTTACGGCATTGAAATTTGCTCTTCTTCTGCGGAATATGCAAGAAAAAATTATAATTTAATTGTTTATGAAAAAAGTTTAATTGATATAGGTTTTGAAAGCGATTTTTTTTCTTTTATACATTTTTCGCATGTTATAGAGCATGTTCCAAATCCTGCCGAAACTTTAAAAGAAGTTTATAGAATACTCGCTAAAGGCGGTTATTTGTCTATCACGACTCCAAATGCGGATGGAATATTTGCTAAAAAATATAAATCTAAATGGCGAGCGGTTATGCCTCAACATTTATGGCTTTTTTCAAAAAAAACTTTATCTCAATATATGAAAAATATTGGATTTAATATTATTAAAGATTTTTCTTGGGGAAGTATTCCTATAGAAAAGAAGACGAATAAATTTATAAAATCATTTTTTGATAAATATGTTAAAATATTTAATAAAGGCGATGTAATGCTTTTTTTATGTAAAAAGTAAAATATAAAAATAAAATATTAAGGAGATATTATGGCTACAGAGAATAACGGTTTGCTTTCAATGGACCCAAATAATTACGAATACTCTTTCGACAATACGATTAATATAAGAGAAATATACTATAAAATAGTGGACTCTGAGCCTAATAATCAGCATTTATACGAAGAGATTTCAAAAAATTATGCGACTATAGGCGAACAGATTTTAAAATCAATAAGCAAGAGAGCGGGAATTAAAGTCGGTAAAAATGTTAAATTCGATAAAATGACGGGCGTATATAGAAGCGCGGTTTACGGTTATGTCGTTTATGACGGAATGAATTCGGTTTCGGTTATTCCCATTATAAATGTTTCAGAAAAATGGCGCGGAATAATGGTTTTGCCTCCTCAAAAAAATGTAAAAAAACAATTAGGACTCGATGATATTAATAGTATGATTTCAGAACTTCCAATTCAATTAATGGTTAATTATGATAGAATAACGGAACTTGTCGAAGAAAATTTAAAATTTAATGAAGGAGTTTGCTGCGTATTTGTAGAAGGAAAAAAACCAATCGATGGAAATGTGCAAAAAGTTATACTTGATTATGATATGTCGATAGAAACGGGGAAAAAATCCGAAGACGGAAGCATAGATTTTAAAGAAAGAAGTTTTATTCATAATATAGAAGCGGGAGTTCAAATCGCTCATTTTATTCCAGAAAAACCTGCCATTGATGGACTTGATATATATGATGAAGTTATGGAAGCTAATTATGACGATGACCCATGCTATAAAATAGGAAATAATCTTAAAGTTGAAGATGACGGAATAAATATAAAAAGCGCGATAAAAGGAATATTGGTAAATAATAATAATACTATATCCGTAAGCAATGTTATTGAAATTGAAAAAGTCGATTTGTCTACGGGAAATATAGAGGTTGACGGTTCGGTTATAATAAAAGAAAATGTGACGCCTGGATTTAGCATTAAAACCGAAGGCGATATAAAAGTAAACGGAAATATTGAGGACGCTAAAATAAACTGCGGCGGTAATTTAATTGTGTCGGGCGGAATAATAGGCGGACCCGATAGCGATATGCATATAAACGGAAAAGTTTACGCCTCTTTTATAAGAAACGCTAATTTAATTTCAAATGGCGATGTTATAGCCAATCAAATAGTTAACTCAGACATATCATGCAATAATAGAGTAATAGTTTTGGAAGGAAAGGGCGTTATAATTGGAGGAAATATTAAAGCCTTAAACGGAATTTGGGCAAAAAGCATTGGAGCTATAAGCGAATCAAAAACGACAATAATAGTAGGACGAGATGCAGAAGCTGACGCATTATTTAAAAATATAGTGACGACTATAAAAACAAATAGAGAAGAGATAAACAAATATAAAACTTTATTAGGAGCGGAATATTTTAAAGACCCTAAAGCTTTTATACAAAGAATACCAGAAAATAAAAGAGAAGCTATAAAAAATATATTGAAAAAAGTTACTAACCTTGTAAAAGAAACTGCCGAATTGGAAGAAAAAAGAAAACAAATGAGCGAAGAATTTGAAAAGTTATCAAATAGTAGCGTCTCTTCAATGGAAGGATTTTTTCCAGGCGTTACGGTTTATATATCGAATATAAGAAAATATGTTACTAAAAAAACATCAGGCACAGAATATTTTTATTCAAAAGAATTAAGAGATATTTCAGAGAAAGCGCCTAAAACTTTGCCTCCCGAAGAATATGCGGTTATCGATATTAAAGCAGATAGATAATTTATATTTCGCAAACGGGAAGCTGTCGAATTTTTATTTTCTTTGCGCTTTTATCTCCAAATACCGAATTCATATAATTAGTATATTCTTCAACTTTATCTAAAGGTATTAATGCTTGAATAGTTCCAGCAAAACCTCCGCCATGAACTCTGCAAGCGCCGTCTCCTTTCAAAAAATCTTTTGTAAGCATTAAAGCCAAAGCGACTCCCATATTTTTTGAGCTTGTAGTAGAATAGCAATTTTGCAAATACATAAAACTTGAAAGCCCAGAATCGTTCATAAGATTTATATATTCTTTAATATTATTATTTTTCAAAGCGTTAATTTGATTTATAACTCTTTCGTTTTCCGTTATAAAATGATAAGCTCGCATTAAAGCTCTGTCTCCGATTTTCTCTCTTATTTTTGAAGCGTTTGAAATTAATTCTTCTTTCGTTATATCTCGGCAAACTTCTTTTGAAAAATATTTTGCAACGGCGTTCATTTCTTCTCTTATAGCGGAATATTCTCCCGTAAGCGAACTATGGTCTCCTTTAGCGTCAACTATCATAAGCGCATAACCCGATTTTTCAAAATCGTATTCCACTTTTTCTATTATAGGATTTTTTGGATTTTTAAAATCTATTGAAATTATTCCTCCAAGCGAACATCCCATTTGGTCCATTAATCCGCATGGTTTTCCGAAATAAATATTTTCCGCATATTGTCCGATTAAAGCTATTTCAGTTTTTTCTATTTTATTTTCGTTATAAATAGAATTTAAAATTTCGCCGATTAAAGATTCAAAACTTGCAGAACTGCTAAGTCCGCTTCCTATAAGAACTCTATTATTTAAATAGGCGGTAAATCCTCCGATTTTATAACCCGAATTTTTTAATCCCGAACAAACTCCTCTTATTAAAGCGTTTGAATTTCCAAATTCTTTTTTGTCAATTTCCAAATTATTTATATCGATTAAATCGGGAGTATCATAGCCGTTCGTATAAACGATTATTTTACTATCTTCTCTTTTAGAAACTACGGCTAATTTATCCAAATTAATTGAAGCCGTTAAAACGCAACCGTTATTATGGTCGGTATGATTTCCCGATAATTCTGTTCTTCCCGAAGCGCTGAATATAAAAATATTTTCCGATTTGTCAATTTTTTGAAATTCACCTAAAGCCGAAGATAATCTTGAATAAGTTTCTTCTATAGAATTTTTATCTCCGCCGTAAATTCCGCTAAACTTTTCGGACATTTTTTTATTTTTTAATAATTCTTTTAATTCGGATATTTTATACATTTTATTTGCCTTTAATTTAATTCAAATCGTATAAATAATATATAATTATAAAATTTTGTCAAAGGATTTATAAATAAATAAATTATTTTATAACTTAAAAATATCTAACATCTTTAAAAATTATTACTTGATTTACAAAATAAAATATATTATCATTTAAAATTAATAAAACTAATATTTAATTTATATAATTTTACGAGGATTAAATTAAATTGAAAATTAAAAAAATATTATATAATTTTTATATTAACTCTTTTATAATTATCGCGATATTATATTTTGCGATAACTCAATTTTTGCTTCCGTCACTTTCGATTGACAAATTTAAAATAAGTTTTATAGATATATTATATGTTTATTTATTTTCTTTAATTTCTTATTTTCTTTCAAATAAAAAATTAGTAATCTCTTATTTGTTTATTATAGTCGCAGTTTTTTCATTTTTTACAATAGAACCTTTGGGAATAACTATTTTAACTAAACCTATATTTTTTACAGATATGGAATATTTATATCCTTCGCTAATTGAAGTTTTGCCTCTTTATATGCAAATAATTACGATAGTGGCTACAATATTATATTTTTCTTCGCTTTTTGCATTCGCAATATATTTTTTATATAGATTAATTAAAATATTTTTGATTGATAAGAAAAAAGGAATTATATTATTTTTTATAATTTTAATTACGACTTATTTATCATTTTTTAGACAAGTTAAAATTAATTCTATATATCCAAATTATATTGAAAGAGTAAATAAATTTGGTATAATAAATTCAATAAGTTATAGAATTTCTTTCGACAGAGAAAATAATAAAATAATTGCAAATATTGATAATGTTAAAAATGCGATTGAATTATTAAAAGAAGTTCAAAATAAAAGAGATATTTCAAATTTAATTATGCCTTACGATTATACTAATAAAAGAAATGTTTTTATAATTTTCATGGAATCATTTTACGATTATAGTCATTTTTTAGAATTGTTTGATAAAGACCCTTTTCCAAAAGAATATAGAGAATGGGCTTTACAGTCGGCAAAAGTCGGACCAAACGATGGCAACGGAAGTTTATTTGCAAGGCTTTCGGGATTAATTGGAACTTCGCCGATTTATCCGAAAAAACAAAAAAGCAAGGTAAATACCGCTTTGCCTTTTTTAATGAAAAACGCTGGCTATAAAACAATCGCTCTTGAAGAATGCGGAATAACTTTTAATTTAGATAAATTATTTCCAAATATTGGATTTGAAGAAACTATATTTAATTTAGGACTTACGAATATAAAAAATTATATAAAAAATAACGATTTTGAAAAACCTTTATTTATTTCGGGATTTACTTTTTTAGGACATGCGGGAAGCCATATAAAAAACGATTTTAATATTTTTGAAAACAATAAAAGATTTTACGAAAAAATTAATCGAAAAGATAAAAAAGTTTTGCTTGAAACTATGGAAAATTCCGTTATGGCTGCAATTGATATAATAGAAACTAAAAATATAATTCTTCAAAAATATCCCGATGCGATTATAATTTTTAAGCATGACCATTTATATCCTTATTTGGCAGGAATGATTTATAATTCTTCTATAGACGAAAATATAAAAAAAGAATTTTTTGAATCTTACGCTATCAGTCCGCTTTTAATATGGAACGGCAGAAACGGAGCTTTTAAGTTGGAAGACGGATTTCCGCCCGAAAATATTCCGTTATTTATAGCCGTAAATACTAAAATTAATTGGACGAATTCTATAATTTCTCTTTTATATAAAGACAAAACGGAAGGAATTATAAGATTTTATAATAATTTTTATACGAACGAAAATAATAAAATTATCCGAATAGAAGTTAGTAAAGAAAGTTTGTCTTATAAATATAATTACGCTCAAAGAATTTTATCGGAAGATATTTTAAGAGGAAAGAAATATTTTAACGATTTAAAATAATTATTATTTTGGATTAAATTATTAAGTATAATTTTAAAAAACATTTTCTAAAATAAAAGATTAAAATATTTGCGATGACTAAATAGAAAGCCAATCATTTAATCTATAAATAAAAAAGATGCTGTAATAAATACTATGTATTTTAATTATCTTAACTACTATTAACCTTAACTATTTTTTAGTTTTATTAGAACTATTGGCATTGTTAGAATAATTAACATTCATTTATTTTCCTCTATTTCCTTGATTTTGGTCGTATGTTATGTTTGTATATAAGGTTCCTTTATTCGGATTTTTTATATCCGCATTGTGATTTTTGTCCATATTCTCACATCCATTTTTTAATAAGATTGTTGTTATTAACTTACTTTAGTCATAGCGAATGTTTGAGCTTTTAGATGTTTTTCGCAGTAAACACCATCAATCATCCTATCTACTCGATATGTAATGGTATTTCCATCGCTTGAAAAAGTTAAACTAGCATCTCCAATTGTTTTATCTACAGTAAGTTTCAAATTGTATGAACTATCACTACTAATAAAAAAGTAAGCTGGGAAAGTTCCCTTTACAGTAGAGAAACTCTTATTATCAGAAACACAATAGTCTACAGTATTGTCAGAGTTAATTCCAATAACAAAGTATTGATTTTCATTACTGCCAAAATCTTTGTTATTGTAAGCATATATTACCGCATACTGACTTAATTCTGGAGTTGATGGCTCTTCGTTCGATTTACAGCTTATAGATAAAGCCATAACTAAAGCTCCTACAACCATGTAGGTAAAAAGTTTTTTGTTTTTAGAATTTTTCATTTTCAAATTCTCCTTTTGAAATAAATTTTTATTTATAACTAAACAAGGATTTTTAATTTTCCTTGATAAGCTATCGAAAGTAAATTTAATTGAAGTTAAAAAAGTTTTAACTAAATTATGCAATAAAATTGAGACACTTAAAAATTTAAATGCCTTTAAAAATTGAGATATATAAAATTTAAAATTATTATTTATAATCGTTTATTATTGGTTTATATTCTTTATCAGTTTCAAAATTTGTTAAATCAAAAAATATTATGCTACCGTTTTCATGAACTAATGGCTCTTGTTTAAGTATATCCTTTAAGTCTTCCTCCATTTTATCCGCCAATTCCTCATTTCCAATAAGACCTTTATCAATATATAATCCGTAAAATCCAGCATAGTATATTTCATTGAGCAAATTATGAGTGTCCATTTCATTAACTTTTTTATACCATTCGTTTTCAACTCTTCCTAACTCCATTCCATAGCTCCATTTCAATTTTTTTGAGAATATATATCCTATAAAATCTTTATAATGGCCATAAAATCCGTATTTACTTTTAACTCTATATCCGAAACTGAAATCAGTATAATAAATTGTAGGTAATTGATATATAGAAGATTCTGAAGGCATAATATTTTCTATATTTTGTATAAATTTTTTATCTTGAATATACAATTCCATATCATTTTTATTATAAAATCCCGTATCTTGAGTTTGGTCATATAAAATAAATAAAAGTATTATAGAAAAAATTATATAAAAAATAATATTCTTCTTTTTGAAAAAATTATCTATAAACATACAAAAAGCCAATATACATATAAAAGCTATATATACTGAAATTCTGTTATAGCTTCTAATCATTGGAGTTATAAAATAATTAAAAATAGATGAAAAACCACCAATAGTGGTAAGTAAAACAGCAAATAAATTAAGTTCGGATAATAAAGATATTCTATTTTTATAATCGCTAATTAAAGGTTTATGATAATTCTTAATAAAAATATATAATATTAAACCTATAAAACCTAATGCACCGATTATACCTAAATAAGAAGTTCTATTTTCATTTACAAGCATAGCTTGAGAATAATATTCTAAAAAATATTTTGGATTTAAAATTAAATGAGATATTTTAAGTCCATACAATTCGGCTTCAGAAAACCATCTATTTATATTTGATACATATGAATGTTGGGATTTATATATAATTAAAGGCAGCAAATTAATTATAAATAAAACTATAACTAAAGCTATAGAAATTATAAATGGAATTGCCAATTTTATATTTTTTGTCTTTAGTAATTTCGATATGCAAGTTATGATTATTAAAAAGCAAGTAAAAAATGGATAATATGCTATTCCGTTATTCGATATTAAAATAATAAAAATAATCGCAATAATATTCTTCTTATTTTTTATAAAATCTTTTAAATTTTTTGTTGGTATTAGTAAATCGTTATTCTCATATAGCCAGATACATAATAAAATTGAAAGCGGTATAAAATATACGGAGGCTAAGGAAGTATGCTCTATATTACGCATATATACAAAAGGAATAAAAGAAAAAGTCAAACTTCCAAATATCGACATAAATTTAGATATTTTAAGTTGTCTAAAAACAAAGAAAGAAGATATAGCAGTAAATGGAAATATTAAAAAATAAAATATACTTCCCACATCTATAGGGTCTTTGGCAAAAAAAGATATTATTTTATTTACTAAGGTATCAAAATTCATAAGAAGATTGGCGGGAAAAACGCCATAATAACTTCCGAAAGGAGCGCCTAGTCTATGAGATTTAATAGGAAACCATCCTTCATCCTTAATCATGGCTTCATAATTTAAAAACAGAATATGATCTTTGTATGTATAAGCTAAAGGCAATCCAAATTTGAAATTGTATAATTTTAAAGAAAAAAACATTATTATAAATACTAATAAAAGAAGGATAATTACGCAAGACAAATTATTAATCTTACTGTCAAAATATTCGTTTACATTAAATTTTATATCTAAAGTATTAGAAATTATTAATAATAGAATAATTGCAATTATTACAACTATATATAAAATTAAAGGTTTTGGTTTTAAAGTATAATTAACATTATCGATTTTATCTTCTTCAATAATTTTTTTATCAGAAATAAAATTCCCATAAGGACTTCCGTCTCCATCCATTTCCACATTTTTTATATAATCTGGTAAATTACTTAAATCAGGATAAACTCCGTAAATATCGTTATTCCTAAAAACTTTATCATAATATCTAATTCTAAAATGATAAATATAATTTGTAATATTTTCATTAGTTAATAAATAATTTATTACATATTCTTCATCCAATTTTCCATCGACTGTAAAATCTTCTATAATATTTTCTAAATCATATAAATTTAACATTCTTTCAATATTCAAATTAAAATCGGTTAAATAACCAATTCTATTTTTTGAGCCTAAAATTTGCAAAATTATTAAAGCAATAGAAATAATAATTACAAATAAAATATAAATTTTTAGAAATAAATTTTTATTTTTAGATATCATAGAGTTATCTCCTTAAAAGTTAATAATAGTTGACACCAAGATAAGCGTTTAAATGTTTCAAATAATTCTTTAGTTTTGCAATGAAAAATCCGCCGAAAAAATTTATAATGCGGTGTGTAGTGTAGTGTAGTGTAGTGTAGTGTAGTGGCAAACTAAACATATAAAATTCATACCTTATTTTTTAATAAATAAATTATAACATATTAATAAAAAATGTCAATAGTTTAATTATAAATTTAGGCTTAATAAATAAAAAATTTAATATTATATTTACTTATTTATAGCGTTTACAAAGATAATTGATTTTATATTATTTCTTTATATAATAATTTTAATTTAATTTCAGAGTTTATATTTATGAATATTAAACCTATAGGAGTTTTCGATTCGGGATTTGGCGGAATAACGGTTTTGAAAGAGTTATTAAAATTAATGCCGAATGAAAATTATATTTATCTCGGCGATAATAAAAATATTCCTTACGGCGATAAATCAAAAAAAGAAATTGTAGAATTGTCCTCAAAAATGGCGGAATTTCTTATAAATAAAAATTGCAAAATATTAGTTATAGCTTGCAATACAATATCCGCATCCTCTTATAAAATACTAAAAGAAAAATATAATATTCCAATAATAGAAGTAATTTCAAACGCATGCAAAGACGCTATAAATAAAACAGAAAATAATAATATATCGATTATAGCTACGGATTTTACGGTTAAATCAAAAATATATTTAAAAAAAATAAAAGAATATAATAAAGACATAAAAATAAAACAGATAGCCTGCAAAAAATTATGTCCAATGATAGAAAATAATTGGAAAAACTACGAAGATAGATTTGAAATATTAAACGATTATATAAAAAATATAGATTTGTATTCCGACACTTTAATTTTAGCTTGCACTCATTATCCTTTAATAATTAAAGATATAAAAAAAGTTTTGAAGCAAAATAAAAATAATATAAAAAATATTGTAGATGCGAGCCATAAAACCGCTTTATCGGTAAAAAAATATTTGAAAGAAAATAATCTTTTAAATGAAGTCAAAAGAAATCAATTTATTATATACTCTACTTTAAATGATAAAAATAAAGCTCAAAATCTTTTGAATATATTTTTGAATAAAAAGGAATATAAATTAGATTTAATTAATTTAGATTAGCAAATATTTTTAATTCTTGTAAAAAATTTATTATTACTTTTATTAAAAAAGTAAGAAAAAAATTCTGTTCTTTTTTCTAAAAATAAACAAAGCTAGGCTAAAAGCATGCAAAGCAAAACCAAATTTCAGCGAAAAAATTAAAACTTTAAATTTAAAGTCCAATAATTATGGTATAGTTTATTTATTTTAAATTTTATTTAAGTAAGCAACAAAAATTATATTCCCATTAAAATATAAAATTTTATCAATTAAAATTTACCATTTTATACTTGAAGAAATTTTTATAAACGGCAATAAATTATTCAAATTCTTTTTTGAATATAATATAAATTATTTAATTTTGCA
>ERZ857984.1017-NODE-1017-length-26631-cov-2.922562_pt1 | contig 26631 bp, 43 predicted proteins | sample MGYA00519914_ERZ857984 | MGnify/ENA primary metagenome ERZ857984 (study PRJEB31778, sample SAMEA3449417) | human gut metagenome | biome: human gut; feature: human-associated habitat; material: faeces | place: United Kingdom | collected 2010/2012 ... | reverse complement strand
GCTGGGATCTATCTTCGGACGTTTTGAATCGAATTCATAGAGCATTTTAAATATCTCCTTTTAATGTTTTTATTTGTTCTTAATCTTCCCAATTGAAATCTTTGATAACTTTCTTTAGTTTTCCTAGACATCTAATATTGTTGCTCAATGGATCAACAACGATAGGGTCAAAATCTGCATTCATTGGCTGTAACATGATTATTCCGTTTAGTTCCTTATACTTCTTGCAAGTGGCTGTATTGGTATCTATGCAGAAACAACCAATAACACCATCATCTACTTTATTTACTTTCTCAAATATAAGAAGATCACCATCAGAGATACCTGCATCTTTCATACTTTCACCGCTTGCATATTGTGCGAAGTATTTAGCTGACTTACTCAAGCCTTTAGAAGGCACAGGAATCATATCAATGATATTGTCATCTACAAAGCCACCATTACCACAACAAATAGAGTCGTACAATGGTACTCTAGTGTAGTCAATATTCACGTTTCTATATATTGCATCATCATGATTACCTTTTATTAAATAGTCTGTAGAAACGCCAAAGTAGTCAGCAAGTTGCTGAACTATACCCATTTTTGGCTCAGTTCTATTGATTTCCCATGACGAAACCGTTTTATCGCTCACACCGACAATTTCACCAAGTTCTTTTTGATCAATTCCTCTTTTTTCACGTAATTGTTTAACATTCGTGCCGAATTGCGTTTTCATTTATAACACCTCTTTTCGCTTCTATTATAATGCAAACTGTAGAACAAATAAAGCAAATTGAATTGAATATTCTACAAATTGCATATTTTTATTGACATTCTACAAAACGTAGGATAGAATTAGATTCGTAAGGAGGTGGTAAGATGATTTCGAGAATGAGACTTGATGAAATTAGAAGAGCAAGGGGTTTTTCGCAAGAGTACATGGCCGATAAATTGGGCTGTCACAGAAATACTTACGCAAAAATGGAAGAAAAGCCACAAAATATTACCATGGAAGCAGCGGATAAAATAGCCACATTATTAAACGTTTCAATTAATGACATTATTTTTTTAGAATCAAATCTACAAAACGTAGAATCAAAAGGAGAAACAAGAAAATGAACGAATTACAAGTATTTAAAAACCAAGAATTTGGTTCAGTCAGAACATTAGTGATTGATAACGAACCTTGGTTTGTTGGCAAAGACGTAGCCGAAGCACTTGGATATGAAAAGCCAACAGACACAGTTAGAAAGCGTGTTGATGAATATGATAGAGGTATCTCCAAAATGGAGACCCCTTCAGGTAAACAAAATATGGTTATCATCAATGAATCAGGACTATACAGCTTAGTCCTCTCAAGCAAATTACCAAGTGCCAAGAAATTCAAACGTTGGGTTACATCTGAGGTGTTGCCAGCATTAAGAAAAACAGGGCAGTACCAAGTGAAGGAACTAAGCGGACAGGAATTAATGGCGAAAGCGCTGATTGAAGCGCAGAGCGTTCTAGCTGCCAAGGATAAGCAGATTGAGGAAATGAAGCCAAAAGCCTTATTCGCTGATGCAGTAGCAACTAGCCATACATCAATCCTTGTAGGTGAACTTGCCAAAATCTTAAAGCAGAACGGCATTGAGATGGGTCAAAAAAGACTGTTTGCATGGCTTAGAGAAAAAGGCTACTTGATTAAACGTCAAGGAACTGATTACAACATGCCTACACAGAAGGCTATGGATTTGGGATTGTTTGAAATCAAGGAAGGTTCTTACGTGAATGGCTCAGGTGTCAACATCACCACCAAGACACCAAAGGTCACTGGTAAGGGTCAGCAGTATTTCATTAACAAATTCTTAGCAGAATAGAGGTGAGAAAAATGTGTAAACAGGCTACAACAAACTTGCAAATGTTTGATGTGATTAAGAAACAGTGGGCTGATAGAAATGACATCATGATTTTAGCAAGTTGCAGTGAAGCAAAGGCTTCTAGACTTAAGAAAGAGATGACCGAGAAAGTACTTAAGTCTGGTAAAAGACTTCATGACAGTAGACATTTGCCGATGAAACTGGTTATCGATTATCTTGGGATTGATGAAAAAAGGATCATCAAAAATGCGAATATTGAACATGAGATGATTCTAAAAGAAAAACAATTGAATAAATAGCTTTAGTTGCTCGTAGGCACCTAAGGCTAGGAGACAAATAATAATTCGTAGAATGAACTGCAATACATAATTTAACATTTCTCTTTTTGGGTAATTCCATTGACTATACATACCTACTGTATACGGTCTCCTGGCGCTAAGTGCTTATGAGCACAAAAAAAGAACACACGACAGCCATCGTGTGCTCCCACTCAATCTTGGAAAAGATTGATAAAAATCAGACAGTGCTAATTATAGCACAGAAAGAGGAAATTATGAACAATTTTGAAAAACTAGTAATTATCTTATTAAACATCTTTGTACTAGTGACACTAATCAGCATGGTGCTCACTGGCAACAATTGGGAAAGTACAGGAGTGCATATCTTATGTGCGTGCTCTCTTGGTGTCAATGTCTTATTCGCAGAGTACGTAATTTGTGGAGGTAAATAGCATGATCAAACATACAAAAAATCCATTTTTACACATTGAATTAAATGGTGATGAACGCTTAATCGCTGGGCAAGGAAACACATGGCAGTACCTCTTGCTATTTGCTTACATCGTTAAAGCTGCCAAAGAAGGACGCTTTACTAATGGGTTTGACGTTGAAGGAGAAAAAAAGGAATTCAATAGAATTATAAATAAGGTGTATGAAAGTCCGGATGCTGCAATTGAAGCATTTGGACCACTAGGGGATGTAAATACAATCTCTGATATCTTAGAAGCACTAGATAACTTATTCGGAGGGGATTACGTAGATGGAGAATAAGAAAGATATTCTAGAGAGTCTGTTTGAGACTCTCACTAGAACTAGAAGGTGGAGCGATGAAATAGCAGAAATGCTTTACCACAAGGACAAGAACGGCAATGAAGAGGTCACTGTAAGACTTTATGAAGGTAATGAAGAAGTGTTCATTGATGTTACTGGAGACAGTGGCATGGCTCTCATTAAAGATGTTATTAACGCTTTAGAATGTGTCTAAGGGGGTGAAAGATTATGAAAGGTGTAATTAAGCACAAGTTGCCAAAAACTCGTGAGGAGTGGCTATATGACCGTTTAAAGGGTATAGGTGGCTCAGATGTTGGTGCAGTTTTAGGACTTAATAAGTATAAAAGTGCCTACACTCTGTGGGCTGAAAAATGCGGACTTCTTCAAGATGAAGAGGAAGACAACGAAGCTATGAGAGTTGGTAGAGATTTAGAACAGTATGTCGCTGACAGATTTACAGAAGCGACAGGAAAGAAAATTAGAAAAAGTGGGTTTTCTTTTCAATCTGAGAAGCATCCGTTCATGCTCGCAAATGTTGACCGTTTAATTGTTGGTGAAAAGGCAGGGCTTGAATGTAAAACCGCTAGTGCACTAACTAGATGCGATTTTGAGAATGGTGATATTCCACCAAGCTATTATTGTCAATGTATGCATTACATGGCAGTAACAGGCTTCGAAAAATGGTATATAGCCGTTCTAGTGATGGGCAAGGGCTTCTTTTGGTACGAAATCAACAGAAATGAAGAAGAAATTGAAGCACTTATCAAGGCTGAAGGTGATTTCTGGGAAATGGTCAAACAAGGTAATGCGCCTGACGTCGACGGCTCAGAAAGTACAAAGAACACATTGAACACAAGATGGCAGTCTCAAGTAAAAAGTTGTGTTTTAGGGCATGAAGCCGAGGACAGTGTTAAAGAGTTGCTTTCTATCAAAAAGAGAATTAAAGCTTTGAAGGAACTTCAAGTTTCTTATGAGAACTCTATCAAAGCAGAGATGGAAGATGCAGAAGCTGCAGAACTAGAAAATGTCATGATCAAGTGGAAGACTTCAAAAAGTATGACTTTTGATAGAGATAAGTTTAAAAAAGAAAACCCAGAGTTATTTAAACAGTACTTGAAAGAAAGTACTCAAAGAAAATTCTATGTAAAGGAGAAAAAAGGAGAAAAATAATGCTAAAAAGACAAGATTTTGTAAACAATATTTTAGATATGTTTGATGACATTGATGCTTTAAAAATGGAAAACGAGCGTTTAAAAAACTGTGTTCCTAAAGTCAATACAAAAAATAACAGCATAAACCGCATTGATGGCTTGATGATTGAAAAAGGCATAAAAGCAACTCTTGAAGAAACGCTTTATCATTGGAACAAAGTATGTTGTAACTATGACGAAGAAGCAGATACATATAGCTATACTTCATTCGAAAATTGGCTCAAGCAAAAAGTAAGAATTGAAAAAATTCCTATTTCAGTGTCTCGTGATGAATTTGTCACATATTTTAATAGTCAATTGTTAGAAATATACAAGAAAGAAAAAGAAGAATCATTAAAAGAAGAAAAGGAGAACAGATAATAATGGCAGAAGTAAATCAGAAAGGTATTATTGCGAATACCACTAAACAGGCAGTTGCTAATAAGCATAAGCCTCAAACAATCAAGGACTATATCAAGGTATATGAAGGAGAAATCGCTAAGGCATTGCCTAACGTAATCACTCCTGAAAGATTCAGTCGCATCGCTATGACGGCAGTCACTAATACTCCTAAGTTAGCAAAATGTACACCACAGTCATTCATTGGTGCATTGCTTATTGCTGCACAGTTAGGAGTTGAACCTAATACAGCACTAGGACAAGCATATTTAATCCCATACGGCAATCAATGTCAGTTCCAATTAGGTTACAAAGGGGCGCTTGATCTAGCATACAGAACAGGAGAAGTAAGAAGTATTACTGCCGAAGTTGTCAGAGAAGGTGACTTATTCGAGTACGAATTAGGTTTAAATCCTAAATTGAAACATGTACCAGCACAGAAAGGAAGAGGAAAACCGATTTTCTACTATGCAGTATTTAAATTAGTAAATGGTGGGGAAGGTTTCCAAGTCATGAGTTATGAAGATGTTACAGAACACGCCAAGAAGTATTCTAAAACATTTAATAATGGACCATGGCAAAGTGCCTTTGATGAAATGGCTAAAAAGACAGTGCTCAAGAAGCTATTGAAATATATGCCGTTAAAAACAGAATTCGTTAAAGCAGTAGCACAAGATGAAACAATTAAAAACTTTGATGTTGGAGAAGACAACAGAGACATTCTAGACAAGCCTAATGAATGGGTTGATGCAGATGTCAATATTGTTGATGAAGACACAGGAGAAGTCAAAGAATAGGAGACGTGAAAGATGGAAAGAAGGAGATGGATAAAACTGTATATGATGGATTACGATGAAGTCTATCACGATTCCAAGATGTTCCATCTTTGGATTGACATCTTACTACACACTAATCCTGTTGATTATTATCATCATGGCCAGCTTATTAAAAGAGGACAATGTATCTTGTCTCTAAGACAGGTATCAGAAAGATGTGGGATGGCAAAAAACACTATTACTAAATATCTTCATCTCTTAGAAGAGTGCGGAAAAATCAAATTAGATATATCTAGAAAAGGCACTCTTATAACAGTTGAAAACTGGGATAAATATCAGAACCGTGTCTCACCCAGTGTCCTAGAAGTAGGACAAGAGGTAGGACAAGAAGTAGGACAAGAAGTAGGACAAGAGGTAGGACAAGAGGTAGGACGTAATAAGAATAAAAGAATAAAAGAAATAAAGAATAAAAGAAGACTGTCTGTCAGTGACTCTGACTTGTCTGATTTAAAATCTTTTCTTATTGAAAATGACTTTGAAGAAGTTTCCGATGAAGTAATAGAAACATGCAAACTCTATGGACTTGAGAAAATAACCAATCTAAAGAACTTTGCTTTAGCAGTAGCAAAAGAAAAGAAATGGTACCAGAAGAAAAAGAAACTTAAAAAAAGAGTAACTGAAGAGGATAAAGAAGAATTAAGACGATTAACGGAAGAACTAGGAGGGGATTTATAATGACAATTGTGAATGATAGGAAGTTAGAAGCAGTCGCTAAATTCATTGGTGAAACGGAAGTCGAAGGCAATTGTATTTGTGACAATTTTAATGAAGTACTAGAAGAAAATAAAATCAATGTTCCTTGTACTGCTAGCAATTGCAAAAGCAACTGCCCATTCTATTCAAAAGAAAACTTCTTGAATTGGATTAAAGAACCTAATAAAAGATTTAGCGTTGAAGTTTTAAAGAGACCCAAAGCAATAGATTTTGTTGAATATATAAATAATGATGATGCTGCTCCAATAGATTATCCTAATTACGCTGAAGCTTTAGAAAGATACTGCACTGAGTTGGAAAATTTATTCGCTGATCTCGAATATGATTTAGAAACTGCTGAATGTGAAAATAGAACGTTAGTTGATAAGTTATCAAAGATTAGAGGTGTTTTAGATGGAAAATATTAAACAAATAAATATCTATCTAGTAGATGGATCTAGGTACGTAGTTATTCCTTCAGATGATAATTTATCCAAATATGTAAAAGGTAATTTTTACGGAGGATATAACATTGGCATCTCAAAAAATGAAGCGAAATCAATTATTCATGAATGGGTGTTTAATGCTGAAAGACAACACAGCGGCAGAATTGATGATATTGGCATTGAAGCAAGCAATATTATGTCTATTGAATTTTTAGAACATAGGGAATGATTATATGAACAAAAAGAATTTAAAAGAAATTACATATTCGGGCGAGTTTGTGAACGAATTAGAAAGCAAGATAGAATATTTAAAAGAAGAAAATGCATTAATCAAACGTAGATATACTGTTTTAGAATGTCAAAATCATCATCTTGAGTTATATAAGGAAGCGTTAGATCTAGCAATCACAAACGCTATTATTGTTGGTGGCTATGATTTTTGGAAAAGAGCTGCAATTGGATATGGCGTGCAAGAATTTTATAACAAGTGCATTCATAGAAACGCACCAAATCTTAATAAAGGTATTGTGGAATTCTATCTTTCGCTAATAGCAAACGCAAAAGAGTGAGGTAAAAGAAAATGTTAAACGCAGAAAAGTTTAGGAAAGAAATATTAGAAAATTCAAATGTTGTTTCTGATTTTTAAATAAGCAAGGATAAGCATGCAATCAAGAAATGTCTTGGTGTCTGTGAAGATTGTTTCTTTCACGATTTAAGAGATCACTGCTCGAACATTAAAGTTAAGTGGCTCTTATCAGAATACAAAGAGCCTGTCAAGCTATCTAAGTTGGAATATGATATTTTAAAATATCTTTCAGATAATACCGTACACATGTATATCACTAGAGATGGCAACGGCAATATTTTTCTATATGATGTAGAACCAGAAAAAAGTAATAGTGCTCCTTGGTGGACTGGTCGTGGCATGTGCCACATGAACATGTTTAATAAGTTATTCCAATTCGTTCAATTTGAAGATGAAGAACCAAGAGCAATAAAAGACATTTTAGAGAGTTGTGAGGTGGTCAATGATGCTAAAGAATAAAGAAGAGAGAACCTCATTCTTAAGAAATGAGAAGAACTGGGAAGTTGAGTATTTAACACCTGATATTAAAATGCTGACTTTAAAATTAACACCTAAACTATATGTCAGAAAAATTCAAGTGATGGGTTTTAATAAATATTTTAAAAAAAGTGGATGGTATACGCAGTTTACTAAGTTCTTTTATCCCGATGATTTATATTATAGTCCTAATACTTCCGATACAGAATTATTGCGATATTTAACTGCGCATAAAAATGATGATTACATTGAAGACTTAGAAGCGAAAGGAGAACAGTAAAATAACATGAACACTATTTCAATGGAACTGCATGAAGAGCAGATAACAGAACTACAAAGTCAGATTGAAGAATTAGAAAGTGAAAAACATTGTTTAGAAGAAGAATTGGAAGATTTAAAGGCTGAATATGAAGATTTAGAAGATAAGTGTAAAAGTTATGAAAAAGCAAACCAATCTGTATTGAGTATTTACAATAGAGGAAATTTGACAGTGAGGATTTAGAAAAGATGAAGGGTCTTCAGGAATTAAACAGTGAACTTGTTGAAAGCTGTAAAAAGGCTGACAGAGATTTCTTTATCTTAGCAGCAGCTTATGCTGCTACACTGATGTTGATGATTTACTTATTTATCAGATAGGAGTGATACAAATGATTCTATTACAGTTAGTTAAATATGCGTTTCTTCTGATTCTTCTTGTTGTGCTAGCCTTAGCGCTCATAATTGGAGTATTTATCCTGTTAGCAGTCTTCTTCTCTACGCTTTCGACATTTAGAGAAGAACTCAGAAAAGATAAGGAGCGCAATAACTTATGACAATAAATGACAAGGAGGAACACTATTAATGCTTAATCGTGCTTTATTAGTCGGAAGACTTACAAGAGACCCTGAACTAAGAAGAACAAGCAATGGAAAGGCTGTTACTTCTTTCAATCTAGCAGTAGAAAGAAACTTCAAGAGCGATGATCAGGAGGCTGATTTTATCAACTGTGTATGTTGGGGGAAGATTGCAGAAAATACAGAACGATATTGTTCTAAAGGTTCGATGGTTTCAGTAGATGGAAGAATCCAAACAAGAAACTATGAGAACAGTCAAGGTCAGAAGGTATATGTTACTGAGGTAATTGCTGACTCTGTACAGTTTATTAATACAAAGAGGGATAGTAATACAGCTACTGCAGCACAAGCACCAGTAAATAGTCAAGTACCTGTTAATAACTATGCGAGCAATGGACTGATTCAGCAGTTTGAGGATGAAGGCTTAATCATGGATGAAGAGGATATCCAATTCTAATGAGCAAGTACAACTCAAGAAAGACTACAGTTGATGGCTTCACATTCGATTCCAAGAAGGAAGCAAAACGCTATTTGGAATTAAAGCAGATGGAAAAAGACGGATTAATTAACGATTTGCAATTACAGGTGCCGTTTGTATTGATCCCTCCTTTTGAAATCGAAATTGATGGGAAGAAGAGAAAGAGAAGAAGGATGGAGTATATTGCTGACTTCGTCTATTACATCAATAACGTTAAAGTTGTGGAAGATGTCAAAGGCAGAAAAACAGAAGTATATAAGATTAAGAAAAAGATTTTTGAATATAAATTCAAAACAACGATAAAGGAGACATAGAAAAATGATAAGAACTGGTTCTTATTATGCATACAATGCAGATGATGGCAGCTTTTTAGCATGTGGGAGCAGTAATAAAATGAAGAAGTTCTTTGGAATCTCAAACGATACTCTTAGAATCCATTCAAAAAATGGTAAGATATACAATTCAAATAAATATGATCTTCACCTAAAGATTAAGTGGTTCGATGGAGTTATTAAAGATATTGAACCAACAATTAAACTTAAACCAAGGCCAAAACCACAGATAGAAAGAAAGCCAAATAAATTAAAATGTAACTTCGTAGAAGTATTCAAAGTATTCAAGCATCAAGAAGCAGAAGAAGAAAAAGAACACATGAGAAATAATTTTTCTGTTATCAATCTAGAAAGAGTTAGATTTGAACTAAAAAAGCATGCAAAAGAATCATATCCTTACAGAATTGCGTTCTATACTAAGAAATCGCCAACAACTTTGGTATTCGATGAATATTTTCTTTCGTTGGAGTTAGCAGAGCAGCGTATGGAATATCTGAAGAACTTCAAAGGCAAAAAAGACAATGGAGACTTCTGGTATGACGGTGTTAATTACGAAGCAGATAGAGTTATCATTGCAACAAGAACACGAAATAATAGAAATATGATTATTTCTTTAGATGATATATCTACCAAAAAAACTGACTATGACGAATATCTGGAACTAGCTAGATTCATTCAATCAGAATTCATCAGATAATCAAGCAGGGCATTGAGTTCTTTATTAGATTTTATATACTATCAAGAAAATTTATTAGGACCCCTCATACTTAATAGATTCTTTTCTAAAAGCAAGATCCTCTCATGGATTCGATGCCCTAACATATTTTTCTATTCTAAAACCAACAAACAACAGCAGTGTCATGGCTTTGCTTCCATCTCATTCACCTTCTTTTGCAAAGAATAAGAGTATGAAGCGCTAATTTTGCTATCCAACTATAAAGTTATGATGTTGCTGGGAGAAGAGAAGACACAAATTGAAAACCAATAGGAAGAGTAAAGGACTGTTTTCTTCTTCTCCAGAAAGGAGGTTAATTTTTGTTTTTTATTTTATTTGTACTGGTGATAGTGATTTATTTATTTTTTATTTTTGAGTAATCAGGAGGATTCTTTATGACAATTGACGAGACAAGAACATTTCTAAAATCATATAAAAGCATGGCTAACAGGGTAGAGTATATCAACAATAAAATGATTAATGTTAAATCAATCAGATATGACGATTCTCAAAGATGTTCTTATGGCGAGCCTAAAACTCAAAATGATTACATCATCATGAAAGATGAATACTTGTCTCAGATGCAAGAAATAAAGGATTCTATTGAAAGATTGAGCAGTATGACATATAGAAACATACTGTTTTATCGATATATAGAGTGTTTGAGTGTATATGATATTGCTGAAATTATGGACTATTCTCCAGCAACAGTAAGAACGTATATACTTGATGCAGTCAAAGAATTATCAGTTATTATGTGAAAAAGTCCTAATTGTTAATGATTTGTAATAACAATAGTGTGGTATTATGTAAATACATAAGAGTCCATACAGAGATAGAGGCACATATAGCCTCTTTTTATTTTACCAGGAAGGAGAATAACAGATGAATGACATCAAGGTAACGCAGAAGCCTATTGCTGATCTAATCCCTTATAGTCGCAATCCTAGAAGGAATGATGAAGCCGTTCCAATGGTGATGAACAGTATCAAGGAGTTTGGTTTTAAAGTTCCTATAGTGATTGATAGGAATAATATCATCGTATGCGGTCATACAAGGTTTAAAGCAGCGCTAAAGCTAGGACTTGAGACAGTTCCATGCATAGTAGCCGATGACCTCTCAGACGAGCAGATTAAGGCATTTAGACTAGCAGATAACAAGGTATCAGAGAAAGCTGAATGGGATTTTGAAATCCTTAGCGATGAACTTGATGACATTATCAATATAGATATGGATTCATTTGGGTTTGAGTCAATTGAATTTGAAGAACCTGAGGAAGACGATTCTGAAAAGTCAAACGAGAGAGAAAGAACAGGGAACGCATATAACTTGGATGAATATGATGAACTTAGAGCAATAGGATTCTATCAAATGCCTACACTTGAAAGAATTGACTATATTCCGGATGATCTTGTTGGCTTCAATTATGTGTTGAATTCTGATAGATATGAATCAGGTGTTCATTTTTACATTGATGATTATCAATTTGAAAGAATTTGGGCATCTCCTCAGATGTATGTTGATAAGCTAGCGCAGTTTGACTGTATTCTTACTCCTGATTTTTCTCTTTACATGGATATGCCTATGGCCATGAAGATATGGAATGTATACAGAAGCCGTTTGATTGGTCAGATCTATCAGGATAGAGGGCTTAGAGTGATTCCTACTGTATCATGGGCTGAACCAGAAACATTTACTTTTTGTTTTGATGGTATTCCTTCTAACAGTACAATTTCAGTTTCTACTATTGGAGTTAAGCGCAGCAAGGAAGCCACAAAGATATGGACACAGGGCATGGACGAAGCCATGAAGAAGCTGAAGCCTAAGAATGTGCTTGTCTATGGTGGCGACATTGGCTATGACTTCAAGGGTGCTAATGTGAAATACTATGATAATCATGTGACAGAAAAAATGAAAAAATTAAAGAATATATAAATCATATATCGAAAGGAGCATAATATATATGGGTGGTAGAGGTGCATCAAGTGGAAGAAGAGGCAAAGCGAGCAATGCTAAATACAATGGCTTTAGCATTACTGATGAAAAAAGGAACACAAATCATTATATAGTTATTGGCGGAAAAATCTCGATGGCAACACCAAAAAATGCGCGTGGGGCTTTGGTACGCTATTTTGATAGTAACCATCCTTTTCAAAAAGCTTACGATAAGTACGGGAATGTTGATGCGATTATCAAACGTGTTAATAAGGTCGGAAAGGGCAAGGCTTCAATTTTATCTGATAAGGCAGTAGAAAAAATGAACGCTGATTATGCTAAAGAGTTAGCAAATAGAAAAACAGATTATACTGTCAGAAGTTCAAAAAAAGGCGTTAATAGACACAGTTCATACTGGTCAGCAATGTAATGTTAAAGGCACTCAAAAGGTTTAAAATGACATTGGCATACTGAGGCATACTATCTTAAACGCAGAGATATCAAATATAAATTCAATAAAGTACTAGAAAAAAATAAAAGGAAGAAAAGAAAATGGTTGAAAGCGTTGAAAAAGTATGGCATGCTTATCTTAGCAGAAGATAGTTTAGGCTGGCAGAACAGGTTGATAGACAAGGCATCGGTTCAATTCCGGTTGACTGCTAAGAATTTAGGAGCTCATAAGGGCTCCTTTTTTATGTTATTGAAAATGACGGTAAAAAAGGAGCGGCAAGGCTTACCGATAAAGAAAGGCGAATGGTTGACAAAGTTAAGGAGTTTTGGTTAAATAGAAAAAAAGGGAAGTAGTAGTATAGAGGTTGATTACACTTTGATGTATGGTTTTTCCACTGAGGAGACTCACGTTCGAATCGTGACGCTTTCCTTTTTTTATTGTAAGAGCTGATGTAGTAAGGTACAATTCCAACATGATTATATTATTATTTTAACTTGTAAAAGCAACTCAAAGAATGGGTTGCTTTTTTGCGTTGAAAGGCAGGTGATAGCAATGGCAAAAAGTGAGTTCGCAAACATGACACCAGAAGAAAGAAGAGAGAACGGCCGAAAAGGCGGACTTGCATCTGTCAAGGCAAGAAGAGAAAAGAAGGCAATGAAAGACAATCTTGCATCGCTTCTTTCCATGTCTCTCAAATCCGGTAAGATAGCCGATGTGGACACAATAAAGAACTTTGCTGCATTGAATGGCAAGAACGTGACTGTACAGGATGCAATACTCATTAAACAGGTTCAGAAGGCAATGAAGGGCGACACTAAGGCGGCAGAATTCATTAGAGACTTGAGTGGTAATAAGCCTGGCAGTAGTCTTGACATCAAGTCAAATGGACAGATAGTAATTATAGATGACATCAAATAAAGCAAAGCTTTCTGACATTATAGGCCCAGCGTTCTATGATCTTCATAAATATGTTAAGACTAATGCATATACGCATTACTGGCTCAAGGGTGGACGTGGTTCCTTAAAATCTTCTTTCATTGGTACAGAAATTCCTTTAGGGATTATGAGAGATGCGAAACGTGGTGTAATGAGTAATGCCGTTGTTATCAGACGTGTAAAGGACACTTTAAGGGGTTCAGTCTATGAACAGATTAAGTGGGGCATATTCATGCTGAAGGCTGAAGAAGATTGGGATATACCTGAATCTAAGCTGCAGATGACATACAGGCCGACAGGACAACAGATAATATTCAAAGGTGCTGACAATCCTAAGAAGTTGAAATCTATCAAGGTGTTTGTCGGTTATGTTAAATATGTCTGGTATGAAGAGTGCGACGAGTTCGAAACATACGATAAAATAACCAATATCAATCAGTCTCTTTTACGTGGTGGACATGAGTATTGTGTCTTTTATTCCTTCAACCCTCCTGAAAGCCAAAGAAATTGGTGCAATAGGCAGGTTCTAGTTAAGAGGGATGATACATATGTCTCTCATACAACTTACTTACAGGCGCCACCTCAGTGGCTTGGGGAGCAGTTTCTAATAGAAGCCGACCACATGAAGGAGACAAAGCCTGATAAGTATAAGCATGACTATCTAGGTGAGGTAACCGGTACAGGTAGCGAGGTTTTCACAAACCTAGATATACGTGAGATAACCGACGAGGAAATACAGGTATTCGATAGATTAAAAAACGGATTGGACTTTGGTTACGCTGGTGACCCATTAGCATACGTCAAAGCAAACTATGATAAGACGCGCAGGCGTCTTTTTATTTTTGGTGAAGTATATGGAACTAGACTATCAAATGCCAAGGCCGTGAAACTCATAAAAGAGATCAACCCACTCAATAAGCTAGTCACTGCTGATTCAGCTGAACCAAGAACTATTAATGAATTCAAGTTATTAGGTCTCAATATCATCGGTGCAAAGAAAGGCGCTGACAGTGTGGACAATGGAATAAAGTTCCTTCAGGACTTAGACAAGATAATTATAGATCCTGTTAGATGCCCCAATGCTGCACGTGAATTCAATGACTATGAAATTGAAATGGATAGAGACGGCAACCTTAGAGGGGAGTTCCCCGACAGAAACAACCACACTATAGATGCGGTTAGATATGCTATAGAAAATGAAATCCTTATGAAGAAGGCAAGAGCAGGAAAGAGGAGATTTTAAAAGATGTATTATACTTTCACGATTCCACGAGAAGAATTCGACGAGACAAACATAGACAGAAGCATGATCCTTCGTCTCATTAGCAAGCATTATAGTATTCGTGCTCCTGAGATATTGAAGAATGTCGGCTATTACTTTGGTAAGCATGCCATCATGAACAGGGAAAAGAAGTTCAAGAACCAGCCGAACAATAAGATCATGGTAAACCATGCTAAAGATATATCAGATACAGCAACGGGCTATTTTCTTTCAAACCCTATAACATTTAAGAAGAATACAGAAGACGGCAATATTGACAAGCTGACAGGTGCTTTCGTTGATGCTGAAACAGATGATACAGATTCATGCAATGCCATCAATATGTCACGTGCTGGTGTCGCTTATGAGTATGTTTACTTATGTGAGCATGAAAGCAAGCTGATGACCAAGACACTTGACCCATTGTCAACATTCAAGGTTTTCGATGCTTCAATTGAACAGCATGAACTATTCAGTGTTTATTATTCGATTGAAAAAGATGATTCTACTGACAGGTTCAATATCATTGCGACAGTAACAACTGAGAACTATGTCACAAGAATCGGAATCACTTGCAATGAGGAATTCGAAAAAGGCGAGTTTTCAGAACTAGGTGAGCCTTACCCACATTTCTTAGGTGAGGACCCTATCATTGAGTATAGAAACAACATGGACTGCATTGGAGACTATGAACAGCAGATTTCTCTAATTGACGCATACAATACATTATGCTCTGACAGAATCAATGATAAGGAGCAGTTCATTGACGCAGTGCTTGTTGTCTATGGTGCTCTTTTAGGTGATGACGATGAAGAAGCAACAAAAGCGCTCCAGGCTATCCGTAAGAACGGTGTTATGGAACTTCCTAGTGATGCACGCTCTGAATATCTAACTAGAACTTTTGACGAGAATGCGGTGGAAACACTCAAGCGCTCAATAAAGGAAGATATCTATTCACTTTCTCATGTTCCTAATCTGACAGATGAAAACTTTGCTGGCAACAGTTCAGGCATTGCCATTCAATATAAGCTTCTAGCACTTGAGACCCTCACCAAGACAAAAGAGAGATATTACAAGAAGGGGCTTAAGAAGCGTATAAGAATGTTCTGTACTTACCTCAATTTAAAGGCAATTGCTGCTGATCAGTCAATGATTGAGCCTGTATTTACAAGAGGACTCCCACAGAACCGTCTTGAATTATCACAGATTATTGCGAATCTTAAAGGTGTTGTATCAACTAAGACACTTCTTGCACTCCTTGACTTTGTTTCAAACGTCGATGATGAAATGAAAGAAGTCAAAAAAGAAAAACAGGAAGCACTTGAAACACAGAAGCAGTTATTTGATACCGAAAATCAGAATACTCCTCCAGAAGATGAAGAAGAAACAGATGATCACAAGGAAGATGGTAATAATGATGATGACAAAGACAAGGAATAATAGTGCTCTGTTATGACTAACATCAAAAACATAAAGTACTGGGAGATGCGAGAAGCAAGGAACATGTACAAGGATATGCAGTTGGCTGAGGACTGCGCTAAAGAGTTGAGCGTAATCTATAGCAAGGCTGCAATCTACACTGCCAAGCAGATTGAGGGGATATTCAATAGATTCGCTTCAAAGCATCATCTAACAAGAGACGAGGCTATTAATCTTCTTTCAGAGGCTGACAGTAGAAATTTCGAAAAACTGCTTGAGGTATACAAGAATAAGACAGGCGCCCAAAAAAGAGAGGTACTAGCAGAATTGGAAGCCCCAGCATACAAGAACCGTATGAAGAGGCTTGATGATATTAACAAGTCAATTAATAAGCTGATTAATGCCATTGAATCCAAGGAAAGAGATGCAATAGACAAGACAATGCGAAAGGTCTATGAAAGCAGTTATCACCATGCAGTATATGAAGCTGCAAGAATGAGCGGTCTAGATCTTCAGACAGGTCCTATTGATGAAGGCGCTCTTGAAACCATTCTGAAAAAGAAATGGTCAGGTCAGAACTATTCCGAAAGAGTATGGTACAATACTCAGAAGGTGGCCGATGCACTAAAAGAGGAGATCATGATAGGAGCACTTACAGGAAAGACAGAGAAGGAAATGACCGACTCAATCAACGAACAGTTCCTATCAGGTAGAAATAAAGCTAGAAGACTTGTAAGAACCGAATCATCATACATTCACAATGAGGCGCACTTCCAGGCTTACAAGGATTACGGCATAGAGGAGTATAGATTTGTTGCAACACTAGACCTTAGAACGTCCCAAATTTGCCGTGAGAGGGACGGAAGTGTATACAGGGTGAATGATAAGAAGATAGGTGTAAACGCCCCTCCAATGCACCCATGGTGTCGTTCTACGACTATTATGAATCTTGATGATGAAACTATGCATAATCTAGAAAGATTTGCTAGAGACCCTGTCACAGGTGAAAGGATAAAGGTTCCAGCAGATGAGACTTATAAAGAGTGGTATCAGAGAATGGTTGAAAAGCATGGTGCAGATGCAATTAACACTGCTGAGAAATTAGTTGAGAATCGTTCTAGTGACAGGAAACAGCAAATAAAATACCTCGATTTGTTGGGTAAGCAAAATATACCTTTATCACTATCAGAATTTCAAAATTTGAAGTATAATGATAAAGAGAATTGGTTACTATTACAAAAATACAAGAGATCGCGTAGCTCAGGAAAATTATCAGCATTTTCAACATTTGAAGACTATAAGAAGTATCGTAAAATCATACAAGATGAAATTGTTGGGCGTACAACTAAGGATGGAGTTGTAATAAAATCGCAAAGTGACCATTTTATCGAAAGAGTATTAGGGACAACCGAAAAAGAAGGCCCTCAAAAGAATAAGAAACGTGAAGGTGTTGAAATAGAGGATGTTATTTCTGCATTAACTGACCCAGAAAAAATAATCGAAAAAGAAAATGGGAAACGTATAAGCAGAAAGTATATAGGTGAAAACGTAGAAGTTACACTTAACCCTGATACTGGAAATTTAATTCAAACAAACCCTAAGAAAAGAGAGTGAATTGTGATGTACAAATTATTGGATGAAGATGTGAAATTATTGAAAAAGTTGCTTCTTATGAAAGATTGGAATCCGGAAGACGGTTATTCAAAAGAATGTGTTATTGAATATGTTAATGCGAATAGAGAACTAAATAATGAAGAGATTAATCAGATTCGTAATTACGTATTAGACAAGAATCTTGAATATGGATTTGATGATAATGAAGAACCTAATGAACTAGGGTATGCAACTGAAGAATTAGGCGATAGACTGTTTTATGCTATGGATGATTAGTTAAATCCTTTAGTTGATAAAAAGACAACGTGAAAGGACTTGGAATATATGGCAAGGGATGATTATCATGTAATTGTTTATCAGATTCTATCCTACCTGTATATGCAGCTCAAGCAAGGCAAGGATATTGATGCATCACTCATAAGACACGACAGTAAATATCTGCAGATCAACAGAAAGTACTGGACTTATGTCATTGTGAATCTGTTGAATGAGGGATATATCAGTGGGATAGTAATTGATAAGGATATAGACGAAAACATAGATATATACAATCTTGATAAATGTGAGATTACACCAAAAGGAATAGAATACCTTACTGATAATTCAACTATTGAAAAAGCCAAGCGATTTATGAAAGACTTGAAAGACATATTACCGTTCGTATAAGCCGACTATTTTTTAGTCGGTTTTTATTTTGCTCAATTTCAAGAAAGGAGAACCATATGGCTGAAGGATTGAAACCACATCATCACCAGTACTTTGAGTATGACTGTAAAAGTCATTTTGACAGCCGTAGGCACGTCATTGTCAAGAAGGTGACATATATGTGCATGATATGCGGAAAACTCTCACACGAGACATATGAAGAGTACTGTCCGCCTCCCAAGGAAAGAAAACCTAAAGCATTGATGAAATACAGAAGCAGACAGAAGAGCGGTTGATGTTCTTCTTTTTTTCTGTCTGTCCATAACGTGCATACGACATTAAAAGGTGCATGGATATAACAGTCATACGGACTATAAACGGAGGAATTAAGTTATGGAATATATTAAGAATATGATGCCTTTGAACCTTCAGCTTTTTGCGGAAGAAGGGGAAGAGGGGGAAGAAGATACAGGCGATGAAGGGAATCCCGATAATGCGCAGTCAGGTGAACCTGAAGATGGTAAAGCCAAAGTAACAACCCTCACAGAAGACGATGTGGACAGAATCGTCCAGAAGAGACTTGCCCGTGCAAGAAAGAAGTGGGATAAGGATCATACGGAAGCCGAAAGGCTTCAAAAGATGACAGATGATGAAAAGAAGCAGTATGAGGAAGACAAGAGAAAAGAAGAACTTGACAATAGAGAAGCAGCAATTACTCGTAGAGAACTGACTGCAGTTGCCAAGGAACAGCTTAATGCTGCAGGAGTTCCAGCAGGCATGGCTGACTTCATTGACTACACTGATGCTGATTCCGTAAATGAATCTGTCAAAAGACTCTCTAAAGCATTCAAGGGAGCGGTTCAGCAGTCTGTTGATGACCGATTAAAAGGGAAAGCACCTTTAGACAAGGCAAAAAACAATGTATTGACTGCTGAAGAAGAGAATGCAAGAAAAGCATTCGCGAATGCACTTAAATTTTAGAAAAGAGGTATAGAACATGGCAATTAACACATTACAGTATTCAACTATTTTTCAGACTGAACTAGATAAACAGATGGAGCATCTCACTCTTACATCATGGATGGATGCCAATGCCGGACAGATTAAGTATGACGGTGGTGCAGAGGTAAAAATCCCTAAGATGTCATTAGTGGGCTTAGGAGACTATAACAGAGACGAAGGATATAAACAGGGTGCTGTTACTCTTGAATATGAAACATTCAAAATGACACAGGACCGTGGAAGAAAGTTCCTTCTTGATGCAATGGATGTAAATGAAACTAACTTTGTGGCATCTGCTGGCACTGCCATGGGAGAATTCCAGCGTTTACATGTTGCTCCTGAAGTAGATGCTTACCGTATTTCTAAGGTTGTTTCTGATGTTACAGAAAAGAAATCAGCCAACATCCTAACAACTGCATTGACTGAACAGAATATTCTTTCTGAATTAGAAAAGGCAGCGGATACTATCCGTGATAAAGGATACCAGGGTGATATCATCTGTCATATTACATATGATACTTTAAGATTATTAAAGGAAAAGATGGTAAACAGCAATCTTACATCAGGTAAATTAACTATTGGAAATATCATATTAGACATCTATAAGCTTGATGAAATCACATTCATTCCTACACCAAAGAACAGAATGTATTCAGCTATCACGGTTGATGCTGGAGCAACAAAAGACAAAGGTGGATATACAAAAGGTGATACTGCTAAGGATGTAAACTTCTTAATGGCGCCAATCAATAGTGTTATTGGTGTTACTAAACAGGACAAGACAAGAGTATTTGACCCTGATACTAATCAGGATGCAAATGCTTGGCAGATTGACTATAGAAGATATCATGACTGCTGGGAAAAGGACAACATGCTTGACCTAATCATTGCTAACGTCTCAGCTGGTGCATAATGATCATTGTAAAAAGAATCAACGTTGAAAGGGCCATCCATGAGGATGACCTTCAGCGTTATACAAAACAGGGATATCGTGTCATTGAAGACAAGAAGAATGATGAAGATACTCCTGTAGAAAACAATGAAGTGACGGACCTCAACGATATGACTGTTGACCAGTTAAAGACTATTGCAAAGGAAAAGGGCGTTAGCGGATATTCTAGTCTTGTTAAAAAGGAACTGGTCGCAGTTCTCACTAAGATGCAGGAGGAGTAATCTATGAATCTAGTTGAGATTGTTGCTGAAAGAACAGGAACGAGTCAGGAACGTGCAAAAATCTATGTTGAAATGGCAAAACAGCGTGCTCTTGCACATACAAACCGCACTGTATACATCACTGCAATGGATTTCTGTGTGGCTGATTTAGCATGTGCCATGTACTTCAGAGAGGGCATGGTCGGAGAATCATCACATTCAGAAGGTGGCATCACATCTACTTTTCAGTCTTCCACCTATGAAGATATTCTCTCAACTCTCAACAACTTAAGACTGATTCGCGCAGGAGGAATCGTTCACGAAAAGAAGCCGGAGGAGAACCAATGAGACTTTCAGCACTTAAGAACTATCCTGTATATGAGCCTGTCATTGAAAAAGATGGTGAAGGTGTCACCACTGAAAAGTGGATCAAGAGAAAATCAATGCTTCTTGAGATATGGCCTGCATCCGGTAAGTTACAGGCTGAAATGTACGGGGAGAGACTGAACTACATTCTTAATATGATTCTTCCTAAGAATAATGATGATGATTTCAGACCCACTGAAAAGTGGGGCGTGAATGTCTATAATCAGTCAATCGATGAACCGGATTATAGGATCATCAGCATGAAGGAATATAACAGACACTATCTCTATGAACTGGAGAAGATTATTAAATGAGCCTCAATGGTGCTAATGAATTATTTAGAAAGCTTCGTGCTATAGATGCCGTTCTTGAGAATCCAGAACAGGTTCTTGGAAAGGCTGCGGAAACAATCAGAAGTGGTTGCGTTCTTGAATGTCCTGTAAATAATGGTGAATTAAGAAACTCCATTAAGACACGTGTTGAAGGAGACAAGGGATATGTTTATACAAATAAGGCATATGCCCAATATGTCGAATTCGGAACAGGTCGAAAAGGTGCAGCAGACCATGCTGGAATATCTCCATATGCACATCCTTCTTATACTATGGAACCTTGGTGGATTCCTGAAGAGAAGCTATCAGAAGAAGCAATAAATAACTATCATTGGGTAGTTATCGAGGTTGATGGAAAGAGATATTACAGGTCGGATGGACAGCCTGCACAGCCATTCATGTACCAGGGAGCAAAGAAGACTGAAAAGAAAGCAGTGAAGGATGCTGGTATAGTAATCAGCCAGTTAATTGAAAAGGATTAAAAGCATATGATCAACATTAAAGACAAAGTATATAAGGCTCTGACAGATGAAGGCCTTGAAGTCACTGATATCTATCCTAAGGACTGGGCTAAGCTTCCAGCCGTTCAGTATGTTGAGGAAGATAACAGCGTGGCAGAATGGACGGATGACAAGGAGCAGACATCACATGTCCTTTACAGAATCGAAATCTGGGATACTAAGAGTACATCAGGTACAGCCTTGAAAGTTGATAAGGCATTATCAGCAATGGGGCTAAAGAGAGTATCATGCAGAGATATTGATGATGCATCAGGACTTAGACACAAGAAAATGAGTTATGAAGCATTTTATGATAGTGATTACATCTATCACGGTATGTAACTGATAAGGAGGAATTATATAATGCTAGCAAATGGCGCTAAATTATCTTATGACAAGACAAACAAGGGAACTACTTTCACTGACCTTCCAGGGTTGAAGAAGATTCCTGACATGGGTATTGAAAAAGAAAAAGTTGAAAACTCTTCACTTGATGATACAGTTAAGGTCTATGAGTTTGGTATCGGAGACCCTGGAGACCTTGAATATACATTCAAGTATGACAACAGCAAAGCAACATCTTCATACAGATTAATGAGGGAACTAGAAAAAACAGGGGCTACCGCAATGTTCAAGGAAACATTGAAGGACGGCACTACAACTACATTCTCAGGACAGGTCACTGTTAAAAGAGCGGGCGGTGGTGTCAATGATGCTATTGAATTTACTGTTGCAATCGCATTACAGTCTGAACTCACTATTACTGATCCAGCAGAAGCAGCATAGAAAGGAAGATATAGATAAATGGCAGAAAAAGCAAAAAGAAAACCGTTCATTATTTGGAAAATCGGTGAAGAAGAATACAAATTAAAACTGACAACAGGAGAAATCTCTAGACTAGAACAGATGTATGGTGGAAGTCTTATCAACCTTCTTAATACAGAAACAGGCATGACACCATTATGCACTATGCTGGACATCACACATGGTGGTCTTCAGAAATTCAACAGCAACATCGACAGAAGCGATGTGAACGATATGTTTGATAGATACATCGATGAAGGTGGCTCACAGACAGAGTTCCTTAGTGATGTTCTTATTCCATTGTTCCAGGTATCGGGTTTTTTCTCTGGGGCTCTCGAAACGAAAATGGAAAAGGAAATGGCGGAAGCCAAGAAGAATCTCTAGAAGATATCCTGATTACAGATTACATATACAAGGCGGTCTATGATCCAGCGCTTGATGCTGGAGTAGACCCCTTTTCATTTTGGAATTATTCGTTAGATGAGCTATTCGATATTATTTCAGCGCATGAAAGAAAGAAAAAAGAAATGGTGCGACAGGAAGCGATATCTCTTCAGATACAGGCCCTTCAGATAAGGGATTGTATTTCTGCTGTCCTTAATGGCAAGGATGATTCATTCACTCCTGCACAATTGTGGGACTTCTATCCTTCACTTTTTGAAGAGGATAGGAAAGAGTTTGAAAAAGAGAAGGAAAGAAAAGAGATTGCAAGCGCTAGATCTTCTCGTATTGCCTTCAGTAGAAGACATAATGAAGCACTAAGAAAAAGAAAGGCGGTGATGCAGAATGACGGTAGAGGAACTGCAGATAGTAATATCTGCACAGACGAAATCAGCGAAATCAGAACTGAACAGCGTGAAGAATGAAGTCACCGGCCTAAAGAATCATGTTGATAAGGTCACAGGCTCAATTGGCAATTCATTCAAGAGTATCCGCAATATTGTGGCGGGTCTTGGTATTGCTTCTCTGATTAAATCAACGATATTAGGGAATGTTGATGCTGCAATCAAGAGAGTCGATACTCTTAGCAATTATAGCCGTGTGATGTCGAATCTAGGCGTTGGCAGTGTTCAAGCGAATGCATCGATACAGAAACTAAGCAATAAGCTTATTGGACTTCCAACAACCTTGGATGATGCATCAGGCGCAGTACAGAGATTCACATCAGTAAATAGTAACATCTCTAGATCAACAGATATGTTCCTTGCACTAAATAATGCTATTCTAGCCGGCGGTGCAAGCTCTGAGATACAGAAATCAGCCTTAGAACAGTTGTCACAGTCATATGCTAAGGGTAAACCTGATATGTTTGAATGGCGTTCAGCGATGACTGCAATGCCTGCACAGATGAAACAGGTGGCTGAGGCCATGGGTTTTGTCAATGCTTCAGCATTAGGCGAGGCATTAAGAAACGGAACTGTATCTATGGACCAGTTCATGAATACTCTTATGCAGTTAAACACTCAGGGCATTAACGGCTATCAGTCATTTGAGGAACAGGCAAGAAATGCGACAGGTGGAATTTCTACATCAATCGCTAATATGAGAACAGCTATTGTTAGATGTATGTCCGAAGTAATGAATACAATCGGGCAGTCTAATATTGCTGGATTCTTTACTAATATTGCAAAGGCAATTAACTCATGCGTCCCATATGTTGTTGCATTCACTAAAGTTGTTATGGTCGCCGTTGGGTATCTGACGGCACTGTTTGGTGGCAAGTCAAAGAAGTTGAGTTCTTCTTTTGGTGGAGTGTCAAACAATGCTAAGAAGGCAGCAGGAAACACAGGGGCTCTTGCAAAGAAAATGAACGATGCTTCCGACAGTTCGCAGAAGCTTTCTAAAGGCGCAAGCGGAACAGGAAGAGGATTAAAAAAGGCAGCAGGTAATGCTTCTAAACTCAAGAAGGAATTGAAAGGAGCTCTTGCTGGATTCGATGCAATCAATAACATCAATTCAAGCAATGGTTCAAGTGATCCGTCTTCAGGTGGTTCAGGTGGTTCGGGCGGTGTTGGTGGTTCCGGCGGTGATATCGGCGGATTCAGCATGGATGACAGTGGTGCAGAAGAACAGAAAGGACTTCTTGAAGAAGTAGACAAGCAGTTAGAAGAAATCAAGAAGAAGGTTGCTGAATTCTTCCAGCCTTTAAAGCAGTCATGGGATAAGTTTGGTGCGCCGATGATAGCAGCTGCAGTATATGCATTTAATGGTGTCAAGAATCTTCTTATGGAAATCGGCAAGTCAATGTATACAGTGTGGGAAAACGGCACAGGCGCAAAGACTGTCGAACTGATATTGAAGATATTCACTAACATATTCAAGATAATTGGCAATATCTCTCAAGGATTGGCCGATGCATGGAACACTGCAGGCCTAGGTGATTCAATCATCCAGCATTTATGGAATATATTTAACTCTATATTGAAGATCATCAATGAGATTCTGAAAATTGTGAGAGATATAACTAAAGCGATTGACTGGACTGTAGTACTAGGTGCAGTGAATGTGGTTCTTAGTATCATTGATGGGCTATTCTCTTTCATAGCAGATAATGTAGGTCTTATTCTTGGCATTCTTTCCGCTATTGCTGGATTATCATTGTTTTCTACTCTTGCCGGAATTCTTGGTACTGTTATCACACAGATACAGCTTGCAGTAGGAGTATTTTCAGGTTGGGCATCACTTGCAACTGCATTGAGCGGTGCATTTGGAATTCTTCCACAGATATTCGCATCTATTGTAATGGCTGTGAATCCTGTAAATATCATCATTGGGGCAGTCATTGCTACAGTAGTAGACTTATGGCAGAAGAGTAAGAGCTTCAGAGATGACATAGTAAGCATTCTAGGAAATATCGCCACTATTGTTCAGAAGGTATTTCTAAATATTGTGGCACCTATCATTGATACAGTTGGTAAAATCATCATGGATTTTGTGTGCGATGTTCTCAAGCCGTTATGGAACGCATGGGAGAATGTATTCCAGAGCATAATGGGATTATTAAGTGATTTTCTTAAGTTCGCTACGCCTATATTCAGTACGATTCTTGATATTCTAGGACCTGTATTCAAATTAGCCTTAACACTATTGAGAGGTGTATTTGATATGGTATTTGCTGCAATTAGGGGAATTATTGAACGCGCAGACAAAACAATCTGCGAAAGAGTCAACAATATCAGAGAATTCTTCCGTAATCTAGGTGAATGGATGGAAGGAACTTTCGGTTTCAAATGGAAGAATGTGTTTGAAACGGTTAAGAATGCCGTCAAGGCGTTCAGAGACTACGTGGGTCCTATCATTAATTCATTGGAAGTTATTTTCTTGGGTCTTACTAACTTTATCAGTGGTGTATTCTCAGGCAACTGGAGAAGAGCATGGTTTGGTGTCAGACAGATATTTGAAAGTATTGTTTCTGGATTAAGCCACATCTTCAAGGCTCCATTGAATTTCATGATTGATGGAATCAATAAATTCTTAAGCGGTATCGGCAAGATAAAGATTCCTGACTGGGTTCCTGGAGTCGGTGGAAAAGGATTCTCTATCCCTAGGATTCCTAGACTAGCAAAAGGTGGTATCGTAAGTGCATCCACTATCGCCAATATTGGTGAAGCAGGAACAGAAGCAGTAATACCATTACAGAGAAACACACAGGGACTTGATATGATTGCTGAAAAGATTTCAGAAAGATTATCACTTTCTCAAAATGACGGCACAGGCGCTACCTACGTCATTAAATTAGTTCTTGATGATGGCAGAGTAATCACAAAGATGGTGATTGACAATATCAAGGACTATGAAGCACGCACAGGAAAGCCTGTATTTGACTATTAGGAGGTGGAATGAATGGCAGATGAAGCGAAAATCAAGATAAACGGAACACTTATTCCGACTCCTTCAGAGATTAGCGTAGAAATCAATGATCTAGATTCGGATAGTGTCAGACCTGTCTCAACAGGCATCTTAAGAAGAAATAGAATACGTTCTAACATGCTTAAGATTACATGTACATATAAGTTGAATACATTTACAGATGTAATGAATATTTTGAAGGTACTCACTCCGGCAGAGTTCACGGCAGAACTCTACATTCCTGATCATGGTATCAGAGGAACCAAGAAGATGTATGCTTCAAATAAGAAGTACAATTATAAGAGAGTGCAGTCTGGTCTAAAGGCAGATTCATTCTCTTTCTCTCTGATTGAGGTGTGATCATATGCTTATAAAGTATGGAGAGACAAATGTAACGGACAGACTTCTTGATTATAAGATGTCTGTCTCTTTTGCTGACTGCCGTATGATAGGCAACGTTCCATCAATTGAATTGACAATGAAGTTCGATAAT
>ERZ857984.1008-NODE-1008-length-26817-cov-14.555788_pt1 | contig 26817 bp, 30 predicted proteins | sample MGYA00519914_ERZ857984 | MGnify/ENA primary metagenome ERZ857984 (study PRJEB31778, sample SAMEA3449417) | human gut metagenome | biome: human gut; feature: human-associated habitat; material: faeces | place: United Kingdom | collected 2010/2012 ... | reverse complement strand
CCACGATGAAGCTTCTCTTGTCTGTTGTAAAATATCTGTATGCAACATCGATGGTGATACCCTGCTCACGCTCCGCCATCAGTCCATCCAGAAGAAGTGAATAGTCGATGGCACCGCCACGGCTTCCTACCTTGGAATCAAGCTCCAGAGCCTTCTCCTGATCTGCATATAAAAGCTTTGAATCGTATAATATATGTCCTATAAGTGTTGACTTTCCGTCATCTACACTTCCGCATGTTATAAATTTAAGTAATCCGCTCATCTTAGAAGTATCCCTCCCTCTTTCTACGCTCCATGCTGCCTGCTGCCTCGTTGTCAATAACTCTGGTGGTTCTCTCTGAGGATACCGCACTGAGCGTCTCCTCGATGATCTCAGGGAGTGTGTCCGCTGTGGACTCCACGCCGCCTGTCAGTGGATAACATCCGAGAGTTCTGAAACGAACACTCTTCATCTCTATCTTCTCACCAGGTCTGAGTTTCATTCTGTCATCATCGACCATGATGATATTTCCGTCACGGTATACAACAGGCCTAACCTTTGCGAAGTACAGCGATGGGATCTCTATGTTCTCACGCTCTATGTACTCCCATATATCAGCCTCAGTCCAGTTGGAAAGTGGGAACACTCTGACCTCCTCGCCCTTCTGGATGCTGTGAAGCCCGTAGCGTATCTCGGCGCTGTTGAATTTATGCCCCGAAAGCGAGAGCTCCGCGTACTGCACGAGCAGGTTCTCAAGTTTTTTTATCAGCCGTTCGTCGTCGCCCCTGACAGAGAGCGAGCTGCCCCGCGCGTATATCTTTACGGGAAAGCTCTGCTCGACAAGGCGCAGGATCTCCTCCGCCGCTTCGGATGCCTCCTGATCGTCGTCGGGTGCCTCGCGCTCGACGCCCTGGCGGCGTGGGCCGCCTGGCAGATGGCGGGCTTCTTCGGCATGCTGCTTTCCATGCTCGCCCGCGCCTAGCGACACCTTCGGGAACATAGCCGTGCGGTCATCCTCCGCCGCAACGGGGCACAGGGAGCCGTCCTGCGGGGCGGCTCCCGCCGTCTCGCGGCACGGGCCGCATGGAAGAAGACCGGGGAAGGAAAGCATGGCAAAGGGCGAGACCTACGAGGAGTTCACGGAAAAGTTCAAGCCGAAGAAGACCACGGACGACTGCTACACGCCGCCCGAGGTGTTCGACGCGGTGCTGTCGTGGGCGTGCCGCGAGTACGGCGTAGACCCGGCGAAGGTCGTGCGCCCGTTCTACCCCGGCGGGGACTACGAGAGCGCCGGGTACCCGGAGGGCTGCTGCGTAGTGGACAACCCGCCCTTCTCGATTCTGTCGAAGATCGTCTCCTTCTACCAGGACAGGGGCGTGGGCTTCTTCCTGTTCGCCCCCACCCTGACGTGCATGGGCATCCAGAGATGCAGCAAGGTCGTGGCCGGCGCTGCTGTCGTGTACGAGAACGGGGCGAGCGTGAACACGTCGTTCGTGACGAACCTCGACCCGATGCTCGCGAGGAGCGCGCCGGAGCTTCGCGCCGCAGTGGACGAGGCGGTCGAACGGATAAGGCGGGACAGGGCGAAGGCGCTGCCGAAGTACGACTACCCGTACGAGGTGCTGACCGCCCCGATGCTCGCGCGCTACAGCAAGTACGGCATCGACTTCGGCGTGAGGCCGGAGGAGGCGAGCTTCACGCGCGGACTGGACATGCAGCGCGACATGGGAAAGGCCATCTACGGTAGCGGATACCTCATAGCAGAGCGCGCAGCCGCAGAGCGCGCAGCCGCAGAGCGCGCAGCCGCAGAGCGCGCAGCCGCAGAGCGTTTCGCGCTATCCCGGCGCGAGCGCGAGATCGTCGCGTGCCTGGGATAGCGCGAAACGCAGGGCGTCGGAAAGGAGGGGCGCGTGGAGACCGCCACCAATGACATACCGCTGGCGAACCCGCGCCACGAGGCCTACTGCCAGAAGCGCGTCGAGGGCATGACGCAGCGGCAGGCGATGCTCGCCGCGTACCCGGACCGCGCGCGCTGGAAACCGGAGACGGTGGACAACAAGGCGTGCAAGTTGGAGGCGACGGATGAGGTCAAGGCTAGGATAGCCGCCCTCAAGCGCATCGCGGCCGAGCGCGCGACGACGACCCGCGCAAACGTGCTCGCGGGCATGAGCGAGACCTTCGAGGCGGGCGTGGAGCGCGTCCGCAAGGCAGGAGAGGGCAAGCCGCTCGACTACGTGGCCGTCAACGCCGTGACGCAGCTGGGCAAGACGCTGCTGGACGCGCTTCCCGAGGAGCGGGCCGAGCAGCGCGGCGAGTTCACGCGCGACTTCGCGCTGCTGATCGGGCGCGACTTCTTCCGCCCGCACATGCTCATGGCCACGGGCGCGCAGACCGAGTTCTGGTGCAAGGGCGGGCGCGGCTCGCTCAAGAGCTCCTGGGCGTCCATCGAGCTGGTGAAGCACATCGAGGACAACCCCGGGGAGCACGCCGCCGCCGTAATGAAGCGCAAGAACAGCCTGCGCGACGCGGTGTACGCGCAGGTGGTGTGGGCCATCCACGAGCTGGGGCTGGACGACGAGTACGAGATGCCCGTCTCCACGCTCAAGATTCGCAAGAAGTCCACCGGGCAGGTCATCTTCTTCGCGGGATGCGACGACCCGCACAAGAGCAAGGGCCTCAAGCCACCGTTCGGCTTCATCGGCTTCCTGTGGTTCGAGGAGTGCGACCAGTTCAAGGGCATGTCCGAGCTGCGAACCGTGCGCCAGTCCGCCGCGCGAGGCGGCGAGCGCACCATCGTGGTCTACACCTACAACCCGCCGCGCACCCGGGACAACTGGGCGAACAAGGAGGCCGACCGCCGCCGCGACGCGGGCGAGGAGGTGTTCGACAGCTGCTACACCGACGCGCCGCCCGAATGGCTCGGCGCGCAGTTCATAGCCGACGCGGAAGACCTCAAGGAGACCGACGAGCAGGCGTACCTCCACGAGTACCTGGGCGAGCCCGTGGGCTACGGCGGGCAGATATTCGACCGCGTTGAGTTCCGCGATGTTACCGACGAGGAGATAGCGGCGTTCGAGCGCCTGCACGCCGGGCAGGACTTCGGGTGGTTCCCCGACCCGTGGGCGTGGACCCTCTCCGAATGGCAGCCGGGGCAGCACCGCATCATCACGTTCGCGGAGCTGGGCGGGAACAAGGTGCTGCCCGTCGAGGCCGCAGCGCGCATCCGCGCCGCGCTCACGTGGAGCGACGGCGAGGGGCCCGGCGGCAGGGCGAAGGAGCCCGTGTACCACCGCCTGCGCGTGCTGTCCGACGATGCCGCGCCCGACCAGATTCAGGCGCAGCGCGACGAGGGCGTGGACGCGAGGAGCGCGGGCAAGGGCGGGCTGCGCACCATGAGCTACCGCTTCCTGCAGTCCGTCACGTGGGTCATCGACCCCAAGCGGTGCCCGAACCTCGCCCGCGAGGTGCGGGAGGCGGAGTTCGAGATGGACGAGAGCACGGGCGAGTACTCGGGCGACTACCCCGACGGGAACGACCACTGGATAGACGCGACCCGCTACGCCTTCATGGACGTGGTGACGAGGCGAGGGGCATACAAGAACGCAGGAAGGGGCTAGACCATGGCAGACAACCAGTTCGAGGTGCCGGCGTACGTATCCGAGGAGATCACCTCACGCGGGTACGCCATGCCGCCGGACATGAGCGCGCACATCGAGACGTGGTACCAGTGGTACACCGCGACGCACCCGTTCTACAAGGAGAGGTACCTTGGCGTGGACGGGCGCAGCCACGAGCGCCAGAAGCTCTCGCTGCGCCCCGCGCGCCGCGTCTGCCGCGAATGGGCGTCGCTCATCGCCAACGAGATGCGCGCGCAGAGCGAGAGCGCGGACGCCAACGAGTGGGTGCAGGGGTTCTGCGAGGACGAGGGCCTGTACGCCCTCTTCCAGCGCGGCATCGAGCGCGCCTTCGCCATGGGCACCGGGGCCATGGCGCTGTGGTTCGACGTGCGCGACGGCGAGACCTCCATCCGCGTGCGCCGCTACGACGCCAAGATGGTGCTGCCCCTCACGTGGGACGAGGACGGCACCTCGGAGTGCGCGTTCTGCACCCGCGTGACCGCAAAGGGCAAGCAGGCCGTGCAGCTGCAGATGCACGTGATGGACGCCGAGACCGGCACCTACCACATCCGCACCAAGGTGTGGCGCGACGGCAAGCCGCTCGACCCCGCGTCGCTCGGCATCATCGAGGACTTCGACACCCGCTGCGCCGAGCGCACCTTCTGCCTGCTCTCCCCCGCCATCGACAACACGGTGCAGGACACCAGCCCCTACGGCGTGAGCGTGTTCCACGACGCCATCGACGCCATGCGCATGCTCGACACGGCGTGGACCGCGCTGTACGACGAGACCGACCTGCTGCGCGCCGTGCTGATGATCCCCGACACCATGATCGACGTGGAGACCGAGGAGGACGGCAGTAAGCGCGCCGTCCCGTTCGGCAGCCGCGAGCAGCGCCTGTACCGCCTCACGTCCGCGTCCATCGGCGAGGAGGGCAAGCCCTACGCCTTCGCCCCCGCCATGCGCACGGACGCTATTCACGGCGTGTACGCCGACGCGTGCGCCGCCCTGGGCGACGAGTGCGGGTTCGGCTCGCAGTACTTCAAGCCCGACAAGGCTGGCGGCCTCAAGACCGCCACCGAGGTGTCGAGCGACAACAGCGCGCTCATGCGCAACATCAGGAACCACGAGAACGCGCTGGGCAAGGAGCTCGGGCGTCTGCTGACCGCTCTCGTGGAGTGCGCGCGCGTCCACACGGGCGCGAGCGTGGCCGAGGGGTTCGAGCCCGTCTCCATCGTGTGGGACGACAGCATCATCACCGACACGCAGGCCGAGAAGACGCAGATGCTCGCGGAGATCGCGGCGGGCGTGGTGCCCAAGTGGATGTACCTCGTGCGCTTCTACGGCATGAGCGAGGAGGACGCGCAGGCGGCCATGCCGGAGCAGACGGTGCTGGACACGGGGTTCTAGGATGCTCGACCCGGACTACATCGACCAGGCGGGCGACATGGTGGCCGCCGTCTACGGCGAGATAGAGGCCGACATGCTCTCTCACCTCTGCCGCCTCCTGCTCGACCAGGACGTCGAGGGGCTGGGGCAGCGCGGCCTCACCGCCCTGAACCTGCTCGCGCAGAACCAGGGGCCGTACCTCCTGGGCATCATCCGAAGCCACAGCGGAGAGGTGAACGAGGCCATCGCGAGGACCGTGGAGGACGCCATCCAGCGGAGCGACAGAAACGACGCCGCGAGGATCGGGACCGACGAGTGGCTGGAAGCCGCCATGCACGACTACCCGAGGCAGGTCCGCATGACCACGCAGGGCATAGCGGCCATCTTGGAGCGCGACAACGTGGACATGGCGCAGGGCGCGCTCGACCTGTGGAACCGGTGCGTCGCCGAGGCGGTCACCAACGTGAACACGGGAGCGGAGACCGCCGAGCGGGCGATACACAAGGCCGTGCGCCGCATGATGCGCGAGGGCGTCTCCACGGTGACGTACCGCGACCAGACCACCGGGCGGCAGACGGTGACCAACCGCATCGACGTGGCGGTGCGCCGCCACGTGCGCACCCAGATAGCGCAGGACGGCATGCGCCGCACCCTCGACGTGTGCGGGCAGGCGGGCATCCGCCTGGTCGAGGTGTCGAGCCACGGAGGGGCGCGGCCGGAGCACGCGAGGTGGCAGGGGCGCGTCTACTCGCTCGACGGCACGGTGGAGGTGGGCGGGAAGACCTACAAGGACTTCTACGCCGAGACCGGCTACGGCAAGGTGGACGGGCTGGGAGGCGCGAACTGCCGGCACAGCTTCGGCCCGTGGATACCGGGGACGCCGCGAAAGTACGACCCGGAGCCGTCGCACCCGAGCGGGCTGGACAACGACGAGATATACAGGCTCACGCAGGGGCAGCGCAGGCGCGAGCGCGACATCCGGCAGACCAAGCGCGAGCTGTCCGGCGCGCAGCTCATAGCGGACAGGGACGCGAGCCTCGCGAACATCGCAGAGGTGGAACGGCTCAAGGCCAAGCTGCGCGGGCAGCAGGAGGGCATGAGGAGCTACATCGACGAGGCGAACGGCAGGGGCCGCGCCCCGGTCCTGCAGCGCAGCCCGAGGCGCGAGTGGGCCGGCGACATGCCGAGGGTGCGCAAGACGGACGCGAGCCGCCGCACCATGAAGGAGTTCATGGAGAGCGACGGCGTGAAGCGCGCGCTCAAGGCGCGCGGAGCAAGCGAGAGCGCCGTACGCAAGGCAATAGCGGAAGAGCTAAAAGCGCAGGGCCTCGAAGGAAGGAGCTGGAAGTACCTGAGCAGGTCGAACCAGCAGAACATCTTCAATCGGGTCCTCGCGAAGTTCAAGCCTCCGAAGAAATCGGGCAAGGCAGCGACCGCTACGGCGAGGGTGGAGAACGCCTTCGGGATGGCATCCGGAAACGTAAACCTGGCCGGGCTCCCGCGCGAGATAGAGCGGCAGGTCGCCGATTCTGCCGAAATGCTCGCGAGTCGCTTCCCGAAGATGGCCGGCCACATCAGCGAGGTGTCGACGTGCGACCCGGCGGCCGCTCCGCGCGGGTGCTCCAAGGCGTACGCGTGGTGCTACCCGACCAGCGGAAAGATACAGATGAACCTAAAGTACTTCGGGGATGCCGCAACGCTGCGCTCTATGTACCAGAAGGACGTAGCCGCAGGGTTCCATCCGCCCGGCTGCGACGAGCGCCAGATATTCGTCCACGAGTTCTGCCACGCGATCGACGGGTTCCTGGCAAGGTCTGGCAAGTTCCCAAGCACCAAGGGACACGTGAGCTCGAAGATTCGCGGCCAGATCATGAGGAGGTGCGGGCTCAAGGTGTCGGACATCCCGAAAGAGGTGAGCCTGTACGGCGCGAGCAACGCTGCGGAGTGGTTCGCCGAGGCGCTGAGCGAGGCGATATGCAGCAGCAACCCTCGCCCTGTGGCAACGGAGCTGCTAAAATGGGTAGAAGACGCTATGAAGGCGGTGTGAGATGCTAGAGATGCCGAAATTCATGACAAGCGAATACGCCTACTCCGACGAGGATGGGTGGCACCTCCGCGACGACGCTCCGGAAGAGCTCAAGAACGAGCTCGCGGAGTGGAGACGCGAGATGGCGGAGGCAGAGGCGCAGGGAATCTGCGTCTAGCCCAAGAGCCACGAACACGAACTGACATGCGAGCCGCCCTCGGGCGGCTTTTTTCATGCCCTCGTTCCGAGCGACACCCTCGGTACCTTCTCCGTATCGCCCGGGCATGCGCAAAAGGCCCACCTATCTCGCCCAGGGAAGGGCGCAAACAAACCTAGGTAAGGAGAAGGACATGGCAGAGGAAAGCACCACCAAGCTCGACGAGGGAACCGAACCGAAGCCCGAACCCCCCAAGGACGAGGGCGCTGAGGGCGGCTCCGAGGGCGAACCGAAGCCCGCAGCCGAAGGCCAAGGCGGCGAGGACGGCGAACCCAGCGACAAGCACGGCCAACCCGGCATCAACCGCGAGAAGTACCAGCGCGACATGAAGGCCAAGGACGACAAGATCGCGGAGCTGCAGGCGCAGCTCGACGAGAAGTCCAAGACCGAGGAGGGCCGCGCCGAGCTCAAGGACGAGCTGGACAAGCTCAAGGCAGAGATGGCCGACGAGCGCGTCTCCCACAAACTTGAAATGGCGGGCTGCCGCAACGTCAAGGCGGCGAAGGCCCTGCTCGACGACTACGAGGGCGACGTGGCCAAGCTCAAGGAGGCATGCCCCTACCTCTTCTCCGAGAAGCAGACCGGCTCCACGGGGCTGAAGTCCGACGGCGACGCCGCGAAGGCATCCGAGGAGAAGGTCGACAAAATCCTCAGCAAGTACAAGCGATAAGGAGGGCCTAAATGGCCAACGACTTTTCCAAGAAGGCGGCGCTCTACACCCAAAAGCTCGACGAGCTCGCCGAGCAGGCTTCCGTTACCTCCGACCTCGACGGCCAGAACAGCGACATGGTGCGCGACGCGGGCAGCGCCGGCACCATCTACCTGCCCAAGATGACCATCGACGGCCTGGGCGACTACAGCCGCGAGACCGGCTTCCCCACCGGCGACATCTCCATCGACTGGGAGCCCTACAAGCTGCGCTACGATCGCGGCAAGGCGTTCGAGGTGGACGACATGGACAACGCCGAGACGCTTGAGGTGGTAACCCTCAACATGTTCGGCAAGTTCGTGCGCGACAAGGTGGTACCCGAGATGGACGCCGTGCGCCTGTCCACCTACGCGGCAAACGCCGGCACCACCGTCGCGGCGAACCTCACGACCGACAAGCAGGTGCTCGAAGCCATCCTCACCGCCGAGGCGGCCATCGAGGACGTGGCGTCCATCGACGGCGCGCTGCTCTACCTCACCTCCGCCGTCAAGGGCCTGCTCAAGACGGCGGTGCCGTGGCGCTTCGGCGTGGGCGAGGACCCTGACACCCGGTTCGAGACCTTCGACGGCATGCGCATCAAGACCGTGCCGTCCTCCCGCTTCAAGACCTCCTTCACGCTCGGCGCGGACGGCTTCGCGGCGACCAAGAAGGCGGACTCCGACCAGACGCACGTCACCGGCAAGGTCTCGACCGACGCGGTGGCCATCAACTTCCTGATGCTCAAGCCGGAGGCCGTGTGCCAGATCAAGAAGACCGAGAAGATGCGCTACTTCGCGCCCGACGTGAACCAGGACAAGGACGCGCACAAGTGGCAGTACCGCCTGTACCACGACGCGTGGGTGCTCTCCGAGAAGAAGCCCCTCATCTACGCCCACACCGCAGCGGCTGGCGCGTAGCATGGCGGCCCCGGAGGTCACATACGCCTTCTATTCCGAGGGGTACGGCGGCTCGCTAAGCGAGGGCGGCTTCAAGGCCGCCCTCCCCCACGCCCTTGCGTTCGTGCGCGGCCGCATCTGGCCGAATGACCCGCAGGACGACCCGGACGCCTATCGCCGCGCCGTGTGCGCGGCGTGCGACGTCGATGCGGCCTACGGCGCGACCGGAGGAACCGGCGGCCTCGCATCGGTCACCACGGGCACCGTGTCCATGAGCTTCGGCGCGGACGGAGGCTCGTCGTGGGAAACCGACATGGCGCGGGCGGTGGACGGGGAGCTCGTGGGCAGCGGGCTGCTCTACATGGGGCTGGGGTGAGCGGCATGCGCATACCACCCATCCCGCCCTTCATGCGGTGCGAGAGCATAGAGCTCAAGCGGCAGACGGAAAGCGGGCTCGGAGAGCCGGAGGCGATAGACCGGTGCCGCATCGACAGGAGCGCGCAGCTTTCCCCAAACGACTACCAGCTGACCGCCGGGTGCTCGGCGCGCGTCTTCATCGACGCGACGGAGTACGCGGGGCAGGTCTCGGAAGGCGACCTCATCGGCTTCGACGGGGAGCTCCACGCCGTCGCGGCCGTGCAGCGGTGCGACCACCCAGACGGGACGCCGCACCACTGGGAGGTGGACGTGCAGTGAGCAAGTCGGCCGCGTGCAACATCAAGATCGACCTGTCCGGCATCGAGCGCAGGTTCGGCCCCGAACAGCTCAAGGCCAAGCAGGAGGCGTTCGCGTCCCGTGTGGCGTTCGAGATGCGCGACTACGTGCCGCGCGACGAAGGCACGCTGCAGGATTCGGAGGCGCTTGCGAGCGACTACGCCGCAGGCCGCATCGAATGGGACACGCCGTACGCCCAGCACGTCCACGACCTCCCGCAGGCGAGCATCCGAAAGACCAAGAACCTGAGCGCGCGCTCCCACTGGCCCGAGGAGGCCAAGAAGGAGCGCATGAGCGCGTGGGACGCGTTCGCCCATAAGCTCATGGAGGAGAAATGACCGAGACCATCGACATCTGCACGAGGGCGGTGGACGCCCTCAAGGCGGCGGGAATCGACGCGCTGGGGCAGCGCATAGACCGCATCACCGGCAAGGACGGCGTGGTCGTCCGCATGATGCCCCCGCGCACCGTAGCCACGTACTTCGACGGGACGCGCCGCATCGACCTCACCCTGCAGGTCATCGCCAAGGACCTCGACCCGCTCAAGGCCATGGCGGAGTGCGAGCGCGCCGTCGAGGTCCTGCGCACGGCCGACCTGTCCAGCGCGAACGGCTCCTATGAACTCGCCGACCCCGCGTGCCCTGCGGAGCCCGACGGCGACATCGAGGAGCTGTCCGTCGGCACGGACCGAAGGCACGTGTGGGCCGCGCGCCTCGTCGTCCAGATCATCCGAAACTAGGAAGGAGCCAACCATGGCAAAGAGCGACCTCGGCTTCGCGCGCAACTACGCGAACGCCCTGGAGATCAACATCACGCCGGAGGAGGCGTCCCCGACATGGGCAATCCTCTCGCGCGGAATCACCGAAATCGCCCCGTCCCCCAACGAGAGCACGGAGGACAAGGACTACTACGACGGGTACGGCACGCCGACCACCGACGTTACCAGCACCCAGATTCAGTACGAGGTCACCGGCGACCGCTGCTACGGCGACCCGGCGCAGGACTTCATCGCGAGCCGCGCCCTTGAGACGGGCGACGGCCGCAAGACGCAGTTCCGCCACACGTCCCCCAACGGGGACACGATCGAGGGCGACTGCACGCTGCTCAACCTCACGCCGAACAGCGGCCAGGGCGAGGCGTCCGCGCTCGGCGCGTTCACCTGCACCATCGCGACGGCGGGCTCCCCGAAGTACACGCCCGCCAACAAGCTCAAGCTGCCCGAGGAGGTCACCGCCTCCGAGGCGACTGTGAATGTAGGCGCGAAGCAGAAGATCACGCCGTCCGTCACTCCCACGGACGCGAACCCGAAGTGCTTCTTCGCGTCCGGCGACACGGACGTCGCGACCGTGGACAGCGACGGCAACGTGACCGGCGTGAAGGAGGGCACCTGCAAGGTGGTCGTGCGCTGCGCGTCCAAGCCGTCCGTTATGTGCGAGGTCGAGGTGACCGTGGAGGAAGCCGCCTAGTGCGACACCTCTCATAACCTCCGACTCACGGGGGCGCGGGCTAGTGAGCGGCCCGCGCCCCTCTTTTTGTGCCTAGCTCACGGGCAGAGAAAGGAGCGGCCATGGAAATCCTGCGCATGTCGCGCCCCTACGAGGACATCTACTTCGAGGACCCGACGGACAACCCGTCCACCCCGCGATTCCGCGTGTACTTCGACGACCGGAGCATCGAGGAGATGCTGGGCAAGGTGGCGAACGCCATCGACCGCGCCCAGAGCCTCGACCGCAAGGCGAAGGCGGCGGGCACGCCGGACGAGCGGGCCGAGGTCACGGAGATGATGGTCCACCTGCAGAAGCGCGTCATCGTCGCCTTCATCGGCCCGGACGGGTACCAGAAGCTGCTCGAATGGATGGGCGACGGAGAGGCCATCGACCCGGCGAAGCACGTAAGCGCGCTTGGCGAGGTGTTCGCCCAGCTGATGATGCTGCTCGGCCGCAAGGCGACCAACGAGCAGCTGCGCGCCTGCGGGCTCTACTACTCGCAGGAGAGCAAGAAGACGGCCGAGTTCCTGCGAAGCCAGCAGCCCGGCCGCGCCCAGTTCAACGCGGTGCAGGGCGGCAAGAAGAAGCACCGCAAGTGAACGCGAACGGCCTCACCTCGCGGCGCGTCAAGCTGCCGGAAGGCGGGAGCGCGACACCGTACGAGTGGCGCGGCGAGGACGTCCTGATACGCGACGACGCGCTGACCATCCTGCGGTGCATCGAGCTCCTGCAGGACCCAGAGATGGACGCCGACGAGAAGAGCCGGGAGTTCATACCGCTGTTCTTCGCCGACTGGGGCGACGCCTACACGGCGTGCGACTACGACGGCGCGGAGTTCGGCAAGCTCATAGCGGCCGCCGTCTGGGACGTGTGCGGGATCGACCTCGCGGGCGACAAGCCGCACGAGAGGCCCCTGTGGGACCCGGAGGAAGACGCCGCCCTCATCCGCATCAGCTTCCGCGCCGAGTACGGCATCGACTGGGACGAGGTGCGCGGGAGCATCGGCTTCGCGGAGTTCGTGGCCCTGGTCGGCGGGTGCTCCGCCGACACGCCGCTGGGACGAGCCATCTACTACAGGAACCCGAACACGAGGCCGAAGCCGACGAAGCACAACAAGAAGGAAGTCGAGCAGTGGGACCGCCTCCACAGGGCCTACGCGCTCGGCGCGAGAAGCCGTAGCTCACACGGCGCGAACGAAGGGAACGACGCGGCGATGAACGACGCGTTCGCCGCACTCAAGCGCGCAGCGAGGTGAGCACATGGCAGCTGACGGCTCCGTAATCATCGAGGCCGTACTCGACACCAGCAAGGTCGAGAAGGGCGTCAAGGACGTAAACAGCAGCCTGAACGGCGTTAGCTGGAAGGGGATAACGGAGGGCGACAAGGCGGCGCAGAAGCTGTCCGGCTCGCTCAAGAGCGCGGGAACCGCCGCGACGGTCGGCCTCACGACGCCCATCGTCGCCGCCGGCGCGGCGGCCTTCTCCACCGCGTCCAACTACGAGCAGGCGACCGCCCGCATACAGTCCGCCCTCGGCCTCACCGCCGACGAGGCCGAGCGACTGGGAGACGTGGGCGAGGGCATCTACGAGAACGGCTTCGGTCAATCGCTCGAACTCGTGGACGATGCCCTCATTTCCGTGCGCCAGAACCTCGGAGACCTCAACGACGCCGACCTCGCGTACGTCACGCAGTCGGTGCTGACGCTCTCGGACACGCTCGGCATGGACGTCAACGAGAGCATACGCGGCGTGAACGCGCTCATGGACGGCTTCGGCCTGTCCGCGCAGGACGCCATGGACCTGTTCGTCGCGGGCGCTCAGGACGGGCTCAACTACAGCGACGAGCTCGGCGACAACCTCGCGGAGTACGGCCCTCGCTTCGCGCAGATGGGCTTCTCTGCCCAGGAGTACTTCTCCATCCTCAAGGCGGGCACCGAGAGCGGCGCGTACAACCTCGACAAGGTGAACGACTTCCTCAACGAGTTCCAGACCTCGCTCGTGGACGGTCGCATGGACGAGAGCATCGGCCGGTTCAGCGAATCCACCCAGCAGCTCTTCGAGAGCTGGAAAGAGGGAGGGACCACCGGCCAGCAGGTTTTCGAGGCCGTGCTGGGAGAGCTCGCGAAGATGCCCGACGGCTACGACAAGGCGAACCTCGCCTCCACGCTGTGGTCGAGCCTCGGCGAGGACAACGCCATGGGCATGATTACGAGCCTCGCTGGCGTCGAGAACAAGTACGGCGACGTGGCCGGCGCGGCCCAGGAGGCGGCGGACAGCGCCTCGGACAGCTTCGCAGGCAAGGCGGCGTCCGCCATGCGCGAGCTGCAGGGGGCTATCGAACCGCTCGGGCAGCCGCTCCTCAATATCGCCACCAACGTCGCGGGCGTCGTGAAGTCGTTCGGCGAGTGGTTCGACGGCATCGGCGAGGGCGGCCAGATGGCCGTGCTCGCCATCGCGGGGATACTCGCCGCCATCGGGCCCGTGCTGTCCGTGGCAGGCAACCTCCTGACGGTCATCCCGGCGATCACCGCAGCGGTCGGGGGCGCAACGGCCGCAACGGGGGCGGCGGCGGGCTCCGCGGGCGTCCTCGGCGGTGCTCTCACGGCGCTGACCGGGCCGGTGGGAATCGTGCTCGGCGTGCTCGCGGGCCTCACGGCGGCAATCGTGTACCTGTGGAACACCAACGAGGGGTTCCGCACGGCGGTCACCGAGGCATGGAACGCCATCTGGGGAACCATTCAGGGCGTCATCGCGCAGCTGCAGCCGTACGTCCAGCAGGCGTGGGCGGCCATCTCCAACGCGGTCACGCAGGCCATGAACGTCATCATGCCCATCGTGAGCGCAGGCTTCCAGTTCATCATCGCCGTGGCAGTCCCCATCCTGCAGCAGCTCTTGCAGAACGTCGGCAACACGTTCCAGGTGATACTCTCCACCATCACCAGCGTCATGAACGGCATCGCGCAGATCATCCAGGGCGCGTGGACGCTCATACAGGGAATCTTCCAGACCGTGCTGGGCCTCATCAACGGCATCGTGACGGGCGACTTCTCGCAGATGCAGGCGGGCATCGACGGAATCATGTCCGGCATCACGGGCATCGTCTCCGGCGCGTGGAACGTCATCATGGGCGTGGTGAGCGGTGCCATCAACGGCGTGGTGACGACGGTGCAGAACGGCCTTAACACGGCGCTGTCCGTGGTGCAGGGCATCTTCTCCGGCATCGAGTCCGCCGTGAGCAACGCCATGAACGGGGCGAAGAACGTGGTCTCCGGCGTCATCAGCGCCATCAAGGGCTTCTTCAACTTCCGCATCTCGTGGCCGCACATCCCGCTGCCGCACATCCACTACGACCTCATCAGCGTTCCGCTGCTCGGCAGCATCCCGAACCCAGCCACGCTCCGCGTCGAGTGGTACGCGAAGGGCGGCGTGTTCAACGGGCCGAGCGTCATCGGCGTGGGCGAAGCGGGGCGCGAGGCCGTCGTGCCGTTCAACAAGCGCGGCGCTGCACCTCTCGCGGAGGGCATCGCCGACCGGCTCGAAAGCCTGGGCAAGGGCAGCGGCGACACGAATGTGACCATCAACGTGTACGCGACCGTGCAGGAGGAGGCGGACATCCGCAAGCTGTCCCGCGAGATCGCGAAGGAAATCAAGCGCGCAGAGCTAAGGCAGGGGGCGTTCGCGTGATATACAACGGCTTCGACTTCTCCCCGTGGTTCGACACGAGGCTCATCACGCGCTCGCTCATGCCCGAGTACGACGTGGAGACAGAGGACCTGCCCGGAAGGCCTGGCGAGCGGTTCATGCGCGCGAAGCTCAAGCCGCTCGCCATCACGGTGCGGGCGAAGTGGAGGGCGCGACCAGCCGACGACATGGCCGCGCTGCGCCGCACCATGGTCGCGCGCCTCATGTGCCTCAAGGAAGCGCCGCTCGTGCTGGACGACGAGCGGCACCTTGGCATGCACTACATGGCGGTGCTCACCTCCCCCGGAGAACTCGACAACCTGTGGCACACGGGCAGCGCCGACCTTGAGTTCACCGCGTACGACCCCATCGCATACGGGGCAAAGAAGACCGGAGCCGTAGGATACAACACTACGCTCATGGTCGGCGGCTCCTACGAGACCAAGCCGATTATCAGGTGCAAGGCCGGCGGAAACGTGAGCTACCTCAAGCTGACGAACATGGACACCGGCCAGTTCGTGCAGGTGACCGCCTCGCTCTCCTCCTCCATCGAGGTCGTGTTCGACATGGAGAACGAGCAGACAACCGTGAACGGGACGAACCACGCCGTGGACTACGACAGCGACTACTTCGCCCTGCAACCGGGCGGCAACAGCCTGCGCCTGTCGAGCGGAAGCGGCACCATCGAGTACACCGAGAGGCACGTGGGCTGATGAAGCTGTGGGTCACGGACAGGTTCGAGAACTTCAAAGGACCGATCAAGACGCTGTTCTCCTGCGTGGACACGCGCGAGGTCAACGGGGAGAACGCCATATCCCTCATATGCCTCGCTCACCTTGAGAAGGGCGACCGCATCGTGTGGCAGGACCTCAAGGGGCGCTGGCGCGAGAACATCGTGGACGGCGTGACCGAGGAGCGCGCCAACGCGGGAATCATCTACACCTACTACTGCCCTAACTCTGCGCAGGTGGAGCTGTCCGGCGACTACCTTGAGGACAAGCGCCCGCTGAACACCACGGCGAGCGTCGCCATGGCATCCGCGCTGTCCGCGAGCCGCTGGACGGTCGGCGACGTCGCCGACCTCGGGCAGAGCGGCACGAACTTCTACCACACGAACGCATGGCAGGCCATCCACGACGTTGCCGACACATGGGGCGGCGAGCTTGAGTTCGAGATCGCTGTGAGCGGCACCAAGCTCACCGCGCGTCGCGTCCATCTGCGCGAGCGCGTGGGAGGGGACACCGGCAAGCGGTTCACCTACACCAAGGACCTCGTGAGCGTGAAGCGCGAGGTGGACGAGGGCAACGTCTGCACCGCGCTCTACGGATACGGCAAGGCACCGGAGAACACCGACGAGGACGGCAACCTCACCGGCGGGTACGAGCGCAAGCTGACCTTCGGCGACGTGAACGGCGGGCAGAACTGGGTGGGAGACGCGGATGCCCTCGAACGCTGGGGCAGGCCGGACGGGAAGGGCGGAAAGGCCCACGTCTTCGGCGAGGTCGAGTTCGAGGACTGCGAGGACAAGAACGAACTGCTCAAGCTCACCAAGGAGGAGCTTGCGAACAGGTGCGCGCCGACCGTCTCCTACGAGGCTGACGCCGTATCGCTCGCGCGAGCCGGCGAGGGCTTCGAGGGCGCGGACGAGGGCGACACCGTGCTCGTCATCGACGAGGTGTACGACCCGCCTCTGCGCGTGCAGGCGCGCATCACCAAGGTCGAGGAAGACCAGCTCGTCGAGGGCAAGGCGACCTACACAATCGGCAACTACCAGACCGTCGGCGAAATCCTCGCCGCGCAGAAGTCGAACATACAGAAGGCCAACTCGAACCTCAAGCAGACCATCACGGACGCGGTGAACAGCTCCAACGCGGCGTCCTCCGACAAGTGGGGCGCGAGCCTCACGCAGACGCAGGCGTACCTTGAGGCGTTCGCGAGCGACAAGGCGGACAGCGCGCAGCAGGGCGCGACAGATGCGGCGAAGGACTACTCCGACGAGATCGCCGAGGAGCTGGATGCCGCGCTCAAGGAGTACGCCGACAACGGGGACACCACGCTCGAAGACCTTCTCAAGCAGTACACCGATGACGGCATCCTCAACCTCGACGAGGTGCTGCGCCTCTACACGCAGACCTCCATCCAGCAGAGCGAGGAGGTGCTGCGCGCCATCGACGAGGCGAACAAGCAGTACCTTGAGAGCATCACCGACGCGCTCGACGCATCCCTCGACGCCGCGACAAACGCCATCGACGCGCTGGAAGCGAACCTCGCGAAGGTTCCCGACGACATCCGCGACCAGATTATCGACATGCTCAACGATGAGCTTAACACCACGGGCGGGTGGGTGTACGAGGAGCCCGGGCAGGGCATCATGGTCTACGACCGAGAGCCGCCCAACGCCACGAAGTGCGTGAAGATAGGCGGCGGGGTCATCGGGGTGTCGAACCAGAAGAGCTCGTCCGGCAACTGGGTGTTCAGGACGGCAATCGACGGCGACGGCATCAACGCCGACCAGATCGTGACCGGACGAATCGTCGGCGGAAGCAGCTACTGGGACCTCGACAGCGGCACCTTCTACCTGCGCAGCGGCAACATCCTCATCACCGACGCCAACGACAACAAGGTCTACATCAACGCCACGAACGGCTTCCAGGTGCGCGATAAGAACAACCGCATCATCGCCGGCACCGTCATCATGAGCGACGGGACCGCCATGTTCCGCTGCAACATGGTCGGCACATCCTCGACCAACTACATTACGACAGGAACCACGACGAACGGAACGTCAGGAGCCTCCCTCGTCAACAGGAACGGTAACTACCTGACCATGGGTGCAGTCCACGCCGCCGACAACCCCGATAGCAACGCAACGGACGGGTGCGGCATGGACACGTTCGGGTACGGCTTCCTGTCGGCCAACCGCTACTACTACCAGACGTGGCTCTCGACTCCTTACTACAAGGGATTCATGAGCCACGCGAACGAATACCTCTATATGCGGTCTGGAGGGTCGCCCGACGGAGACCCCGCGTACGTCGGCCTCCAATGGGCGGATGATCGCGGCGTGTTCTTCGGTTCGGACTACGCGACGCTCAAGCTAGACGACACCCATTACATCCGGATAACCGCATCGCAGGGCGTCCAGTGCAGATGCGGAAGCAGGGGATTCGGCTGGTATAACGGCAGTTTCTCAGAGAATCTTACGTGGAGCTAGTCATGGAAAAATCAGAGGAGCACAACGCCCTGTGCGGGAACGCAACGGGATTCGTGGCGGCACCGGAGACGGCAGGCGCATCGAATGAAGCGGTCGAGCGAGCGGTTGCCGCCATGGCAACCGCCATGGCGGGCCTCATGGAGCCGAGCGAGGCGGAGGCGCTGAACGAGGCGGCTGCCGCGCTCATGGAAGGAGGAGAAGATGGCGACGCATGAGCTGACGCTTGACGTCGACAAGTCCTCGGCGCTCGCCGCCGAGATCATCACGGCGCGCGTGGGAGACACCGGAACGGTCATCAAGGCCACGGTGCTCAAGGACGGCGCGGCGCTAACGGGCGCGACCGCTCGATTCCAGGCGGTGAAGCCCGACCACACCTACGCCGACCAGAGCGCGAGCGTTTCGGGGAACACGGTGACGGTCACGCTCGACCCCAAGTTCCTCAGCGTGCCGGGGATCATCAAGACGGCGTACTTCCGCCTCACAGCGTCCGGCAAGGTCGAGACCACTCCGGACATCTGGATCAACGTGCTGCCGGACGCGGAATCGCAGACGGAGGGCGCGACGGAGCCGTACATCTCGGAAGTCGAAGAACTCATCTCTCAACTCAATTCCATCAAGTCTCAGATGCAGACCGCGACCAACTCGGCGAACACGGCGGCTGGCAAGGCGAACACCGCAGCGAGCTCCGCCGACGATGCGGCGGGCCGCGCCAACGACGCTGCCGACGACGCCCTCGACGCCGCCGACCAGGCAACGGACGCGGCAGCAGCCGCAAACGCGGCGGCGGGCAGCGCGAACACGGCGGCGAGCTCGGCGAACAGCGCCGCAGCCGAGGCGGAGGACGCGGCCGCCGAGGCTATCGCCGCAGCCGGCATGGTGTCGCATGACAAGACCATCTTCCTCTCCTACGACACGGTTGGAGACATCGACTACCTGACACTTACTGACGAAAGCGAGGACTGACATGGCAAGCAAGACCCACATCATGAGCGACGAGACGGGACAGCGCATCGCCGCCGCGCTTGAGGCGATGGCGCGCGGGTCCCTCCTGTCCTACGACGACGAGGCGGGCGAGTACGCCGGCGTCGACAAGTGGCTGCGCTCCATGCGCGACGGGCGCATCTACACGGTAAAGGTGCCGACGGGCAGCGCCGTGGCGTGCGTCAAGGCCGACGCCAACGAGGGCGTCGCCGTGCCGACGCCCGGAAGCAATACGGCGGCCGCCATCGACTCGTACTCCGCCATCGCCCCCTTCTTCCACATCGACTGCAACGCGACGGTGGACGCCGACGGCGTTCCCCACGTCACCGCCATCTCGGGCGACGGCATGTTCGCTCGCACCGGCGGCAACGGGAACGTCTGGGTGCTCGCGCCGGTGCTGTTCTGGAAGGTCGCGGACGATTCCGAGGGCGACTACACGGTCATCTCCATCTCCGACACGCAGCTTCCCGGCTTCTCGCCGCAGCCCGGTGCGGAGCTGCCCGACGGGAGTCTCCGCCCCTGCATGCTGTACGCCAAGTACGCGCTCTCGACCTACGACGGCGAGGCAGCGAGCGTGTCGGGGGCGCAGCCGCGCACCCGCGACGTCAGCCATAACTCGCTCGTCACCATCTGCAAGACGGCGACCACCGGCTACAGCGGCCGCAGCATCGCGGATGACTGGTACCTCAAGGTCATGTTCCTGATGAAATACGCCACCAAGAACAGCCAGAGCGTGTTCCAGGGCTGCACGAGCTACAACATCATCAAACCCGTGACCGTCGCGGCGTCGAACCAGAGCTACGTGGTGGTGGCCAAGAACCACGGGTACGTGGCGGGCAGCGCCGTCATGATCGGCACGCAGAACACCGACCGAGGCAACACCGCCGCCCACGACGTGCTCGACTACGCCGTAATCAAACGCGTGGAGAGCCACGACGACAGTAACGACCGGCTCGTCCTCGACCGCACCGCCACCACGTCCGTGAACAACTACGTGCTCACGGCACCGTGGCCGACGGGCTGCTGCGACGGAGTGCAGGGCGACGGCTCCCCCACGTCCCGCACGAACGCCAAGGAGCCGTTCTCCCTGCAGGGCATCGAGACGGCCATGGGCATGTACGAGGTCATGAGCGGCGTGGCGCTCAAGTACGACGGCTCCGCCTGCAACCTCATGGTGCTGCACGACACCAAGAAGGAGGCGTCGAGCATCAGCGCGGACTACGTTGACACGGGAGTGGACCTGCCGGTGTCGGCGTCCGAGGGATGGAAGTACCCGGCGCGCCTCTCGAACGCCGGTGGCATGCTGGTCGGCACCGGCTCCGGGGCATCTACGACCACAGGCGTATGCGACGGCACCTACACGAGCGCACAGACGACCAACGCGGAGCGAGAGTTCCACTCGCTGGGCTTCTTGAACAGCGGCCCGATCGCGGGCCTGTGGTGCGTCTACGGCGACATCGCCCTGTCGAACGCCAGGTGGAGCATCGGGTCGCGCCTCTCTGGCACTGGTCGCTCAAGGGGGTGAATCGCCGCAAGGCGAGAGGGGGCGAAGCCCCCTCTTAAAGGGTATGCGGTATAATCGCGCGCAGGGATTCGCGGCGACGGCTCCCGATGTTTTCTGTTCCACTCGCTGGGCAACTTGAACAACGGCCCGAACGCGGGCCTGTGGTACGTCAACGGCAACAACGCCCTGTCGAACGCCAGGTGGAACATCGGGTCGCGCCAATCTGGTTGACATGCGCCTCGCTCTCATTACGCCGCGTCTACCCGCGCCGACCGGAAACGGGAGGCAGCGGGCATGCCTCGTCAACCGACGGAAATGGCCACGACCACCGGGCTGGTAGCTCAGGCGAACGCTCGGACGGCAACCAGAGAGGTGAACCGGTCGGAATGAAGACGTACTGCAGGGGCCTCAGAATCGATCGCGCCATCGTGGAGGAGGCGTACCGCGAATGGAGCGAGGCCCCTGCGGGAAATAAGAACGCATGGCGCGTCGCGCATGAGCACGGGAGCGCGGCGAACCTCATAGACGAGGTTGCGCGCGAGATCGAAGAGCGCCGGCTTGCGTTCGAGCCCATCCATCGCTACGACCACATAGAGCCGACGAACGGAAAGGTGCGCACCATCGGCGTATCCTCCGTGAAGCAGCAGCTCGTCGATTACGTCGTGGTCCACTGCTGCGCCGATTTTCTCAAGGCTCGGGTTGGGCACTACCAGGCGTCGAGCGTGAAGGGAAAGGGGGCGACCTTCACCATGCGCACCATTCGTAAATGGGTGACAGGGGGGGGTCCTCGCTTCTTCGTCAAGATGGACGTGCGAAAGTGCTACCCATCCACCAGGCACGACGTCGTGCTGGGGATATTCCGCAAGTACGTCGCCTCGCCTGACGTCCTCTACTGCATCGAATCGCTCCTCGCCACCTACACGGGCGGCGGCCTTGAGATCGGCAGCTACTTCTCGCTGCGCGCCGAACAGCTCGTTCTGTCGTTCGCGTACCACCACGTCGAGGGGCTGCACAAGGAAAGGCGTGGAAAGAAACGGGCGCTGGTTGCGCACCAGCTGTGGTACATGGACGATGTGCTTCTGATGGGCAACGACAAGCGCGACCTCAAGGCCGCAGCCCGCTCGCTTGAGAGGTACATGAGGAGCGAGCTGGGTCTTGAACTCAAGCCGTGGAAGATATGCCGCGTGGGAGAGGACGAGCCCATCGACATGGCGGGATACGCCGTGAGGCCGTCGCACGTCGAGGTCCGCGCCGGCACGTTCCTGCGCGGCATGCGCGCGTTCAGGCGCTTCGACCGAAAGCCGTGCCTGCGCAGGGCGAGGCGCGTCACCAGCTACATGGGGTACTTCAAGCACGCGGACTGTGACGACCTCATGGCGAGGAACGACATGCACGCTACGATGCGGGCCGCAAGGCGGTACGTATCGAGGAGCGCGCATGCAAAAGACAACATCGGCGACACCGCTCGACGCCGTTAAGGTCGAGCAGCGCCCTGACGGGCAGGCGGACATCTGGCTCCGCAAGAACATCCAGCAGGAGGAAGTGACGCCAGAGGACGGCGGGGAGCCCTACACGCAGTACACGGCGGACGAGGCCCACATCGTAAAGGCGATGACGCAGGAGGAGGCGGAGGCCGCCTTCGACGAGCTGTGGGACGAGGCCGTGGCTGCGGAGACCCCACAGGACGAGCGCATCGCCGCCCTTGAGGTCATCGCCAAGACGTTCACCGCGTCGGCGTCGCAGCTCGCGCAGATTCGCACCGCCGCGACGCTCTCCATACAGACCATGGCCGCGAGCCTCACCGACGAGCAGGCCATCAGCGTCTCCGGCCTCATACCGGCGTACGAGGTCGGCAGGGACTACAAGAAGGGCGACCTGCTCACGTACGAGGGCGAGGTCTACCGCGTTGCGCAGGACCACACCTCGCAGGCGCAGTGGGTGCCCGGGAGTGGCACGGAGAGCCTTTACACGCACATCACGCTCGCGGGCGACAGCATCCCCGTGTGGCAGCAGCCGACCGGCGCGCACGACGCCTACAACACGGGGGACAAGGTTCACTACCCGGACGAATCCGGTCCCGTGTACGTGTCCAAGATCGACGGCAACACATGGTCGCCGGACGCCTACCCGGCGGGATGGGAACTCTCCGAATAACCCGAATCGAGCGCCCCTGCGGGGGCGCTTCTCGTATGCGACACCTCCGAGATGATGCAGCAGATCGGAAGGAGGTGACCATGGACCCGTTTCTCTCGCAGATAGCCGTGACGGCCATCACCTCGGCGGTGAGCATCGCAGTCGGCTGGGCCATGGGCGGGCTCAAGGGCGCGGCCAAGGAGCGCGCGGAGGCCCAGAAGGCGTCCATGGAGGACAGGGACACGACGAGGCGCATCCTGCGGACGCTCCTCTACTGCCGCCTGGCCGACATGCACCGGCGGTACGTGGTGGACGGGGTGCCCTGCACGCCTGCGGAGAAGCAGGAGGCCGAGGAAGTCTACACCGAGTACCACGGCATCGGGGGCAACGGCTCCGGCACCGCCCTCTACAAGGAGATCATGGCCGCACACGTGGCATAGGAAAGGAGACCGACATGGCCGAGCACACAACACGCGACATCGACATCCCGGAGGACGCGGAGGTGCAGGACTATCCCAAGTACGTCCTCCCCGAGAATCTGTACCTCGCCCTCAAGTGGGCGGCTCTCCTCCTGCTCCCGCTCATCGCCGTTTTCTACCAGGCGCTCGCGGGAATCTGGGAGCTGCCGATGCCGGACGAGATCAGCCAGACGTGCAGCATCTTCGGGCTCTTCATCGGCGCGCTCATCGGCGTGTCCGAGTTCAAGGCGCTCAAGAGCAAGTAGGCGCGGCATGTCGAGGCTCAAGCTGGCTGCTGCGCTCCTCACCGGCGCGCTCGCCGCGACCTGCTGGTGGGGATGGCTCATGCTCGACCATGCGGGGCAAGACGCGCAGGCTCTCGCCGATGCGAACGGACGGCAGGAGGAGCTGGTCGTGTCCGACACTCCGGCAGAGCCGCAGGTACCGATCTACCTGCAGGCGGACGAGCGGTGGGGCGGACTACCGTATGCTGACGCCGACCTCGCCACATCCGGGTGCGGCCTCACCTGTGCGGCTATGGCGTGGCAGTACCTGAGCGGCAAGGAGTGGACGCCGGTGCAGATGCTCAACGCGGTGGGAAACGACTACGTTCAGGAAGGGCAGAACTATATGCCGGGCTTCTGCTCGTGGATGCAGTCAAACGACCCGTCCATCAGCTACTCGGTCATCTACGAGGACCGTGACAGGGCGCTTCGAGACCTTGGCAACGGCATGCTTGTTTTCGGGGCGATGGAGGGAAGGCTCCACGAGGGCGGCAGGAGCTACGCTGGGCATGTCGTGCTTCTTACAGGAATCGACGGCGAAAGCGCGACCGTCCACGACCCATGCGAGGCGTACCCGGTCGCCCTCACGCATGACGAGTTCAACGCCGTCTCGTGGGACTACTTCATATCGGTTGGAAGGAGCGAGTAATGGGAGAGGAAATCTTGAAAGACGTGGACGGCAACGAGCTGTCCGAGGAGTGCATCGAAGAGCTTACCAACGGGAAGGGTGAGGATGATGAGTAACAGCGGCCTGGTCAACTACACGTGAATCAGCCCCAACCGCAACAGCCCGCGCAACCAGCCAATCAGCAAGATCACCGTGCATCACATGGCTGGCAACCTGTCCGTGGAGACCTGCGGCAGCGTTTTCGCGCCCAGCTCGCGCCAAGCGTCCGCCAACTACGGTATCGGCACCGACGGGCGCGTGGGCATGTACGTCGAGGAGAAGGACCGATCGTGGGCCTCGTCCTCCTCGTGGAACGACAACCGCGCAGTGACCATCGAGGTGGCGAACGACCAGATCGGTGGAAACTGGCACGTTTCCGACGCCGCATGGAACAAGCTCGTCGAGCTGTGCGTGGACATCTGCCGCCGCAACGGCATGAAGTCCCTCACGTGGACGGGAGACAAGAACGGAAGCCTCACGTGCCACTACATGTTCGCGGCCACCAGCTGTCCCGGCCCGTATCTCAAGAGCCGCATGGCGGAACTCGCTCAGACCGTCACGGCGCGCCTCGGCGGGGCGTCCGCACCTGCGACCTCCGGTGGCTCCTCCGCGCCGTCCGGAAGCGTGACCGACCTCGCCAACCGCGTCATCGCGGGAGAGTTCGGCAACGGCGATGCGCGCAAGGCCGCGCTTGGCGACCGATACGACGAGGTTCAGGCGGAGGTCAACCGCATCCTGGGGGTGGGAGGCTCCTCTTCCGGCGGCCCCTCCGTTGACATCGACCAGCTCGCCCGCGACGTGATCGCCGGCAAGTACGGCAACGGCGAGGCGCGCAAGGCCGCGCTCGGCTCCAACTACGCTGCCGTGCAGGCTCGCGTGAACGAGATGCTGGGCGCGGGAGGCTCGACGGGCGGCGGCAAGTCCATCGACCAGCTCGCCCGCGAGGTCATTCGCGGCGACTGGGGCAACGGTGCCGACCGCAAGAACCGGCTCACCGCAGCGGGATACGACTACGCCGCCGTGCAGGCGCGCGTGAATCAACTGCTCTAATCATAGACCGGTGTTCACCACGAGGATGCCGAAGCCCCTGCGTAGACCGTAGGCGTAGGTGTTCGCGCTAACTCGCACGTAGCCCGCCACTTCTAGTGATGCACCGGTGTCATGGTCCGCTCAAACAGTGCATCGACCACGTCGGCTATCTCAGGTCGACGCTCAAGATCGTGGCCCGATTCCCACCATATCGTGAAAAGTCGAATAATACCGCCGGCGACAAACTCAGACGTCGTCTCGAGCGACACGGGGGCCAGGGCATCCTCGGCAAGCACGTTCATCACACGCTCGCGGATGGAGCGGGCAATGCGGTCGCAAATAACGTTGGTCAACATGCCCGACATGCTGCTTGCCAAAATGTTATCCATGAGCCGCTCGTGCGCCAGAATCAAATCCATGGCATCGTCCAAAATCGCGTGCCGAAGCGCGCGCACGTCCTCGGCAGATACCGCGCCGGCCTCATCGGGCTGTTTTTGCGGCAAGCCCGACATGAGCTCATCGATATAAAAGGCAAAGTAATCGTTCTTGTCGCGAAAGTGCTTGTAGAACGTCGTGCGGCGAATCATGGCGCGGTCGCACAGCATGGCAACCGTCAGGTCCTCAAAACGATGCTCCTCGAGAAGCTCGGTAAAGGCATCGAACAGGGCGCGGTAGGTTTTCTTAATGCGAAGGTCCACTGGTATCGCCATCCTCAGGGCAAAGACAACACTCGTCAATCCGTCGCATATCTTACACCTGTACCTCGCGCGCTTTGCCTCGGTGCCAACCCCGCCGAAAACACAACGCTTACCGGAAAGTTCGGCACGGCAAAACGTTGCGGGTATACTAGTAGCGTTATACCAACGGCAGCTGGCGCATGCCGCCGCGGCCATTCGAAACGGAGACATCATGATTACCGTCATCATCGGCATCGTTGTTGTCATTGTGATTGTCTGCGCCATCGCCGGCATCTACAACAACATGGTCACCAAGCGTAACCGCATCGATAACGCCTGGCAGAACATCGATACGCAGCTGCAGCGCCGCAACGACCTGATCCCCAACCTGGTCGAGACCGTCAAGGGCTACGCCAAGCACGAGCAGGAGACGCTCTCCGCCGTGATCAGTGCGCGTAACACCGCCGTCAAGGCCACCACGCCCGAGGCCAAGATGGAAGCCGACAACGTGCTGACCGGCGCGCTGCGCCAGCTCTTCGCCGTAGCCGAGGCCTATCCCGATCTTAAGGCAAACACCAACTTTACGCAGCTGCAGGCATCGCTCGAGGATACCGAGAACAAGATTAGCTATGCACGCCAGAGCTACAACGACTGCGTGCTCAGCTACAACAACGCCATTCAGACGTTCCCGGCTGTCATCTTTGCCGGCATCTTCCAGTTTAAGGAGCGCCAGGGCTTCGAGGCCGCCGAAGCAGCCCGCCAGGCCCCGACCGTCAAGTTCTAGTAGTTTGACAGCGCATCCTTAATCGGCCAAATGTATAAACCGCCCCGTCGAATGCATACTTCGACGGGGCAGTTTCCTTTTTCGCGAAGGTCCCCCTCTAAGCGCCGTGCATTTTTAGGAGTATTCAACATAACCAAGAGCTTCGGGCGCCACGATAAATGCCAAAGACCGCGAATATCCCTGCAAATCAAACGCTGTCAGCCCGTAACTCCGCCCATCATCCGTAGAAAACATCGAGAAATCCCGATTTTTTGCCCGAGGTCGGTATGCAGGGGCCTTCGATTGCAGAATACTCGCAAAGATGCACGTCGCCACCACCCCCACATGGCGCGAAGCAAAATCAGAACCACCCTTAAAAAGGGTGGTTTGCTCTTAGGGTATAACCCACGGGC
>ERZ857984.1005-NODE-1005-length-26917-cov-19.355595_pt1 | contig 26917 bp, 27 predicted proteins | sample MGYA00519914_ERZ857984 | MGnify/ENA primary metagenome ERZ857984 (study PRJEB31778, sample SAMEA3449417) | human gut metagenome | biome: human gut; feature: human-associated habitat; material: faeces | place: United Kingdom | collected 2010/2012 ... | reverse complement strand
CCTCTGTCGCTGCGCGACATCTCCCCGCACTGCGGGGAGTCACCCTTTGCAAGGGAGCCTAAGTATAGAACAGGAGACTGTCCCTTGTTTTAAGTAAGGAGACTACTATGAAAAGATTAAACATTAACAAATACTACTGTAACTGCTCCTACAGCTTAGATGCGCAAGAAGCGAATCAGCAGCACTATTGGTTCGACATGAAACACTTCAAGATGATCGATCACAGAGGTCCGTGCGATATGTATGATGATAATCCAGATATTATCCCATTTCCTCATTTTATTCCAGAATCTCGATACAAAGATTTAATGCGGGCTTTGAATAATCCGCAGGTAACCGAGTTCTTTAATGCGGCTAAGGATGAAGAAGATGTGTATTTTCGCTATCGTGTGTTTATTGATCGAAATGGTTTGTCATTTACTGAGCAATATAGGTTGAATCAAGGTAAAGCGATTACCTTGATGAAATGGTGCAACGATCATGATATACCGTATAAATACCGCTCTGAAGCTCGCGGAACATATCTACAGTACGATTATGATGATCTGGAGGGTGAAATCTGGCAAATTCCGGATATGTAGAACAGGGAACCGTCCCTTGTTTTACTAGCCCAATTGTCTCCAGTATTGTATCGGATCTGTTTGATATCGTTTCAAGATCTGTCGTATTAAGAATGAATGGCATGATTCTGGGTTAGGGGGTTATATAACAATGCACAGCAAGCGTTATGCTTTTTTTATGGTAGCCAAGCGAAACGATATTTGGACCGGATCATAACATTATTGGTTTATGTATTGTTTTTTCCAGTCGTTGCTCTCATACTTTTTTTACCTCTTGGATATTTGGTGAATGAGTATCAAGAAGGCTCGGTAGATATGATTTTGCGCATATTGATCTATGCTTTTCTTGTATTCTTGTCGGCTTTGTTTATGGCGAGCGTGGTATCTGCACTACTGCCACAATACACAGTCGTTACAGACCATTCGGTACTGATCAAACGCCACAATATTATGTATTACCATCTCAAACGTGGCACCAGTGATTTTATCCCCATACAGCAAATATCAAGTATTCAACCGGCCACGCCTTGGCGATGCAAATATGCACCTGTTCCGGCTACCGTATATGCATGGAAATATATGGTCGAGATCCATGCAAATGAGCAAATATATTATGTTCCGGTGGAAGATGTTCGTGCATTTATTGATGATGTCAATGCGCGCCGCCAGCTTCAGAAATGAACAGTGGACGGTTCCTTGTCCCAAAACGGGGTGCTGTCCTTGTACCCATAGGGCAGATCCCCTGTACTACACAATAGAAACTTAACCGGAGGCGACGGTATGTACAAACCGATTTCTACCTATACCGGGCGGCATTTTGACCCGTACCACGCGGTGGCGGCGGATCTGGATGTGCGGGATATTGCCCACGCCCAGTCTCTGATGACCCGCGCCAACGGCCATTTCCCGGCATTTTACTCCGTGGGGCAGCACTCTTTGGCTTGCGCCCGAGAGGCGCTGGTGCGGGGTGAAGCGAACCAAACGGCACTGTTTTGCCTGCTCCATGACGGCGCAGAGGCGTATATGAGCGATGTGACCCGGCCGGTGAAGGCCCGGCTGCCGGAATTTGTCCGGGCAGAGGAGCGGCTGCTGGCGCTGCTGTTTGACACCTTGGTAGAGGCTCGGCCTACTTCGGCGCAGTGGCAGACGGTCACGGAGATCGACAACGCCATGCTGTCGGCGGAATTTTTGCATTTTACCGGCGAGGTGATCCCCACGAATGCCCCGCCCCTGCAACGCACCCCGGATTGGACGCAGCTGCCCTTTGATCGGGTGGAGCAGGATTTTCTCCATCTGTACGCCCGTCTGCGCGGCTGAAAAGGCGCGCTTTCGGTAATACATAACATAAAAGGAAAAAGGAGCAATTCCATTGTTGGATTGCTCCTTTTTGTAGATGAATGTGCCTTATCGCAGGGCGCGGAGGCGGGGATCGGTGCGTACGATGGGTTTTACTTTATCGAAGGAGCGGGACAGGGCAGCGGCAGCGGCTCATCCATTCGCCACCAACTGTGTGAGCGCAACGCGCGAACGTATGCCCTTTATGCCGTAGCCAAGTACAGCGGTCAGCGGGAGATATAAAAAGGCAAAACGCCATCGAGCCTTGGTACACTCGATGGCGTTTTGCCGTGTTTATATTTATTTTTGGATAGTCGGATCGTTTGTGCGGCCAAGAATATAATCCGTAGACACACCATAGTAGTCCGCCAGTGCCAGCAGGTGCTCCAGCGGCAGATTTTGGTAGCCCCGCTCGTAGCGGGAATAGACGGTTTGGCGAATGCCCAGCAAGGCGGCCACATCCGTTTGCTTCAGGTCTCTGTCCTCTCGCAGATCCCGCAGCCTTCTAAAATACACAACGCCACCTCCGCACCACTGATTGGTACTATTGACTTTAGCATAAAAATTTGCTAATCTTCTATTATAGTACCCATTAGTGCTACGGTGCAGCGAATAAGTTGGTGAAACAATGCAAAGTGACATGGAAAAAAGCAGCAGCCTGTCCGCCCTGCGCCAAAGGGTCAGGGACGGCGTGGCCGAGAGTGATTTTGCCGGGCTGGCTCGGTTGGTCACCCATCGTGGAGTGTGGCAGGCAGTTGCCGCAGACCCGATCAGTTGTGCCTATATGGCGCCGGTGTGGGCGTATGGCTTGGCACCGGCACCGGGGGTTGATATTTTCGGTCGGTTGGAGCGGTGGTGCCCAGCGCTGCCCGCAGCGGATTATGCCTTGGGTATTTTGTATGCGGACGGGCTTTGCCTGCCCCGGAATGTGCACCTGGCCCGCTACCATTTGCAGCAGGGCTGGCAGACGGAGCATTCGCCGCTGGGCGGCACTTCCTGTTGGTGGGTGTTTTCGTCCATTGCACCGGACGCCGTGTTGGCCCGCGCCGCCGCCGGGGCGTACCGGTCAAAATTCGCCTTGGCCGCACGGCGGGGGAAATAAGAGTAGGCGTGTATTTGTAAAAAAATTGTAGGGTGCGATGAGTGAATTGCACGCAGTGCAAGAGACACGAGGCTCCAAATGCGTTAGCATTTGGGAGAAACAGTCCGGGGGACTGTTTCGTAGCGAGTGCAGTATCGCACCGCCGATCCGTCAGCCTGTATCGCAGTGCGGGCGGCAGATTGCCGCCCCTACGATTATGTCATGGGGTCCCCAAAAAGGCTTTTGCATTTTTGGGGAGAGGAGACATTACGGAATGCGCGCGGGGTGGATTTTGTTAGAAATCCGCCACAAGCAATATGAAGTCAATGTCGACGAGGTAGGGGCGGATAGTATCCGCCCGCCGTATTGCGCCAAACCGCCCACTCAAATCACAACAACACAAAAAAGCACCGTTCGTCGGAACGGTGCTTTTTGCATATTTTGCGCGCTTACTTGACCCGCACGGCGCGGGCAACGGTGTAGCTGCCGTAGTAGCGGGCGTTGCCTACGGTAGTGTAGGGGCGCAGGCGCACATAATAGGTGCGGCCGCCCTTGGCGGTTTTAATATTCCCGGTGGCCTTGCCGCTGTTTACATACAGGGTCTTTTTGTCGCCGGAAAAGTTCTTCTTGGTGGAATATTGCACGGCGTAGCCGTTGCATTTCACTTTGTTCCAGCGCACGGTAATCTGCTGCTTTTTGGCGGATTTGGCGGCGGTGCATTTGGTGGCAGTGGGGCGGGTGGTGGTCGCCAGTCGGGTGCCCTTGCCGCCCTCCTTGGTCTTGGAGTCTACCGTGTAGGGTGCCACATAAAAGTAGTATTTGGTGCCCGGCTTGGCGCCGCTGCCCTTGAACACAAAGCTGCGGGCGGTGGTGGTGGCCAAGCGCTTTGTCTGCTTTTTGGCGGCAATATATTGGTACACCACATAGCCGTCGGCGCCGGGCTTTTTGTTCCACTCCAGGGTAATGGAGCCGGTGGCGGTCTTTTGCGTTTTCAGCCCGGTGACGGTGCCCGGCAGGGCGTGCTTGGCGTTCACCTTGGAATAGGGACCCCGGTAAGCGGTGTTGCCCCGATAAGCCGCCACCTGCACCTCGTACAGCTGGGTGTCTGTTAAATCGGTCAGATCCACTCGGGTGGTGCTTACTGCCTTGTCAAAGCCTTTGCCGGTGGTGCGGTTGATGACCTTCACCAAGTAGGCGTTGGCGCCGGGGGTGGCGTTCCAAATGTAGGTGAGCCGCGTTTTGCTACGGCTCTCCAGGGTCAGACCGGTGACCTTGGCAGGCAGGATCTTAAAGCGATAGTACCACCGTCGCCCGGTGTAAGTACCCAGCCCCTGGGCGGTGATGGTGGCCATGCCCACCGCTTTGTTATTGATATAGGTCAGGGTGTAATCCTTGTCCGCTTTCAGCGGTTGGCCGTCCTCGCCGGTGACGGTGGGGGCGGGCGTGATGGCTTTGCCGGTGTAGGTCTTGCTTTTCAGCAGGGTGGCAGAGCCGGGCAAACTGTTTTTATTGCCATACAAAAAGTTCATATCCGTGTTGCCGTTGACCCCGGCCACCTTGCCGTTGTCTGCGTACTGCCACATCAGGTAATCGCCGTCGTACTTGCAGGTCTTGGAGTCGTATTCTGCCACCCATAGGGCGTAGCGGCCCCGGGTTTCCTGCTCAATGTAGTCCAGCAGCGGGCTGCGGCTCATATACAGCCCCGGGGTGTGCCCGGCAGCGGCAATGATGCTGCAAAAGTGCTCTACCAGCTGGGTGCAAAAGGCCTTGCCCTTGTTCAGCTGGCTGCTCTCCTCTAAGTCATAAAACACCGGCAGATCCAGGGTGCGGCTGCCCAGTACTTGCAGGCACAGGCGCGCCTCTTTTTCCACATCCGCCACGCTCTTGGCATAAGAATACCAGTAAATACCCACCGGCAGCCCGGCGGCAGTGGCGTTCTTAAAGTTGGTGGCAAAGTAGGCGTCCTCCTGGCTGGCGTTCTTGCCGTACCCGGCGCGTAGAATGGCAAAGTCAATGCCGTCGTTCTTTATCTTTTTCCAGTTCACCTTTTCTTGCCAAGCGGAAATATCTACACCGTTTAGCACCTCCAGCTTGTTAAATCGGGCGTTGTGGGTGTAGCTTTTGTTGGTGTATTTGGATCTCATGGTGGCGGCCTGGGCTGCGCCCGCCGTAGGCAGCAGCGCCGTTAAGGCCACCAGCACCGCCAGCAGTACGGCGGTGACAGAAAAGAATCTCTTTTTTGCTTTTTGCATTAGGAACCTCCCAAATACCAGCGATTTAGGTCAATGTACTTGCTGCCGTTGCCTTTGATCTTACCGGTTTTGGAATATTGCCAAATATCAAAATCCCCGGTGTAGGTGACGGCGCTGTTATAGTCCGCCACCCAGCGCAGAGTGCCCTTGGGCAGGGAGGCGGCGTCGAATTTAGAAATGTAAAAGTGTGAGTTGGCGTACACCCCGGCGGTGTAGCCGTCGGCGGTCACGGTGTCACAAAAGGCGGTGAGCAGCCGGGTGGTGTCCTTTTTGCTCACATTGGCGTCATACAGCCGACCGGCGTGCTCTCCGGCGGCGTTGTAGCCGTATTCATAGTCTATGATCAGCGGCAGCTCCACTTTGGCAAAGCGCACGGCTTCCAGCACAAAGCGGGCTTCCTCTTGGGCTTCTTCCACCGTGGTGGCTTGAGAGAAGAAATATACACCCACCGGCACCCCGGCCTTGCGGGCAGCTTTTAAGTTCTCTTTTGCCATTTTGTCTGCATGGAGCGCACCGTCGTTGTAGCCCCGGTAGCCTACACGGATAAAGGCAAATTTGGCGCTTTTTGCCAGAGTAGTCCAGTCCACGGTGCCGTTGTGCTCGGAGATGTCTACCCCCTCCACAAAGGGGGCGTCGGTGCCAAAGTCATAGGTTACCCGCTGATGGCGGTTCCCCAGTGCCAGCACTGTGGCAGCCAGCGCACCCACGATCACCAGCGCCAGCGCCGCCTGCACCCACCGGTTGGCAAACAGAGATTGACCGTTGGTTTTGCGCCGCCCCTTGCGCCGAGCGGTGCCGGCGGGCTTTTTGCGGGTGGTTTTTTTACGGGTGCTTGTCCGCCGTGGGGTTGACCGACTGCGGGTATTCTTTTTTGCAGGTTTTTTTCGTTCGTTTGCCATGCTTTGCTCCGCTTTACCTGTAAATGATCCTTTTAATAGTAATACAAAGGAGGAAGCGGGTCAAGGGCAGCGGGCCAAAATTTACAATTCCCCCGGTATTCCACTGTTGTGGTAATTTAAAGCGCTTTCTTGACAAGTGATTCCGGGCAGTATAATATAATAGGTATCACAGTATAGAAATCAGGTAAAGCCCATGCAGAATTTTGATAAAATGGATCATATGCACTTTATTCGCAAGCTGCCCATTCCTCAGGAGCTGAAAAAAGAGATGCCCCTGACGCCGGAGCTGGCTGCCTACAAGGACAAGCGGGATCAGGAGATCGCCGCCATTATCCGCAGCGAGAGCGACAAGCTGCTGTTGGTGATCGGCCCTTGCTCGGCGGATCGGGAGGATGCGGTGATTGACTATATCCACCGCCTGGCAGAGGTGCAAAAGCAGGTGGCGGACAAAATCTTGATCGTTCCCCGCATTTATACCGGCAAGCCCCGCACCACCGGCGCCGGGTATAAGGGTATGCTCCACCAGCCGGACCCGGGTAAAAAGCCGGATATGTACGAGGGTATTCGCGCCATTCGCCATATTCACCTGCGTGCCTTGCAGGAGACCGGGCTGTCTTGTGCAGACGAGATGCTGTACCCGGAGAATCACCGGTATTTAAGCGACCTGCTGGGCTATGTGGCTGTCGGTGCCCGCAGCGTAGAGAACCAGGAGCACCGGCTGATCTCCAGTGGACTGGATATTCCTGTGGGTATGAAGAATCCTATGAGCGGGGATCTGTCTGTGATGATCAATGCCATTAAGGCCGCCCACGGCGATCATTCCTTTATTTATCGCGGTTGGGAGGTAGAGAGCCAGGGCAACCCCTTGTCCCACGCCATTTTGCGGGGCAGTGTGGACCGCCACGGCATCAACCACGCCAATTATCATTACGAGAATTTGCGTATTCTCCACGATCTGTATGTGGAGAGCGGCATTGCCAACCCGGCGGTGCTTATTGACACCAACCACTCCAATTCCTCCAAGCAGTACCTGCAACAGGTGCGTATTGCCAATGAGGTGCTCCACTCCATGCGCCACTCGGCGGATATACGCCGGCTGGTGAAGGGCTTTATGATTGAGTCTTACATTGAGGACGGCGCCCAAAAGTGGGAGGACGGCATTTACGGCAAGTCCATCACCGACCCCTGCCTGGGTTGGGACAAGACCCGGGACCTGATTTTCTCCTTGGCAGACCAGTTGTAAACGGAAAAGCATATACTGCGCCCCGGCAGATCGTTTTCGGTCCCGCCGGGGCATTTATTTTTCCAACCCCTGTCCGTTATTGCGATTTTGGGCATTTTTTTGTTCCGACGGTGTTGACAAATGGCGCAAAAGTGCTATATTGGTAGTACAAATTCAACAGTCAAATGCAACGAACAGGACAGGACGAACCGCATCACCGCTTACAGAAAGCCGTCGGTTGTGGAAGACGGCAGCAAGGCGCGGTCCTCGTTATCCCCTGCAAGCAGCACCTGTGAGCGGCCCTTGGGCTTCGTAATCGGTGCCGGTACTCCCCGTTATCGGAGCGTGCTATCCGCCTTGGCGGGCAGCGCATGAGCGGTCGGCAGCTTTGCCGGCAAGCAGAGTGGTAACGCGCGGGTTTCTGATTTTTACCTTCGTCTTTGCACAGCAGCATTGGCTGTGCCGGGGCGAAGGTTTTTTGTTTTTTGTATTTGACTGGGAAAAGAAGAATGAAAGGAGTCTTTCAAATGAACACATTGGTTATTGTACTGATTGCCATTGTTGTGTTAGGTGCGGGCTATGTGCTGTATGGTCGCCATATTGCCAAGTCCTGGGGTATTGATCCCAAGGCAGAGACCCCCGCAGTGAAGTACAACGACGGCAAAGACTTTGTACCGACCAACGGCTGGACGGTGTTCAGCCATCAATTTTCCTCTATCGCAGGTGCAGGCCCTGTTACCGGCGCCATTCAGGCGGCGGTCTTTGGCTGGGTGCCGGTGCTGCTGTGGATCCTGATCGGCGGCGTTTTCTTCGGCGCCGTTACGGACTTCGGCGCCCTGTACGCTTCTGTGAAGAACGAGGGCAAGAGCATGGGTATGCTCATTGAAAAGTACATCGGCAAGCTGGGCCGCAAATTGTTTACCATCTTTTGCTGGCTGTTCTCCGTGCTGATCATCGCCGTATTTGCGGATATGGTTACCGGCACATTCTCTGCCTTTGATGCGGAGACTCTGCAAAAGCTGCCGACTGCCGGGGTCAACGGCTCCGCCGGTATGGTGTCTATTATGTTTATGGTGTTTGCCGTGGTATTCGGCCTGATCCAGAAGAAGTGGAACCTGACCGGGTGGAAAGAGTTTGTTGTAGGCGTTGTCTTTATCGTTGCGTCCTTTGCCGTCGGCATTAAAGTGCCCATCATCATGGGCAAGACCCAATGGGCTGCCGTGGTGTTCGCTTATATTTTCCTGGCGGCCATTATGCCCATTTGGCTGATGAAGCAGCCTCGGGACTATATGACCACCATTATGTTTGTGTGCATGATCGCCGGTGCCATCATCGGTTTGGTCATCGGCCACCCCACCATGGAGCTGCCTGCCTTTACCGGGTTTAATAACGAGAAGCTGGGCACCATGTTCCCCATTCTGTTTGTGACCGTGGCCTGCGGCGCTGTGTCCGGGTTCCATAGCCTGGTGTCCTCCGGCACTTCGTCTAAGACCATTGCTAACGAAAAGGATATGCTGAAAGTGGGCTACGGCGCCATGATTTTGGAGAGCGTGCTGGCTGTATTGGCACTGTGCGTGGCCGGTGCCGCCGCCAAGAACGGCGTGGCTGCCGAGGGCACCCCGTTCCAGATCTTCTCCCGCGGCGTTGCCGGGTTCTTTGAGAAAATGGGCGTGCCGGTGCAGGTAGCCACCGTGTTTATGACCATGTGTGTGTCCGCTTTGGCGCTGACCACGCTGGACGCTGTGGCTCGGATCGGTAAAATGTCTTTCCAGGAGATCTTCAGCGTAGATGATATGCAGCACGCAGCTCTGTGGCGCAAGGTGGTGTGCAATCCGTATTTTGCTACCATCATCACCCTGCTTTGCGGCTATGTGCTCACCAAGGTGGGCTACCAGCAGATTTGGCCTCTGTTTGGCTCTGCCAACCAGTTGCTTAGCGCACTGGTGCTGATTACGCTGTGTGTGTTCCTGAAGGTTACAGGCAGAAAGAACAAGATCCTGTTCCCGCCTATGATCATTATGCTGTGCGTTACCTTTACTGCATTGGTGCAGCGGCTGATTGCCATGATCAAGGCCATTCAGCAGGCTGCCGCAGTGGAGATCCCTGCCGGACAGACCAGCTGGGGCGCTGTGTTTATTGCCAACGGTTTGCAGCTGATCATCGCCGTGCTGCTGATTGTACTGGGCTTGACCATTGTGGTCAACAGTGCCAAGAGCTATGTGAAGAGCAAAAAAGGCAGCGAGACCGAAGAGGTCGCCAAGGCATAACGGCGTGCGTATAATATCGATATAAACCATGAACCGTCTGCGTATTTCTACGCAGGCGGTTTTGTGTTTGTATTTGGCCCCCCTGCAATAAGGAAGGCAAATCGCAACCGATTCTCCTAAAATATGGAGCGTATTCCGATCCATGACGGTACAGATTTTCAAATCTGCCAAATAAAGAACCGGAAAGTTGTCAAATGCGCGGCTGCGTGCTATAATACTGAACGCAAAACAAAACTAAATCTGGAAAAGGGGATTTTTCATGTCTGACAAAACGGAAAAAAAGTACATGAAGAAGTCAGAGATCGTTACCTTTGGTATCGGTCTGTTCGGCGTGGCTCTGATGACCGGCTGGATGCCGGACTACACCGCTACCTTCTTCGCTGACTTCGCGTTCAAAGGCAAGGGATTTGACTCCGCCACCATGGCAAACGCCATCTCTATGGTGTTCTTGGTGGCCGGTATCATCGGCGCCGTGTGCGAGCTGGTGATCGGCTATTTGGTGGATAACACCCGCACCAAGCTGGGCAAGGTAAAGCCCTGGGTGGGCTTCGGCGTGGTACCGCTGGCCGTGGTGGCTATGCTGGTATTCATTGCACCCAACACCTCCAACCAAACCTTGGCCATCGTGTGGATGTTTGTGATCTACTCCTTATATACCGCCTTCAGTTGTGCGGTAGAAAGCCCGTCCAACTGCTTCGGCTCCCTGTGTTCGCCCAATCCGGCAGAGCGCTCCACCGCCATTTCCATCGCTTCGTTCCTGCGCAGCGTGGGCCAGTCCGGCGGTATGGTAGTCGTGATGGTGGTGGGCTTGGTGATGAAGGCCTTAATGGGCAAGCAGCAATATAAGAACGCCGAGGGCCAGGGCCTTGACCTGGTGATCTCCACGGCGGTGTGCGCCCTGGGTCTGATCCTCTTTGTGATGATCTTCTTTACCAATAACAAAGAGCGTGTGCCTTTCACGCAGGAGAAGGTGAGCCTGAAAGACGCCGTCAAGGTGGTCTTTACATACAAGAACCTGCTGATGGTGTCCTTGACCAAGCTGTGCGGCTTTGGCCGCGGCGTGTACGGCACCGTGTCTTTGTACATCGCCATTTACCTGCTGGGCTCTAAGGACCTGAAGCTGGCGCTGCTGCTGCCCATGGGTATCGGTACCGCTGTGGGCACCCTGCTGGTGAACTTTGTGCTGAAGAAGTTCTCCACCAAAAAGACCTTTATTCTTTTCTGCGTGTACGGTGCGTCTTCCATGGCAATCCTGTTCCTGGTGTCTAAGGGTATCGGCTTTAACAGCACCCTGATTGTGCCGTTCCTGATCCTGAACTTCTTCTGCGGTTTGCAGCACGGCAACACCAATGTAACCCCCAATATTATGATCGCCGACTGCGTAGACGAGATCGAGTGGAAAACCGGCCAGCGCAAGGACGGTCTGGCGTATGCCGGTTACGGCCTGTTCTCCAAGATCGCTTCCGCCTTCACCAAGGCGCTGGGTCCTTGGCTGCTGTACACCTGGTCCGGTTATGCCGTATCTCGTGACGCCAATGTGGCTTATGCCGCCCAGACGGATTCTACTTTGAACAAGATTTTAATGATCTACACCATCATTCCCGCCGTGTTCGTTGTGCTCCAGGCGGTGCCCATCTTCTTCTACGATATGGTCGGTGAGAAGAAGGAGCGCATTACCCGCGAGCTGATGGAGCGCCGTGAGGCCGCCGGTTTGGTTGCCGGTGAGGGCGAAGAGACTGCCGATGCGGCAGCAGCCGAGTAAGGGGGCGACGAGAATGGCAAAACAGGAAAAGACTTTTAATACCAAGTTGTATGCGCTGGTGGTATTTTTGTTGGTTGCAGCCATTTTGGCTGTGTCCACCGTGGCCACCTTTAGCAGCAAGTATATTGCATTTAAGCCGGAGAAGGTCGCGCAGGCGTATGCGGATACCATTGTGCAGACCGGTGACGGCTACAATGCCAACAAGTATGCGCTGGTGAGCAAAAGCGAGAAATACGGCGATTTTATCCGCAAGTATTATATGTACCCGGTGATCTATAAGGACGCCGGTTACAAGCCCGGCGACGATACCAAGAATTTAAAGGGCTTGAACGACGACAGCTACAAGTCCGATAAGACCAAGAACGACGACGGTACGCTTACCGGCCAGGTGACCGCGGCCATGTATCCCTATTATGTGGAGCTGCTGGGTCAGTACGGCTGGGACGATGCAGACGCTATGTTCACCAATTACTTTGCCAAGTACCAGCAGGTGCGGGGACAGGTATTCGGCGATTCGTACCTGGATGACGAGGGTATGTTCACTGCGCTGGAGGCCAATGTAAAGACCTACGGCGAGAGTCTGACCGGTACGGAAGAGACCTACGACAAGAACACCAAGGTCAAGCTGACGGATAAGACCATCGGCGCTTACCAAAAGGCGCTGGGCGAGGATTACAAGCTGACCACCACCGTGACCGATGTGCAGTCGGTGGAGGATGTAAAGGCTTATACCGCCAAGATGAATACCCAGCTGCTGGCGAATTATGAAGTCAGCGCCGACGACATCCGTGCCGTTTCCACCTGCACCGTGCAGGTAACGGACGCTAAGGGTACCCAGTTGGCCACCTGCGACCTGACCGTGGTGCAGATCGGCCATACCTGGTATGTAGACAATACCACCGCAGATACCTCTGCGTTGTATCAAATCGGCAAATGATCTTTCGCTTGCCGTAAGAGAGGGAACCGCCCGGACCGTAAGGCCCGGGCGGTTTTTTGTGTGCGATGGATAAGATCCGTTTGGCTTTTATTTTTTTGTAGGGTGCTTGCACGCCCTGCCATTCGCCGCCATTTTCTATCCTGAAAAAACGCCATATTCTTTTGCAACCCACTATGCAGGCATGCAAAAATATGGTATAATTCTTGCGAGACAGTGTGCATTATCCGACAGCTGTCGGGTGGTGCCCATGGGTCGACGGAAAGGAGAGCATCGGCCTATTGATCGAGGAAGCGTAAGGCTTTCACAGCATCGGTTTGGATTTATCATTCTTTACAAAAAAATAAGGCCCCTGCAATGGCAGGGGCTTTGTGCGTATCAATCATCGTATGGATTACCGTATTTTGCGCAGCTGCGCGGTGAGTACCGCAGTCAGCTTTTCCCGGTCAAAGGCGGGCAGCGGCTCCAGAATCACATCAATACAGCCGCCTACGGCGTAGATCACATTGGTTACCTGGTGATAATTTTTCTCCATAGTGAAGTTGTTGTGAGAGCAAATGGCCTCGGTCATCTGCTGTTTGAGCATGCGCAGGGCGGGGGCGCACATACGGCTGTTTTTGAATTTGGTCAGCCGCTCAATGTTGTTGTTGCGCTCAATCTCATTGAGCATACTGTTAATTATATCCGTGGGATCCCGCTGGATTTGATCGTAGTTGATGCCCTTGGCGATCTCCACAATGCCGTTGGTGATGGTCTCAAAGCAGAATTGAATGCACGCGCCCATGCTCTTAAAGTGCAGATAAAAGGTGCTTTTGTTAATGTCTGCTTTTTTGCACAGCTCCAATACGGTGATCTTGTCCGTTTCTTTTTCAATCATCAGCGCGATCATAGCGTTAAAGACCGCCGCCTTGGTGCGCTTTACCCGTCTGTCCATTTTTTAGAAAAACCCCCCTCAAATCGCTTTGTAATGGACACCTGTCCAATAGCAAATACTATGATAACATAAATGAAAGAAAGGTTGCAAGCAACTTCACAGAATTTGTAGGAAGTGCTGGAAAACGCCATGAAAACTTGTGCAAAAACACGAAAAATTGTCCCGCTGGTACTGGCGCTTTTGCTGCTTTTTGGCGGTTGCAGTGCGGTCAACAGGGCTGCCGTCTTTGGTACAAACGGCAACGAGACTACCCGGCGGCAGGATGTGTTGACAGTGGAATTTTTGGATGTAGGTCAGGCCAATGCGGCGCTGCTCACCTGCGGGGGTAAGAGCCTGCTCATCGACGGCGGCAATGTGGCGGACGGCGCCAAGGTCACGCGTGCGGTGCAGGCGGCAACGGACCGGCTGGACTATGTGGTGAATACCCATGGCCATGAGGACCATGTGGGCGGCCTGGCCGCTGTGGTGGATGCGGTGCCGGTGGGTCAGGCCATTGTCAGCCCGGTAACGGCGGACAGCGATTATTACCAAGATTTTTTAGATGCGCTGGCGGATCGGGGTGTGACTCCGGTGGCCGGGCAGGCGGGTATGCAGTTTCCTTTGGGGGAGGCGAAGTGTACCGTGCTGGGCCCCGCCGCTGCCGGCAGCGATCTGAACAACAGTAGTCTAGTGCTGCAAGTGCGCTTTGGCGGCGCGACTTTTCTCTTTATGGGTGACGCCGGGGCAGAGGAGGAGCGCAGCTTGATCCAAAGCGGTGCAGATGTAAGTTGTGATGTGCTGGCGGTGGGTCACCACGGCAGCGGGTCTGCCACCGGCTATGTGTTTCTGCGCCAGGCGTTGCCCAAGTATGCGGTGATCTCCGTGGGCGCGGGCAACCGTTATGGCCACCCGGCAGAGAGCACGCTTTCCCGCCTGCGGGATGCCGGGTGTACCGTCTATCGCACGGATCAAAGCGGCACAATCACCATAGTGACGGATAAAAACGGAAAAATCCGCTGTCCTGCATAAAAAAATGTTGTATTCTTTGGTTTTTTCAGCTATAATAAATACAGAATTTTACATATTGGAGGAATTTTACCTATGTATTGTTGGTTAGACGGCAAAACTGTTGTTGTAACCGGCGCTTCCGGCGGTATGGGCGCAGGCATTGCGGCTACCTTGATCAAGAAGCACGGCTGCACTGTGATCGGCGTGGCTCGGTCAGAACCCAAGATGCTCAAATTCATTGAGGAGCTTGGCCCCACTTATGCCCAGCAGTTCTCTTACAAGCTGTTTGATGTGTCTGTTAAGGAGAATTGGGAGAACTTCTATAACGAGCTGGTAGAGGAAGGCGTGCAGGTGGATGTGCTGGTCAACAACGCCGGTATTCTGCCTAAGTTTAAGCGCTTTGACCGCTACAGTGATGAAGAAATTGAGCGTGCCATTAACATTAATTTCTACAGCTGCGTGTATTCCGTTAAGACATTTCTGCCCATGCTGCTGCAGAGCACGGACCCGGGCATTGTTAACATTGACTCTTCCGCCGCACTGATGAGCCTGGCCGGTACTTCCATGTACAGCGCTTCCAAGGCTGCACTGAAGGGCTTTACCGAGGCTCTGCGTGAGGAGTTCCGTGGCAAGTGCTATGTGGGTCTGGTTTGCCCCGGCTTTACCAAGACGGATATTTTCCGCGGCCAGTCCAACGCAGGCGGCAAGGGCGAGAAGGTCATCAATATGATCTCTACCGATTGCGACCTGATGGTGAAGATGATCATGTTCGGTATAGAGCACAAGCAGGCACTGCAGATCCACGGTGTGGATGCCCACGCCATGAGCGTGTTTGGCAAGCTACTGCCGGTGAACGGCTCTCGCCTGTTCAGCGCTGTGATGAAAGCGGCGGACATTGACCTGTTTAAGGAAGTTTTTAAGGACGACGCCGAGCTGGCGGAGTAAATTTTAAGCATTTAAGGGACGCAGCCGTTTCAATGAGGGAATGGCTTTGCGCCCCTTTCTGCTTTTTTGCAATAAAAAGGAGGGGTTTTTATGGCAGATGCTGTAACGGCAACGAAAAAAAAGTATATGAATTTTAAGGAGATTGCGGCGTACTCCCTGGGACTGTTCGGGTTCCAGGCCATCGTAGGCTTGCTAAACTCCTACCAGGCCGAGTTTGACGGCTCCATTTTGGGCGCCAATGTGTCTGTGGTGGCCATTTTGATTTTGGTGGCCAAGATCGTGTCTGCTGTGGCAGACCCGGTGGTGGGCAACCTGATCGACCGGTCCAAAAGCAAGCGGGGCAAGTTCAAATCTATGATCCTGTACTCTCTGGTGCCGCTGCTGGTGATGACCGCTGTGGTGTTTGTGAAAGTGCCGTTTTCCGGCACCGGGCTGTATGTGTGGATCTTCCTCACCTACTTGGTTTGGTCCATTGCCATGACCATGGGCGATGTGCCCTCGCAGGGGATCGCTTCCGTGCTGACCCCGGATCCCACGGAGCGCACCAATGTGGTGTCCATCTCCAATACCTTTAAGCAGATCGGCTTTTCTGCCTGCGTGGTGATTGTGCCGATTGCCTGCCTGATTATTCCCGGCGGGTCCAAGGTGTTCGTCAAGTCCGGCGAGACAGATACGCCTATGATCGCTTCCGAGTTCTTCTGGACCGCAGTGCTCACCGCCATCTTTGGTTGTGTGCTCTTTGCCCTGATTCCGCTGCTCAATAAGGAGCGGGTGCCCTACCAGGCCGGCGAAAAGACCACTTTTAAGGATATGATGGGCGCGCTGAAGAACAATAAACCCTTAATGCTGGTGATTATTTCTTACTTCCTGGGCTTTGGCCGTCAGATGGCTATGGGTATCCAGGTACAGGCCGCAACGGTGATCCTGGGCAGCCAAAACTTGGTGGCTGTTTTGGGTATCGTTACCGCCGTGGGTTCCATGATCAGTATGGCGCTGTGCCCCCTGCTGATTAAGAAGCTGGATGAGCGCAAGGCGTACATTCTTCTGTCTGTTTACGGCTTTGCCGCTTCCATTTTCTCCTTTGTGATCGGCCATTTCTGGTTCCAGTCACCGGACAATATGGTGCTCACCGTGCTGTTTTATGCCTCTCTGTTCCTGATCGGCTTGCAGTTCGGCGCCGTCACCTTAATGCCCATGATCATGACCGCCGATTGCGTGGATTATTACGAGTATGAGACCGGCAAGCGGATGGAGGGCGCCGCCTATTCCATCCTGACCTTGACCATTAAGGTGTGCCTGGCACTGGGTACCGCTGTGGGTCTGATCTTTGTGCAGGTGTCCGGTTATTATGACGCTTTGGGTGCCGGTACTTTCACCACCAAGACGAAGGACATTATCTTTTTTGCCTATACCGCCTTGCCGGGTGTGCTGGCACTGCTGTCCATCTTCCCCATGTTTAAGTACGACATTGTGGGCGAGAAGAAGGCGCAGATCTCTGCCGCCCTGTCCCAGCGCCGCGCCGGTAAAGAATAAGCGCCTGAAAATAGATACAATATGTATATATAAGGAAAAGCGACTTCCCCCGGGAGGTCGCTTTTTTGTGTGGTGTCCAGCGGGTTTAAATATGTGTGCATATCGGTGTGCAAGAGGATGGTATACACATCAGAGACGGCGGATAGTATCCGCCAGCTTTGTAGTGCAATAAGATTTACCGCATTTTATTTTTCGCTATTTTTAGCCTGGTTACGCGAAATTTTGATGGATCAGAAAAAATTTCTTATTTTTTCCGACATTACCTATTGACATAGTAGGCATTATGGTGTATAGTTAAGTCAATCCAACGGGGAGACCCGAAGAAATCAGGAGACCTCTATGAACCGGTTATTTCCCACTTTATTAAGACAAAATTTCCGATTTGGACGAATGAACCGATGTATGTGACCCAATCGTAACCTACATTTTATCATTTGAACTTGAAAGGAATTTGAATTATGAGCAAGAAATACGCATTTGAGACTTTGCAGCTGCATGTTGGCCAGGAGCAGGCGGATCCCGCTACCGACTCCAGAGCCGTACCGATTTATCAAACCACTTCTTATGTATTTCATAACAGCGACCACGCCCAGGCCCGTTTTGGCCTGGCAGACGCCGGCAACATTTACGGCCGTCTGACCAACTCCACCCAGGATGTGTTTGAAAAGCGCATTGCCGCTTTAGAGGGCGGCGTAGCCGCTTTGGCTACCGCCAGCGGTGCGGCTGCTTTGGCTTACACCTTCCAGGCACTGGCCAAGGCCGGTGACCATATTGTCAGCGCCAAGACCATTTACGGCGGCACTTACAACTACCTGGAGCACACCTTCCCGGAGCACGGGGTCAAGACGACTTTTGTTGACCCGGACGATCTGCAAAATTTTGAGGATGCCATTCAGGACAACACCAAGCTGATCTTCTTTGAGACCCTGGGCAACCCCAATTCTAACTTGGTGGATATTGAGGCCCTGGCCAAGATCGCCCACAAGCACGGCATTCCGCTGGTGGCGGACAGCACCTTTGCAACGCCCTATCTGCTGCGCCCCATTGAGTACGGCGTAGACATTGTGGTCCACAGCGCCACCAAGTTCATCGGCGGTCACGGCACCACCCTGGGCGGCGTGATTGTAGACAGCGGCAAGTTCGATTGGGAAAAGAGCGGCAAGTTCCCGCAGCTCACCGAACCCAACGCCAGCTACCACGGCATCAGCTTTGTGCAGGCTGCCGGCCCGGCTGCGTTTGCCACTTATATCCGCGCGATTCTGCTGCGCGATACCGGCGCTGCTATTTCTCCCTTTAACGCATTCCTGTTGCTTCAGGGCGTAGAGACCCTGTCCCTGCGTGTGGAGCGCCACGTGGAGAACACCAAGAAGGTGCTGGAGTACCTGCAAAATCACCCGCTGGTCGAGCATGTGAACCATCCGTCCTTGGATCCCAAATATCAGGATCTGTACAATAAATATTTCCCGAGCGGCGCCGGTTCCATCTTCACCTTTGACATCAAGGGCGGCGAAAAAGAGGCAAAGGCCTTTATCGACGCGCTGGAGATCTTCTCTCTGCTGGCCAATGTGGCAGATGTAAAGTCCCTGGTGATCCACCCCAAGACCACCACCCACTCTCAGCTGTCTGAGCAGGAGTTCAACGAGCAGAAGATTTTTGACAACACCATCCGTCTTTCTATCGGTACAGAGAACATCAACGACATTATCGCCGATCTGGAGCAGGGATTTGACGCTGTAAAAGCGCTGAACGCCTAATTTGACCGACAATTTCATTTGAATTTGACAAGGAGTTATTATCATGGCAATTTATAAATCTATCCTGGACCTGGTTGGCGGCACCCCGCTGGTGGAGCTGACCCAGTTTGAAAAAGAGAACGACCTGAAAGCAACTGTTTTGGCGAAGCTGGAGTATTTTAACCCGGCCGGTTCCGTGAAGGACCGTATTGCTAAGGCCATTGTAGAGGACGCAGAAAAGTCCGGCAAGTTGCAGCCCGGCGGCACCATTATTGAGCCCACCTCCGGCAACACCGGCATCGGTCTGGCAGCCGTTGCTGCGGCCAAAAAATATCGCCTGATCATCACCATGCCGGAGACCATGAGCGTGGAGCGCCGCAACCTGATGAAAGCCTATGGCGCAGAGCTGGTGCTCACCGAGGGCGCCAAGGGCATGAAGGGCGCCATCGCCAAGGCAGAGGAGCTGCACGAGCAGATCCCCGGCTCTATCATCGCCGGTCAGTTTGTAAACCCGGTGAACCCGGCCACCCATAAGGCCACCACTGGCCCGGAGATCTGGAAGGACACCGAGGGCAAGGTTGACATCTTTGTGGCAGGCGTAGGCACCGGCGGTACGGTGTCCGGCGTGGGCGCGTACCTGAAGAGCCAAAACCCCAATGTAAAGGTGGTTGCCGTAGAACCTGCTTCCTCCCCGGTGCTGTCCACCGGCCAGGGCGGCGCCCATAAGATCCAGGGTATCGGCGCCGGCTTTGTTCCGGATACGCTGGATACCAAGATTTACGACGAGATCATTACCGTCACCAATGAAGATGCTTTTGCCACCGGCAAGCGCCTGGCCAAGTCTGACGCGGTGCTCACCGGTATCAGCTCCGGTGCAGCCGTTTGGGCGGCCGAGCAGCTGGCCAAGCGCCCGGAGAACGCAGGCAAGACCATCGTAGCCTTGCTGCCGGATACCGGTGACCGCTACCTGTCCACCCCGCTGTTCCAGGACTGATTTTAGCCCCCAAAGAATACCACCGCCCCGGCGTGAGCCAAAGCGGTGGTGTTTTTCTTTGCGTATGCATAAGTGCGGATGGAGCAGCCACAGTTGCCCGTCCAATCACCCGCTTGACAAACCCTGCCGGATATATTAAAATAACACAAGTGCCGTGATCGGCTTGTGTTAGCCGTATGGCGGGCGGACAAAGCAGGGAAGCACGGAAAATTTTAAGAAAAAAGCAAAATAAAAAATCGGGGTGTAGCGCAGTTGGTAGCGCGCCTGCTTTGGGAGCAGGATGCCGCAGGTTCGAATCCTGTCACTCGGACCAAACTACAGGGTTAAAAAAGATATTTGGCTCAAAAAGCCAGTATCCATGCGCCCTGGGAGGTCCTTAAGTTGAAGAACTTAGGGGCCTCTTTTTATAGATATTTTCCCATTTTCAGAATTGAATTTGTGACTTGAACCCGCACATTTTACGAGTGGGCACGGTCACCCAAGCGCCGGAGCTTTTCCAAAGCCCCGGCGCTTTTTGCGTTTTCAGCTCCAAAACACAGCCAGACAAAAAAACAATAGCAATTGCAAAAACAGTGTGGTATGTTCTGTTGCTAAGAAGGAGGAGGAGATTAATCTGTGAACACCAAAATCAACTATCTCTATCGCGTTGCAGATAATTACAAGGTTCACAACGTATGCGTATCGCGGGGCTGGGAAACCCCAGCCCCACCATGACAATGGGAGGTTTACAGCTATGAGTGAAAACACAATCAGAGCAATCACAGCGGAAGAACTGCGCGCCATGGATAATTCCGAAGGGCTGATCCTGCAGGGTTGCGGCGGACCGCTGCAGGAATGGTTAGACGGAATCAACGAATTGCTGACCGAAGCCGGCATCCTGTTGGATGGCTCAAAATTTAAAGATGCGTCATATTTTGAACGGGACGGCCTGACGAACCTGCTGTTCCCCTTTGAGGGGGTCAAGCTGGACATCGGCCGTCTTGCCATGTGGCGGCTCCAGACGCATGGACAGTTCGGCGGCACCTGGCTCAGTGACTATGTCCCGAACCGGCTGGGCGGCTTCACTCATGAGCAGATGGAGCGGCAGAAGCCGGACTGCCCGCTGATCGGCGCCGACAGCAACATCTTCAATCTGATGGGCATTGCCTCCCGCACCCTGCGGGAGAGCGGCATGGCTGCGGAGGCAACCGAGATGTGCGAAAGAATCCGGGAAAGCGGCGATTACTACAGTGCCCTCAATATCCTCGGGGAGTATGTGAACATTACCTCTCCCGAGGATATGGAGCAGGAAATGAAAATGGAGTATGGAGGAATATGAAATGCGGATTACCAAAGAAAGACTGGAATCATTGCGTAAGCAATACCCCGTTGGCGCAAGAGTCAGGCTCATAGAGATGAAAGACCCCTATGCCCCGGTGGAGCCGGGTACGATGGGCTCGGTCACAGGAGTCGATGACGCGGGCACCGTCCATTGTACATGGGATAATGGACGTGGGCTTGGCTTAATCCCAGGCGAGGACAGCTTCAGCGTCCTGCCGCCCGAACCTCCAATGGACCAGAGACTCCAAGCCCCCAAAAACCATCCCGCGGCAAAGCTGGCGGAGGGACCGCCGGAACTGTGCTTTCATCTTCCGCAAGAGGTGGAGGACGCCATGCTGGAGGAAGCCTGCCGGCAGTGGTGTGACTTCATTGGCGAAGCGCAGGAGCGAAAAAGCGGCGAGGGTTTCGCAGACTTTTACCGGGAGATCAGAGAGCAGATGTGCCAGGATCAGGAATTCATGGGCCGATTTCGTATTGCGCCCACGCTCCCGGAGCTGTGCTTCTCCACGCTCCCCGGTTCCGGCGCATTGATCTGCATCAAGCGTGGAGAGAGTGGCTACTACCCGTCCGATTGGGATACCGGCGACCGGGTGAAGAACCGCGAGCTCGCGGACTATAACAACCAGCGGCTGGGCGTCACACCGGAGCAGCGAAAGGCAATGGAGTGCGGCAGTATGCATGGCTGGAACCTGCCCGGCGCAGATCCCATGTCTTATGTGCATCAGGACTCGCCGCAAATTAGTAGGATGCAGATGGGAGGGATAAGACTTGAATAAGGAGCCAGAGTTCCATGTGGAGGTCAGCAACGGCAAGCAGGATGGATACGCCACAGCAGTCATGCTGGATCTGCCGGCAAGCTGGTCGGAGTTCCACGACGCCATGGAACGGGCGCGGGTGGGGGACGCGCGGGACTGCCGGATTGAGATTTGCAAAATCCAGAGCATAGAGCTCCGCGCTGCCTTGGACAAGCACCCCCGCAACCTGTACGAGTTAAATCTCCTCGCCCAGCGTCTGACCATGCTGCAGCCGGAACAGAAAATGCCCTTTGCCGGCCTCGTCACAATGGAGGTGCAGAAGAAAAAAGAGTCTGTGCCGCTGAATCGGCTGATCAACCTGACCTTTAATACGGAGAACTGCTGCGTAGCCTCCCATGTCAAAAATGACAAAGAACTGGGCCGCCTGTTCTATGACAGCGAGATGTTCTCGGAGGAAGCGATGGCGCTGCTGGATACCATGGAACACGGCAGCCGGCACATGGACGAGCTGCTGGCGGTATTGAGCCGCCAGCACCGGGAAACGATTGGCGGCGTTTTCGTCGCAGATGGATATGTGGAGAACTCTGGCGGCGACATTCAGGAGGTGTATGTGCCGGGGCAAATGGCCTATTTTACCCGCAGCGGCGCGCCGGTGGTGCTGGAGGTTTGCAAAGGCTTTTTCAATGATCCGGCCTACGACAACGAGCGGGCGGTTACGCTGGATCTCCCCGCAGGGGAAATGGCAATGCAGAGAGCGGCAGAAGCGGTAGGCGCGGCTTCTCTGGAGGAATGCGCCTACCGTTGTGCGGACTGCCTCGTCCCCTCCGCCCGCGAGATGATCGACAACGCGGAGGACTGGCAGCAGGCCAATCGATTCGCCCAAAAACTCCATGAATTGGAGCGGCGCACCACGCCGCTGCTGTACAAGGCGCTGCTGGAAGCCACAGAATGTGCAGATCTGGCGGATGCCATCAGCCTCATGGATACGCTGGCAGATTATGAACTCCTGCCGGAAGCCGCCACCCCCGGTGATGTGATGCGATTGTCCTTACAGGCAAAATACCCAGACCTCCCTGACACGCTCCTGTTGGGCGAACAAGCGGAAAGGCTGGGTACGGAGATGCTCTCGAAGGGAACCGCAAAGCTCACTGAGTACGGCCTGCTTCAGCGCAGGGACGGCGGACTGCTGCCGGAGTTGGGACACCAATACGCCGGCCCTGCCATGACGATGGAGGTATCCCATGGTTAAACTGAAAATCCCACCAGAGGCCAGCGCCATGGCAACAAAAAAGGAACAGGAGTGGCTGGACTGGCGGCTTGGGATGTTCTCGGAACGGGAAAAGCTGCTTATGAATCAGGCGATGGAGCAGCTGGCGCCGCCCAAGACTGCGGGTGACCTCATCAACCTGACCTATTGGCTGGAGGACTTCTCCCTCTGGTATCCCGCCCGTGACGATGTGGAGCTGGGACAGAGGATCGCAGCACAGGAATGGGTACAACCCGACGCCCTGCCGTTTTTGGACTTTGCCGCATTGGGCAGGAACCACCGCGCACAGCACCCCGGCGATTTCTCGCCGGATGGCGGGTATGTGGAATATCCCGAAACACCCTGCCCGACGCCCTATGACGGAACCAATCTGGACGGACTCAACGATATCGACTACAGCCTGAAGCTGAAGCTCTCCTCCGCCAGCTGTCCCAAAGGGGTATGGCTGCGGCTGCCGGACCGTGCGGAAGCCGTAGATCGCCCGCCCAGCGAGATCGCGCTGGCACTCCACAGCCTTGGAGTGGACTCTCTGGAGGACTGCACCATGATAAAAGGTGTCTGCGCCCTCAACTGCGTGCCAGACCCCACCTGCGAGTATACTTCGGTGGATCAGCTGGTGCGGGACGCCGAGAACCTCGGCCATGTGCTGGACGAGCGCGGTCAGGGCGCGCCCCATTGGATCGAGCACCTGTTTGCCGCCCTGCAGCTGGAGCAGTGTGACAGCCTCCCTCTGGCGCTGGATATCAGCCAGAACCTGCACTGTTATGATTTCCTGCCCGATCAGGCCGCCCTCGCGGAGTTTGGCAGACAAGCGGCTCTGGAGGATCGGCTGTTTCACTCCGACAGCGAATCCGCCGCCGCGTTCGATTTTGAGGCCTACGGACACCTACGGGCGTTGGAGGCGGGAATGCTCCAAGCCGACGTCGGCGGCTACATCCGACGCAACGCGGAGCCGTTTCATCATGAGTACACCCAAGCGCCAATGCAGCCGCAGATGTCAGATCTGGCTTTTTAACAGCGCGGAATTTGTTGGCTTTTGGTATGGCTATTGTGCGGGCGGTTGTGATATTGTCGGTGTCAGAAAGAAGGTGCTGCCGATGGAAAAGCGAGAACAAATTGCGGAAGAAGCCCTCGACCGCTTGGTATTTCAGACATTGCTGGAGCTGCAGCGGCAGGATGCCGCCGCGGATCAGGCGGAAGCCGCACTCTCCCGCATCAGCGACGCGATCCGCACGGACAAGGCACTGAGTGAAGATGAGCAGATGGTTATGCTCAACTATGTCCGGGAGGTAACCGGGCTGACAGCGCGGCAATACCGGCATTTATACCTGCAGGGCGCCAGGGACTGCGTGGCGGCGCTGCGCAAGCTGGGGGTGATCCGATAATAGTCATGCAGAAAAAATAAAATCAAATCATGGGGCCGTATTTCCGAAAGGGATACCGGCCCCTTCTTTTTTTATGCCCTTTTTCGGAAAAGTACGGCCGGAAAGGAGGCATCCATGCAGAAAGAACGGCTTGGCGAGCATCTGGAGCAGTACCATCCGGGGGCTCTCAACGCCGCAACCAGCAAGGAACTGGAGCGCGCGTTTTCCATCTCCGGCATTACCGTGCGCCAGCTGGTCAACGCCCTGCGCCGGGACGGCATCCCCATCGCCAGCGACTCCAACGGCTACTACTACGCACAGACCGAACTGGAGGTCAGGCGCACCATCGCCCACATGAAGCACCGGATCGGCGGCATCGCCGCGGCGATCCGTGGGTTGGAGCAGGCCCTCGCCCGATTCGACGACAACCAGATCCGTCTGGACGAGAGAGGCGGTGACGCCCCTTGAACAGCTTTATGTCGTGGATTGGGGGCAAAAAGGCGCTGCGGGAGCTGATTGTCCAACTGTTCCCCGTATACTATGAACGCTACATTGAGGTATTCGGCGGAGGCGGCTGGGTGCTCTTCCATAAGAATCCCGGCAATGATTTCGAGGTCTATAACGACTTCAACGGCCTGCTGGTCAACCTGTACCGCTGTGTGCGGGAGCAGCCGCGGGAGCTGATGGAGGCGCTGCGGTTCGTGCTCAACTCCCGTGAGGATTTTGAGCTCATCCGGGATGCCCTTGCCAGGGACAGCCCTGCCAGCGATGTGCAGCGCGCGGCGTGGTTCTATCAGCTGATCCGCTACAGCTACGCTTCCGGCCTCACCAGCTACGGCAGCCAGCCCCATGATATGTGGAGCAACTTTCCTCTGATCGAGCAGGCGCACAGGCGGCTGTCCAAGGTGGTGGTGGAGAACAAGGACTTCGAGAAGCTGATCCGGCAGTACGACCGCCCCGTCAGCCTGTTTTATTGCGATCCGCCCTACCACGCCACCGAGGGCTACTACAAAAATATAGGCGAGGACGGCTTCACCGAAAGGGACCATATCCGGCTGCGGGACGCGCTGCTGGCCATGGAGGGGAAATTCCTGCTCTCCTACAATGACGACGCCTTTGTGCGCGAGCTGTACGACGCCCCCGGCATCCACCTGATGGAAACCACCCGGATCAACAACATCAAGCAGCGGTATGACGGCGGGTGCCAGTTCCCGGAGCTGATCATCGCCAACTACGACCTGCAGGAGCGCAGCCGTTTGCAGCCCACACAGATGACCCTGTTTGATCTGGAAAGCGGCCGCAAACCGAATGAACTCATTGTTTGACCACGCGCCGCTTCGATATGGGAGCGGCCATTTCTATTTAAAGGAGAACGCAATATGAATAAGATCCATTTTGAAAGCCAGGTCAACGCGGACGGCAGTATCACCATCCCCGCCTTTGTGGTGCGCGGTCTGGGCTACGAGCCCCATGAGGGGGTGAGCATGACGCTGCCCACCAATCAGTACCTGTGCGAATGCCCCGACAACGCCCTGTTCATCGGGCGGTGCTGCTCCGATTCCGAGTGCGCCGGCTATACCAGCGACGGCGACGCGCTCAATATCCCCGCCAAACTCCTCTCCGATGCGGAAATCCCCATGGGCGAGGATATCAGCGTCCTGGTCGCGGACGGTGCGCTGGTCATCGTGGCGGCGGAGGAAGAACTGGAGGAACTGCCCATTGAGCTGTGCTGCCTGCTTAACGAGCTGGGCATCAGCCCCATGAGCGTCACCTACCCCGCAAAGGAGGGCAAGCGATGAGATGGTTCACCGCCGCAGACTGCGCGCGGCTGGGCGATCAGGCCCCGCTGGCAGGTTCGGTCATCGTGCTCGGAATGGAACTCATGCCCACCACGGAGGGCTTGGGGCAGCTCCATTTCTGCACCGGTGAGGAACCCGGCCCGCTCTGGCGAAATGTGCATACCGTATCGCTGAACACCGGCGATATCTGCACCGTTCAGAGCAGCGATGTGCTTGGCGTCCTGCGGCCGGAGCTGCTCCCCGATACGGCCAAACTCCAGCTCTCCCAGATCCGTCCACCCATGGCACAGGATCTCAGGCACAGCGATCCCCAATACTCCGGCTACTGCTTTTTGGAGGATGGGCGTTATACCTCCGGGGTCTGGCTGTGCAGCCCGGAGGAAGCGGCGGCGTATGTGAAGATGCAGGCGCCCTATCAGCACCGGATCATGCTCTGCGACCGGGATGATTTCTGCGTGCTGGAGATGAAGGAGGGCAGGCTCCACCCCGCACGGCCGGAGCTGGACGCTCTTCTGCGGGGCGCTGCCCAGCAGGAGCAGACGGGAGGGATCACCATGATTTAAGGAAGGAGGAATGCCCCATGCGAGGCATTGAACTGAAAAACGGCTGCCTGTTCTACTACGGCAGCCCCATCGGGTATCAAGAGAAGGACGGGATCGTAGCCGACCCCGGCTTCCGCCGTGAGGAACTGGAGCAATGGCTGGGGCAGCGGAATCTGGCGGTGAAATGGGTGGACGGCGTCTATGACCGGCTCTCCAGCGGCGGTCTTCAGTCTGTCACAGAGGACAGCACGCCACTGAAGTCCTGCCGCATCTGGCAGCTCAAGCGCGACGCGGATATCGGGATGCGCTTCATCCCCTATGACCAGCTGCGCCGGGAATACGGAGAGCCGAACCGGGAGAATTACGATGTGGTCTTTGACGGGCAGCTGGAGAACTACGATCTGGAGTTTATCTGGTTCAAGTTCAACGAGG
>ERZ857984.1004-NODE-1004-length-26921-cov-3.924961_pt1 | contig 26921 bp, 22 predicted proteins | sample MGYA00519914_ERZ857984 | MGnify/ENA primary metagenome ERZ857984 (study PRJEB31778, sample SAMEA3449417) | human gut metagenome | biome: human gut; feature: human-associated habitat; material: faeces | place: United Kingdom | collected 2010/2012 ... | reverse complement strand
ATGGCGCGCCGCCACTTTGCGGGCAGCGGGCCGCTGCCTAAGCCGGAGGACCCGTTCGACGGCCTGCCCAGCTGAGGGCCGGGCTGTTCAGAAAAAATTGGAAAGTGGGGAAGACCAAGGATGGAAAGAAAGGATATGAAGCTGGGATTTATCGGGTTCGGCAATATGGCGCAGGCCATTGCCGAGGGGCTGCTGCGTTCAAAGGCACTGGAGCCGGAGCAGATCTGCGCCTGTGCGAAGGATTGGGACAAGCTGTGCGCCGCAACGCAGCCCCGGGGCATGCGCCCCTGCCGGGACGCCCGGGAGGTGGCGGAGGCCGCAGATGTGGTCATCGTGGCCGTAAAGCCGCACCTGATCGAGGAGGTGCTTTCGCCCGTGCGCGGGCAGCTTGCGGATAAGGCAGTCGTTTCCGTGGCGGCGGGCTGGCCCTTCGAGCGGTACGAGGCGCTGCTGCCCGGAACGCGCCATTTGAGCACCATGCCAAACACGCCGGTGCGCGTGTGCGCGGGCGTGTTCCTGCTGGAGGAAAAGCATTCCCTTACGCCAGAGGAATACGTGCTGGTGCAGGAGCTGTTCGGCCATTTGGGGCTGGTGCAGCCCGTGGAGAGCCGCCTGCTGGGCATTGCAGGCACACTGAGCGGCTGCGGCCCGGCGTTTGTGAGCATGTTCATCGAGGCGCTGGGCGACGCGGGCGTAAAGCACGGCCTGCCGCGGGCCATGGCCTACCGCCTTGCCGGCCAGATGGTGGCGGGCACGGGCCGCATGCAGGTGGAAACGGGCGCCCACCCGGGCGCGATGAAGGACGCGGTGTGCTCGCCCGGCGGCACGACCATTGTGGGCGTGGCGGAGCTGGAGCGCGGCGGTATGCGCGCGGCTGTCATCAACGCGGTGGACGCCATCCAGAATAAGTAAAAGCGGGCGGAGCCCCGCGCGGAGGCGCTGCGGCTCTGCGCGGGGCGCTTTGCATGTGCGGCGTGCTGTGGGACCGACATGACATGCAGCTGTCGGGTTCCCTGTGATAGCATGGAACAGAAGCGCCGCACGGGCGGCGGAACAGGGGAGGCGGCAGGATGCTGACAATGGAAAACGTTACGGCGCTGCGCATGCGGCGCCATTGCCTGACGCGGCGCGCGGGCGCGGCAGAGTACGATGCGCTGTACCGGGACCTTTCGCCGGGGCTGAACGTACACTGGCACGGGTTCGGGCAGCCGCCGTGCCTGGTGGAGCGCGCGGATTTTGACGACGTGGAATACAACGGCCGGCGCCAGCGGCAGCGCATTCTGGTGAAAGGGCGGTTCCAGAACGGGAACATCGGGTTTGTGGAGGCGGCACAGATGGAGCTGTTTGCCGGCCTGTACCGCAGGCCCTATAAGCCCACGGAGCATTCGGAGCTGCTGCGGGAGCTGATCGGGCGGGAAGGCCCGCTGAACATCGAAGCGATGAAACGGATGACGGGCCTGCTGGTGAAGCAGATCACGCCCGCGCTGCACCGGCTGCAGGAAGCCTTTCTTGTGTTTGAGGACCAGTTCGACGGCGAATGGGACCGGGGCTGGTACCTGTTTGACGAGATGTTCCCGGATGTGGACCCGGCGCGCATCTCCCGCACCGAAGCCCTGCTGCGGGTGCTGCCGCGGCTTGCGCACCGGCAGGTGTACCTGACGGCGGCAGATGCAAAGGATTTTTACGGCCTTCCCGCAAGGGACGTTGCCGCGGCGATGGAAGAGCTGGCGCGGCAGGGCATCCTGGTTCGCTGGCGGGAGGGCTATCTGCCCGCGCAGGATGTGCCGCTTCTGCAGGCGCAGGCCTTTGAGCCGCTGCGCGGCGTGCTGGCGCTGCACCGGAACGACCCGCTGGTCCGCTGTGGGGAAAGCGCACGAAAGGAGCGCTACAAAAGCCCGGAAAAGGGCAGCGAGGTAACGCAGTATCTTTTGGTGGACGGCGTGATACGGGGCGCGGTGATGGGACATTTCCGTTACGGGCCATACGACCTGCACGCCGTTTGGCTGGAGCTGCCGGAGCAGGAGGCCGCGGTGCGCCGGGATGAGATCCTGCGGGCCGTATACGCTGTGAACGGCCCGAGAGAGGAGCCGCCGCCCTTTGTCCCGGTGGGATAGCACCTGCGGAAACGGCAAGGATATGCTGCGTCCCACTCCGTGCGCACGGGCGGGACGCGGGAGAACGAAAGGGAGAAAATTGATGCCGGAATACCGGGAAAACGAATTGTGCTACGAGGATTACCGTGCCTTGCGCACGCTTGCGGGGTGGGAAACCCATTCCGAAGAACAGACGAGGCGCGCGCTTGCCGCCGCCCTGTATGACGTGACCGCCGTGGAGGATGGCCGCGCCGTTGCCATGGGGCGTTTGGTGGGGACGGGCTGTACGACGTCATCGCGGGCGTGGTGGTCGCGCCGGAATACCAGGGGCGCGGCATTGGAAAGGCTGTGGCAGAAAAGCTTCTGGCCTATGCCCAAAGCCGGCTGCCTCCGGGCGGACGCACGAGCGTACAGCTTATTGCGGCCGAAGGCAAGGAGGGCTTTTACACGAAAAGCTGGGCTTTCGGAAAATGCCGGGCGGGGGCTGCGGCTTTGCGCTGCGGCGTGTGCTGCACGGACACCCGGCGGAATAAGGAAAAGGCCCTGTCCCGCGGCTTGCAGCCGCCCGGAACGGGGCCGTTTTGCGTTTGCAGTATGATTTTTGCACACAGAAGCCGTGAGCAGCGGGCCTTACAGGTCGAACAGCAGCTCGCAGTAATCCGGCATGGGCCAGTACGTCTGGGGCACAAGCTCCTCCAGCTCGTCGGCGGCCTCGCGCAGGGCGGCCATCTCGTGCTCGCGCAGCGCGCGGCAGGCGTCCGCCCGGGCCTTTTCACCCAAATGTGCAGTGTCCAGCGCATGCAGAGCGCGGCGCAGCGCCTCCATGGCGCCCGCGGTCTTGTCGATGGTGACGCACAGTTTTTCCACCTGCGCCTTGGCGCTGGCACAGGCGCAGCCGTTCCGCTCCGCGTAATATTCCGCGCGGCTCACGCGGGACAGATATTCATAGCTGGCGGGAAGAAGGCTGCGGCCTGCCATCTCCAGCATCGTGGAGGCGTCGATGTGGATATGCTTGGCGTACGTTTCCAGCGTGATCTCATATCGGGAGCGGCACTCCGCAGCGGTGAACACCTTGGTGCGCTCGAACATGGCTACATTCTTCTCCGCGATGAAGCCGCCGGCTGCGTCCACCATGCTTTGAATATTGGGAAGGCCGCGGCGTGCGGCCTCGGCGGCCCATTCGGCGCTGTAATTGTTGCCGTTGAAAATGATGCGGCCGTGGGCGTGCCAGGTCTCAGCCACGATTTCCCGCACCACGGCGGAAACATCGTCCGCACCTTCCAATTTGTCGGCAAAATCGTGCAGCACGTCGGCCACAATAGCGTTTGTCACCGCATTGGCAAGGCCGATGCTTTGGCTCGCACCCACCATGCGGAATTCAAATTTATTGCCAGTGAAAGCGAAAGGCGAGGTGCGATTGCGGTCGGAATCATCCAGCTTTAAAAGCGGCAGGCTTTTTACGCCCGTCAGAAGCGCGCCGCGCTCTTCCTTTTGCAGTGCGTGGCCCTCGGCAAGCTCCTGCAGCATATGCGTCAGTGCGTTGCCCAGGAAGATACTCACCACAGCAGGCGGCGCTTCGTTGCCGCCAAGGCGTTCCTCGTTGCCCGGGCAGCTGGCCGAAAGGCGCAGCAGGTCCGCATATTTGTCGACAGCCGTCAGCACCGCGCACAGCGTTACAAGAAAAACAGGGTTTTCCTCGGGTTTGTCGGTGGGATTCAGAAGATTTTTGCCCGTATTGGTGACGATGCTCCAATTGTTGTGCTTGCCGCTGCCGTTTACGCCCGCAAAAGGCTTTTCGTGCAGCAGGCATGCAAAATTGTGGCGCAAAGCTACCTTGCGCATCAGCTCCATCATGATCTGGTTGTGGTCGCAGGCGATATTGGCTGTGGCGAATACGCTGGCCAGCTCGTACTGGCCGGGAGCGACCTCGTTGTGCTCGGTCTTAGCGGGTACGCCAAGGCGCCACAGCTCTTCGTCCAGTTCGCGCATGAATTCGCGCACGCGTTCGTTGATGCTGCCGTAGTAGTGGTCCTCAAGCTCCTGTCCCTTGGGCGGCTTCGCGCCCAGAAGCGTGTGGCCGCAGACCTTCAGGTCAAGCCGGCGGTCGAACAGGTCCTTGTCCACAAGGAAATATTCCTGCTCCGCGCCCACAGTGGGCTGTACAGACACCGTTTCGGTATCGCCAAGCGCGCGCAGCACACGCAGAGCCTGTTTGTTGAGCGCCTGCATGCTGCGCAGCACGGGGGTTTTCTGGTCCAGCGCTTCGCCGGTATAGGCGCAGAACGCCGTGGGAATGTACAGCGTGGTGCCCAGCACAAAAGCGGGGGAGGTGGGGTCCCACGCGGTGTATCCGCGCGCCTCGAATGTGGCGCGCAGCCCGCCGGAAGGAAAACTGGAAGCGTCGCTCTCGCCTTTGGCAAGCATTTTGCCGGAAAAATTCAAGATAGGCTCGCCCTGCTTTACACCGTCGATAAAGCTGTCGTGCTTGCCGCTGCCCGTGCCCGTCATGGGGCTGAACCAGTGGATGTAATGCGTCGCACCCTGCTCCATGGCCCAGGCCTGCATGGCGTCTGCCACAATATCCGCAACCTCCGGGTTCCAGGGCTTGCCCTCGTCGCGAATCTCACGCAGCGATTCATATACGCTCAGCGGCAGGCGCTCACGCATCACGCGGTCGTCGAACAGATGGCTGCCGAACAGCCCGAACAATTCATTGGCCAAAAACGGTTCCTCCCCTATGAGGCCCGGCAGGGAAAACGATTCCCGGCGCGGGCGTGTCCTGTTTTTTCTGTACGCCCTATATTTTACCATGCGGGGCGGGGGACGCACAAGACAAAATGTTGCCCGGCGGTGTGAAAAAGAGCGGAAAAAGCAGCGTGTGCGCAGAGCCTGCGGAAACACGGCGGAAAATCCTCCAAAATCCCCGCGAACCTTTTAAACTTACCATAAATATGCTATACTATCTATACTTATGCGAATGAGGTGGGACAATGGAGAAACAAATCGAGGATTTTTACCGTTCGCTGCGCGGCAGGCGCGTTGCGTTCATCGGCACGGGCGTCACGAACCAGCAGTGCATTGAGCTGTTCGCACGGTGCGGCGCGCAGATCACGCTGTGCGACAAAAAGCCGGACATCGACGCCTTTGGCCCGTATGCCCAGGCGCTGCGCAAGCTGGACATCCGGTTTTCGCTGGGAGAGCATTACCTCGACGGGCTGGCGGGACAGGAGATGATCATGCGCACGCCGGGCTTTGAATACTATACGCCGGAGCTGGTGGCCGCCCGGGAGGCGGGCGCCGAGGTGACCAGCGAGATGGAGCTGTTCTTCCGGCTTTGTCCCTGCAAGATCGTGGCCGTGACGGGCTCCGACGGCAAGACTACCACCACGACGCTCATTGCAAAAATATTGGAGGCGGCGGGGTACACCGTGCATCTGGGCGGCAACCTGGGCCGCGCGCTGCTGCCTGTGGTGGACGCCATCGCGGCCACGGATGTAGCCGTGGTGGAGCTTTCCAGCTTCCAGCTTATCAGCATGCGCCAGTCCCCGGAGGTGGCGGTGGTGACGAACGTCACGCCCAACCATCTGGACCACCACAAGGATATGCAGGAATACATCGACGCCAAGCGCAATATCCTCCTGTACCAGAAGCCGGACGGAAAAGCCGTGCTGGGCTATGAAAACGAGGTCACCCGCGCCATGGCCGCGGATGTAAAGGGGAGCTGCCGCTGGTTCACGCGTAAGAGCGTGGTGGAAAACGGTGGTTTCCTGCGGGCGGACGGCATGCTGTGCATGGCGGAAAACGGACGCGTAACGCCCATCGTGCGCCGCGAGGACGTGGCCCTGCGGGGCGAGCATAACCTGGAAAACCTGCTGGCGGCGTTTACAGCCGTGTGGGGTATGGCGGAGGTCTCCACCATGGCCGCAGTCGCCAAAAGTTTTGCGGGCGTGGAGCACCGCATCGAGCCGGTGCGCACGCTGAACGGCGTGCAGTGGTTCAACGATTCCATCGCCACCAGCCCCACGCGCGTCATCGCAGGGCTGCGGGCGTTTGACCAGAAGCTCATCATTATTGCAGGCGGCTCGGACAAAGGCATCAGCTTTGCGCCGCTGGCGCCGGAGCTGATCGCTCATGTGAAAACACTCATCCTTACGGGAGCCACCGCGCAGAAAATCGAAGATGCGGTGAAGGCGGACCCCGGCTTTGCCGAAAGCGGGCTTGTGATTTTGCGGGCGGCGGACATGCCTCAGGCCGTAGAGATGGCCAGAGCGGCGGCGCAGCCGGGCGATATCGTGTCTCTTTCGCCCGCCTGTGCCAGCTTTGACAGCTATCCCAATTTTGAGGCGCGAGGGCGCCATTACAAAGAGCTGGTGAACGCGCTGTGATCGCGGAACTGAATGAGAGCAATCGTCCGCAGTTTCTTGCCGCGGTGCGGGGCAGGCCCTATTTCGGGGATATCCTGCCCGTGCATCTGGCCGTATTCGGCCGCAGCGGCGCGCTGATGCGCTTTTATGTGGCGGATGGTTCCGCCGCCGTACAGCTCAAGGGCCGCAGCGCCGTGCTGTGCGGTACATACGACGCGGAGGAGACGGGCGCGTTCCTGCGTATGCAGGGCGTACGGTATGTGAATGCCGGCGGCGCGGCCCCGGCGGGGTACAGTCCTCTGTACGCGCTGCACAATCTGGTGCTGGCGAAAGCCGCCGCTCCGCCGTGCCCGGACGCTGTCCGCCTGACGCTGGACCGCGCGCCCGCGCCCGCCGAGGTGACGGATTTTATGATGCGCGGCGAGGACGACCCCGGCGCGTGGGACAATTTTTATTCCGAGCTCTGCACAAAGCTGGCCCGGGGCGCGGCCGAGGTGTGGGCCGTGCGGCGGGAGGGCGCGCTCGTTTCTACGGCGGGCGCTTACGCCCTTTCGCCGGATACCGCATATCTGGCCGCCGTTGAAACCTTGGAAGCGCTGCGCGGGCAGGGTATCGGCGGCTGGCTGACGGGCCTGCTTGCAGCGGATCTGGCAGCCCGGGGGCGGCGTGTGGCACTCTCCTGCAAAAAAGAACGGCTGAATTTTTACCACCGTCTTGGCTTTGCGGCGGAGGATACCGTGCAGCGCTATGCGCTGGACGGGCTGCCGGAGGAAAAATAAAGGGCCTGCGCAGCCGGGAGGAAAAACAGGGCGGCGTGCCGCCGACACTACGATGAAAGAGGACAGGGAATGATCGAGCAGTTTTATGATCTGTCGCGCCCGCTGCTGGACGCAGACGAAAGGGCGCTGGCGCTGTGCCGGGAGCAGTTTGCCCGGCTGGAAGAAATCAAGGAATACAACCAGCTGAAAATGCTGAAGGCTTTCACGGACTGCCGCGTGGGCGGCAGCCATCTTGTGGGTACCACAGGCTACGGCATGGACGACGCGGGGCGCGGAAAGCTGGAGGAAGTGTTCGCTGTGCTGACGGGCAGTGAGGCGGCGCTGTTCCGCCACAACTTTATGTCCGGAACGCATACGCTCAGTGTGGCGCTGTTCGGTGTGCTGCGCCCGGGAGACCGCATGGTCGCCGTCACGGGCCGTCCCTACGACACGCTGGCCGGCGTGATCGGTATCGACGGCACCCATTACGGAAATCTGATGGAATTCGGCGTGCAGTACGATGAGGTGGATCTGCTGGCGGACGGCACGCCGGACCTTGCAGGCATTGCCCGGAAGTGCCGCGGGGCAAAGATGTGTTACATTCAGCGCAGCCGCGGTTACGCCGCGCGGCCCGCGCTTTCGCTGGAGCAGATCGAAGCCGTCAGCCGCGCAGCCAAGGCGGTGCAGCCGGATATCATCGTCATGGTGGACAACTGCTACGGAGAGTTCACCCAAAAACAGGAGCCCACCCAACGCGGGGCGGACCTGATGGCGGGAAGCCTCATCAAAAATCCGGGCGGCGGCATCGCGCCCACGGGCGGCTACATCGCGGGCCGGGCCGATCTGGTGGAGCTTTGCGCCCACCGCCTTTCCGCACCCGGCGTGGGCGGGGAGATCGGCTGCACGCTGGACATGCTGCGCGGCATGTATCTGGGCCTGTACTATGCGCCCGGCGTGGTGTGCGAGGCGCTGAAAACCAGCGTGTATGCAGCCTGTCTGTTCGAGCTTCTTGGTTATGCGGCCACCCCGGCTTACGGCGCGCAGCGGAACGACATTATCACCAGTGTGGAGACGGGCAGCCCGGAGGGCATGGTGGCGCTGTGCGGCGGCGTGCAGGCGGGCAGTCCTGTGGACAGCTTTGCAGCGCCCGAACCGGGGGACATGCCCGGTTACGAGGATCCCGTCATCATGGCGGCGGGCGCATTTACCATGGGCAGTAGCATCGAGCTTTCCGCCGACGGCCCGCTGCGCGCGCCGTATACCGTGTATATGCAGGGCGGCCTGAATTTTGCCGCCGCCCGCGCGGGCGTGCTGCTGGGCGCGGACCGCATGCTGCGTCTGCGGCGCTCTGAATGAAACCCACCCCGAACGGAGGAGGAACATAAAATGAAAATATTCAACACGATGACGCGTAAAAAGGAAGAGCTCACGCCGCTGGTGCCGGGGGAATACCGCATTTATGTATGCGGCCCCACGGTGTACAACTATGTGCATATCGGCAATGCGCGTCCGGTGGTGGTGTTCGATACGCTGCGCCGCTATCTGGAGTATCAGGGAAACAGGGTGCTGTTTGTTTCCAACATCACGGACATCGACGATAAGATCATCGCCAAGGCCAATGAGGCGGGCGTTTCCATGCAGGAGTACGCGGGCCGTTATGAGGCGGAGTTTTTAAAGGATTGCGACGGTCTGAACGCACTGCCGCCCACGGTGCGCCCCCGCGCCACGGAGCACATCGACGAGATATTGTCCATCGTGGCGGACATCATTGAAAAAGGCTACGGCTATGTGGCCAAAAACGGCGACGTGTATTTCCGCGCTAAGAAATTCAAGGAATACGGCAAGCTTTCCCATCTGGTGCTGGAGGACCTTGAAAGCGGCAACCGCGCGCTTCGCAGCCAGATGGACGGCGATTTGAAAGAGGACCCCGCGGATTTTGCCGTGTGGAAGGCCGCGAAGCCTGGCGAACCGTACTGGGACAGCCCCTACGGCAAGGGACGTCCGGGCTGGCACATTGAGTGCAGCGCCATGGCGCGCAGGCATCTGGGCAAGACCATCGATATCCACGCAGGCGGCGAGGATCTGATCTTCCCTCACCACGAAAACGAGATCGCCCAGAGCGAATGTGCCAACGGCTGCACCTTTGCGCGGTACTGGATGCACAACGGTTTTTTGAACATCGACAACCATAAGATGAGCAAAAGCGCCAACAATTTCTTTACCGTGCGCGAGCTGAGCGAGGTATACGGCTACGAGCCCATCCGTTACTTTCTGCTGACGGGCCAGTACCGAGGCCCGCTGAACTACACCGCCGAGCTGATCGGCGCATGCAAGGCCAGCCTGGAGCGCCTGTACACCTGCCGGAACAACCTGGACTTTGCCATTGAAAATGCTCACGGCGACGATGAGACGCTGGTGGAAAAGGCCGCGGCTGCCCGTGGAAAATTCTGTGCCGCCATGGACGACGACCTGAACACGCCCGATGCGCTGGCCGCGCTGTTTGACTTTGTGCGTGAGATCAACACGCTTGCGCCGCAGAGCAGCAGAGCTGCGCTGGAGGCCGCGGCGGATGCTTTTGACGCGCTGACGGGCGTGCTGGGCATCCTATATAACCGCAAGAAGGACGAGATCCCTGCGGATATCCTGGCGCTTGTGGACGAGCGCGCGGCCGCGAAAAAGGCAAAGGACTGGGCCCGCGCCGACGCCATCCGCGCGGAGCTGACGGAGAAGGGCTATGTGGTGGAGGATACTCCCAAAGGCCCGAAAGTGAGCCGCGCAAAATAAGCCGCTCTATCCAAAACACATGACATATCAAACGCCCCGGCGCCGCTATAAACAGCGGCGCCGGGGCGTTTGTGTCGGATTTTTTATTGCTCCGCAATAAAAACGTATCCGGATGGCCGTGGGTCGTGCCCGGCCCACGGCATTAAAATCTCAAGCACCCGGGCACAAAGTGCCCGGGTGCGCGTAAAAACAGCAGCTGCGCTGCTGTTTTTTATGCCGCGTCTGCGGCTTCGTCGTCTGCATCCGGGGCGGCGGCAGTGTAGTCCAGGCCTACATCCACGCCCGCGTCACGGTCGGCCAGAGCCTGGGGAATGCCGGGAAAGAAGCGGGCCAGGCAGTCGCCGTGAGGGTGCAGGCCGTCGTAAAAATCGGCTGATGTGGCGGGAATGGCATAAGGATTATAGCTGCCGTACACGGGGATATTGTATTTTTTTCCAAGCGCGCGCGCGGCTTTCTCGGTGCCGAACAGGCCGCCGTAACGCTCGGTGTCCGATAGGGCGCGGTCGTAGATAATGGGGTGGTAGGGCGAGAGGAGGATGATGACGTTGATGCCCTTCTCCTGCATATACTGGAGCCATTTTTCAAAGATGGCCAGCCGCTGAGCGTCCGGTTCTGTGTAATAATCCAGACGGAACATGCCGTTGTTGGCGACCTCCAGCGCGGCATGGTCCACGGCGTCCTGTTTCCAGCCGCGGAATTCCCGGTCGTACACCAGACTGCCGTCGGAACATTTTACCTCGGTATCCTGCTGATACAGGGCGCTGTCGTCCACGGTCTGGGCAGCGCCGCTCTTGTTGGAGCCCTTCAGCATATACTCGATGTTGCCCTGAAAATAGGTCAGATCAAACAGATTTTTCCATGTCTTGGAAAGGTCCTTTTTTTCATACTCTGTGGGAACGCCCAGCTTTTCCGTCAAAAATTCAGCATACAGCGATGGATCGTTGGAGCCGTTGGCGTCCACATCTGTATTGAACAGCCACGGGTCCAGCCCGATGATGACGTTTTTCGGCAGCTTGCCCGCCTTGTCATACAAAGAAAATACGCTCAGCACATCGTTGAAATCCCCGCCGGAGGTACCGCTGTTGTAAAAGCTGGTGCCGACCATTTCACGCGTCAACTGCAAAATGCGGCTGGAACCGAGGGCGATGGTCTCAGGGGTGGTCTCTTCGTTCATGTTGGCGACAATGACTTCAAGCACTTCGAGCTCACGTCCATTGAGCTGGTTGAACCCGACAACGTTTTTTCCTTCAAACAGCATCGTGGCGATCTCCCGAAGATAGGTATCGCCCAAGAAGTAGCCCTGACAATCCACGCCGTAATTGACTGCGACCAGCAACGCAAACACAGGTGTAAACAGCAGTGCCCCCAACGCCAGGCGCAGCGCGGAAAGCAAACGGCTGCCCAAAAAGCGCAATCGTTTTTTCATCTGCCGTCCTCCTTAAAACCTTCCGTAAATAGAGCCCGAGTTGGCAAATGAGCCGAAGAACAGCATGCCCAGCACCAGCGCGTAATACAGCGGCCACCGCAGGAAGATGGGTACCTTGCGGATGGTGCGGTTCACCGGCTCCTGCACAGATTCCAGCGTTTCCACCACAAGGATGCTCACAGCCAGTACCAGCGCCGTCTGCACCGAAAGCCCGATGGAAACAAGCGCGCGGCCAATGGCGTCCGGCGCGGTGAACAGCTTGCCCCAGCCCGAAAACAGATGGCCGTAGATATACAGCGCGTCCGCAATGCCCTTACTGCCTTCAAACACCTCCGACGAACGGAAGAAGATGATACAGCTTGTGAACAGCAGATAGGTAACAGCGGTCTGGAAAATGCGCCGCACAGGCGTGAAATGATACAGCGGATTATGCCGCGTCAATTTACGCCGCGCGTCCTGCGTGGCCTTGCCCACGCACAGGTAAACGCCGTTGAGAAGGCCCCACACCACCATAGACAGGGAGGCACCGTGCCACAGACCGCTTACAAGGAAAACAACAAGCTGGTTTATGTACTGCCGCGCCTTGCCACGGCGGTTGCCGCCCAAAGGAATGTACAGGTAATCACGGAACCAGCTTGTCAGGCTGATGTGCCAGCGCCGCCACAGCTCGGTAAAGGAGCGGGCGTGCAGCGGCTGGCGGAAGTTTTCCGTCAATTCAAACCCAAACACGGCCCCCGCGCCAAGCGCCACGTCACATCCGGCGGAAAAATCACAGTAAAGCTGATAAGTATACAGCAAGCTGGCCAGCAGCAGGATGGGGCCGGTGTATGCGCCGTAACCCGGGTTGCCGTACACCGCATCCACCGCTGTTCCCAGCGTGTTGGCAATGACGAATTTTTTGAAAAAGCCCCACAGAATGCGGAACAGCCCGCCTGAAACGCGGGCGTAATCGAAGGTCTGCGGCGTTTTGAATTGGGGGATCATATGCTCCGCGCGCTCGATGGGGCCTGTGACGATACAGGGGAAAAAGCTGACAAAGAGCGCATAAAAGAAAAAGTTCTTCTCCGCACGCTGCCGGCCGCGGTACACGTCGATGACATAGCCCAGCGCGGCAAAGGTGAAATAACTGATGCCCACCGGCGCGAGAATATCCAGGCTGGGGGCCGTATAATGCAGGCCGAAGGAATCCAGCAGCGCAGCCAGCGTTTCGCCCAAAAAGTTGAAGTATTTATAATAGAACAGACAGCCCACGCACAGCGCCAGCGACACGACCAGACAGACGCGGCGCATCCATTTGACGCGCAGACGTTCCAGCAGCAGCGCCGCTGCCCAGGTGACGGCCGAGGCCGAAAGCAGCAGCGCCACAAAACCCGCATTTTCCGGGTCGTACATATAAAACAGGTAACTGCACACCAGCAGCCAGTAGGGACGCACCGCCTTGGGCAGCACAAAGTAGGCCAGGCACGTGCCCGCCAGGAACACAAGGAACGCCACAGCGAAAAAGCTGCTCATGCGCAAAACTCCTTCCGGGGAGGATCGCCGCCCATGGGCGGCGCCAGACTGTTGAAAAAGGCAAAGAAGTAAAAGAAGCGTCCGGGGAAAAAGCTGGCGGTGGCAAAGTCATGCATCTTTGCGCGGCAAAGTGCAGGCCACGCGGCGAATGCCGCCAAAAAGGGGTGGTGATTGCGCCCGCAGGCGCGTGTCGGAACGGTGCGAAGCCTCCCTTGCGGGCAACCGCGCTGAAAGCGCGGCTCTTAGCGCGCAGACGCCCCCGCAGGGCCAGTGCCGAGGCATGTGTAGAGCGAAGCGGCCGCCGAAGGCCGCCGTGCGCGGCGAACGGGGCCAAAGGCCCTGGTCGTAAGCAGTTTGGCGGAAAAGCGCAGCGTTTTTGACAAGCTGTCGCCGCCTTTGGACGGCGCGTTACGAGGTTTTTTCGTTTTCCGTTTGCTTATCCTGCGCCGCGAGCTGCGCTTCCAGTCTGCGCACGCGCTCTTCCAGGAGGGCGTTTTCCTGCGCAAGGCGCTTGATCTTTTCCGCGAAGCCGGAGACGATGCTGGAAAGGCTGAGCAGCAAAAGCAGGATGAACGCGATGACAAGGAGGAATACCACGTTCACGGGCACAGCCATGCCCAGCAGGTCTGTCAGCACCAGAACGACATAAGGAAATACTGCGAAAACGAGCAGCACTCCGGCCGAAATGAGCCAGATGATGGAGTACCGCACCGTGAGCTTTTTCTTTTTGAGCAGCCACAGGATGAGGGCAAGATAGCACACCGCACCCAGCAAAAGGCCGATACGCAGGATAGGGCTGATGCTCTGCCAGTTCATGCGCGGCCCTCCTTCCGTCTGCCGGAGGTGATGCGGAACACCACCAGCGCAATGCTCACCTTCACCATATAATAAACCGATTTAAAAGGGCTGATGGACGATTTGCCGCCCATGCGCTCTTCCATGACGACCGGGGCTTCGCCCACGCGGTAGCCGTTCAAAACAGCGGTGATAATGGCCTCCGGCTCCGGGTAGTCCTGGGCGTAATGGTCGGCAAAATAGGCGGTCAGTTCCTTGTTGCAGGCGCGGAAGCCGCTGGTGGTGTCCAGTATGCGCACGCCGCACAGAAGACGGATCATCACGCTGATGAAGTTGATGCCCAGCCGGCGCATGAAGCTCGTCTGAAAGCCCTCCTTCGTGATAAAACGGCTGCCGATGCACATGTCCAGCCTGCCCTCGGCCACGGGCCGCACCACGTCCGCCAGAAACAACGGGTTGTGCTGGCCGTCGCCGTCCATCTGCACGGTGACGTCATAGCCGTGCTCTCGGGCGTATAAGTAGCCGCTCTGTACGCCGCCGCCGATGCCAAGGTTTACGGGCAGAGAAATGTAATTGTAGCCGCGGGCTCTGCACAGCGCCGCGCTGCCGTCGGTGGAGCAATCGTTGACGATCAGGTAATCCACGTCCGGCGCGGCAGCGTGCAGGCGTTCCACCACGCGGTCCAGGTTTTCTTCTTCGTTGTAGCAGGGGATGATCACAAGGGTCTTCAAACCGTCACCTCTTTGGGCGGGCGCGCCCGCCGTATCAAGTAGTAATACGCGGCAAAAAAAGGTTTTGTTACATTTTTTTACCGGAAAGCACAAAATCCTCCAGCTGCCGCAGCAGCGGCTCACGCCGGAAATGGGTTTCGTAATAGGCCCGGCCCGCACGGCCAAGGGCCGCGCGCCGCTCCGGCGGCATATCGGCCAGGGCCAGCAGGTTTTCGTACAGTCCGTGTACGTCGCCTGCGGGGCTCGTTAAACCGGCGGCGGCTTCGTCCATCACGCGGGCGGCTTCACCGCTCACCGAAACAAGGCACGGCCGCCCGGCGGCTAAGTAGCTGGTGATTTTTGCGGGCACCGTCAGTCCCACGTCCTCGCTGGCATTCAGTGCGGCAAACAGTGCGTCCGCCATCGTGTGATAGGCAGGGATATCCGTTACGGGATGCTGTCCCTCGAATGTGAACCAATCCGCTACATCCGCTGCGGCAATTTCCTGCTCAAGGGCGTCGCGGCTCATGCCGTCTCCCACAATAACAAAATGCACGTCCCGGCGGTCCGCCGCTTTCAGCCGCCGCGCGCATTCCACCAGAAGCGGCAGGTTCTGCGCGGGGCTGATGTTGCCCGCGAACACCACGTTGAACCGCCCGGCAAAGCGGCTTTCCAGAGCCGCGTCATGCACGTCCTGCGCATACAGGTCTTCACAGTATTGGGGCACCACGGTGCGCTGCGCCCGGGGCGCGATGGCGGCCAGGCGTTCGTCCAGAGCCGGGCTCATGGCCACAAGGCGTTCGCTGCGGCGGTAAAACCAGTGGGAAACGCCCGCGGCCACGGCGCGCAGCGCCTTGTTTCGCACAGGCATCACAGAATACAGGTTTTCCGGCCAGAGGTCCAGCACGTAGGTGGTGAGCGGCACGCGGTGCAGCTTTGCGTACACGACGGCGGGCAGCATCATCAGCACGGGGCTGGTTTCGTAGCAGAACACGGCGTCATATTTCCTTCCGTGCAGGCGCGGCAGATTGAACAGCGCCGTAACGGGGAAGGAAATATAATTGAGGAAGATGCGCAGGGAGGTGTTGCCCCTGCGGCGTATTTCGCCCGCGCGGAAGATCTGCACGCCGGCATGGCTCTCGCGCCGGGGGCCGGTATAACGGTACCCCTCAAACCACTCGCCTTTTGGATAGTTGGGCAGGCCGCACAATACATCCACCTCACATCCGTCTGCCGCAAAGCCCGCGCAGATGTCGGTGATGCGGAAATTTTCGGGCCAGTAGTGCTGGCTCACCACAAGAATGCGTTTGCCTTTCACGCAAAAACTCCTTTTTTCAGTGTTCCGGGGTGGGAAAAAGACGGCAAAGCATCAATCCTTGCGCCATACCATTTTGTTTACAACGCCCACATAGCTCTGGATGATCTTCACCACTTTGACGGAAACGTCCTCGGTGTAATTGGGTACGGGAATGCCGAAATCGCCGTTTTGATTCATGGCCACGGCGGTAGCCACGGCCTGCTCCACGCCGCCCCCGCTGATGCCCGCAAGGATAAAGCAGCCTTTGTCCAACGCCTCGGGCCGTTCGGTGGAGGTGCGGATGCACACCGCGGGAAAAGGGCGGCCGACACTGGTGAAGAAGCTGGATTCCTCGGGCAGCGTGCCGGAATCGCTCACCACGCAGAAGGCGTTCATCTGCAGGTGGTTGTAATCGTGGAAGCCCAGCGGTTCATGCAGCCGCACCCGGGCGTCCAGCTTGAAATTCCGCTGCTCGAGGAATTTTTTGCTGCGGGGGTGGCACGAATACAGAATGGGCATGTCGTAGGCTTCGGCCAGACGGTTGACGGAACGGAACAGGTCGAGAAAATTTTTCTCGGTGTCGATGTTCTCCTCCCGATGGGCCGAGAGCAGGATATAGCGCCCTTTTTCAAGGCCCAGCCGCTCCAGCACATCGCTGGCTTCGATCTTGGCAAAATTGGCACGCAGGACCTCGGCCATGGGGCTGCCCGTCACATAGGTGCGCTCTTTGGCCGTGCCCTCGGCGTTCAAATAGCGGCGAGCATGCTCGGAGTAGCACAGGTTCACGTCGCTGATGTGATCCACGATGCGGCGGTTGGTCTCCTCGGGCAGGCACTCGTCAAAGCAGCGGTTGCCGGCCTCCATGTGAAAGATGGGGATGTGCAGGCGCTTGGCTGCGATGGCGGAAAGACAGCTGTTCGTGTCGCCCAAAATCAGCAGCGCGTCGGGCTTCTGCTGCGCCATCAGCGCATAGCTCTTGGCAATGATGTTGCCGATGGTCTCTCCCAGATCACTGCCCACGGCGTTCAGGTAAAAATCCGGCGCGCGCAGTTCCAGATCCTCGAAGAAAATCTGGTTGAGCGTATAGTCGTAATTCTGGCCCGTGTGGACCAGAAGCTGATTGAAATACCGGTCGCATTTTTTGATGACGGCGGAAAGGCGGATGATCTCCGGCCTTGTGCCGACGATGGTCATGAGTTTAATCTTTTCCATGTTCACACCTCAAGGAAATAGGTATCCGGACGCTCCGGGTCAAAGGGTTCGCTGGCCCACATCACGGTGACCATATCGCTCTCGCCCACATTCTCAATGTTGTGGGTGTAGCCCGTGGGAATGTCCACCACTTCCAGCTTATCGCCGGAGACGCGGTATTCGTACACGGCTTCGGTGTTCAGCCGGCGGAAGCGGATGACGCCCTCGCCCTTCACCACCAGAAATTTCTCGTTTTTGGTGTGGTGCCAGTGATTGCCCTTTACGACGCCGGGCCTGGAAATGTTGACGGACACCTGCCCGCGCTCCGGGGTGCGCAGGAACTCCGTAAAGCTGCCACGCGCATCGCAGTGCATGTCCAGCGGATAGGAGAAGCCGTCTGTGGGAAGATAAGAAAGGTATGTCGCATACAATTTCCGTGTGAAGGCGTCGCCCATGTCCGGTACGTCCAGCTTGCCGCGGCTGCCGCGGAAGCTTTCAATCAGCTCCGCCAGACGGCCAAGCGTCACATCATAGGCGTCGCACATCAGATGGCAGTAGCCGGGAATGGAGCAGTCCCGCGCGGCGCGCCCCTCCATCGCGGCGATGAAGCTGGCCACCACGTCGTCGATGTATACCAGAGGGAAGCTGTATGCCGGGTCCCGCACGTCGATGGGCAGGCCGTTTGCGATGTTGTGGCAGAACGTGGCCACAACGCTGTTGTAGGACGGGCGGCACCATTTGCCGAACACGCCCGGCAGGCGGTACACCAGCGCGGGCGCGCCGGTGGCGCGCTCGTGGGCGAAAATAAGCTCCTCAGCCTCCCGCTTGCTTTTGCCGTAGTCGTTGTCCAGCTCCGCCTGGATGGAGGAGGTGACGAGCACAGGCGCTTTGTTGCCCTCCGCGGCCAGCAGGGCGAGCAGGTGCTCGGTGAAGCCCCGGTTGCCCTCGTAAAATTCATCCGGATTTTGGGGGCGGTTCACGCCCGCCAGATGGAACACAAAGTCCGCCCGGGCGGCGTAGTCCGCCAGAAGCTCTTTTGGCGTGTCGACGTCGAACAAAAGCAGGTCGTTCCAGCCTTCATTGCGAAGCTGGGCGACAAGGTTTTTTCCCACAAAACCGCCCGCCCCTGTAATGAGCAGCGTTTTTTTCTTATTTTCCAAGCGCGGCCAGCTCCTCTTTCACATATTCAAGGCTCAGCAGCTTGTCCACGACCTCGTCCACCGTCAGGCGGCGGGTATTGTGGCTGGTGTAGTCCTCGGGCGCCTGGGTGCGCACCTCACCGTTGACAAAGTATTTGTCGTAGTTCAGATCGCGGCCGTCGGCGGCGACGCGGTAATAACCGCCCAGGTCCTCGCTGCGCGTTTTTTCCTCTCGGGTGAGCAATGTTTCATACAGCTTTTCCCCGTGGCGCGTGCCGATGATGTGCGTGCCGGTATCGCCGAACAGCTTCTGCACGGCTTTGGCAAGGTCCCCAATGGTGGAGGCGGGGCTCTTCTGCACAAACAGGTCGCCGGGATTGGCGTGCCCGAACGCAAAGGCTACAAGGTCCACGGCTTCGTCCAGGCTCATCAGGAAGCGGGTCATCTCCGGGTCGGTGATGGTGATGGGCTTGCCCGCTTTGATCTGGTCGATAAACAGGGGGATAACGCTGCCGCGGCTGGCCATGACGTTGCCGTAGCGGGTGCAGCAGATGGTGGTAGCCTCGGCCTTGACGGTGCGCGCCTTCGCGCCGATAACTTTTTCCATCATTGCCTTGCTGATCCCCATGGCATTGATGGGGTACGCCGCTTTATCGGTGGAGAGACAGACGACCTTTTTTACGCCCGCGTCAATGGCGGCTGTCAATACGTTGTCGGTGCCCAGCACGTTGGTGCGCACGGCCTCCATGGGAAAGAACTCGCAGCTCGGAACCTGCTTGAGCGCGGCCGCATGGAAGATATAGTCCACGCCGCGCATCACGCCGCGCAGGCTGTCCGGATTGCGCACGTCGCCGATGTAAAATTTGATCTTGCCGCTCAGCTCCGGATATTTGAGCTGGTAATCGTGGCGCATATCGTCCTGCTTTTTTTCGTCGCGGGAAAAGATGCGGATCTCGCCGATGTCCGTGGATAAAAAGTGTTTAAGCACCGTATTGCCGAAGGAACCTGTACCGCCCGTGATGAGAAGCGTTTTGCCTGCAAATACTGTGGATTCCATGTCGAAACCTCCAAGAATGGGCGCGCGGCCCTGTAATGTCACGTAAGAAAAGTATAACCTTGTACAGTATACCATAATCCGCCCGGGATGCCAAGATTTTGACGGATTTCGCCGTTTGACGGTCCGCTTTGGTTCTGGTATTATTTTCTTAGCTGTCCTGCGCAGCGGCGCGCGGCGCGGAAAGCAGCGCCTGCGCAACAAAGGCGCGTGCGAAAACAAGCCTGTCCGTCTGCAGGTGTGAAGAGATTCAGCGCGGCTTCAAAAAAGACAAAGCTTCCCATTATTAAAAAAGGAGATTGATCGATTTTTATGGACACAGTCCTGCCCAGTTTATTTCTGCAGGTCATACTCATTGCCTCCAACGCGTTTTTCGCCATGAGCGAGTTTGCGGTGGTGTCCGTCAACACACAGAAGATGAAGCGCCTGGCCGAGGGCGGCAGCAAGCCCGCCGCGCGTCTGCTCGTCATCACCGAGGCTCCGTCGGACTTCCTGGCCACCATTCAGGTGGGCGTTACGCTGTCCGGCTTTCTGGCTTCGGCCGCAGCCGCGGACAGCTTCGCGGACCCATTGGTCTCCGCGCTGTCGTTCATTCCCATTCCCGCGTCTACGCTGCGCGGCGTGACGGTGTTTCTCATTACCATTATTCTTTCTTATTTCATGCTGATTTTCGGCGAGCTTGCGCCCAAGCGCATCGCTATGAAGAATCCGGACGGCGTGGCGCTCAAGGTCGTGGGCGTCATATGGGCGCTGAACAAGGTGTGCAAGCCCGTCATCAAGCTGATCGCCGCGTCCACCAACCTTGTGCTGCGTCCGCTGGGCATCGGCCCGGCCAGTGATGAGGAGCCGGTGGCGGAGGAAGATATTCTGATGATGGTGGAGGCCGGCGAGGAGACAGGCACCGTGGACGAACGCGAGCACGAGATGATCAAAAACATCTTCGAGTTCGACGACCGCAAGGTGTCCGAGATCATGACGCACCGCACCGATGTGGTGGGCGTGCCCGTGACGGCCACGCTGCAGGACATCGTGGCGCTGCAGGCGGAAAACCGTTTCTCTCGCATCCCGGTATATAAAGAGGACCTGGACGATATCGTGGGCGCTGTGTTCGTAAAAGACCTTGTCCCCCTGCTTGAGCCGGGCCGATATGCCGACGCCACGCCGGAAAAATACATGCGAAGCGTGTTGTATGTGCCCGAGGGTATGACGTGCTCCAACCTGCTGCACGCATTTCAGAAAGCGCGTGTGCACCTGGCCATCGTCGTAGACGAATACGGCGGCACGGAAGGCATGGTAACCATGGAGGACCTGCTGGAGACGATCGTGGGCGATCTGGACGACGAGCACGAGGAGGACAATGCCGTCGTCACGCTGGCGGACGGCGTGTATGAGGTGGGCGGCGATGTGCCGGTGAATGAACTGGAGGGCCTTTTGGGCGAGGACATTTTTGAAAATGCCGACTGTGATACCATCGGCGGCTTCATCACCGAGACATTGGGCCGTATCCCGCAGGCGGGCGAGACGCTGCCGCTGGAGACACTGGGTTATACCCTCACCGTAGCGGAAGCCACGCCCCGCGCTGTGACGAAGGTGACCATCACCCGCACGGCTGAAAAAACGGCCGACCCGCAGCCCGCGCCGGAGCAGAAGCGCCGCTTCGGACGCAAAAAAGACAGGGACGGGGAAAAGTGAGCCTGTCCCGGAACGAAAGCAGGCGCAAACCCGGGCATGGACTTGTCCGGGCGCCTGAACCACAAAGCCCGGTGTGGCGATAAAACAAAGGAGAGCTGAACAATGCGCGCTTATGAACGCCTGATGAATTATGTAAAAGTACACACCACATCCCAGGACGGCACGGGGCGAACGCCCACTACGGAGCGCCAGCTGGACCTGGCGCGGATGCTGGCGGAGGAGATGCGCGCAATGGGCATAGCCGACGCGCGCGTGGACGGCTTCGGCTATGTGTACGGAAGCCTGCCCGCTACGCCCGGCTGCGAAAAAAGCCCGGCCATCGGCTGGATCGCCCACATGGATACGGCCCAGGCATTCTCCGGCGAGAATGTGAAGCCCATTCTGCATGAGAATTATGATGGCGGCGACGTGGCCCTGCCGCAGTGCGGCCGCGTACTGAAAACGTCCGAGTTCCCGTTCCTGAAAGAGCTGAAGGGAAAAACGCTCATCACGGCCGACGGCTCCACGCTTCTGGGCGCGGACGATAAGGCGGGCATTGCGGAGATATTGACGGCATGTGAACAGCTCCTGCAAAGCGGCGCGCCCCATGGCCCGGTGAAGATCGCCTTCACGCCGGACGAGGAAGTGGGCGAAGGCGCAGACCATTTCGACGTGCCGGGCTTCGGGGCGGCTTATGCCTATACGATGGACGGAGGCGAGGTGGGCGAGATATCCTACGAGAACTTCAACGCCGCGTCCGCTGTGTTCCGCATCACGGGCGTTTCGGTACACCCGGGCAGCGCCAAGGACACCATGGTAAACGCGCTGAAGCTGGCCTGCGAGATCGACGGCATGCTGCCGCCGCGGGAGGTGCCTGAGCACACCGAGGGCCGGGAGGGCTTTTTCCACATGGACGCTCTGTCCGGAGACACGGCTGCCGCGCGTCTGGAATATATCGTGCGCGACCATGACCGGGAAAAGTTTGAGGCGCGCAAGGAGCTGCTGCGCGGCGTGGAAAAGGCCATGACGGAAAAGTATCCCACGGCGCGGGTGGAGCTTGCGCTCAAGGACAGCTACTACAACATGCTGGAGCAGATCCGTCCCTGCATGCACCTCATTGACAATGCGAAAAAGGCCTGCGAGGCGGCGGGCGTACAGTGGTTTGAGGAGGCGACGCGCGGGGGTACAGACGGTGCGCGGCTGTCGTATATGGGTTTGCCCTGTCCGAACCTGGGAACCGGGGGCCATAACTTCCACGGGCCTTACGAGTGTATCACAGCAGAAAGTATGGACAAGGCCGTGGAGATCATTTTAAATATCATCGCGCTGTATGCGGCGTGAGCGGGGATAGCTTGAAAGGGGCGGGCCCCTTTCATTGAAAATCACTGCGGGCAGGCCCAAAGGGCTGCCCGTGAGCGGGCGCGAGGCTTGGACAAATAAGCACAAAACGGGGAGACGGCGCCTCCCCCTCTTTTTCATTTGCGTTTTGTGAAATTTGCGCAAAACATGCGGAAATATGAAATATTTTGTTCCTGCCGGACGTATAACAAACAAAGGGATGCCCCAGAGGGAAAGGAAGTGCTTTGTTGTGAAAAAAACTGTATGGAAGCTGTTCGCACCGGCGCTCTGTGCCGCTGTGCTGTTTGCCGCGTGTTCAAAGGATGACAGCTCGTCTTCGCGTCCGCAGAGCGTTTCAACACCGCCTGCAAGCTCCAGCGTACCGCCGGCAAGCGCATCGTCGCAGCCTGCAAGCTCCAGCAGCGCGGCGTCATCGGAGGCGGCAAGCAGCGTGCCGGCGTCCAGCTCTGCCGCTTCGTCCTCCGCGGCCGCCACGCCCACGCAGAGCACACGCCGCGGCGCTACGGTACGCGCGGACGGCGGCCTGCGTCTGCGCGCATCCGCCAGCGAAAAAAGCGAAAAGCTGCTTACGATCCCCGACGGCACGCACATCGAGTGCACCGGCTGGCAGAGCGGGTGGGCCAAAACGACCTACGAGGGCAAAACAGGCTATGTCTCGGCAGTGTACTTATTGTATGACGGCAAGGTGCGTGCGGACGGCGGCCTGCGCCTGCGCAGCGGCCCGGGCGAAAGCTACGAAAAACTGCTCACCGTGCCGGACGGCACCGTGCTGCCCTGCATTTCTCAGGGGGACGGCTGGGTGAAAACGACCTACAACGGCAAAACAGGTTATGTTTCTCAGGACTATCTGCTGGTTCCCGTTACCGTGCGTGCGTCCACGGGCCTGAACCTGCGCGCCTCTGCCAGCGAAACGGCCGAAAAACTGCTCACCATTCCCAACGGCACCGTAGTACAGTGCTACGGCAACAAGGAGAATGAGTGGGCCAGGGTGGCTTACAACGGCAAGGCGGGCTATGTTTCCTATCTTTATATCGCCTATGATTGAGCGGTGAAACGGGCTCGAAGAAACTGAAAGCGGGGCTTAAAGGAAGTGTTTATCCATGAGAAAAACAGCGATATTCATTTTGGCAATAACGCTTTGCGCGCTGTTATCCGGCTGTGGAAAAGCAATGACCATCAGCCTTCCGTTTGCAGCCTCGGACGTGGAAAATGTTGAAATGTACCATTATGTCGTTCCGGCCTCCGCTGAAAAAAAGATCATAACGCAGGCGGATGCTATCAGCGAGCTTTACGCCGTGTTTTCGGAACTGCCTGTGAGCGACCGAAAGACCGAGCCGGTCGTGGGGGGAGCGGTAACGAGCTTCAGGTTCAACCTTTCGGATCATACAAGCTATGAAATTATTTATTGCGCAGAGGCTGTTAAGAAAGGCCGATTGAAGCTCCCCGCAGAACAGCAGGATTATTTCACCTCGGCGGATATTGGAGGCTGCTGGGATGGCTGTGCTTATGAAGCGGTGGATACAGGCGAAAGTGAGCTGCCGACATACAGTTGAACCACGGTTTTCCGGCGGTTCAAAACCGCGTGGCGGAGCTGCTGTAAGTAAAAAAGAACCATGCGGGACGGCTGCCACGGCATGCTGTTCCGTCGTATAAAAGCGCGTTCCGTCCGGTCTTATGGCTTTGCGGAGCGCGCTTTTTATCATTCCACATAAAAGCGGCTTTCTTTTTCGGTGCAGAATGTGTAAACTGGAGAAAAGCATAAAATTTTTTGAAATACTTTACTGATTTACTTGACTAAAGCGAACGGCTGTATTATACTGCTTTTATCACGGAAAACGGAGCGGCCGCACCGGCCGGAAACGCCGCCGTGGACGGCGAAAGCGGGAGCCGGCTTTGCACGGAACCGCCCGCGCCGCAGAACAAAGGGGGCAAGCGCCAATGGAGATCGAAACGGGACGTCTGCCGAAAGACGAACAGGTGCCGCTGCTTTTGCGCGGACTGTTCGAGCAGCGCGGCTACCGCCGCTACCGGATGAGCAATTTTGAAGCCTATGACCTGTACCGGGAGAATAAAAACTTTCTCGAAAGCGAAGGGATCATTACCTTCACCGATGCGTCGGGCCGGTTGATGGCTCTGAAGCCGGACGTTACCATGAGCATCGTCAAGCATACGAAGCCGGACGCTGTTTCCAGCAAGCTGTATTATGTGGAAAACGTGTTCCGTCTGGCGCCGCAGAGCGGCGAATACCGGGAGATCAGCCAGATGGGCCTGGAGTTCATTGGCGGCCAGGGCGGCTATGCCGAGGCTGAGGCCGTTGAATTGGCCGTGCGCAGCCTTGCGGCCATTGGTCCGCAGAGTGTTCTGGACGTGGGTCACATGGGCTTCATCACGAGCCTGTTGGACGTGCTGGGCGTCAGGGAGGAAGCTCGCGCCGCCGCGCTGGACGCGCTGCGGGCCAAAAACGCCCACACGCTGCGGGCCATCGCGGCCGAAAGCGGCTGCACGGAGGAAGAGGCGGGCCAGCTTGCCGCGCTGGCGGCTTTGGCCGGGCCCTTCCCCGAAACGCTGGACGCCGCCCGCGCGCTGGTGGCCGCGCCGGGCATGGCGGACGCCTGCGGCGAGCTGCAGAGCCTGTACGACGCGCTGGAGGCTGTGGATGCGGCGGATACTCTGCGGCTGGATTTCTCCACGCTCAACGACATCGACTACTACAACGGCGTTGTGTTCAAGGGTTATGTCCGGGGCGTGCCCCGGGCCGTGCTGGCGGGCGGGCGTTACGACAACCTGATGCGCCGCTTCGGCAAGCCGCAGCCCGCCGTGGGCTTCGCGCTGTACCTGGGCGGGCTGGGCCGGGCGTTTGCGGAAAAATCCGATTACGACGTAGACACTCTTCTTTTGTATGATGCAGGCCAAAGCCCGGCGCAGGTGGCGCGGGCGGTACAGAGCATTTTAAAAAGCGGCCGCAGCGTAAGGGCCGAACAGAGCGCGCCGGAGGGCCTGCGTGTGCGCCAGACGCTGCGCCTTGGCCCGGACGGAGCGGTCCCCGTGACAGGAGGTGGCGGCATATGCTGAATATCGCCTTGCCCAAGGGACGCTTGGGCGACAAGGTATACGGGCTGTTTTCCTCCATTGGGTACGACTGCGCGGCCATTTACGAGGACAACCGGAAGCTGGTGTTTGAAAACCCGGAGCGCGGCGTGCGGTACCTGCTGGTGAAGCCCAGCGACGTGGCCATCTATGTGGAGCACGGAGCGGCGGACATCGGCGTGGTGGGCAAGGACGTGTTGCTGGAAACACAGCCCGATGTATATGAGCTGCTTGATTTGCAGCTGGGCCGCTGCCGTCTGGCTGTGGCAGCGAAAAACGGCTGGCAGGAGGACCTTTCGCTGCCATTGCGCGTGGCGACGAAGTACCCCCGCGTGGCAAAAGAGTATTACGAGGCGCAGGGCGATGGTATCGTCTCCCCGCTGGGCCTGCTCGATATACTGCCGGATGTCACGGATGGACATTCCGGCCTTTTTCATGCAGCCGATGATCTGCAGCCACTCCAGATCGGGGTCCTGAAACATGCGGATGCCGCCCGGCAACCGCTCCACAAACGGCAGCAGCCCCTCCTTGTCATAAAATCGCAGTGTCGAAGCGGGCACATCCAGCCGCAAGGCGCTGCCTCCGATTTTTATATGCTCACTCTTGCTATCTCGAACGTATGTGCTATAATAGTCCCATCAGGAGGTGGGGCTGATGTATTTTATCTACGGCGAGGCCGAGCTGGCGTATCTGCGCCGGAAGGACAAGCGGCTGGCTGCGGTCATCGACCGTATCGGGCCGGTGGAGCGCACGGTGGACCCTGATCTGTTTTCCGCCGTCGTGCACCACATCATCGGCCAGCAGATCTCCATGAAGGCGCAGGCCACGATCTGGCAGCGCATGCAGGACACGCTCGGCTCTGTCAGCGCTGAAACGATCTTAGCCGCCGGTGTACCCGCGCTGCAGGCCCTCGGCATGACGTTCCGTAAGGCGGAATATCTCACGGACCTTGCCGGGCGAATTGTGGATGGCTCATTCGATCTGGAAACCGTCCGCAGCATGGACGATGCGGAGGCTATCCGCGCGCTGAGCAGCCTGCGCGGCATCGGCGTCTGGACGGCAGAAATGATCCTGCTGTTCTGCATGCAGCGGCCCAATGTGTTCAGCTTTGATGATCTGGCTATCCAAAGAGGTCTGCGCATGGTGTACCATCACCGGAACATCGACCGCGCCCGTTTTGAAAAATACCGCCGCCGATTCAGCCCCTACTGCAGCGTCGCCAGCTTGTACCTTTGGGTGGTGGCTGGCGGCGCCATCGAGGGGATGAAAGATTACACCCCTTCTAAATCCGTCGGGAAAAAGAAACAGCCGACCGCTGCCTCTCATGAAAACGCCGCCCGTGACCGCTTATGAAAAATATTTCAAAAGAGCCGGAGAAAAAGATTCTACATCTTTTTCTCCGGCTCTTTTGGGGATAGGACTCTTCCCTGTGGAAAAATAAAATCATAAATCACCCGAAAAAGGAGAAAAACAATGGAGTCCATTTGGTTTGCATCCTGTCCAATCGAGCGCCGAGAACCGCTGAACCGGAACCTGCGGACAGATGTTGCGGTAATCGGTGCCGGAATAACCGGCATTTTAACCGCATCCAAGCTTCAAAAAACCGGAAAAGAGGTGGTATTGCTGGAGGCAAACCGCATCGCAAGTGGTCAAACGGGGAAAACAACCGCAAAAATCACCT